>Ga0193699_10001200_pt1 | contig 10406 bp, 12 predicted proteins | sample L3c2metaG_FD_160095 | JGI IMG/M metagenome (GOLD analysis project Ga0193699, IMG submission 160095) | Soil microbial communities from a riparian zone of the East river system, Colorado, United States - L3c2 | ecosystem: Environmental > Terrestrial > Soil > Riparian zone | place: USA: East... | reverse complement strand
ATCTCTGGTCGTACAGGAAAGCGGGATTCTCAGATTCCTGAATCGACTGAGCGGCACCGCGGTCGGAGATTTCCTGGGTCCATCGGAGCGCGAGGCCAATAGATTCAACGCCGATGCCTTCCGCGCGTTGAGGCTGGACGTGGGAGCACTACTACCGTAGACGGGTCGGACCGGATGAAGATTCTGCTGATTGGCGGCTCCGGATTCATCGGAAGGTTCATCGTCCGCGATCTGATCGCCGCCGGCCACGACGTCGCCGTCTATCATCGCGGACGTTCCACCGGTCAGCTCCCCAAGGGAGCGCATGAAATTATCGGCGAGCGCTCCCAGCTTGGGTGGAAGCGGATGGACTTCATGCGCGTCCGGCCGGATGTCGTCATCGACTGCATCCTCAGCAGCGGTGTCCAGGCGAAGGGAGTGATGGATGTCTTTCGCGGCGTCACTCCACGGCTCGTCGTCCTCAGCAGCCAGGATGTCTATCGCGCTTACGGCATCCTCCTCGGCCTCGAGACCGGCGCGCTCCAGGCCGTGCCAATCACGGAGGATTCCGATCTGCGTAGTCACCTCCGGCCATTCGGCGCCGATCATCTGAAAACAATGCAGGGCACCTTCAACTGGATCGATGACGAGTACGAAAAGATCGAGGTCGAGCGCGCGGTCGCTGACGACCCCGAGCTTCCGGCGACGGTTCTCCGGTTGCCGATGGTATACGGACCCGGCGACCCGCTGCACCGGCTCTATCCATTCGTAAAACGGATGGACGACAATCGACCAGCGATTCTTGTCGAGGAAGGATTGGCGCGTTGCACCCTGCCGCGCGGATACGTCGAGAACGTCGCCGCAGCGATCGCATTGGCAGCGACTTCCGGGCGCGCCAAGGGCAGGACTTACAACGTTGCGGAGCCACCTTTCTCCGAGATGGAATGGACTCGTCAGATCGGGGATGCCGCCGGCTGGAATGGTGAGGTCATTGCGCTCTCTCGAGAGGAGACGCCCGAGCACCTCCGGCAACCGTACAACCTGGCGCAGGACTGGACCGTCAGCGGTGACAGAATTCGGAGCGAGCTCGGATTCACGGATCCGGTTGCAATTCCCGAAGCGCTTCGCCGCACGATCGAATGGGAGCGGGCGAACCCGCCATCAGGTGTTGCGCCGACTACGTTCGATTATCCAGCAGAGGACAAGGCGATTCAGAGATTCAAACCAACAAGTGCCGATCGGCATCCTTAGCTCGAGCTGATCGAAACTTCGAGGAGGCGCCAACGTGATACCCGTCCAGCTTTTCCTGATTGCCACGATGGTGGGGACGTTGAGTGTCCCCGGTAGCGCGAAGAAGAAGGATCCGCACATCTACTATACGGTTACGATCGATACGGCCGATCTTTCTGGATTCGATGTAACCATGCGGATCGAGGGCGCTCCTCAATCAATCCGTCTCGCTATGGCGGTCCACCCGGAGTACAACGATCGCTTCTGGCGCTACGTTCGGGGTCTGCGCGCTGAGTCGATCGGGAAACCCACGCATTTGGCGTTCGCGATCGAGGCGGACAACGCCTGGCGCATCTTCACGCGCAACGGCCACGCCGATGTCCGGTACAGAATTGAGCTGCCGCGTGAAGATCCGCGCAATCGTGCGGTGTGGCACACGATGCTACGCGCGGATGGTGCATCGCTCAATTCCACCGACACTTTTCTCTATCTTGCTGACTTTCCACTCGCCCCGGTCAAGGTCAGCTTCTCAATTCCAGACTATTGGGAGGTCGCGTCAGGCCTGGATCGGCCGGTCAGAAATGTCCCGTATGGAGGAATGCGGAGATACAGAGAGCCGCTCGAGGGAACCACTACTACTTTGCTCGACTCCCCAATCCTGTTGGGCAAGTTCCGCAGCTGGTATTTCACTGTGCAAGGAATTCCGCACAGCGTGGTCTACTGGCCACTTCCAAACGCAACCCCGTTCGACACCACTGAATTCGTCGGCTCGATCGAGCGCTTCGCGCGCCAGGCCTTCGCGCTCTTCGGCAAAGCGCCATACGAGCGCTACACATTCCTGGTCGAGGACGGCGCCTGGGGCGGACTCGAGCACGTCGGCTCGGTCAGCATCGGAGCGCAGAGCCGCGACCTGGCCAGTGATCCAAGAGCGTACATGGGTGAGATCGCGCATGAGTACTTCCACACCTGGAATCTCGTTGCGCTGAATCCGCGCGGCCCGCTCACAGCGAGCGCCAAGCCGCCGACGCACACGCGCGAGCTGTGGTGGAGCGAGGGCGTGACGATGTATTACGCCGAGACGCTGCAGCGACGCGCTGGAATGCCGGAGGGAGGGCAGACGCGGGTTCGCGATCTGGAAGAAGAGATCGACCGCTTCTACGGCAATTCCGGCAACTCGTACCTGTCGCCCGAGAGAGGCAGCTGGGCCAGCATCGATCCACCCGATTTGAGCACCGGCGACTATCTCTCCAATTACTACACGCAGGGCAGACTCATCGCGCATGCGTTGGACATCATCATCGGCGATTCAACCGGCGGTCGCCGGGGAATCGATGATGCGATGCGGTTGATGTACGAGCGGTTCGCAAAGAGAACCGCATTCACCGGCGTGGACATCGAGCGCGCCATCGACAGCGTGTGTCGCTGCAACGTGCACAGCTTCTTCGAAGATCACGTTCGCGGCGCCAAGCCAATCGACTTCAACACGTTGCTCGCGCCACTCGGCCTGCGCGTTGTTCTGGCGACTGAGCGGGTGGCCGACAGCAGTGGAACCCCATACCCCGATCTTCGCGTCACCGCTTACGCTCCGCCAACAGGGGGACGGATGCGGGTGAGGATCATGGACCCGCGCACGGTCTGGGCGAGCGCGGGATTGCACACGGGCATGGAGTGGACTTCCCTGAACCGAATACAGATCGACTCTTTCCCGGATTTCCGGCGGGCCATTCGAGGTATCAAGCTTGGCGATGTCGTACCCGTCGAGGTCGTGAAAAACGGAGCGATCCAGTTGCTCAATGTGCGCGTAACAGAATACGATCGCACCCGCGCGCGGATCGTCGAAATCCCGGGCGCGACAGTAGAGCAACTTGCGCGGCGGCGGTTATGGATGACGGGAGCTGCACGTTCGGGGACTTGAGGCGAGAGACGCATCGAATACTGAAGCCGCAGCCACCCGGGTCCCCTACCGTCCCGCCTGCGCACCCCCGAGATTTCACAGCGAGATACCCGGCGCCATGGTAGATTCGCGAGTAGGATCTTCTCGCCGGCACGTTCCCCGAAATCGAGATCATGTCATGACGATGACGACGACCGACAATCTCGCAATCGCACGCAAGTACCTCGAGGCGCTGGAAAACGGCGCCGAGGGGGGCACGCTCGCGGATTTCTTCACCAAGGACGTGGTGCAGGAGGAGTTTCCGAACCGGTTGTCTCCGATCGGAGCGCATCGCGATCTGAAGGCGCTTCTCGACTCCGCCAAAAAGGGAAAGAAGGTACTGCGGGCCCAGAAGTTCGACGTCATCAACTCGATCGTCGACGGCGACAACGTGGCGCTCGAGGTTTTCTGGAGCGGCTACCTCGCTGTTCCTGTCGACACGCTGCCCGCCGATTCGGAGATGCGCGCCCACATCTCGATCTGGCTCGAGTTCAGGGACGGGAAGATCGCCAACCAGCGCAACTACGATTGCTTCGATCCCTGGTGGGTTTGACCCGGGGTTGAGTTCGTTCCGCTGAGCTGAGCAGGGCACGCTTTCTGCCCTTCACTGATGGGTTAAGCGGTCGACAGACCGCCCCAATCAGCGAGGTATGGCTATGACGTTCTCCAACGACAACCCCAACCCGAACGCCGATTTCTCGGACGTAGGCGGATCCTCCACGAGTAATGCGGGCACCGGAGGAACGGGCGACTTCTCCGACGTGTCGGGGGGAAGCTCATCGACTGCGGCGCGCGGTGGAACCACCTACATCGTCAAGTCGGGCGATAACCTCAGCAAGATCGCCAAGCACTTCTACGGTGATCCGGCCAAGTGGAAGAAAATCCACGCCGCCAACGCCGACAAAATTCCGAATCCGGACCTGATCCACCCCGGTCTGCAGCTCACCATTCCCGAGGCTTAACGAGGAATTCGCAAATGATACGAACCAATACGCGCGTTGTCGCTCTCGCGACCGCGCTGATCCTGGCGGGCACGCTCGCGGCGTGCAAGAAGAAGGACGAGACGACGCTCAACGACACGACATCGCTCGGAACGACGACCGCGACGGTCGCAATCGACACGTCGCCGATCCGCGTGAGCGATGTTCAGGTAGGAAAGGCAATCGGGTCGGACAAGAAAGTCGGAAATCAGACCACGGATTTTGCCGTTCGCGACACGATGTACGTCGCTGTGGTCACGGAAGGGGCGGCGAAAGACGCCAAGCTTACAGCCAAGTGGACCTACAACGGAAAGCAAGTCGTGAAGGAATCCAGTCAGACGATATCTCCGACTGGCGGTGAGACGGTCACCGAATTTCACGTCGACAAGAAGACCGCCTGGCCGAAAGGACCCTACAAGGTCGATGTATCGCTGAACGGCGTGGCGGCCGGATCGAAGGATCTCGAAGTAAAGTAGGACGCCGAGATTAGGTCCCGGGGCGAGATCGGCGGCTTCTCGCGGATTTCGCTCTGGGAAGTTCCGGAAAACACAAACGCCGCAGGCTCTGTGAGTCTGCGGCGAATCTATTTGGCGGTTGCCCGCCCAATCGTGCCACGCACACCGTCATTGGAACTCTACGTCCTACCGAGCGGTGGCGGGCAGCTAATCAAGTGTCAAAAAAGCAGTGGAGCTGAGGGGGATCGAACCCCTGACCTCTGCAGTGCGATTGCAGCGCTCTCCCAGCTGAGCTACAGCCCCGCGCGAACGCGACGGACTGTTCTCGAACCAGGCCGAGCTGACCCGTCGCACCGGATCAAAGCAAAAGCCCCGCGGAACAACGCGGGGCCGCTCTCTACTTAAGGTAGCGGATCCGCGCCTGAAGTCAAGACCCAAACAGCGTCTCAGACCTGTAACTCTATGCCCGGCTTCAGGATGCAAACCGGACATACGGAGATAAGACTAGTAACGCCAAAAAAGGTAACACGGCAACTGAAGTCGCCATTTGGGGCAGGGATATATTTCCGCCCCATGTCGCTCACCCTCCGCTTTCTCGGCACTTCCGCTTCACGACCCACGGTTGAGCGCAACGTCTCCTCGCTTGCGATCACCCGCGAGGGCGAGACGCTCATGTTCGACTGCGGCGAAGGCACCCAGCGGCAGATGATGCGCTACGGAATCAGCTTCGCGCTCTCCGACATCTTCTTCACCCACATGCACGCGGACCACATGCTCGGCCTCACCGGTCTGCTGCGCACGCTCGGGCTCCAGGGCCGCACCGAGCCGATGAATCTCTACGGTCCGGCGGGGTGTGAGAAGCTGCTGTGGCGCGCCATCATGCTCGGCAGCGAGAAGCAGCCGTTCGAGATCAAGATCGTCGAGCTCACGCCGGAGACCCCCCTCAAGCGGGGCGGGTACTCGATCATCCCCTACCCCGTCGAGCACGGAGACAGGATGGCGATCGGTTATCTCCTCGCGGAGGAGACCCGCCTTGGCAGGTTCAATCCCGACAAGGCCAAAGAGATGGGAATCCCCGAAGGACCGCTGTGGGGGAAGATTCACAAGGGCGAGACGGTGTCACTTCCCGACGGGCGAACGATAAAGCCGTCAGAGCTGGTTGGCCCGACGCGTCCGGGACGACGCATCGTCCTCACCGGTGATTCGCGGCCCTCGGAAGGAACGATCGTCGCAGCAACCGGCGCCGACATTCTCGTCCACGAAGCCACCTTCGCCGACGAAGAAGCGCCGCGTGCCCTCGAGACCGGCCACTCCACGGCTCGCGAGGCGGCTGAGGTCGCGGCCAAGGCCGGTGTGAAAAAGCTCGTGCTGACGCACGTCTCCGCTCGTTACTCGCGCGACACGTCCGAGCTGGAGCGCGAGGCCCGCGAAGTTTTTCCCGCCACGATTATCGCGCGCGACGGGCTGGAGCTCGAGGTTCCCTTCGAACCCGCGCCCGCAGACTAGCTCCTTCGGATTTTTGGTCTGTCGCGCGGTCGGTCGGTGCGGGTGTCCTCACGGCCGACTAGCTCCGACGGACCGGCGGACAAATCCCTACCAGGGGAACTAACTAAGAAGCCGCGCGATCGATCAGAGGGCGCGGGTTCGACACGGGCATGGATCTCCGAAAGAGCAGCTGCAGCTTCTCGTCGGTTAGTGATTGCATGACTTTGTCGATGGTGACGCGAGAAGTCACGCTCCGCGACTCGGGGCCGCTCCAGATATCCCACGCGTAGCGATCGTTCCGCGCGGTCTTGCCGCCCGGATGGTGGAACACGATCATGGCGTTGCTGGCGCCGGGAACCTGCACCTCCACGCCCCAGTTGGTCCCGTCAGGACCGCGAAACGACCTCATTTGCCTGGCCATTGAATTCCGTCAGTGAGATGCCAACGCGAGTGGATGCAGCCGCTGGCGCCCCACGAAACCCGCGTCGATCTCGTGCCAGTACAACACGCCCGGCTCGCCCAACTTCCAGCAATAGTAGACTTCGCGACCGTCGATCTGCCCGCGAAAATCAACCAGCCCGGTGTCCATCCCTTTGCAGATGACGCCGAGGTCGTTCAGCTCGGCGATGTAGCCCTCGATGTCCCGCGCGAGACGCTGCGCTTCCATCTGCAGCAGCTCAGCGATGGCATCGGGATGCTCGGGCGTCGACCCGACAGTCGCCAACTCGAACTCGCGGACCTTGTCCTCCCACATCTCGTGCTCGCGCACGAGGTCGGCGACGATTCTGCTGACCAAGGGCAGAGTTCTATTGGCTTCTTCGACGGTGAAGATTCGATCCATAGGTCTTACTGTCGTTGATTGGAGTTGGATGGTCAAGTGGTTGCGGCTCTCATTTGGCGTTTCTTCCACCTTCTTCCGCTTCTCTCTCCTGCAACCGACGAGCTCGCCTCTCCTTCGCTGCCTTGTGCCGCCTGATCTCCTCAGGCGTCTCCGGCTTCAGCGGCGGCACCGGCACCGGTTTCCCGTTTCGATCGACTGCCACGAACGTGAGGTAGCACGAGTTGGTGTGCCGCCTCACGCCGGTGAGAAGATTCTCGGTCTCGACCCTCACGCCTATTTCCATCGACGTCCTGCCCACGAAGTTGACGCTCGACTTCATGATGACGAGATCTCCGACATGGATCGGCTCGCGAAAATCGACGCGATCGACCGAGACCGTCACGCACGACATTCGCGCGTGCCGGATCGCCGACACGGCGGCGGTGGTATCCATCATCGACAACACCACTCCACCGAAGACGTGGCCGAGCACGTTGGCGTGCTGCGGCATCATGAGCTGAGCGGTTTCGTGCTGCGTCTCGGCAACGGCGCGCGCGCTTTCGGCAGATCGCTTCACGTCTGGCGTCCCGTTCTCTTTGGCGGCGGTGCTTTCGAGAGGTGATTCTTGCGCGAGACCTGCTGGATTCGCTCCCCGTAAGTGGTCGCGTCGTTGAACGCCCGCGCCAGAGCATGTCTCGTCCGCGCATCCACTGTCGGCTTGTCGAGCCAGAATATCTGGACGAAGCTCGACGCGACCAAACCCAGCTTCCACTCGCGGCCGCGACGGTCTCTCATCGCCAGCGCGTTCGACTTGTGAGCCGAATCATACCGGGAGATGACGTCGAAGCCGTCGTGTCTCCAGCGGCGAAGCGCGAGTCCGCCCTCACCAGCCGCTTCCTGAACGGTGGAATCGCGAAGCATGCGGTCGAGGGCGACCGGTTTGCCGTTCCGGAGATCGATCACAGTGCGGGTAGTATCGTCCTCACCATGATCATCGGCGCGCTCGATAGACAACCTGTGCTCGAGCGCCACGTAAGGACCGAGGACATTGAGGATGTCGGTCTCCCCGACCGCTGAAACATCGATGTCGTCCTCGGGATCGTCGTCGGGGCCGAGAATCGGCGCTTGTGGATGCCGCTGCCGATACTGGGCGGCCATCCCGACGATCGCCGTATCGTCGTAGATGATGGCGGAATCGCCGCTCGCCAGCTCGCGCCGGAATACCCGCTCTCCGCTGAACAGCGCCTTGGGAAAGGAACGGTCGATCTCCACGACGTAGACCTCGTAGTAGCGGCCACCCGTGCGCGCCAGGATGAGCGGTGACCCGCGGATCCGGAGCCCGGTGTTGTCGCTCCGGACCCAGTAGGTCTGGTCACCGGCGGATACCAGAAACTCCGCTGTCGGAGGATTCGGCGGCGGAAGCGCGCAGGCCGCGGTAAGGACCAGAGCGAGGGCGGTGGGGTATCGCATCAGGGCGAAATATACCGGGTTGAGGTGTAAGGTTTGTCGGCGAACTTGTTAGATTCCATCGTCCCGTCCCCTCAAAAAACACATCGAAGAATGCACTTCCAGAAGCTCACCCTCGCGATCGTCGCGGCGGCTGCGTCGTCGGCGCTCGCCTGCACCAGTGTCCGTGACGTCTCGGCAAGGGATGCAACTGCGAACCAGCAGTCAGCAGGCCAATCGCAGAGCGGCGAGTCGAATCTCGCCGTAGCGGTCAACGCCGACACGGTTCCTCCCGCCAAGGCCGCCGACACCACCAAGCGCGGCGCTGGCAGTCATCCGACACCGCCGGTGCTCGACTCGCTGATCAAGGGAACGCTGCCCGCGCGTGGACTCTACGTCTTTCGCTATGCGGTCAACACGCGGCGGCTGAAGCATCTGATCGGGATTGCCGACTCGACCGAGATCAACGCGTTCGTGATCGATGTGAAGGACGAATTCGGCCTCAACTTCAAGCCGTCCGATCCTCTCTTGAAGAAGAACGCCGGCTCGCAGGCACGACTGACCAACCTCGGCGCTCTCGTCGATACGATTCGTGCGCACGGCATTCTGCCGATTGCGCGCATCGTGGTGTTCAAGGATTCCGTTGCCGCTCGCATGAATCCCGAACACACCATCAGGAAAGCGGACGGCACCGTGTGGCACGACAAGAAGGGCCAGACGTGGGTCAATCCGTACGCGAACGCGATCTGGGAATACAATTTCCGCGTGGCCGAAGAAGCGATCAAGATGGGATTCGGTGAGGTGCAGTTCGATTACATCCGCTTCCCCGAACCGTACAAGAGCTTGCCGCAGCAGGTTTTTCCGGAGCAGGCTGGGCGCACCAAGCCGCAGGTGCTGTCCGAGTTTCTGACCGCTGCCCGCGAGCGGTTCGCGAAAATGGGAGTACGGACGACGGCCGACATCTTCGGGCTCGTCACGACCGTGGGCGGCACGCTCGAAGTCGGGCAGCGTTGGGAGCCTATCTCGCAGTCGGTTGATGTCGTGCTCCCGATGGTTTATCCATCGCACTATCCGCGGGGCTCGTTCCAGCTTCCGCACCCCAACGCCGCTCCGTACGATGTGATTCACATCTCGATCTCACGCGCGCGTGAGCGTGATCAGAAGCTCGGTATCAAGACCGAGCACGTCCGGCCATGGCTGCAGGCGTTCAGCATCGGCACCCCGCCGTACGGTGCGCACGAGATCGAGGAGCAGAAGCGAGGCGTCTACGACGCCGGTTACGATGGATGGGTGCTTTGGGAGCCGGGCTCGAGGTACGACAAGTTTCTTCCCGCACTCGAGAAGACATACGTGTCACGGAAGAAGGTGCCGCCTGTGCCGAGGCCGGCGAATCGGCTGGAGTAGCAACCAAGAATCAGCGTCGATTTTGTAGAGGCGTCCCAAAGGACGCCTCTACTATATTATGGCCGATGCAAACCACGGTCTCGATCTCCGGCATGTCATGCGCGCACTGTGTCCGCGCTGTGTTCACCTCCTTCGCCGGAGTAGCGGGGATCGAACGCGCTGACGTCTCGATCGGCAAGGCCGTCATCGATCACGACGGCACTGTCACGCCAGAAGACATCCGCGCCGCGGTCAAACTTGCCGGCTACGACGTAACCGATATCGGCAACAGTCGGCGCACGCTCCCACTCGCGCCGTGAAGACCCCGCCCTACAACCCGCAGGTGGAGGTCGACGAAGAGCAATCGCTGGCCGCTCTGCTCGTGCCCGACATCCTGGTCATGCTCGAGGAGACTCCGGAAGCGATCGCGGCCGAGACTGAGGAGCTGCACGCCAAGGATCTCGCAACCGTTGCCGAAGCGCTGCCTCCGGAAATGGTCGCGCCGTTCCTGTCAGCGCTGCCGGTCGAGCGCGCCGCCGATGTCCTCGAGTACCTGAACGAGGATCTCCGCACCGAAGTTCTCGAGACGATGAGCACCCGGCAGGCGGCCGAGCTCGTCACGGAGATGACTCCGGACGACCGCGCCGATGTGCTGGAAGGTCTCGAGGAAGAAACGACGGAGGAGATTCTCTCCG
>Ga0193699_10001199_pt1 | contig 10408 bp, 9 predicted proteins | sample L3c2metaG_FD_160095 | JGI IMG/M metagenome (GOLD analysis project Ga0193699, IMG submission 160095) | Soil microbial communities from a riparian zone of the East river system, Colorado, United States - L3c2 | ecosystem: Environmental > Terrestrial > Soil > Riparian zone | place: USA: East River... | reverse complement strand
GCCGGCAACGAGCGTGCAGACGTTGATCGAGCTCGCAAAGGCGCGGCCCGGCGCGATAAACTTCGCGCACAACGGCACCGCCACCTTGACGAATCTGGTCGTCGAGCTACTGAAATTGCAGACCGGAATCTCGGTTGCCCAGGTCGCCTATCGCGGGGACAATTTCTCGGTCAGCGACGTCATCGCCGGCCACGTGCAGGCGATGTTCTCGAACAGCCCGGTAGCACTGCCACACGTGGCGGCCGGCCGGCTGCACGCCCTGGCAGTTACCTCGCCCAAGCGCTCCCCGGCCGCGCCGGATTTGCCCACGATGATCGAGTCGGGCGTGCCCGATTTTCGGGCCGTGGTCTGGCAGGGCTTCAGCGCGCCGGCGGGCACGCCGCAACCGATTGTCGATCGCCTCAACGCCGCCGCGCGCCAAGCGCTGCAGACACCGGAGGTGATGGGGCGTTTCAAGGAGCTTGGCGCTCAGCCCATCGGCAGTACGCCTGAAGAGTTCGACGCTTTGACCCGACGCGAACTCACGGTCTGGGCCGACGTGGTGCGTCGCTCCGGCGTCAAGGCCAATTAGCCCGAATTGCCGCGCCAACGCGGGTGCCGTGCGTGGCGCCAGCCGCGTGACGGCTCCATCGGTTGCACCGCTGGAGCTTTCGTCCAGGGACCGATGCGGGCCCGGCGATCGGACGATCGCTCTTATGCGGCACACAAGAACAGGTTTGTCTTTGGTCAGGAGCTAGGCCAAGATCGCGAAACCTGTAGATCGCTCTGTAGCATCACCGTCACACGGGCACATGAAGATGATGCAGCTTCGCCGGGCGTGGATTTGTTTTCTAGCGCTCGGCATATTGTTGTTCGATGGCGCCCTCGCTCCGCCCGCTCGGGCGCAGGACTATCCCAACCAAACGCTGAAAATCGTCGTGCCATTCGTCGCCGGCGGCGGTGTCGACGTGGCTGCCCGCATCATCGCGCCGAAGCTGGGCGAAGAACTCGGGCAATCGGTCATCATCGAAAATCGTGGAGGTGCGGGCGGCATGCTCGGGGCAGCCGCCGTGGCGCAGGCGCCGCCCGACGGCTACACGCTGCTCGTCGGAACCGGCAGTACCCACGGGACGAACTCCAACGTATACGCGCGGATCACCTACGATCCGGTTCGCGATTTCGTCCCCATCGTCCTGCTGACATCGTCCCCGCTCCTGTTGATCGTTCCTCCCTCGCTGCCGGCAAGAAATGTCAGCGATCTGATCGCATTGGGACAGAGCCGGCCGGGCGAGCTCAGTTTCGGATCCTACGGTACCGGCAGCATCAATCATCTCGGCGCCGAACTCTTCAACTCCATGGCGAAAATTCAAGCCAATCATGTGCCCTATCGCGGGTCTGCCCCGGCGATGACGGATCTCATCGCCGGCCGGCTCAACTACATGTTCGACGGCGTCTCCACATCGCTCGGCTATCTCCAGGCCGGAACCATTCGGGTGCTGGGCGTGGCCGGTCTCAACCGCTCGCCGGTCCTGCCCGATCTACCCACGATCTCCGAAGCCGGCCTGCCCGGCTACGACACGATGGTCTGGTTCGGCTTGTTCGCTCCGGCCGGGACGCCCAAACCGATCGTTGATGTCCTGAACAGCAAGACCAATGCCGTTCTGGCTTCGCCGCGCGTGAAGGAGGCGTTGCGGAAACTTGGCGTCGAGACGGTCGGGGGCGGCCAGGACGTTCTCGCCGGAAAGGTCCAATCGGAATTGCAGAAGTGGTCGACCATCGTGCGTGAGAAGAGCATCCGCCTGGAGCAGTGATCCGCATTCGAACGCAAGCCGAACATCAAAAACCCTGCAAAAAGGAGATTGCCGGCATGTCCGCCTCCAAGCGCCAGATGCATCTCGGAGTGTTCGTGCTCGGCACCGGAAATCATTCCGCCGGGTGGCGCTACGACGGCGCGTTCACGACGAGCTGCAGCCTGCCGGTGATGACATCCATTGCCCGTATTGCCGAGCGCGGAAAGTTCGACCTGTTCTTCATCTCCGACGCCGTGGTGATGGACCCCGGGGATCACCCGTCGTTCATCAACCGCTTCGAGCCGATGACCCTTCTGGCGGCGCTCGGCATGGTGACGCGACACGTCGGGCTCGGCGCGACCGTGTCCACGAGCTTCAGCGAACCTTTCCATGTCGCCCGCAGCTTCGCGTCTCTCGACCATCTCTGCGGCGGCCGGGCCGCTTGGAACGTGGTCACGAGCACGCACAACGCCGCCGCGCTGAACTTCGGCAAAGAGCGCCTCAACGAGCATGACCTGCGTTACGAGATCGCGACCGAGTTCGTCGACGTCGTGCGCGGGCTATGGGACACGTGGGAAGACGGTGCCATCGTTGCCGACAGGACTACAGGCACCTTCCTCGAGAAGTCCAAGGTCCGTCCGCTCGATCACAAGGGGCGCTTCTTCAGCGTCAAGGGCCCGCTCAACATCGAGCGTTGCCCGCAAGGTCAGCCCGTGATCATCCAAGCCGGGGGCTCGCCGCCGGGGCAAGAGCTTTCGGCACGCTCGGCTGACCTGGTGTTCTCCGTGGTCAATGGCGATCCCGCCTCGGCCAAAGCCGCCTACGACGGCTTGAAGCAGCGTGTCGTGAAGCACGGGCGCTCGCCCACGGATGTTCCGATCCTGCCCGGCGTGATGCCCATTATCGGCGAGAGCGACGAGCAGGCGAAAGAACAGCTCGCGCGCCTGCAAAGCTGGCTGACATCGACCAACGCGATGGCGTTGGTGTCGCAGCGGTTGGGACACGATATTTCGGGCTATCCGCTCGACGGTCCGGTCCCGGACTTTCCGGAAAAGACCGAGCGAGGTCAGGCCTTCTCAAAAACGTTGTTGGACATGGCCCGCCGCGAGAAGATGACGCTACGCGACCTCTACAATGTCACTGCCGCCGCGCGCGGCCATTGGGTGACCTACGGCACGCCGCAGCGGATCGCCGACAAGTTCGAGGAGTGGTTCACGGGAGGAATGGCGGACGGGTTTGTCATCATGCCCGCATACTTTCCCGGGGCATTCGATGACTTCGTCAACCTGGTCGTACCCGAGTTGCAACGGCGCGGATTGTTCAGAAAGGACTATTCGGGCCCGACACTACGTGATCATCTCGGTTTGCCGCGCGCAATCCGCACGCCGGCGTGACAACGAGCGAGACATGGGCATTTTCGGCATCGCTTTGCATCCTCACCGCCACGGCGCCGGCTCGCCGGACCGAGCGAACCGATGTGCCGTCGTTCTCGCCTTCGCCATCGCGGCGTTGTTGCCGGCCGCCGCATGGGCGCAGTCATTTCCGAACAAGCCGATCAAGCTCATCCTGCCGTTCGCCGCCGGCGGGGCTGCCGATCTGTTCGGCCGCTCCCTGGCGAGCGGGCTCGGCGCGGAACTCGGTCAGCAGATCGTGGTCGAGACCCGTCCCGGCGCCGGCGGACTCACCGGAGTCGATGCCGTCGCCAAGAGCGCGCCCGACGGCTACACCATTTGTCTCGCCGGAGCGGCCGCGTTGTCCGCCATTCCTTTCATGGTGAGCAAGATGCCGTTCGACTGGCAGAAAGATCTTGCTCTGCTCACGCTCGTCGTGCGCGTTCCGGAAGTCTTGACCGTGCACCCGTCGCTCGGGGTCAACACCTTCGGGGACTTCGTCGCCTACGCGCGCTCCCATCCTGGCAAGATCAATTTCGGCTCGGCGGGGGCCGGCTCGATCACGCATCTGGCGGGCGAGTTGTTCAAGGCCGAGGTCAAGCTCGAACTCGTGCACGTCCCCTATCGCGGCGTTGGTCCGGCCGTAACCGACATGCTCGGCGGGCACATCCAGATGATCGTAGCGGACGTGCCGTTCCTGCTGCCGCACATCCGGTCCGGTGCATTCAAGCCGCTCACCGTGACCTCGTCCGTGCGCAGTCCGGCATTGCCCGACATACCCACCACCGCCGAACTGGGTTATGTGGGCATCAATTCCGACAATTGGTATGGGCTCGTGGCGCCCGGCGGCACGCCGGCGGAGATCCTCGACAAGCTGCGCAGAGCCAGCATCGCGGTGCTGCAATCCGACGAGCTGAAAAAGCAGTTCGATAGCCAGAATGCCGTGCCTTCGCCCACCACACCGGATGCGTTCGCCGCGTTCGTGCGCACAGAACAGGCCAAATGGGGGCCACTGGTCCTGGCGACGGGCGCCAAGCTCGAGTAAGCAAACCGGCGCGTGATCGTCAGCGCTTGAGGCCGATGGCGCTGAGCGCCTTAGCCCACTGATCGGTTTCCTCGCGCAACATCTCCGTGAACTCAGCGGGCGTGTTGGCCACGGCGATCGAGCCGAAATCGGCCATCCGCTTCCGGATCTCCTCGTCCTTCGCCATCTGCGCCATCACCTCGGCGAGGCGATCGATGACGGGCTGCGGTGTGCCCGCCGGCGCGAACAGCGCGTTCCAGGATTCGACCGGATAGTCGACCAATCCCAGCTCTATCAGCGTCGGGATGTCAGGCATGTGCGGGCTCCGCTTGGCCGTGGTGATGGCGAGCGGGCGCACCGTACCTGCGGCAAGCTGGCCCATCGCGTCGGACATGTTGGAGAATGCGAGCTGGACCTCGCCGGTGACCACCGCCGCGGTCGCCAAGGCGCCGCCGCGATACGGCACGGAAGTAAACTTCGATGCGGTCTTGACGCGGAAGATCTCCGCCGCGAATTGCATGAGGCCGCCGGCGCCGACCGTGCCGTAGCTGAGGCCATCGGGCACACTCTTGCTGAGCGCGGCGAGCTCGGCGGCGGAGCTGGCCTTGACCTGCGGATTGACCACGAGGACCAGCGGATTGGTGTTGATCAGGCTGATCGGAGCGAGGTCCTTAAGCGGGTCATAAGGCAGCTTCTCGGTCGCCGGCGAGACCGTGATCGGCCCGATCCCGCAGATGCACAGCGTGTAGCCGTCGGGCGCCGCCTTGGCGACGGCGTCGGTGCCGTTGATGCCGCCGGCGCCGGCGCGGTTCTCCACCACCACGTTCGCGTTGAGCGCTTTCTGCATGTAGCTGGCGGTCAGACGCCCCACCACGTCGGTGTTGCCTCCGGCCGCGAACGGCACGATCAGCTTGATGGCGCGGCGCGGATAGGCCTCTTCTGCGCTCACGCCCTGTAAGGAAGCGACGACGCAAAACGCGGCGAGAGCAAAGACGACCTTTCTCATGTCAACCCTTTCGGTAATTCATCTGTCCGCCGCCGCATCCGTTCACCAGCTTCCACATATGCGACGGCGACAGCGGCAGCTCGCACAGTGTAACGCCAAGGGGAGCAAGCGCCGCCGCCACGGCATTCGCCGCGGTCGCCGCCACGGCGACCATACCGCCTTCCCCAGCGCCTTTGGCGCCGAGCGGATTTGTCTTGGATCGCCGGAGCTCCATGGTGATGGCGCGGACGTTAGGAAAATCGCACGCGATGGGCAGGAGGTAGTCGGCCAGCGAGGTGTTGAGGATCTGAGCATCATCATCATAGATGATCTGGTCGAGGAAAACGCCACCCAGTCCTTGCACCAGGGCGCCGATCGCCTGGCCGTGGACAATATGCGGATTGATAGCGCGGCCGACATCCTCGATGGCGACGTAATCGAGAATGTCGACATGCCCGGTGCGCGGATCGACCGCGACGTGGCAGGCGTGGGCGCCGTAGCTGTAGGTGCGGATCGTGGTCGCGAAGGTGCCTTCGGCCTCGAGGCCGGCAAATTCCGCGAAGCTCGCGTGCTTTGCTCCCGCGCTCACGATGCCGTCCGCGATCGTAATCTCTTCATTGGGCAGGCCGAAGCGTTTGGTGGCCGCGGTACTGATGGCGGCGACGAGATTACTGCAGCCATCCATCACCGCCGACCCACCCACCACCATGGACCGGGACGCAAATGTGCCGAAGCCCTCGCGCACACAGGTGGTCGAGCCATGGAGAATGCGCACGCGCTCGAACGGCAACTTGAGCGTATCCGCTGCGACCTGGGCCAGCGTGGTCTCGAGCCCCTGCCCTAGCACCGACGATCCCACATAGACGGTCACACAGCCGTCGTCCTCGACTATGACGCGCACGTTCTCCTTGCCCGAGCCGCTGCTTTCAACGAACGGCACGGCGGCGAGGCCGTGATAGCGTCCATCGATCAGACGGCCCTGCAGCGACTTCTTCTCGGCCCAGCCGATCTCGTGCAGCACCCGCTCGAACGTAGCGTGGTAGTCGCCGGTGTCGAAGTCGGTCTCACCCTCGTAAGGCACGAGCTTACCAGTCGCGAACGGTAGTTCGGCCTCGCGGATCAGGTTCCTGCGGCGGAATTCCATCGGGTCGAGGCCGAGATCGCCGGCCACGATGTCGAGCAGGCGCTCGCGAAAGAAGTTCGCTTCGAACCGCCCGGGGGCTCGAAGCGTGCCGACCGGCGTCTTGCTCGTCATCAGCGCTTCGACGGTGATGGCCACGTCGCGGATGCGGTAGGGCCCGGGGAGGAATTGCCCGGCCTTGGCCGGCACCACTCCGCCGTTAGTGCGGATATAGGCGCCCATGTCGCCGTAAATGTGGCCGCGCAAGCCGAGAATCGTGCCGTCGCGCGTGCACGCGATCTCGAGGTCGCAATCGACTTCGCGTGAGTGATTGGTCGCCATCAGATGCTCGCGGCGATCCTCGATCCATTTGACCGGACGGCCGACATGGCGCGCCGCGAACGGGATGAGAAAATCCTCGGGATAGAACTCGCCGCGCACGCCGAAGCCGCCGCCGACATCGACCTCGATCATGTCGATGGCATGCTCGGCCAGTCCCAGCATGGGCGCGAGCACGCGACGGTTGAAGAACAGCACCTTGCTGGCACCGAAAATGACGAGCTTCGCCTTCGCCGCATCCCATTCGGCGATGAGACCGCGGGTCTCCAGAGGAACCGCGGTCAGGCGATGACAGCGAAAGCTCTCGCGGCGAGTGTACTCGGCCTTGGCGAAAGCCGCGTCGGCGTCCCCCGACGATACCGAATACCGCACCGCGCGGTTGCTGCCGCTCGTTTCGAACAGCAGCGACTTGCCGCTCGCCGCCACATGGCGATCCGGCACTGCCGGCAACGGCGAAATATCGACGTCGATCGCTTCAAGCGCATCTTCGGCCAGCGCCTGGGTCTCCGCCACGACCACCGCGAGCGGCTCTCCGACGTAGCGCACCTTGTCCTTGGCGATGACCGGCTGCAGGTAGGGCGCGAATTCCGGCAGGTTCGCAAGCCGCAACGGGATCAACGGAATGGTCTCGCCGATCTCGGCCGCGGTGATCACCGCTCGCACGCCTTTCCTCGCCCGCGCGGCCGACGTATCGATGCCTTTGATGCGTCCGTGCGCCACGCTGCTGCGCAGGACCACCGCGTGCAGCATCCCTTCGCGCTTCAGGTCGTCGACGAATGTCCCCGCCCCGGTGAGAAAGCGCCGGTCTTCCGCCCGATCGACCGGCTGACCGATCAGCGGCGCGGCTGGCATATTCATGGACGATCTTTGCGCAGGAACTCGAATAGGGTTGCACGGTAGTGCGCACCCTACGAAACTGCAAGCTGATGAACGACACACAACCCAGTGTGGTGCGTACAGGAGCAAGAAGGCCACCATGAAAATCGTCGATATGACCCATGTGATGAACGTCCATACGCCCGGCTGGGTCGGATATGCCGGCAACAAGATGTATTACGCGCAGAACCTGCAGACCCAGATGATCGTCGCGCAGCGCATCGACACCGCCCTGCATGTCGGGACGCATTTCGACGGCGCCATGCACGCGACCGACAATCGCAAGGGCGACATGGCTTCGCTGCCGCTCGATTACCTGGTCAACCGCGGTGTGGTGGTCGACATCTCCGGCAAGATGTCGGACTGGGCCGTGATCACGCCGGAGATGATCGAGAGCGCCGGCGCCGACATCCGCGAGGGCGATATTTTGATTCTGCACACGGGGTGGCATCGCCACTACGAGGGTCAGCCCCGGCAGGATCTGGTGAAGTACTTCTGTTACCACCCCGGCCCCAACCTCGACACCCTGCACTGGATGTTCGAGAAGAAGATCAAGTGGTGGGGCATGGACACGGGCTCGTGCGACCATGCCATGAACACGTCGATCCGCACGATGCGGCCGGACCTCGCCGCGCAATTCACCAAGATCCACGGCAAGACCCCGGGCGAATTCTTCGGGACTTTCGAATACGTTCACAAGAAGTCCCAGCGGCGGGTCGTGGCCGACGTCTTTCCGTTTCACAACTGGGCATTCCAGGAAGGCCTGCTGCACGCCGAGAACCTCGGCGGCGATATCGAACTCATGCTCAACAAGCGCGCGCTGATCGGCGCATTCCCCTGGCGATACGAAGGTCTCGAAGGCTGCCCCTGCCGCATTGTCGCCTTCCTCGACGCCGGCGATAACGTCGAGGCGGTGGGCAACGCCGCCAAGGCCATCATGGGCGTTTGACGCAAGGCCTCAATCGCAGCCATTTCACGCCGCCATATGGCTATTTTCGCGGCTTGCGAAGGCGTCATGAGTTGACTAGCCTTTTGTTTGTACGCAAACGAAGTTGGAATGCGCTTCTTTGGCGTTTGCGAAAGCACCGCAATGGCGAGAATTTCCACCCCCGACGGCGTAAAGCTCCACGTGGAAGAGGTCGGGTCTGGCACGCCGGTCATCTTCGTTCACGAGTATGCCGGCGACTATCGCAGTTGGGAACCGCAACTGCGCCATTTCAGCCGCCAGCATCGCTGCGTCACCTACAGTCAGCGGGGATATCCACCCTCGGATGTACCCTCCGACCCCGCCCGCTACTCGCAGGACCTCGCCCGTGACGACGTGATCGCGGTGATGGAAGCGCTTGGTATCGACAAGGCGCACGTCGTCGGGCACTCGATGGGCGCCTACACCGCGTTGCATGTCGGTATCCGGTACCCGCAACGCTGCCTGTCGGTGACCGCCGCCGGCTGCGGCTGGGGTTCGACCCCGGACGCGGCGTCACGCGACGCCATGAAGGCGCTGGCGGCGGAGACCGGAAAGATGTTCGCCGCCGAAGGGATCGTTTCCGCCGCGGCGAAATACGCCGATGCCCCGATGCGTCAGGCGTTCAAACACAAGAACCCGCGCGGCTGGAGCGAGTTCGCGCGCATGCTGGCTGAGCACTCGGCCGAAGGCCACGCTCACACCATGCTCAATCTTCAGCTCAAGCGTCCGACGCTGTGGGAGATGGAAGCTGCGCTCAAGCAGTTCTCGGTGCCCCTCATGGTGATCGTCGGCGACGAGGACGATCTTTGTCTCGACGGCAGTGTCTTCCTCAAGCGTACGGTGCCGACGGCGGCCCTTCTGGTGGTGCCGCGTGCGGGCCATACCATCAACAGCGAGGAGCCCGCGGCGGTGAATGCGGCGCTCGCCGAGCTGTTCTCGGCCGCGGAGGCGGGCCGCTGGCTCGCACACAAGCAAGCCGGCATGACGAGATGAGCGAAGGCGGCGATATCGCAATCGACATGGCCGGGGGAGTTGCCACGCTAAAGCTGCGCAATCCAGCCCGGCGCAATGCCGTCACCGCTGCCATGTGGCGCGCGATCCACGCCTTCGCGTCGGAGGTGGGCACGCGTGACGATGTGCGTGCGGTGGTGATCCGCGGCGACGGCGACAAGGCATTCTCGGCGGGCGCGGACATTGCCGATTTCGAGATTGCGCGCAGTGGCGCCGCCAATGCGCGCACTTACGACAATCTGGTCGAGGACAGCTGCCAGTTGATCGAGGCCATCGCGCGGCCGACCGTCGCCGTTATCGTCGGACCTTGCATGGGAGCCGGCGCTTCGCTGGCCGCGAGCTGCGATCTGCGGATCGCCGCCGACAACGCCTTTTTCGCGGTGCCGGCGGCCCGGCTCGGTCTCGGCTACGACCCACGTGGGATTCAAGCGATTCCTGCGCGTGTTCGGCGCGAGCGCGACGTGCGAACTGATCTTCACCGCCGAGCGCCTGCCTGCCCAGCGCGCCTATCAGCTCGGCAGCGTGTCCGCTCTGGTGCCGCCGACGGACATCGAACGCGTTGCCGCGGAGTGGACCGCCCGGATCGCCGACAACGCGCCCCTCACGATCGCGGCCGCCAAGGCCGCCATTCGCGCGCACCTGTCGGGCGCCACCGCGCGTCTTGCCGAGGCCGAGCGGCTCTACGCGGCGGCCGATGCCAGCGCCGACTATGCCGAGGGCCGCCGCGCCTTTGCGGAAAAGCGAGCGCCGCGCTTCACCGGCAGCTGATCCCATCATTCGAGACTGACCGCAAAGGAGACCGACATGGACCTCAAGCTCAACGGCAAGACCGCGCTGGTCACGGGTGGCAGCGAAGGGATCGGCAAAGGTATTGCCCGCGCGCTGGCGCAGGAAGGCGTCGATGTTGCGATCTGTGCCCGCCGCAA
>Ga0193699_10001198_pt1 | contig 10412 bp, 9 predicted proteins | sample L3c2metaG_FD_160095 | JGI IMG/M metagenome (GOLD analysis project Ga0193699, IMG submission 160095) | Soil microbial communities from a riparian zone of the East river system, Colorado, United States - L3c2 | ecosystem: Environmental > Terrestrial > Soil > Riparian zone | place: USA: East River... | reverse complement strand
GCAAAATAGCTAAATTGGAAGTCAGAACCGCCTGAACCGGCTCACAGTTCGAAAGATACACTTTAGAGCCGAGCAAAATTCTATCAGAAGTTTGGTCAGGCTGCACGGCGGCTGACCCACCAACCTCGCTTCAAATTAACCTGCCTTCAATGTCCAGCAGCCCGATCGGATTACGGAGTACTACTTAATGGGTTACGGGATTTCTGCGCCGCAGCGTTTACCTAGCTCTACCTTGCCGTGGGCGTGATATGCCCGGTTACATCCGTATGACTACCATCAGAGAGACGCCAAGCCGCCGCTCCGAAGTAGGCGGTTGAGCATCAAGCCCGTCGCTATTAGAGGCGCAAATGAAATACGACTCATCTCCTTGGCGCGGCGACCTCGCCATCGACGGCGGATACCAGCTATTATCAAGGTGACGATGAAGCCGCTTCGGTCCGCGTCTCCGATAGCCAGACCGTCAGCTATGGCGTGACGGCTGACAATACCGCCTTCGAACAGGCGCTGCGGGCGATGAATCTGGTGGCGAACAATTCCCCGCTCTCGACCGATACATTGAATGAAGCATTGGATCTGGCCACCAGTGCAGTCGGGGTCGTGCAAAGCAAGATTTCGAACGCATCGTCATCTGTCGAGCGTGCCAGTGCAGCGCAGAGCGATTATCAATCGTTCGCCGAAACGTTGGGGAGTGATCTCAGCAGCATCGATGTTGCCGCGGTCACCGCTCAGTTATCGACCTACCAGGCGCAATTGACTGCGTCGTATGCAGCGATCGCGAAGGTTCAAAGCCTCAATTTGGCGAGTTATCTGCATTAAATACAGAGCTGATCTGCCCCCTTTTAAGTGGCCCTCTCTGGAAGAGCGCGGTTCACAAATGCGATTTCGCCAGCAGCATGTGGATGCCCTTGTTGCCGTCCACCAGTTGGGTCACGCGCAAATTACCCGCGAGCGAGCACAGCATATAAGCTTCATTGCGCGTCAGGTTGGTTCGCGCACAAATATGCTTCACCATTTCGCGCACCGCCTGCTTGGCGGCATCATCGAGATCCTCGTCGAGGCCAATCGACATGAGATGCGTGGCACTTTCCGCGAACGGCCATTTGATTTCCATATCCTTGCGGACGGTAAGACGAAAAGTGCCCGTAACGCCTGTCTCGAGCGCGGTGATGCAGACTTCTCCATCGCCCTGAACGCCGTGTCCGTCGCCTGCGAAGAACAGAGCGCCTTCGTTAAAAATCGGCAAATAGAGCGTGGTGCCGGCACGCAATTCCTTGTTGTCCATGTTGCCTCCGAATGCGCGCGGCACCGGCGAACCGCAACGGCCCCAGTCGGGAGGAGGAGCGGTGGCGACGATGCCGAAGAAGGGATCAAGCGGAATTTCGGTGCCCCATGGCATCGTGCAGATATTGCGCGCGCGATCGATGACTGGATGAATAGTCTCGTAGTCGGTGAATTCTTCGGGGAGCGTTCCGAGCAAGGGAAGAATCGAGACGAACCCCCAATCCTGCCGGACCCTCACATCGAGAATTTCGATTTGCAGCGTGTCGCCGGCTTGAGCGCCTTTGACATAAACTGGACCGGTGATGAAATGTGGGCCCGGCCCGGGAGGCAGCGTTTCGAGCGCCTTTAAGTAATCGGCGGGAACGAGACTGAGGTCATCGGGAAGCGTTTCTTTCCCGCCGGCGGGAAAACTGTGCAGGGTAACGGTGTCACCTGAACTCACGGTGAGAACCGGGGGGGTAGCACTGTCGAGGTATCCCCATACCATATTTTCCGGCGTGGCAGGGATTTCGTGACGGCGAGCCATACTTTCTCCAGCAAAACAGATGTCAGCAGATCAGACGTCGAGGTTGACGGCAAGGGTAACGAACCGCGACGCCTTTGCATCCAAAAACGGCTTCCAGGATCGTTCTCGCAACTCGCGGTTATGTTAAACTGCTGTCGTCGAGCGACGGTTGATTTCATTCGCGGAAGCATTCCAAGAGGCGATCCGATGAGACGTTCCCAGTTTACCGAAAACGAAATTCTTCATCTGCTCTACGAAGCCAGCGCGGGCGTGCCGGTCGCGGAAATTTGCGGCACTGCAGGCGTGTCGCTTCGGACGTTCTATCGATGGCGACGGCGGTTCGGTGGATTGAACGCCGCGGCGGTGATGGAGATGAAAGATCTGGCCGCGGAAAACATTCGGCTGCGGGGACTGGTCAGCAATCTCTTCGAGCGCCTTCGAGCAGCGCCTGAAGATGCCGCATCTTTGCCGGATGTGGCTCCGATGGTCCCGCCTTCTCGCAAAAAGGAACGCGAGCAGCGACGGGCGGTTCGAATCGCCGCAGAGAAATGCGGCGGAGCTCTGACCGGACGGTTTGCATCGGTGCGCGTCAATCCCTGACCGCCCAGCCGTTTGTTTGGGCAGCCATAATGTCAAAAATGACATAATGGTTTGGCGCGTGACGCCAGCTAGTGCATCCAGCCTGTCAGTCGTGCACAAATATCACAATCAAAGTGCACGCTTGATTTCATTATGTCGCAGCCATGACGCAATTAGGCGCGCTGCACAGGATCGAAGATTTTCTGTCTGCTCTTTTTTCTTGCGGAATATTCGCGGAACCGACTAGCTTACGCGAGCGCAACCGATCCCATCTCCGAGGAGTTAGAGCTATGACCGACACCGTTCGCCATTTTCTCGACGCAAGCCGGGCTCGTATCAGTCGCCGCAATTTCTTGATGGCATCGGCGTCCGTTGCGGGCGGTATGGCGCTCGGGCCTGCTGTTGGTTTGCGACGGGCATCCGCAGCAGCCTTGAAAGAAGTCCGTTTCAGCGAAGCGGTCCATAACCTCGGTTACATCAATCTCTATGTCGGCATGCACGCCAAGATTTTCGAAAAGAACGGACTCGATATGAAAGTGAGCGCAGCCGGCGGCGACACCCAAACATTTGCTGCCGTGCTCGGCGGATCCGCGGATTTCGCAATCGGCGATGCGACGATGGCGCAGATTTCACGAGAGAACGGTGGTCCAGGTGTTGTCGTTGGAACGGTGGTGCAGCGAGCGCATTATTTCGGGGTATCAAAATCCCTGAAGCCGATCACCGATCCGAAAGACTTCAAAGGTTTGAAGATCGTCACGTCCCCCGAGCCCAACACGAATTACAGTGTTGCCAAGCGAATGCTGGAGAAAGCCGGCCTCAAGGTTGGCGTAGATGCGATGATCATTCCCGTCAATCCGGGCACCGAGATCGCCGCGATGCTTGCAGGACAGGCGGATATCGCGATCGCCTATCAGCCAAGCGTTGCCGCAGCCGAAGCGCAAGGTGCCAAAGTGGTGTTCGACTTTTCGTCTTATATCGGGCCGTTTTGCAACACCGGCATCATGGTGCTTCCAACCACGATCCAGAAAAGTCCGGAGATGGTGCAGGCACTCGTGACTTCGTTCGAAGAAGCATCACGCAAGACCTACGCCGATCCGGCGTTTGCCAAGCAAGTGGCGCGCAAGGAATTTCCGGATTTGCCGGGCGACGTCGTCGATAAAGCGATCGATGCCGAACTGAAATATTTGATCCCGGCGCAGTCCGTCGTGACGAAACAGGATCAGTGGAAGAACTTGATGGAGATGCAGGTCTATCTGGGCAACGCCAAGGGATCGATCCCGTTCGACCAGATCATAGACAACTCGTTTGCCGACAAGGCGGTTGCCAGCCTGAAATGATGGGTAAGGCAAACGGCGTCGGTGTCGCCTCGACGGGCCCGATGGCCGGAACGAGCATGGTTCCGGCTGTTCCGCTGGTCGTCGATCACGTGGCGAAAAGCTACGAAGTCGATGGAAAGATCGTGCCGGTCATCGGTGATCTTAGCCTCTCGCTAAACAAAGGCGAGATCGTCAGCATTGTCGGTCCGTCGGGTTGTGGAAAAACCACACTCCTGAATACCCTATGCGGGTTGCTCGCGCGGGATTCCGGACATATTCGCTGGTACGGTCAGGAGATAGAAGGTCAGCCGCAAAACGTTGGCTACATGCTTCAAAAGGATTTGCTGCTGCCTTGGCGAACCGCCCTGAACAACGTGATGCTCGGGCTCGAGATTCGCGGAGTGGCGGCGAGTGAGGCGGTCGATCGCAGCCGTGCAATGCTGGATCAACTCGGGCTCCATGGCTTCGCCGATCACTACCCTTCTACCCTCTCAGGCGGCATGCGCCAACGAGTTGCGCTCGCGCGGACGCTGGTTAATGAACCTGGCGTATTGCTGCTCGACGAGCCATTCGCGTCGCTCGATTTCCAGAACAAACTCCTGATCGAAAACGATACGGCAAAGCTGGTGCGCGAGGACGGACGGTCGCTGTTGCTGATCACGCACGATATCGAGGAAGCGGTGTCGCTTGCGGACCGCGTCATTGTCCTGTCGAAACGACCGACCCGGGTCAAGGCCGTTTACGATATCGAACTCGGCATCGAGCGAACGGATATGATGGCAACGCGCGACAGTCCTGATTTTAGCAAATATGTTCGGCGCATCTGGGCCGATCTTGACGTTGTTCTGCAATGACGACGGGTATGGAGAACGGGATCAACTCGGTAATTCCCGAAACCGGGCAACCATTGAGGCTGCCCACCAGGCAACGTTGGCACAAATTGCGTACGATGACCGTCGTTCTGGCGACGCAAGTGGCTCTTCTCGCGTTGTTCCTCGGCTTTTGGGAACATATGACAGCGAGCGACAAACAAGCTGCGTTCATGTTCGGATCGCCTTCGGCGATCTTTGGTTTTCTCGGCCAGATGGCACGCGACGGTAGTTTGTGGCGCGACACTTATGTCACCGGGCTCGAAACACTACTCGGCTTCGTCATCGGCAACTTCTTTGGCACATTGATCGGACTGCTGCTTTGGTATTCCCGGTTCGTGTCACGCGTCGTGGAGCCGTTCGTGATTGCGCTCGGTTCCATCCCGATCATCGCGCTTGCGCCCATTATTATCATTTGGTTTGGTACCGGACTGATCTCCAAAGTCGCGATGTCGACGCTGTCGGTAGTGATCGTTGCTTTGGTTACGTCTTACAAAGGCGCCATAGGTGTCGATGCGGATCAGATCAACCTGATGCGGACACTGGGTGCGTCGAAGTTTCAGATATTTCGCAAGCTGGTGGTGCCTGCATCGCTCACCGATATTTTCGCCGGACTGAAGCTGACAGTCGGTTTTGCGCTGATCGGTGCGATCGTCGGCGAATTCATGTCCTCATCCGAAGGGTTGGGGCATGCCATCTTCAAGGCAGGTTCGCTCTACATCATTCCGAAAGTATTCGCGGCGCTGGTCGCAACGATAGCGCTGGCGCTGTTGCTGACATTTGTGGTCGGCCGGATCGAGCACCTCCTTATGCCCTGGCGGCGGATTCAGTAAATGCCGAATAAACGTTCGTAAAAAAGGAAAATGACCATGTCACAGCGTGTCAGCAAGGCCGGCAACATCAAATACGCTCTTTCCGGTAACGACAAGTTCGTCGCGAGTGTCGATCCTGGCGAAACCTTCGTGGTGGAGTGCGCGATCAATGCCAATGATGGCACCATCCGTCATCTCGGCCAGCAACTGACACCCGCCGACGTTACCATGCCCTTCGTCAACGGCGCGACCGGGCCGATCGAGGTGCGTGGCTCGAAGGTTGGCGACATGCTCAGCGTCGAGATCGTCAAGATGGAGCTCGACAAGATGGGCTTCACAGCGCTCTGGCCGGGCATCGGCATGTTTCCCGACTGGGTACGCCGCAAGGAATTCGGCATCCAGACAAGGGTCGTCGAGGTCAAGAACGACCTTGTGCATTGGAGCGAACACGTCAAGCTGCCGGTGAAGCCGATGATCGGCGTGATCGGCGTTGCGCCGATCCATGGCGCGGTTCTCACCATCGACAATGGCACACATGGCGGCAATCTCGACGTTCAGGAGATCACCACGGGCAACACTGTCATGTTGCGGGTCAATAAGGACGGCGCTCACCTGTTTCTCGGCGACTGTCACGCGATCCAGGGCGACGGGGAATGTAATGGCATGGGCGCGATCGAGATCGCAGCAACGCTCACCGTAAGAGCATCTCTCCAGAAAGCTCCGACGCGATTGAATCATCCGCGGATCGAGACGCCAACACACATCGGCACCTTGGGTTGTGCCAGGCCATTGGAAGATGCCATGCGAATGGCATTCGAGGAGATGGTCTATTGGCTGGAAGAGGAATGGAAGATTCCCGCCGCGGAAGGCTACATGCTGCTCGGACAAATCGCGGAGGCGCGATGCACTCAGGTCGTCAATCCCAAATATACTTATATTTGCAAGGTCGATAAAAGCATCCTCGCGAAATATTTCGGCTGACGATGCTCACGATCATAGCCGAGACCGCGGTGTAGGCAGGCGCGGTCCCCAACGTTGAGGAGAGGAAACGCAAATGGATCTCGGATTGAAGGGCAAGAACGTTTTGGTTACCGGCGGAAGCAGGGGCATTGGACTTGCTGTCGCCTCTCTCTTCGCGAAAGAAGGCGCCAACGTCGCCATATGCGCGCGAAACGCCGACGAAGTAACCAAGGTGGTGACATCGTTAGCTACCAAGGGCGTTAAGTCGTGGGGCCGGGCAGTCGATGTTGCGGATCCGGTCGCGTTGAAGGGATGGGTCGAGGATGCCGCTGCAGAACTTGGCGGGATCGACACCATCGTCTGCAATGTCAGTGCGCTGGCCGTCGGTAACAGTACCGAGACGTGGGAGAATTCGTTCCGTGTCGATATGATGCACACGGTCAATTCAGTTGCGGCCGCGCTGCCTTATCTCGAACAATCGAAATCCGCTTCGATTGTCATCGTCTCAAGTGTCTCGGGCTTTGAAATCGATTTCGCCGCGGGCTCATACGGCGCCTTCAAGGCGGCGTTGATTCATTACGCCAAGGGATTGAGCAATCAGCTGATCAGCAAAGGCATACGCGTCAACGCGGTGTCGCCGGGTAACACCTATTTCGAAGGGGGAATTTGGCAAACCATCGAGCGCGGTTCGCCTGACCTCTTTAAGACCGCCATGTCATCGAATCCTACGGCGCGGATGGGCACGCCAGAAGAAGTCGCTTCGGGCGTTGTGTTTATTGCAAGCCCGGTCGCCAGTCGGATATCCGGAACTAATCTGATCATCGACGGTGCGCTCACCAAGGCTGTTTAGACTGGCAGGTGATCAAAGGCGGTCTCGAAGTCTCTGAATAGCCCATCGTCCTATCGGACGACCTTGAAGTGATCTCTCTCTGTCGGTGCTACGTAAGAACTGAAGGTGGAATTAGGGTCCGCGAAAGGCGCGGGTCGAGATCGAGGCACCGGCGGTGCCGCGCTGAATGTGTTCGATTTGACCGGCGCAACGATACCGCGCCCGCTTCGACGGCCAAATGCGTCGTTGCGGGTCGCGGCCTTACGGAGGTCATTGCCTTGGCGGCATCATCGAGTTGGTCAGTGCGTCGATTCCAGTTCGACGATGGCGCCAGTGGGTTCAGGTTCGTGAGGCGCGAGACGCGTGAGGGTCTCGTCGCTCCAGTTCGCGAGATTGACGACGCGCGCCGCCTGAACGCGTCCCCGGGGGCTCGCATCGGCCGGCTCCAGAATGTTCAGCCCATTGTTGTCGAGCAGGAAGGTGTGTTCCCCGAACAACTCCTTGAGTTGCGGGATGGCCGGGTGGCTGTCGGGAAGGGCCTGGACTTCGAATTGATTGGTGGTTCGCGCGACTTGTTCGGAAGTCAATTTCATTGCTCAATCCTTTCGGTTGGATCCGTGGTGCTACAACGCCAAGCGTCGCGGGTGCTCCCGCTACGTACCGCCACCCCGCAGGTGGTCAGATGCTGTCGATATCGCGTGCCGGCTTACAGGGCGCATCCTTGCGCGGACCGGTGAGCCCGGCGACTTGTGCCAGCCACCGGCCAAGCGTGGGCCTCGATGGCGGCATGACGCCCGCAATGCAGTGACAATTGTGCTCGCCGCTTTTGGCGGTTTCTTGTCGCAACGGTCCCGATATCAGGGCATCGCTATGTCTTCCCGACATGCCGGATGGCCTAAAATCCTCTGGCCGGCGTCGTTGCGGCGATCAGTTCGAATTTTCGCCCATTGAGCGCAAATAATGTTCAGCGTGCTGGAAGTAATTTTCCGCCGCGATCCGGTCGCCACTCAGGGTTTCGGCGCGGGCCAGTTCCAGATAACGTTGATAATTTCGCTGGGCGTTTTGTGCGTTAGGGCGGCGGAACCCGGAAGGTTCAGTTTTCCGGAACCTGGAGTTTCGTGGCATTGCGTGGGTCATATTCTTCATCTCGGGCGCGGCTGTGCCGCCGCTGGCTTAAGTTCGGGTGGTTTTCATAAGAGTTCGTATGTCGCGGCGGCGAAAGCCGTGCGACGTTCATTGGAGGAGTTGTCGGCGCGACAAAATCGACGGGCGCATTGCGCTCACGGCAGCAATCGAAATCGATGGCTGCGCCGGGACGTTGAACTCGCGCAACAAGCGCTGAGCGGATCCGGATCGACACCACTTATGTGGGGAGCATGGTCGGCGATTTCAAGATAAGGAACAGCCTGTCCTCAGCGGTTGGAACCCGGCGAGCCAAACGATTCACTTTATTTTATTTCAAACGAGTGGGCCCCGGTGCATGGAAGCATCGCGGGGCCCGTGATCTTCGTCGTTTGCGAAGAATGGCTGATACACATCAGTTGGACGTCGAGATCCGTACAGCGCGTGGCCTTTGCGCTCCGGTCTCGCTGGATTTGTTCAAATTGTCGGCGGCGCTATGACGGCTAGCAGCTGCTGTTCACCTCAACTTGCGCCGTGACCTTGCGAGTTCAGCAAGGTCAATGCTCTGTAACCGGGTGGCGTCATTCTCCTCACCAGATGTGAACCGGCGGACTTTGCGTCCGCGTCTGCCGCGCGTCGTCTCGATCACATGATCAGACGACCGTGCCTGCGGGGCGAGGAGCCAGATGCTCCACGAGCCCCGACAGGTGCAGCAGCTCAATGCTGCGACGGATGTACTGCAGAGTCAAGTTACAGCGACAGCTACGCGCGGCGTCACGGAACCACCGCGCGCCGATCCGGCGCGTGCCACGGTCGCATGGCGATACCGGTTCCTCAGACGTGCACCGCGGCGCGAACCCGGCCGGCGTTGCCGAACACGCGCAGGTAACGGTCGATTTCCGATGTGGTCCCGGTCGCCTTTTCCGGATTGTCCGAGAGTTTTACGGCTGGCCGGCCGTCGACCGACGTGACTTTGCAGACGATCGAGATCGGATCGAGATTGGCAGACCCGTCCGGCGCGCAGCCGACGAAATCATTGGTCAGGTTGGTGCCCCAGCCAAAGCTGATCCGGACGCGGCCGGCAAAATGACGGTAGGTCTCCTCGATCGAGCCGACGTCCATGCCGTCCGAAAACACCAGCAGCTTCTCCTTGGGGTCGCGCCCCTTTTGCTTCCACCATTTGATGATTTCCTCGCCGGCCGCGATCGGTGGCGCGCTGTCCGGCCGAAAGCCGGTCCAGTCCGCCACCCATTCGGGGGCATCCCGCAGGAATGAGGTGGTGCCGAAGGCGTCGGGCAGGGCGATCAGAAGATTGCCGCCATAGGTATGGCGCCACTGATCGAGAATACGATACGGCGCCCAGCGAAGCTCGGAATCGTCGTTCGCCCGCGCCGCGGCGACCATCGGCAATTCATGCGCATTGGTCCCGATCGCTTCCAGATCATTGTCCATCGCCAGCAGCACATTCGAGGTGCCGGTGAAGGACGCTCCCAGTCCCTCCTTGACGGCCTCGACGCACCAGCGCTGCCACAGAAAGCCGTGGCGTCGCCGCGTCCCGAAATCGGAAAGGCGAAGTCCATCCAGCTTGCGCAATCGCTCGACCTTGGCCCACAGCTTCGCCTTGGCGCGGGCATAGAGCACGTCGAGGACAAACCGGCCCTGTCCTTTCATCACCTGGCGGGCGCGCAACTCGTTGAGAATGGCCAGCGCCGGGATCTCCCACATCGTGGTGTGCGTCCACGGCCCATGGAAATGCAGTTCGTACTGGCCATCGACCTTGTGCAGCTCGTATTCGGGAAGCCGGAACGTGGACAGCCAGTTGATGAAATCGGGCGAAAACATCTGGGTCTTGCCGTAGAAGGTATTACCGGCAAGCCAGATCAGCTCTTTCTTGCTGAACCGGATGCTGCGGGCGTGGTCGAGCTGGGCGCGCAATTCGCCTTCGTCGATCACCTCGGCGAGCCGCACCTGCCGGCTGCGGTTGATCACCGAAAAGGTGGTGCGCGTCGCCGGGTAGAATTCCCGGATCATCTGCAGCATCAAAAGCTTGTAGAAATCGGTATCGAGCAGGCTGCGCACGATCGGATCGAGCCGCCAGCCATGGTTGTAGGTTCGGGATGCAATATCTGTGACCGCCAT
>Ga0193699_10001197_pt1 | contig 10415 bp, 11 predicted proteins | sample L3c2metaG_FD_160095 | JGI IMG/M metagenome (GOLD analysis project Ga0193699, IMG submission 160095) | Soil microbial communities from a riparian zone of the East river system, Colorado, United States - L3c2 | ecosystem: Environmental > Terrestrial > Soil > Riparian zone | place: USA: East... | reverse complement strand
AACGAAACCCTCATCGTATCGTTCTATATTTGTTCTGTCCTGTACCGTTCGGCTCGCCAATGGCATGTTTGCGAATGGCCCCGCCCCGCACAACGCCCGCTTGGTATCTGAAGATTCCGCCGCCGATTTGGATGTTCGCGTTGCTGCTTGTCGCCTATGCGACGCAGCGCAGTTTTGCTTGGGCGCAAATCGTCTATTTCCGCTCGCTGCCGCTGGCGACGGTGTTGGCCGTCGCGGGAATTTCGCTTGCGGCTTGGGGCCGATCCGCTTTCGCGGCCGCGGGAACGGAGATCATACCGACATCGCCAAGCAACAAGACTCTCGTGACCGGGGGCCCGTTCCGCTTCACGCGCAACCCGATGTATTCGGGACTCGTCTTGGCGAGTCTCGGCGTCGCACTCTATCCGGGAACGCTGCCGTTCTTCGCCGTGCCGATCGTGGTGTTCCTGCTCTGCAACCTCGTCTTCATTCCGTTCGAGGAAGCGAAGATGCAGCGCCAGTTCAACGATCAGTATACGGATTATCTGCACCGCGTGCGGCGGTGGATATAGCGTCAGATGGCCTGTAAGCCGGGTTCTGTTCCCCACCTTCGCCGAGGCTAGGGTGAGGAGATGACCATTCCTCTGGGACGTTCGTCGCCGAACGCCTCACGCGACCTACCCGGACGGCAGCGCGGAAACGCGCAAAATACCGTCCCTATTTGGTCTTGCTCCCGGTGGGGCTTGCCATGCCGGTTTCGTTGCCGAAACCGCGGTGCGCTCTTACCGCACCATTTCACCCTTGCCTGGCCTTGCGGCCGTTGGCGGTTTGATTTCTGTGGCGCTATCCCTGGAGTCGCCTCCGCCGGACGTTATCCGGCACCGTATTTCCGTGGAGCCCGGACTTTCCTCCAGCCCTTCTTGCGAAGGACCAGCGGCCATCCGGCCATCTGACGCATTTAGAACTTGTCATCCCGGGCAGCGCCGCGCAAGCGGCAGCCCTCAGCCCTGGAAATCGATCTCGTGCAGCAGCGCGGCGAGGATCGCTTCGCATTCCTTGTCCGCGACGCCGTCGATGCGCGATGGGCGGTAATGGCGCTGAAAGGCCTCCGTCACGGTTTCGGTCGGCACATCCATGTCGGGCTTGAGGCCGTAACCGAAGGCGCGCAAACCATCCGCGAAGCCGACCGGCAGGCGATGCTTGCGCGTCTGCGGCCAAAGGCCGATGCCGGCCAGCGCAAGCTCGCCCCAGGGAAACAGCTCGCCCGGATCCTGCTTGCGCGCCGGCGCGACGTCGGAATGGCCGAGCACGCGTTCGGGCGGAATCGGATGGCGCGAAAAAATATCCTGCGACAGCCGCATCACCGCTTCGATCTGGACATCGGGGAAGGAGCGATAGCCGAATTCGTGTCCCGGATTGACGATCTCGATCCCGATCGAGCGCGCATTGATGTCGCGCGCACCCGCCCAATAGGAAACGCCCGCGTGCCAGGCGCGACACTCCTCCGGCACATGGGAGAAGATCGTGCCGTCTTCATCCACCGTGTAATGCGCGCTCACCTTCGCGTCGGGATCGCACAGCCGCGCCACCGCCGCCGCGCCGGTTTCCATGCCCGTATAGTGGAGCAGCAGGATGTCGACCGGCGTGGCCGGGGGCCGCGCATCGAAATTGGGCGAAGGCGCTGCGACGGCCCGCCGGATCATCAGACAAAGATCTTGTAGGCCAAGGTTTCGCCGCTGGCCCGCTTCAGCGCGAATTCCGATCCCTTCTCATGCTCATCGACCAAAGCCTCGAACAGACGCAGCGCGCTGCGGATCACTTCGGCGTAGGACGCGGCCTCGGTGCGTTCCTTTAGACGCTGTAGGCGCTCCATGGCCTGGGGCGGCATTTCGAGCTGCACGCGCGTCGTGCTGCGATCGCCGTTCTGCATCTCGCGAACGAGCTCGCGCCGGCGGTGATGACCGTGCATCTCAGACCTCCTCGCGGTGGTCGCCGCGATGTTCGTGATGGTGCCAATGCCGCCGCATGCCGTAGCAACCGTGGCGCCGCCTCAGGACGGCGAACAAGAGCAAGACCAGCAGAATGGGGAAGAACGGAAAGAAGAAATGATGCGGGTACGGATGAAACGCGTAAGGCGCGTAGGGACCGGCGTAAAAATTGTGGGGCCGGAACAGCCAGACGATTCCCGAGACGATCAGCGCGAGCAGCGCCACGCGGGTCAGAAGATGCAGGCCCCAGTGCCAGCGCCAATGACGCCGTCGTCTCCTGCGCTCTTCCTCGTCCTCGGGCGGTGGGGGATTGGGGGGAGCGGCCTCATCGACGGGAAACTCCTCGCCGACGCCAATGCCGAATTTGGCCATGTGTCGTCCTCAGATTGAACTCACAGCCCTATATCATCACATAATCATCAAATGTCAATCATCATTGGTATGACACAAACTGAATCATCCAAGGGCGGACGCGCCGTCACTGCCCGCGCTTCTCTTGTGTGAGGTGTGGAAGATTTGCAGAGCAGATGGGAAAGCAGCGACGTCTGGTTTCGGAAGGCGCGGCCAGAATTGTTGATTGGCTGCTAGGTCACGAACGTCTCATTGAGGCGATCCCCAAGCGCGTTCGCCCGGTCAAAGAGGGTTTGGGCCCGGATAGTGGCGAGACGTAGGTTTTTGATGCTCACCTGGACGGTATGTACATAATGGAAATTGTCGCTGTCATTGGTTTCGAGCAGGACAAAAGTGTACTCCCCGTTTTCCGGGTGAAAATTCGCAAGCGATCCATGCGCAACATCATTGCGCATGGGGACTAGTTGTTTAGCCATATCAATTATTGCATCCATTTCCGGCTGATGTGTTTTTAGCTCGATAATTCGCTTGAAGCAGAGACGCAAGAAACGCATCCTTCGTTTAAATGCGACTGGTAGTTTAGTTTCCAGATGTTTGCCGCCAGCACCCTGAAAAACGACGGCCAGAATGTGAGTGATGGCTGATTCCGCGAGCCCCCAGTTGATGACGAGTTCGCCAACGGCGGTGTACAAGGGCGGGAAGGCGTCAAGCGGGATTTCATGATCGACCATGGCCAAAGCTCCAAAGAACGACGATCAAAAACGCGAGGATGAAAACTTGCGCCGGATGCTGAACACGCCGCCGACGCCGCATAAGCCGAAGGGTAACCGAGTCGACCACGTGTCAGCGTCTTCGACCACATCGTAGAGGCGGACGACGGAGGCAATAGATTTGGCCAGTGGCACGGCCGACCGAAGACGTACAGGGTGCACGAACCCAAAAAGAAATAGGCGAAGGCCTAAAATCTAATTCGCATTCACTTCCTTTAGCTACCAGTGAGGCTTATTTGCTTCTTGTGCGAGTTTCGGGGCGATACTTCGGACCTCGTCTACAATTTTCCGGAGATTAAATTCTTGTCCCCAAAATGTGATGTCTGTCGTGTCGGGATCAAACAGTCGAAATTGGTCAATTTCCTCAAGGCCGCCGAACATGCCTTTCTTCGGACCGATGTTCAGATCGACATGGTTATGTCCCTTTGATTTCTGCCACCATTCATCGATCCGCTCATCGACGTGTTCGAAATTATTTCGCATCCCTACGTGCCTGAGCGGCGAATCGTCGCTAATTCCGATGCTGTCGCGCAACGGCTTACGTGCCCCGGCGAACTTTCCGCCTGGCCCCCATAGAGCCTTGGAAATATTTGCGCCCGCGTTTAGTAAATTCTGAAGCCCATAGAACGTGCGGTAGACATTCTGCCCTCGTAGGCCCTGGTCAACCTCTTCGGCAGCTAACAATAGAAACCTGCATTCCAGGTCGACTTGTCTCTGAAAGACGCGCAAAAGCATGAGATCCATAGTAGCGTCCTCAGTGCCGCGCTTTCGGGACGAAGGCCAAGACCACGAGCGGCAGAGGTCCGAGAAAAACGGCAAGCCACATCCACAACTTCACCGAGCAACCTCGGCGCTTGGCCATCTGACCGGCAAGAGGGATGCACAACAGAAGCCCGGCGAGGATAAGGGCAATCTCTATCGCAGACATGCGATGCTCCTGTCGCGCTCGATCACCGCGGTCAACCATAGCACGGGCGCGACCAACACGGGCGATTTCAGACGCCCTGGGCGGGCTCCAGGCGGCGCAACGGCGTGCGGCGAAGCACGATGGCGACGCCCATCAGAGTCATCGCGGCGCCGACCACGATCATGGGCGTGAAGGGTTCGTGCAAAAATACGACGCCGCTCAGCACGCCGATGGCCGGCCCGAGCAGCAGCACCGATCCCACCAGCGACACTTCGTAGTGCTGCAGCAGCACATAATAAAACGTATGGCCGATCAGGCTGCCGGCGAGCACCGAATAGGCGAGCGCCGTCCAGGCTTGCCATGGCGCGCTGCCCAGCGCTTCCATCTGTCCCGTTTCGAACACGACACTGGTGGCGAGCAGGAACGGGATTCCCAGCACCGCCATCCAGGCCTGCATCACGAAGGGCGGCACGCCGGACAGCCGCCGCAGCAGCACGGTGCCGATGCCCATCGAGATGGCGTCCAGGAAGAGTAGCAACACGCCCATCCAATGCGACGCAACGCTCGCATCCAGGCTGAACACGATCACGCCGCAAAAGGCCAGCGCGATGCCGAGCCAGCGCCGCAACGGCACGCTCTCGTCAAGCCAAATCATCGCCAGCAAGACCGAGATGGGCACGTAAAGCTGATTCACGATCGACATGGTGGACGCGTCCGACAGTTTGACGCCGCTGAAGATCAGCGCGAAATGCAGGCCGCCCATGAAGAACACCGCCGGAATCAGCACCTTCCATTTGCCGGGCACAGGCTTGAGCCAGGGCGCAACACAGGCCAACACGAAAACGAACCGCAGCGCCGTGAAGAACACGGGCGGGATGTAGGTGACGCCGATTTTCCCGGCGACCGCGTTAAGGCCCCAGACGACGCAAACCAACATGGCCATGAGAAAATGGTTGAAACGCATGGACTTGTTTCAGGATGGACGAGGAATGAAACCCATCGTTGCCGGATTGCGACAAAAAGGTAAATGCGACCCTGCGACGTGCCGGCTGCGGATTGGTTCCGAAAAAAAATCCGCCGGAGCGCAAATATTCCGTCTGGAAGGAACTCGCCCCCTAAGTCAGATTTCCGACGTCCGAAACGATAAGGGAGGGTCTCCATGGTTCGGGAGCTGAGCCTGCTGAGCGTTGGTTTCGTCTTTGCATTCCTGGGGGCCATTGTGATTGGAGTTTTCTGACAAGACAGCGACGCGAAAGATTCAGGGCCGGGAGCGATGCTTCCGGCCTTTTTATTTCGCATCAGGACGGCCGGCCCGCTTTCAGCTCGGCCAGAGTCCGCTCGGCCCAGGGAACCAGATCGCCCGCACAAAGCCGCGCCACCACGCGGCGTTTCGCATCGGGCAGCGCGCACAGCCATTCCAAAACCGGCGGCAGGTCGATGTCGGCCTTGGCACCTGGCGGCGGTGTCTCGCCGAAGCGCCGATAAACACCTTCCCACATACAGGTGTAATTCACGGTGATCTTGTCGGCTTCTCTCGTCGCCAATCGCGAGGCTTCGATCAATCCCGAAAAGACGCGATCGCCGATCGGCGCGATTTCGCGCGGCATCGTCACCCAGAAGGAGAGGAGATGATAGGAACCGGGCTGGAACCACCAGCAACTGGTGTCGATGTGGCCCGGCTCTTCGGCGAGGTGGAAATCGCTGCCGTCGGGCCGCACGAAGCGGCGCTTGGCGACGGCAAGATCGCCCCCCCTGCCCGCTCTGACGCACGCCTCGACGTGATCCGCGTCCAGCCAATTGTCCGCATCGAGAAAGCCGATTCCGTCATAGGCCTCCGACACCGCCAGAAGCGCGCCGATGCCGCGCGCGACATTGCCGTAATCCTTGTGCGGCTGATCCAACCGGATATGCCGGATTCGCCCCTCGTCGATCCAATCTTGGGGAAAACCATCGGCGACGAGGAAATGATCGCATGTCACGGTCTGCGCCCGCACGCTCGCGATGCAGCGCTCAAGGATGGCGCGCGGCTCTCGAAAATAGGGGGTCACGACGGCGAACCGTTTTTGAGTCATGCAAACACTCCGTTCGTGCGGGATGTTAGCCTGGGTTCGCCGCAGCGGCCATCGACCTCGGCGGTCGGCGCTGGCGCGATCTCGGGGACGCCGATATAGAAACACAATGTGTCATCCCCGGCGTGACGTGGCATCAGCCACGGCACGGGAAGGGGATCCATTCGGCAGATGGATTCCCTTCCCCTCGCGGCCTAGGCCGCTCGGCCGGGAATGACAATGAGTGCAATGGGATTGGAAAGCAAAAAAATGACGGTTGCGAAGGCTATGCGGATTTGTTTCATCGGCGACAGCTTCGTCAGCGGCGCCTATGACGAGGAGTGCCTGGGCTGGGCAGGCCGCATCTCGGCCGATGCCAGGCGGCGCGGCCATGATATCAGCCCGTACAATCTGGGCATAAGGGGCGAGACCAGCGTGCAGATGGCGAAACGCTGGCGTTCCGAGGCGGAGCTTCGCCAATCGCCGCAGCAGGAAGGCCGGCTGGTGTTCGAGTTCGGCGTCAATGACACGCGCGAGGTCGATGGCGAACGCCAATTGGAGTTGGCGCAATCGCTCGCCGCGGCACGCGATATGCTCGGCGCGGCGTCGCGCTGGAAACCGACTTTGATGATCGGCCCCCCACCCTGCGGCAACGAAACGCGCCTGGGACGCGTCAAGGATTTGTCGGAACGGCTGTCGGCGCTCTGTGCCGAATTGACCGTGCCCTATTTCAATTCCTATTCGCCGCTTTTCGCCTCAGCCACCTGGATGCCCTGTATCAATGCGGTGGACGGCACGCACCCATCCGCGGCAGGTTATGCCCAATGGGCTCAGCTGATCGGGGCATGGCCGGCGTGGCGAGAATGGCTGCCGTGATCTCTCATCGACGGACAGGGGTTGGGTTTGCACTGCTCATTGCCGGGGCCTCTCCGGTCCGCGCGGCCGACGCGATGATGAATTTCGACGATTACAATGTTCGCAGCGCCATCATCTTAAGATGTCATATGACGCAAAGTGCGGCCGACATAGCGTATCTTGCCAAGGGAGAGGCCATGCGCCGCGCGGCATTGGAACAATTGCGCGCGCAGCTCGATGCCGCCGATCCCGCGCGCCGCAATGAAAACGTCAAGAAAGCCGAGGATATGCTGCGGCTCCAGAGTTCTGCCCGGGACTATGATATTTCCGAGCAGGTCCGTAATTACGGCTGCGCGTGGCTCGACGGCCAGGTCTTTTCGTCGGGTCGCTAGAGCCCTAAGCCGCTTGGGGCTTTCGCGGATTGTAGTTCAGGACGGGCCCCAGCCAGCGTTCGGCTTCGGCGAGGGTCCAGTTCTTCCGGCGGGCATAATCTTCGACCTGATCGCGCTCGACCTTGCCGACCCCGAAATAGCGGGCCCCCGGATGGCTGAGATATAATCCGGACACGGATGAACCGGGCCACATCGCGTAATTTTCGGTGAGCTTCACACCGGACGCACTTTCCGCATCGAGTACGCGGAACAGCGTCCCCTTCTCCGTGTGGTCGGGCTGCGCCGGATAGCCCGGCGCAGGGCGGATGCCGCTATATTTTTCGGCGATCAATTCCTCATTGGACAAAGTCTCGTCTGCGGCGTAACCCCAGAATTCCTTGCGCACGCGCTGGTGCATGCGCTCGGCAAAGGCTTCGGCCAGCCGGTCCGCCAACGCGCTCAAGAGAATCGCGTTGTAATCGTCCTTGTCGGCTTTGAAGCGTTCCGCGATCGCTTCCTCGCCGAAGCCGGTCGTCACCACAAAGGCGCCGACATAGTCCTCCTTGCCGATGCCCGCCGGCGCGACAAAATCGGAAAGCGCCAGATTGGCCGATTCCCGCTCCCGCGCCACCTGCTGGCGCAGGGTGTGAAATTTTGCCAGACGTGTTTTCCGCGTCTCATCCGTATACAGAACGATATCGTCGCTTTCCGACTCGGCCGGCCAGAAGCCGATGCTTGCCCGCGCCGTCAGCCATTTCTCGTCGACGATGCGCGTCAGCATCGCAGCAGCGTCGGCGAACAGCGAGCGTGCCACAGGTCCGGATTTCTCATCGTCCAAAATCGCGGGATAGCGGCCCTTCATCTCCCAAGCCTGGAAGAAGGGCGACCAGTCGATATAGGGGACCAGCTCGGAGAGGTCATACGCATCGAAACTGCGCCGGCCCAGGAAGCGCGGGGCGGGCGGCGTGTAGGAGCTCCAGTCGGGCGCGAAGCGGTTCGCCCGCGCCTGTCCCAGAGTCAGCCGCCGCTGCGGTCCGCGGTTGACGTCATGGGACGCAATAAGACGGGCATATTCGCTGCGCACGTCGCCGATGAAAGTGGCACGCGTCTCTTTCGAGATGAGGCTTGCCACCACGCCCACGGCGCGCGAGGCATCCGTCACATAGACCGTCTGCCCGCGGGTGTAATTGGGGTGGATCTTCACCGCCGTATGGACGCGGCTGGTGGTGGCGCCACCGATCAGAAGCGGGATGTCGAAGCCTTCGCGCTCCATCTCGGCTGCGACATGGCACATCTCGTCGAGCGAAGGCGTGATGAGGCCCGACAGACCGATGACGTCTGCGTTTTTCTCGCGCGCGATTTCCAGGATGCGCGCCGCGGGCACCATGACGCCCAGATCCTCGACCTCATAGCCGTTGCATTGCAGCACGACGCCGACAATATTCTTGCCGATATCATGCACGTCGCCCTTGACGGTGGCCATGACGATGCGGCCGGCGGATTCGCGTTTGGCGCCCAGTTTCTCGGCTTCCATGTAGGGAATGAGATAGGCGACCGCCTTCTTCATGACGCGAGCCGATTTCACCACCTGGGGCAGGAACATCTTGCCGCTGCCGAAAAGATCGCCGACCACATTCATGCCGGTCATCAGCGGCCCTTCGATCACGTCCAGCGGGCGCTTCGCGCCCAGCCGCGCCTCCTCGACATCGTCCATCACGAAATCGGCGATGCCGTGGACGAGCGCATGCGTCAGCCGCTCCCCGACGGGCAGCGCGCGCCAGGCCAACGCGACTTCGGGATCGGCTTCGGCGCCGGAACTGCGATGTTTCTGCGCCAGCTCCAGAAGACGCTCGGTGGCCTCTGGCCGCCGGTTGAACAGCACATCTTCGATGCCATCGCGCAATTCGGTGGGGATGTCTTCGTAAACCGGAAGATTCCCCGCGTTCACGATGCCCATATCCATGCCGGCTTTTATGGCGTGATAAAGGAAGACCGAATGCATCGCCTCGCGGACGCGATCATTGCCGCGGAAAGAAAAGGAGAAGTTCGACACGCCGCCCGAAACATGGGTGAAGGGCAGCGCCTGGCGGATGCGCGTCACCGCGTCGACATAGGCGCGGCCGTAATCATTGTGTTCTTCGATTCCCGTCGCGACGGCGAAAATATTGGGATCGAAGATGATGTCCTCTGGCGGGAAGCCGACGCGGTCGACCAGGATGTCATAGGCGCGGCGGCAGATCTGGAATTTGCGCTCGGCGGTATCGGCTTGGCCCTTTTCGTCGAACGCCATGACGACGACAGCCGCGCCATAGCGGCGAACCTTTTCGGCGGAGGCGACGAACGCCTCCTCGCCCTCCTTCAAGCTGATCGAATTGACGATCGGCTTGCCCTGCACGCATTTGAGCCCGGCCTCGATGACGCTCCATTTGGAGGAATCGATCATGATGGGGACGCGCGCGATATCGGGTTCGCCGGCGGCGAGATTGAGGAACCGCGCCATGGTGGCTTCCGAATCGATCAGGCCCTCGTCCATGTTGATGTCGATGAGCTGCGCCCCACTTTCGACCTGGCTGCGAGCGACCTCGAGCGCCGCTTCGAAATCGCCGGCGGTGATCAATTTGCGGAACTTGGCGGAGCCGGTGATGTTGGTTCGCTCGCCGACATTCACGAAATTCATTTCCGGCGTCAGCGTGAAGGCTTCGAGCCCGGAAAGCCTTAAGCGGCGGGGCTTGTCGGGAATTTTGCGCGGCGGCAGGCCGGCAACCGTTTCGGTGAAAGCACGGATGTGCTCCGGCGTCGTGCCGCAACACCCTCCCACAATGTTGACCAGCCCTTCGCGGGCGAATTCGCCGATATGGGCCGCCATGGATTCCGGCGTCTCGTCATAGCCGCCGAATTCGTTGGGCAAGCCGGCATTGGGATGGGCGCTCGTCAGCGTGTCGGCAATCTCGGAGAGATCGGAGACATGGGGACGCAGCTCCTTTGGGCCCAATGCGCAATTGAGGCCGATGGCAAAAGGATTGGCGTGGCGCACGGAGTGCCAGAACGCTTCGACGGTCTGGCCGGTCAGCGTGCGTCCGGAAAGATCGGTGATCGTGCCGGAAATCCACACCGGGAGACGTTCGCCCATCTGGGCAAAGACATCC
>Ga0193699_10001196_pt1 | contig 10421 bp, 12 predicted proteins | sample L3c2metaG_FD_160095 | JGI IMG/M metagenome (GOLD analysis project Ga0193699, IMG submission 160095) | Soil microbial communities from a riparian zone of the East river system, Colorado, United States - L3c2 | ecosystem: Environmental > Terrestrial > Soil > Riparian zone | place: USA: East... | reverse complement strand
AACAGATCCGTGGTATGGCCGAAGGGCGGACCTGCCTGGTCATCCTCGACTCGGACCACACCGCCGCACACGTCGGCGCCGAACTCGCCGCCTACGGGCCGCTCATCTCCCTCGGTTCCTACCTCATCGTCGAGGACACCAACGTGCACGATGTCCGCCCCGACTATCCGGCCGGACCCGATGACGCTCTCGCCAAGTGGCTCCCCGACCATCCCGAGTTCGTGGTCGACCGGGACTGCGAGCGGCTTCTCCTGTCGGCGGCTCCGGGCGGGTTCCTGCGGAGAGTCCGGTGAGTACCCTCCTGGCCGTCCCCGTGATCGACCCGGAACTCAGCGTCGGATGTCTCGACACCATCCACCCCGACCTCGACCTCCTCGTCATCGACAACTGCGCCGCCCCGCTCCCCTGGTATCGCCCCGGCGCCACGGTCATACGCCCGGGCCGGAACCTCGGGGTGGCCCGATCCTGGAACCTCGCCGTCAGAGCAGCCATCGGCGCCGGTCACGACGCCGTCGCCTTCGTCTCCGCCGCGGTCCGTTTCGGGCCGGCGGGCGGGCGGGATCTCGCCGGGCTCGACCCGGGGAAATGGGGGGTGACACCGGAACCAGCCGGGTGGCACACCGCCGTGCTCACCGCCGCCCTCTTCGACCGGATCGGCCTTTTCGACGAAAACTGGTTCCCCGCCTACTACGAGGACGCCGACATGATCCGCCGCGCCGCCCTGGCCGGGATCCACTTTGGTGCCGGCCCGACCATCGTTGACCTCACCATCGGTGGCCCCGGCCACGGCGTCGACACCCTCCGCCACCAACACCCTGGAATCCCCACGATCAACTACGACACCCTCGCCGACTACTGGCACACTAAATGGGGTCTGCCGGTCAACGACGCCACCGACATCAGCCAGGGTCATGCGACACCGTTCGGGAAAGACGTCGCCCTGTCATGGTGGGAACCGGCCACCATCGACGAGCTCCTTGACCGCTACCGGATCGCCGGCCGATGAGGATCGGCCTGTTCGGCGCCAGAGCAGACGACCGGGGCCTCGGCCGGCTCACCCACGACTTCTACACCCACATGCGACCCGACCGGACCCTCGTGATCGACATGGGGGCGTGGGCCCACCAGTTCCCCCAACACCTCGACCGGTACCCCGACGCCACCGTCGTCGCCTTCAACGGTGGTGGCCTCGACGACGACGAGATGCGCCGGTTCTTCACCGGCCTCGACGTCGCCGTGATGTACGAGACGGCTTACGACCACCGGGCCTACGACATCGCCCGGGCCGTCGGCTGCCGCACCGTACTGATGGCCATGCCCGAGTTCCATCGCCACCTCACCGAGCAGCTCCCCGCCCCCGACGTGGTGTGGGTTCCCACCGTGTGGCGGCTCGGGACGTTCCCGCCCGGTGTTCGGGTCGTGCCGGTCCCAGTCGCCATCGAGGAGGCTCCTCGCCCGACCCGGACGGCGGGGCCGTTACGGGTCCTGCACGTCGCCGGGCACCGGACCAGCGGCGACCGCAACGGCACCCTCACCTTTCTCCGGTCGCTGCGCATGGTGCGCCAGCCGCTGTCAGTGCGGGTCACCACCCAGGATCCCCGCCTCCCGACCGTCTCCGGGATCAGGCACCTCGCCACCTTCGATGTCCGCTGCCCAGCCGACCACTGGCGCCTCTACGACGACGCCGACGTCCTGGTCATGCCCCGCCGCTACGGCGGGCTATGCCTCCCCGTCCAAGAAGCCATGGCCGCCGGTCTCGGGGTGGCCATGACCGACTGCGATCCGAACCCGGCCACCTGGCCGATCTGCCCGATTCGGGGCCGTCCCGGCCCGACCATCCGCACCCCCGGCGGCCCGGTCGTCCTCACCGCCCCCGACGCCGGCGACGTCGCCATCGTGATCGACCGTCTCGCCGCCAACCCGGACGAGGTCGCCGACCTCAAAGCCCGGGCCCGGGAGTGGGCCGTGGCGAACAGCTGGGCGGCGCTGGAACCGCTCTACCGGACCGAGCTCGACCGGGCCGCCAACCCGACCGAGGTCGCGGCATGACGGTTTCGGTGCTGATCCCCTTCACCTCCGACGAGCCGTGGCGTCTCCAGGCCCGCGACCACGTCGTCGGCTGGTACGCCCAGTTCGGGTGGGAAGTCATCGAAGGCCCCTGTCCCGCACCCTGGCGCAAAGCCTTGGCGGTCGTCGGCGCCGCCAGCCGTTCGTCAGGGGAAATCCTCGTAGTGGCCGACGCCGACTGCCTCTGCGCCGGCGTGGCCGCGGCCGTCGCCGCCGTCGAAGCGGGCGCGGCGTGGGCGGTCCCCCACCTGATGGTCCACCGGCTCGACCAGACGGCCACGGAAGCCGTCTACCGCGGCGCCGCACCCGAATCCACCACGGGCCGGGCCCAGCCGCCCTACCGGGGCTTCGCCGGCGGCGGGATCGTCGTCCTGCCCCGCTCCACCTACCTCGACATCCCCCTCGACCCTCGCTTTGAGGGGTGGGGCCAGGAAGACGAAGCATGGGCGCTTGCGCTGACCTGCCTCGCTGGCAAACCGGCTCGAGGATCCACTGACCTCCATCATCTCCATCACCCGCCACCGGCCCGGTTGAGTCGCCACCTGGGCTCGAACGCCTCCCACAAGCTCCTCAGCCGGTACTCCCGGGCGGCCCGCTCCCGGCCTGCGACGCGGGACATGCGAGCGCTCCTCGACGAAGCCCGCCGCCTGGAAACAGAAGGGATCTGCGCATGAGCTCCACCGGTACCCTCGTAGCCGGAGTGGTGACAACCGTCACCCTCGCCAGCCGGGTCAACAACGTGACCGTTACCACCGACGGCCCCGAGATTTGGTTCACCACCGACGGTCGCAACCCCGACTACCAGCAGGACATCGCCCACCGGGTGCCTTTCGGACGATCGGTGACGGTCCCCGTCACCGGCCAAGCCGACCCGACGGTGATCAAGCTGCGAGCAAAAACCGGTAGCCCGGGGTACATCGTCACCGCCGCCGACCCGGCGGACAGTACGACCGCCGCCATCGACGCCGCCATTGCAGCTTTGGTGGCCGCCGCGCCCGGAGCACTCGACACCCTCAACGAGCTCGCCGCTGCCCTCGGCGACGACGCCAACTTCGCCGCCACCGTCACCACCGCCCTGGCCGCCAAACTGACCGTCGCCGGGCACGCCGCCATCGACCACGCCGGTCTCCCCGGGATCACCAGTGACCTCCTCGTCGCCACCACCCAGGCCAACGACTACACCCTCGCCCTGGCCGACGCATCCACCGCAGTGGAAATGACCAAGGCGACGGCCACGACCCTCACCGTCCCCCCCAACGCCGACGTTGCCTTCCCGGTCGGGACGGTGATCGAGGTGTTCCAGGCCGGCGCCGGGCAGGTCACGATCGCCGCCGGCGCCGGCGTCACGTTGCGGGCGGCCGGGGCCAAACTCAAATTGACCGGCCAGTACAGCGGGGCGTCGCTCCGCAAACGGGCCACCAACGAATGGGTCGTCGCCGGCGACCTGAGCGCATGAGGAAGGGACTGGCCCTCACCCGAGCCGGGTCAGTAGCCGCCGGGCGGGTACAGGCACCCAGTTCCACACCGCCCGTCTACCGGGCGAGCACCCACAACAACGGGGCGGGCGTCACCTCCAGATCGCTGACCGTCCCCGAAAGCGTCGTCGCCGGCGACGTCATGCTCATCGCGGTCGCCTGGTACCAGGCTGGTGGCTACACGACGACCCCACCGGCGGGGTGGACCCTGGTGCGGGAAGACGCCCGCGTTCCCAATGTGCCGATCGTCCAGACCATCTACCGGCGGGTCGCCCAAGCCGGCGAGGCGGGAACGGTCTACACCTGGACCTTCAACGCCAACAACTGGACCGCCCTCACCCTCATCGCCTACAGCGGTGGCAACCCGACCACCCCGGTCAACACTCACGGCGCGAACAACGGCGGGTCGACCACGTCGCTGCCATCAGCGGCGCTGACGACCACGGTCGACAACACCACCGTCGTCGAGTTCTTCACTGCCTACGCCCTGTCATCCCCCGACGGCGGCACCATGGCGGGCCCGGCGACGGTCCGGGAAACCAGCATCCTCAACGACATGGAGATGATCACCGCCGATCAGGCCCAGGTCGCCGCGGGGGCGACACCGGTGCGGACAGCGACGGTCGCCACCAACAACGCCGGATACTCATGGATCGTCACCAGCCTCGCGCTCACGCCGGCATGACCCCGCGCCGTTCGCCGGGGAAGTGTCCGCGGTGAGCCTCCGGGGCCTTCTCGCCCAGACCGTCACCGTCGGCCGCCGCCCCTACGACGCCACCAGCTCGCAGGGGATCCCGACGGCGGGCACCACGGTCTGGTCGGACCATCCGGGGCGCCTCGAGCAGACCGCCGTCACCGACGTGGCCCGCGACGGCGACGTCGTCCTGTCCGACTACCGGCTGTTCCTCGAACCCGACGTGGCCATCGACACCCTCGACCTGGTCGTCGTCGACGACGTCACCTACGAAGTGGCCGTCCCGCCGGTCGTGGAGCGCTCCCCGAGGGGCCCCCACCATCTCGTCGTGCTGCTGATCCGCCGGGCCCCGGTCCGGGCCGAGGGGGGTTCGTAGATGTCGAGGGAAACCGCCGCCGCGGCGATCGCCGAGCTGTTCGACACCCTCGCCCCCGACGGCTACCCGGCCGTCGACGGGATCACCATGGCGGTCGATCACGACCCGGGGCCCGGCCGGATCGCCGAGCTCGCCGAACCGGTCCTCCTCACCGTCTCCGACGCCGGTCTCACCGGCACCTCCTGGATCTTCGCCGTGCGGCTCGTGTTCGACGCCGAAGTCGACGCCGCCGCCGCCCAGCTCGCCGCCCGCGACATCGTCACCGAAATCGACACGCTCCTCGCCGCCCACTGGGGACCGGCCGACTGGGAGATCACCCACAGCGACGACCTCCCCACCCCCTACGCCCGGCCGGCATGGGTGGCGAAGACCCTCATCGAGGTCCGCCGGGCCGACGGCCGGTTCCGTCCCGGACTCGCCGGCTGACCCGAGCAGCTCACCTGGCCAACCCGCAACCCCGAAACCCGGCAGCTGAGCTGCCCGACCAGAGAGAGGTACGTCCATGTCCGAGTTCTTCCGCAGGGGACTGTCCGAGATCCATTTCGTCCCCGCCGTCTCGAACCTCACCGCGCCGTCGCGGGCGGAGGTCACCGCCGGGACGGACCTCAGCCCGGCCATCGCCGAGATCGGCGGGTTCAACTTCAAGAACTCGCCGATCATGACCCCGAAGCTGTCGACGACGTTCACGACGCAGATCCCCGGCGAGGACACCTCCGACACGTCGACCGTCACGTTCTACGACGACGACGCCGACGACGCCATGCGCGCCGCGCTCGTCAAGGGCACCGAAGGGTTCCTCGTGTTCTTCCCCTACGGCGACGTCGCCGGGACCCGGGCCGAGGTGTGGCCGGCGATCAGCACCGGTGTGAGCGACCAGTGGACGATGACCAACGAAGCGGCGAAGTTCCAGGTGTCGTTCGCTATCACCGACGCTCCCGAGCAGGACGCCGTGGTGCCGGCGGCCGGTTCCTGATCGTGGTTCGTCCCGCCACCGCCGACCACCTGAAGTCCAAGAAGCGGCGGGCGACAAAGGTCGTCGAGGTCGTCCTCGACCCGGACGCCGCCCGGGCGGTCCACGAGGCCGAATGGAAGGTCGACGAGGCCGAGGCCCGCCTCCGGGCCGAACCGGGCGACCCGGACGCCCAGCAGGCCGTGTGGACCGCCAAGGAGAACCTCGACACGCTCCGGGCCCAGGCCGCCGCCGACGACGCCGTGGTCACCCTCAAGTTCCGCAGCATCGGCCACCACGCCTACGACGAACTCGTCCGCGCCCATCCCCCGACCGCCGAGCAGATCGCCGAGGTGAAGGCGGCCGGTGTCGACGTCGAATTGAACTTCAACGCCGACACGTTCCCGCCGGCGGTCGTCGCCGCCAGTCTCGAGGAACCGAAGATGTCGGTCGCCGAGGTGACCGAGCTGTGGGAAAGCCCGGATTGGAACCAGGCCGAGCTCACCGTGCTGTTCTCCGCCGCGGTGGGGGTCAACCAGCGGCGGGAAACCCTCGACCTGGGAAAAGACTCGAGCGGGACGGCGCCTACCGCGCCGAAGTCGCCTGGTGTTGCGACCATGGCATCCCTCACAGCCTCTTCCTAGGCCGGCCGTGGCCCGGCCCGGGAGAGCCGCTGTGGCTCGACGACGACGCCGACAAGGTCCTCGCCTGGCTAGCAGCCACGGCGGCGGTCTGCCCCGAATGTGGAACGAGAGAGGCCGACTGGGTCGACGGCCGTGGCCGCTACCGGCCCGACCCGACGTTCGAGACGTCCACCATCCGCTGTTACGGCTGCGCCGCCATCAGCACCGCAGCCGCCGCCGTTCCTGACGGCCAGAAAGGAGTCAGGGTCGTCCTGCGCCCGGCGACCCAGGACTATCCCCGGTCGTAGCGCGTTCCGCAGGTCACGCAGGTGACCTGCTTCTGCTTGGTGACCAACAGCGTGGCGACTCCGAGGGTCACACCTCCGCCGTAGCGGGCGGCCCGCGAACGGCGAGCCTTGAAGTGGGTGCCGCCACACCTCGGGCAGGCCAGCCCACCCGCTTCGCTTTTCGTCCCGACAGTCGAGATGCGGGCGCTGACCCGGCCGCCTCTGTCGAGCTGGTGTGAGAGCTTCCCGGCTTTCCGGTCGGCTGCCCGTGCAGCCACCTTGACGGCATACGCCCTGCCGTCCTCAGTCGTTGCGCTCCACACGCCATAGGCCACGACGCAGGCCACGAACCCCAGAACCACGATCCAGACCATCTTCGAACGACTCCTTCTGAGACCTTCGGTTTGGTCCGAACCCTCACCGTCCACGATGCGCCAGCCGTCCCCCGGATAGCCATAGCCAGCAATGACCATTTTCGGATGAAAAGAGGCCAAAACGTGGCGCAGACGCTCACGATCCAGATCACCGGCATCAGGGAGCTCCGCAAGGCCCTGAAAGCAACGGAGGCGACCCTGCCCCGCGAACTCCGCAAGGCCCTCAACGAGGTGGGCGGCATCATCGTCGCCGACGCACGCCCCCATATCCCCGTCCGGTCCGGGAAGCTCGCCGGGTCGCTGCGGCCTCGGTCGACGCAGACCGCCGCCCAGGTCGTCCTCGGCACCGCCCGCACCCCCTACGCCCAGGCGGTCTACTGGGGGACCGGCCACCGCTCGGGGCGGCGCGGCCCGCACAACATCCGGCCACACCGCGTCATGCACGAATCGTTCGAGCGGCAGAAGATCCCGATCTTCGTCGCTTTCGGAGCGGTTCTCGACCGGCTCGCCAAGACGATCGAGGCTTGAGCGGTGGCTGACCGGTCAGTTGTCTTCCGGTTCCTCTCCGACACCACCGGCCTCAAGAAGGGGTTTTCTGAGGCCGGGAAGACCGTCCAGGAATCCGAGGGGATCTTCGCCAAACTCGAAGGCAAACTGAGCGGCATCTCGAGCGGGGCGGTGGCGTCGGCGGCGGGGATCGCCGGTGTCGCCACCTCGATCGTCGGGTTCGCCACGATGGCCGTCCATCGCCTCGGGGAGGAACAGGTGGCGGCCGCCCAGACCGCGGCGGTGATCCTTTCCACCGGGGGTGCCGCTCTGGTCTCCGCCGGGCATGTCCACACCATGGCCGACAGCCTGGCGAAGCTGTCGGGGGTCGACGACGAGGTCGTCCAGGGCGGCGAGTCGTTGCTGCTCACCTTCACCAACATCAAGAACGGTGTCGGGGCCGGCAACGACGTGTTCGACCAGACCACCAAAGCGGCATTGGACATGAGCGTGGCGCTCGGTGAGGACATGAGCGCCGCCTCGATGCAGCTCGGGAAGGCGTTGCAGGATCCGGTGGCGGGACTCACCGCGCTGCGGCGGGTCGGGGTCCTCTTCACCGACGAGCAGAAGCGGGCCATCGCGGCGATGGTCGCCACCGGCGACACGCTGGGCGCCCAGAAGATCATCCTCGCCGAGGTCAACAGGGAATTCGGCGGGTCGGCGGAGGCGTACGGCAAGACGATCCCGGGGGCGATCGGCCGGGCCCGCACCGCCTTCGAGAACTTCTCCGCCGACGTGGCCAAGAAAGCGTTGCCGGCGGTCCAGTCGTTCGGCCGCGGCGTGGCCGATGTCGCCAGGGTTGTCGGCCCCACGCTGGTCGCGGCCCTCAACGCGGTTGGCGGGGTGATCGCCGGTGTCGGGAAATTCGCCAAGGACCACAGCGGCTACGTCGTCGCCATGGCCGCCGCCTATGCGGTGTCGCTCGTACCGGCGATCTGGACGGCGGTCGTCGCCTTCGCCGCCCTCGCGTTCGCCAAGATCGCCGCCGGCATCGATCTGGTGATCGTGTCGGTCAGGGTCCTCGCCCTGGAGATGGGGGCGTTGCGACTCGCCCTGCTCGCCACCGGGATCGGCGCCGCCATCGTCCTGTTCGGCGGGCTGATGAGCGTCATGGCCAACACGAAACGCCACGCCGAGGAACTCGCCGCCAGCGCATCCAAGGGACTCGACCTGTCCACCTGGGACGGGCTCACCGATCAGCAGAGGAACCTGAGCGGTCTCCTCGCCGACAACGCGGCGCAGTTCGACACGTTCGGGAGCACGGCACACGCCGCGCTCACGTCCGTCGGTCAGGTCCTCAACCCGTGGTCGCCCAACACCATCCAGGAAAACGTCCAGGGCGGGAAAGCACTCCAGGCTTCCCTCGACGCCAGCATCGCGAAGATGCACGCGTACAACCAGAACATCGGGGCGGCCAGCGCCGCCACCGGCCTCAACCGCAAACAGATCGAGGCGCTCGCCGCTGCCCACCATATCGACCTGACCGGCGGGATCGAAACGACCACCGCCGCCCTGAAGGACGCCTATGCCGCGCAGCAGGCCGCAGCGTCGGGGTGGGGCGTGTACGCCCAGTCGGCAGAGGACGCCATCGCCACCCAGAAGGCGCTGACGTCGGCGTTCGAGGCGGCCATCGATGTCACCAAGGTGTACAGCACCGGTGCGGCCGCGGCGGCGACCGCCGCCAAGGATGCCAACAAGACGGTGGCCGACTCGATCCGCGACCGCGCCAAAGCCGAACGGGACGCGATCGACACCCGCCACGACGCGGAGAAGGCCGCCCTCGCCGGCGAATTCATCACCGGGAAGGCATCCAAGGCGGCGCACGACCAGCGGGTCAAGAACCTCGACGCCACACAGAAAGCAGAGAACGACGCCGCCGACGCAACGGTCGCGTCGGAGGACAAACGGGCCGGCGCCGTCGAGTCCGCCAACGTCAGGTCGACCCTGTCGATGGAGGCGTACCGCAAACTGATCGTGCAGAACACGAAGGACACACTGGCCTGGATGAAGAACCTGGCGGTGATCGCCGGGCGCGGCGGCGGCGACTTCATCGATGTGCTCGCCGCGCTCGGCCCCGAGGCGGCCGGCCTCGTCGCCGAGATCGCGTCGAGCACGAAACCGAAGTTCGATCAGTTCGCCGCCACCATGCGGGCGGGCAGCAAAACGGCGGTGGATGCGGCGAAGGAGCAGTTCGGGAAGATCCCCGACACGATCGGTGTGATCGGAGCGAAAGCCGGGGAGGCGTTCGCCGCCCAGCTCCTCGCCAAACTGGCCGCCAACAAGATCACCGTCGATGACGTGTTCTCCGCCGAATGGACACTGCTTCTATCGAAGATGCTTCCCGTCCCCGGCCAGCCGGGTGCCTACCGCCCCGTAGGGGGCGGGGCCACCGCCGTTCTGAACGCCGAAGGTCATGTCGCCCAGGTCGCCCCCGCCGGTAGTTGGCGGGTATGGGCCGAACCGGAAACGGGCGGGGAGGCGTACATCCCACTGGCTCAGTCGAAGCGGGTTCGGTCGATGGCGCTGCTCACCCAGGTTGCCGGCCAGTTCGGCCACGAGGTGATCCCCATGGCCGCCGGCGGCATCTGGGGGGTCCCGCTGTACGGCGCCGACCGTTCCGCGGCGGCCGGCGGGATCAGCCAGGCCGACATGGGCCGCCTCCTCGGTGCCCTCGAACGGACCGCCCGCCGCCGCCCCGCCCAGGTACAGAACGTGTTCAACGAGAAGGTCGATCCCCTCCACGTCGCCCGCAAGATCGCCTGGGCCCTCGGATGATCCCCGGCGTGGTCACCCTCGGCGGGCTCACCTTCAACGCCGGACCCGACAGCGACGGCGACCAGTTCGCCGTGGGCGACATCGCCGGGTGGGACGGCACCGGCGTCGAACAGATCTCGGTGGAACGGCCCCTGTCCGATGGGGCGGTCGTGGCCCACGGCCGGCGCGCCGCCCGGGCCGTCTCCCTTTCCGGCCACGCCAGCGGCTCCACCATCGCCAACGGGTTCCGGGCCCGACGCAAACTCGAAGCGGCAC
>Ga0193699_10001195_pt1 | contig 10423 bp, 9 predicted proteins | sample L3c2metaG_FD_160095 | JGI IMG/M metagenome (GOLD analysis project Ga0193699, IMG submission 160095) | Soil microbial communities from a riparian zone of the East river system, Colorado, United States - L3c2 | ecosystem: Environmental > Terrestrial > Soil > Riparian zone | place: USA: East River... | reverse complement strand
GGGAGCGGGCCTGGTCGGTGTCGGTTTGCGATTTTGGGCTTGCGTGGCCGGAGCCAGCGTGAGCAGCGCTGTAGCTGCGGCAAGGAGTGTGAGACTACGGCTTGTCATCAACGATTCAATTTACACGGTCCTGCAATTCATACACGGTTTTCCTCCGGCGGTTGCGGCCGCGAGGCTGCTCACGTTCAGGACGATCCAGAGAGACAACCCGGTCGCAGATACGGCAAAGCCGCGGAGGAGAATCCCCCGCGGCTTTGGTCAGACCGGATTGCTCACTACTTCTGCAGATGGAACTGAAACGGCATCTGCACGAGCTGGGCAACCTTCTTACCCCCGATCTGCGCCGCCGAGAATCTCATACGGGGGAGCGCATCCTTCACGGCGGCGGTAAACGCCGGGTTGCTCGAGTCGAGAATCTTGAGCGTGCCGGACTCGTAGCGGCCGTTATCACCAACCACGAACTGCGCGAGAACTCGGCCCTCTATGCCCGACTCCCTAAGCGATGACGGATATTCCGGAGCCTCGCCGCCGATTTTCGCGACCGGCTTCTCCACCTGGAACTCCATGTAGGGTCCTTCGTGGCCACCAGCTTCCTTGCCGGTGTCGCCTTCCTTACCCGTGCCACCCTTCACACCATTGCCCGACCCGCCAGCGACGCCCTTGCCGCTGAAGTCGTTCTCATTCGTGACCGCCTTCGACAGATCGATCGTCGGCAGGTTGGTCGGAATGTTGACCAGCGGCGCCACGACCTTGAAGCCCTTCGGCGGGGCCGGAGCGACTTCCTTGGGCATCGGCACGTTCACGACTCTTGGCGGTGTCGGCGCCTTCTTGGGCTTCGGGGGCTCCGGCTTCGGAGCCTCCTTCTTGGGCGGCGGTGGCGGCTCCTTCTTCATTTCAACGAAATTGACCTTCGTCTCCCGTTTATCCGCCTTTTTGGTGCTGGCCCGGGCGGTGGCGAAAATGGCGAGAAAGATGATGAGCGAGTGCAATATCACGCTAAAGAGGGTCCCGCCTGCTGACCGTCCTTTCTTGGTTGATTTCTTGGATTCGAGTAAAAGCATCGATTGCTCCCCTTGTTGAATTACGCACCGTCCTATAGAGCAAACGCTTGGCCAAATGGACCTGTTTTCGGGCATCCTAAATCACCCAATTTCGGCATGGAAAATCGGTACGGCCGAGCTTGAATCAGACGCCTAGCTGAGCGCTGCATTCTGGGCGCGTAAATGCTGAAAGGGCGCGGATTTATCCGCGCCCTTTCTTTCCAGAATCTGGCCCAAAAAAGGGCGATCAGTTCTTGGTCGTCCCCTTCTTGACCGGCGCCTTTTTTGGAGCCGTTTTGGCGGGGGTCTTGGCAGCCGCAGGAGCTGGCTCCGGGGTCGCCTTCACCCCGGCTCTGCGCGTAAGAATTCCGCACACAGATTCGAATGCGTTCTTCCCTGCCGTGCCAGGTTTCGGGCGGTCCCAAACCATGTGCGCCTGGTCACGCGGATCCACCTCTCCTTCGTCCCGCACCAGGATGTTGTTGCCGGCGTACACGGTGCTGCGAACCCTCTTCAGCCGAACCGGCGAGCAGCGCACGTAAGCACGCTCGACCAGCCTCGTGTACTGCTTCTTGTTTTCGAGAATCCTCGGCCGCGTATAATCCCAGCTAGTCACTGTGCTCCACGTCCCGGGCGACTGAAGCGTCACACTGGACGTGTCGAAGACCACCGTGAGGTCGGAATCCTTATAGACCTGGCGCCATGGCGCCTGGGCTCTTGCCAGGCAGGGCGCCGTGCACGCGGCAAATAGAACGAATCGGCTGACCGAACGGATCATGAAATCTCCTGGGGCCCTCGGCGCGGCTCACGCCGTCTCAAAATGGCGCGACAGCGACGCGGGTGATTTTCTGTAGGTTTGGATAATAAACGGGTTACTGGCGATATCGCCACTCTACCCCCGCGCTGAAGCACGGGTCCACAGGCGATTCGGTAGGCGCGCTCTAGACTGCCTCCTGATGGGCGTGCATATGCGACTCAGCCTCCGCTGAAATCTCCCTCAATTCCTTCCCGCTCATCGTTCGCACCACCGTAAGAATCGCGGCGAGAAGCGGCACTGCGACCAGCAGGCCGAGGAAGCCGAACAAGACCGACATCAACGCCTGGATCCCGAGCGTCATCGCCGGCGGCAAGTCGACTCCGCGCTTCATCAGAACGGGTACGAGCAGGTGGTTCTCCACGAACTGAATGACGAAATACCCAACGGCGACCAGCAGCGCCTTGTGCGGCGAATCTATGAAGGCCATGGCTATCGCCGGAATCGCCGCGAAAATCGACCCGACTATGGGAATGAACTTGGATACCCCGGCGAGAATCCCGAGCGGGAGCGCGGCCTTGACGTGAAGCGCGAAGAGGAAGACGGTCGTCACCGCGCCGATCAGGACCATCGCGATCAGCTGAGTAACCAGCCACCTCCTGAGCGTGGTCGCGAGCCGCGTCAGGGTGAGGGCGGCACGATCTCGCTCACGGCGCGGCACGAGCTGGAGGATTCCGCCGTGGTAGAGGGGCGGATCGAACCCGATGTAAGCGGCGATGAACAGCACGAGCAGGAAGGCGCCGGTTATCGCAAACGTTGAGGTCAGGACGCGCAGGAACGAAGCCTGGGCGCCGCGGAATTGTCTGGTTATTTCCCGACGCAGGTCTCCCCCGAGAGCTACCGTGTCGGCGTGTGTGGCAGACGTTCGAACCACGGTGCCGGAAGGTGCAGACGAGACCGTGTCGGTACTGATCGAATCCTTCTGGACGGCCTCAGCGGTACTCGACTCGTTGAACAGAATGCCGAGGACTCCGTTGGCGCGGTGTCCAAGCCATGCGTCGATCTTGTCCATCGCCTCGGGGAGACGTTGCTGCAGCTCCTGCGATTGGGAGCGAAGGATCGGGGCCATCCCTACCCCGCCGCCGATGAGCAAGCCGAGGAAAACGGTGAGGATGATTGCTACGCCCGCGCCGCGCGGAATTCGTCGTGCCTCCAGCCAGTCGGCTCCCTGGGCGATCGGGAGCCCAAACAGAACGCCGAGGAAGAACAGGAAGACCACGGGGTGCGCGACCCACAGGAGGCGCACGCCGACGTAGAACCCGAAAATGATCGAAAGAATGCGTACTACGTCTCGCGTCGGCAGATTCAATCGGTGGCGCGCTTCCATGTCCTTGATGGTAAGCCAGACTTGTGCCCAGAGCGAGTTTGGCTAGGTTACGGAGCAATGGCTCACGCGCTTCGAATGCTCATGTGTTATCGCCGACTTCCTCGCAACGGAGAGAAGCTGGGTATTTGGTGCGCACGCCAAAAGAGTTTGCCCAGCTAAGAGCCTGAGGGCTCTCGCAGGCCACGCAGTCGGCCGCGTCTCTCCAGAGACGCGGCCTTTCTTTTTTCCCCAGAGCCTTGTTCCAACGGAGAGGAAATGCCCGCAACCCCAGATGGACCGATCGCCATTTACTACGAGCACCCGGACTGGTTCCGACCACTTTTCGCGGAGCTGGACCGGCGTGAGATACCCTACGAGCGGATCGATGCCACCGCGCACTCGTACGATCCAGCCGAGACTGAATCGCCCTACTCGCTCGTGTTCAACCGCGCGAGTCCCTCGGCGTATCTGCGTGGACACCAGCAAGTAACCTTTCACACCCTTAGCTGGCTGCGTCATCTCGAGCGGATAAGAGTTCCGCTGGTCAACGGGCCCGCGTCGTACCAGATGGAGATCTCGAAGGCGCTCCAGCTCGACGTGTTGGAGCAGCTCGGCCTCCCATATCCGCGGGCCCGCGTCATCAACAATCCCGCGCTCGCCCCCGAGGCCGCGCGCGGCTTGCGATTCCCGGTCGTAGTGAAGGCGAACATTGGCGGAAGCGGCGCGGGCATTACGCGCTTCGACAACGCGGAATCTCTTGCTGCCGCCGCTAGCGTTGGACTGATCGATCTCGGAGTGGATCACGTCGCGCTCGTTCAGGAGCTCGCGCCGCTGCGAGACGGGCACATCACGCGTGTCGAAGTCCTCGACGGAAATTTCCTCTACGCAATCAACGTCTACCCGGCTGAGAATTCTTTCAATCTCTGCCCCGCGGACGTCTGCCAGACCACGGACGGCCAGCAGCTCACCCGGAGCGCGTGCGCGGTCGATGCGCCGAAGAACGGAATGCGCGTCGAGCAATGCAAGCCGCCGCTGGAAATAGTGCGACAGGTCGAACAGATCGCTCGCCATGTCGAGCTCGACGTCGGTGGAATCGAGTACCTCGTCGACGATCGGGATGGCCAGCACTACTTCTACGACATCAACGCACTTTCGAATTTCGTCGCCGATCCGGTGAACGTCGTCGGGTTCGATCCGTTCGAGCGGCTGGTCGACTATCTGGTCGAAAGGACGAGAGTGCTCGCTCCGGCGGGGTTCGGCCGATGAGATACGGATACTGGCTTCCCGTCTTCGGGGGTTGGCTGCGCAACGTTCCCGACGAGGGAATGAGCGCGACGTGGGATTACGTGAAGCGTCTGGCGCAGCGGAGCGAGCAGATCGGCTACGACATCACGCTCATCGCCGAGCTGTTCATGAACGACATCAAGGGAATCGACGCGGCCTCGTTGGACGCGTGGTCGACGGCTGCGGCGCTGGCCGCCGTTACGGAGAAGCTCGAGCTGATGGTCGCGGTACGGCCGACTTTTCACGAGCCCGCGATCTTCGCGAAGCAGGCCGCCAACATCGATCACATCTCCGGTGGGCGGCTCTCCCTGAATGTGGTGTCATCCTGGTGGAAGGACGAGGCGAGGCGTTACGGCATCCACTTCGAGGAGCACGACGACCGTTACGCTCGCACCGACGAGTGGCTCCGGATCGTGGACGGAGCATGGAAGGCGCCTCGCTTCAGCCACACGGGAAATCACTACAAGGTCGAGGAGACCATCCTCGAGCCCAAGCCGTCGCGGCGGCCGCGGCCGACCATCTACGCGGGCGGCGAGAGTCCGGCCGCGAAAGAGCTCATCTCGCGCGCGTGCGACGCGTACGTAATGCACGGTGATCCACCGGAGCGGATCGCGCCCAAGATCGCCGACATGAGCGCACGCCGCGAAAAACTCGAGCTCGGTCCAATGCAATACGGCGTGGCCGCGTATGCGATCGTGCGCGAGACGGAGGCCGAGGCGCGTGACGAGCTGGCTCGTATCACCAACGTCCAGGCGGGCTCACCAGGCTACCAGAATTACCAGGACTGGATCTCGCACACTGCTCTCGAGCAGCAGGTCAGTCTGGAGGATTACTCTGTCTCGAACCGTGGACTGCGAGCGGGCCTGGTCGGAACGGCGGAGCAGGTGGCTGATCGAATACGCGAGCTGGAGTCAGTGGGCGTCGATCTGCTGCTGCTGCAGTTCAGCCCGCAGCTGGAGGAGATGGACCGGTTCGCCGAGCTGGTGATGCCGCTGGTCGAGGGCGCGGCCGCAACTGCCTAGTTGTTGGACATCACCTTCGCCTGCCTGGCTCTGATCGTCCGGTAACACTCGCACGATGCCTTCTCCAGGCCGGCGCGGTTGACCACCGTGATGTTTCCGCGACTGTGCGTGATGATGCCGGCTTTTTGGAGAACGCCCATGGCGACCGTGACTCCGGGGCGCCTCACTCCGAGCATCATCGCCAGAAATTCCTGGGTCAGGTCGAACCGGTCGCGGCCGACTCGATCCTGCGACATGAGCAGCCAGCGCGCGCAACGCTGCTCGATCACATGAAGGCGATTGCACGCCGCCGATTGGGAGACCGTCTCGAAGACGAATTGGCTGTAGCGGTGCAGAAGGCTATCAAGGGCGGGGCACACCGCCATCAGCTGCCTGAAATCCTCTACCCTGACCCTGCGCGATTGACCCGAGATCTGGCCAACCGCCGTCAGCCTCGAGGAGGGAAGGCCGTGAAAGATCGCGATGCCCACAAATCCGTCGTTCCCGACCGTCATCGCTTCGACGGCGTTGCCGTCGTCGAGCTTGGTGACAAGGGAAATGACGCAATCTTCGGGGAAATGCGCGAACCGAATGGGCTGTTCCCGCTCGAAAACGCTTTCTTTGGACTGGATCGACACCAGTTCAGTCCGCTCGAGCACGGACTCGCGCTCGCTCTGAGGCAAAAGGCTAAGGATTCTGTTCCGGATGACGGTTCCGATGGGTCAATTCCTCCATTGTGGGGGGGCACCCAGCAGATTTCCGCCGGTGCTATCGTTCGCTGGTCTATTTAGCAATTAGCGACCCAACGTTCCATCGTGGCCCGTCGGCGAGCCATCGCCCCCTCCCCAAGCCGCGGATTTTGGTCTCGCAAAAGCCTCCGGCGAGGCCTCGCATTCCCACCCGTTTGGCGTGTTATCTTCGAGGGGTAGAAACAGTCATTTAAGGCCGCCTGCCATCCATAGAGCAGCAGGAGCAAAGTGTCTTACCGGAAGCCATGACGACACCTGCTGATCCGCAGATCAACGAGGCAAGATTCCGCTTCAAGGACGAGTGGCTGGTCTCCCTGGTCGGGACCATGCCCGGCGTCACGCCGGAGTTGATTGGGCGGTGGCGGACCCAGAAAAAGCCGTATGTGGCCCAGGCGCTGATCGATGGAGACGTGCTCTCCTTCGGAGAGATCGCAGTGCTCGTCAAGGAAGCGTTCAGAATCGATTCCGTCGATCTGAATCCCGGCAATATCGACAAGAACGCGATGCAGATTCTCCCCGAGAAGCTTTGCCGCGATTTCAACGTCCTGCCGGTCAAAGTCGATAGCCGCATGGTCCACCTGGCGATGGCAAATCCCCTGGACCAGGAAGCAATTCAGAGAGTCAGCTGGGCGACGAGCCGGGAGGTTACACCGCTCTTCTGCCCGCCGGGCCAGCTCGAAAAACTGGTCTCCGACACGCTCCGGCCCGACGCCATGATCTACGGGCTGATCGAAAAACTCGACCAGACCGTCGGCATCGAGCAGATCAAGGAGACCGAGCAGGACGAGGCCGCTCTGCTCCGGGTGCACGCGCCGGTCATCAAGCTGGTCGATGCGATCATCGGTAACGCCATCAAGCTGCGCGCGTCGGACATCCACATCGAGCACGACGAGACGTCGACGCTGGTTCGCTTTCGTATCGACGGTCTGCTGAAGAACATCATGGTGCTTCCGCGCTTCATCGGTGTCGGACCCGTAGTGTCCCGCATCAAGATCATGTCCGATCTCGATGTCGCCGAGCGATTCCGCCCGCAGGATGGTCGCGCCAAAGTACGGGTCGGCGGAGAAGAAGTCGCGCTCCGTGTCTCGATTCTTCCGACCCGCGTCGGCGAGAAAGTCGTGATGCGCGTGCTCAACGAGAAATCGGTGCAGGTCTCGATGACGACGCTGGGCTTCATGCCCGAGCTGCTCGAGAGATTCCAGGCGCTGCTGATGCGCGAACAGGGAATCCTGCTCGTGACGGGTCCGACAGGGTCTGGAAAGACCACGACGCTTTACGCCGCTCTCAACACTCGGCGCGGTGAATCAGTCAACATCGTCACGGTCGAAGATCCGGTCGAGTACCGCCTGAGCGGAGTGAATCAGGTTCAGGTGAACGAGAAGCAGGGCCTGACTTTCGCCGGAGTGCTGAGATCTGTGCTTCGTCAGGATCCCGATGTCCTTCTCGTCGGAGAGATCCGCGACCAGGAGACCGCGATCATCGCATTCCAGGCGGCGATGACGGGCCACCTGGTTCTGTCGACGCTGCACACGAACGACGCCATCGGCGCGATCGCCCGATTGGAAAACATCGGCGTCGAACCGTTCAGAGTCGCAGCTGGTTTGATTGGAGTGACGGCACAGCGCCTGGTGCGAAGGATCTGCCCACACTGCCGTTACGAAGCGCCGGTGGACGAGCTGCACCCGATGATCCGCGCGGCGCAGCAGCGTTTGTTCGGGAAAGCAAGGCACGTCAAGGCAACGGGCTGCGCCGAGTGCGGCTTCACCGGCTTCAGTGGCCGTCTGCCCCTTATCGAGTTCCTCGAGATCACGCCCGAGATACGTGGCATGATCACCACGGGAAAGAACACCGATGAGCTGCGCGCCACGGCTCTTCGAACCAAGGCGCTGCACACGTTCGACAACGACGGCCTGTGGCACATCGCTGAAGGGGATACCACTGCGGACGAAGTGATTCCGTACACCGACTTCGAGCGCCGCAAGACGCCGCGCACCAACACACCGCGCGTCAACCAGGAATTCGTGCCCGAGCTCGACGCGGACGGCGTGGCAAAACCGTCAAGAGTTTTGCTCGCCGTCGGCGACAAGGGAGACCGCGTGCGCTTCAACGACATCCTGGTCGAAGCGCGCTTTTCCGTCCAGATCGCCAACGATGGCGCAGCCGCACTCGGCATTCTCGCGCAGGATCCGCCGGATGCGCTCGTCGTCGGGCTCAGGCTTCCGATCCTCGACGGTCGTCAGGTCGTTCACGCCGCGCGGACCGTCGTTGGCCTGGTGGACATGCCCATCATCGTCCTCGCTCCCGCCGGCTCGGAGAACGAGACGAACGATCTCCACTCGCAGGGGGTGGACGATGTGCTCTACGATCCGATCGAGGCGGGCCGGTTCCGCTCGCGCGTTACGGCGGTCATGCGGAGTCGTGGCTTGTGGGCGGAAACGGAAGAAGTGATGCGTCCGCTCATCCCGCAGGACGAAGCGGAGCGGCTGGTGGAGTTCCGTCTGGGCGCGGCCGTTGATTCGGAGCCAGAGGAGCGCTTCGACAAGATCAGCCGCATGGCACAGCGTGTATTCGACGTTCCTTTCGCCGGAATCTCGTTTGTCGAAGGCGACCGCCAGTGGTTCAAGTCGAAGCAGGGCCTGCCCATTCACGACAGCTCCCGGGATCTCTCGTTCTGCGGCCACGCGATCACGGCAGACGAAGTATTCGTGGTCGAAGATGCGGTTCTCGATCCACGATTCGCGCAGAACCCGATCGTGCTGGAAGATCCGCACGTCCGCTTCTACGCCGGACAGCCGGTAAAGGGGCCCGGCGGGCACAACATCGGGACACTCTGCATCATGGACAACCTGCCGCGCGAATTCAGCGCGGAGGACCGCGAGACCTTACGCGACCTTGGCGAAATGGTGGAGAAGGAATTCAAGGTCAAGCCGAAGGGCAAGAAGAAAGTAGTCGCGCCTCCGGACTAGCTTGCGCCACCAGCCCGTCAAAGGTATCGTTAGCACAGCTAACGACCTTCCGAGGCTCCCATGGCGACCGACAGCAAGACGGCTCTCAGCAGGATCAAGCAGATCGCGCTACCCGTGCGCGACATCACCGAGGCAAAACGGTTCTACGCCGACGCCCTCGGGATGCGACATCTATTCGATGCCCCTCCAGCACTTTCATTCTTCGATTGCGGCGGCGTTCAGTTGATGCTGGCAGGCCCCGAAGGCCAGGGTAAGGACGGCGATCAGCAGCACGCTGTTTTGTTCTATGATGTGAGCGACATCAAATCCACCCACGCCAGGATCAAGTCTTCAGGCGCGAAGAGTCTGGAAGAGCCGCGGGTCATTGCCCGCATGAACGGCCGCGAGATCTGGATCTCCTCGGTGAGCGATGGACAAGGCAACGTCGTCGGTCTGATGAGTGACACCCCCGAAGCCTGAAGCGGCGGCAGCGCTCGCCGATCAGCTCCATTCGGCCGCCATCCATCTTCTCCGGCAGCTACGCAAGGAAGATGACGCCAGCGGATTATCGGCCCCGCGCTTGTCTGCTCTGTCGGTAGTCGTCTTCGGCGGCCCGCTCACGCTCGGCCAGCTCGCCGCCGCGGAGCAGGTGAAGCCACCGACGATGACACGAATCGTCACCGGCCTGGAGAAAGACGGCCTGGTGCAGCGAATCGGTGACCCGCGCGACAGACGGCTGACACGGATCAAGGCCACCACGAAAGGACAGAAGGTGCTAGCCGCGGGGCGCGCGCGGCGAGTCGAAAAGCTCGCCGCCGCCGTCCGCGTCCTGCGGGGGAGCGAGCTGGCGGAGCTGACACGTGGAGTTCACCTTTTTCAGGAAATCATCGGATCGATGCGCGCACCACGGGATAGGAACACAACATGACTCGCCCGAAATCCGACTTCGAAGCGCTTCGCCAGGACCTGCACCAGGTTTACGACGGCGATCCGTGGCACGGCTCGTCGATCACGAGCGTGCTCGAGGGCATCAACGCTGACGTCGCGGCGAGGCGGTCAATCCCGCGCGCTCATACGATCTGGGAATTGGTCCTCCACATGACGGCGTGGACGCGCGAGGTCGCGTCACGCGTGCGCGGGGCGGACGCCAAGCCGCCGCCCGAAGACTGGCCGGTTCCCCGCTTTGGTGGAGGCGAGCCGGCGTGGGAAGCGGCGAAGGACGATCTCGCGGCGGCGCAGCAGGAGCTCGAGCGCGCGGTCGATGCACTCAAGCCGGAAGATCTC
>Ga0193699_10001194_pt1 | contig 10425 bp, 10 predicted proteins | sample L3c2metaG_FD_160095 | JGI IMG/M metagenome (GOLD analysis project Ga0193699, IMG submission 160095) | Soil microbial communities from a riparian zone of the East river system, Colorado, United States - L3c2 | ecosystem: Environmental > Terrestrial > Soil > Riparian zone | place: USA: East... | reverse complement strand
CTTGCCCCCGGCCCAGCCATAGAGATGTCAGTGCTTGGATTCCTCGGACTTCCTGCGCTTGCCTCGCGCCGCCTTGCGCAGGCTCTGATAGAGATCCGGATGGTGCGATTTCAGGTGGTCGATGATCTCGAAGTCTTCTTTTTTCACCCGGCTGAGGTCGATCCGCTCGACATGGACCAGCCGCAGCAGCTGGCGCACGGGCTTGGGCATCGTGCGGCCGCTTTCGTAACGCGAGCCGCCGCTTTGCGTCACGCCGATCATGGTCCAGAATTCCTCCTGGTTCAGGCCCAGGCGCCTGCGGATTTCCCGCGGGTTGACGAGTTCGAGCAGCTTCATGTTCGCTCCGGTACCGCTTGAATGCGGCAATGCCTATGCCATCAGCATGGAGCGTGCCAGTGCCGAAATACCCCTCCAGTCGGGGTTCGGCTGACACTGTCCTTTGTGACGAATTTACGATAGGATTCAAGGACTTTTTTAGAGGCTGCAATGGCGCTGATCGTTCAGAAATTCGGCGGGACTTCGGTGGGCACGAGCGAGCGCATCAAGAGCGTCGCCGGTAGGATTTCCGCTTTCAAAGCCGCCGGCCATCAGCTCGTTGTCGTGGTTTCGGCAATGAGTGGAGAAACCAACAGACTCATCGCTCTCGCCAGGGAGGTCCAGGCCGAGCCCGATCCGCGCGAGTACGACGTCGTCGTGTCGACTGGCGAGCAGGTCACGATCGGCCTGCTGTGCATGGCGCTGCTCGAGCGTGGCGTCAAGGCGCGCAGCTACACCGGGGGACAGGTGCGCATCCTCACGGACAGCTCGCACACCAAAGCGCGCATCCGGAAAATCGACGAGGACCGGATGCGCGCGGACCTCGCCGATGGAACGCTCGTCGTCGTCGCCGGCTTTCAGGGCGTCGATTCCGAGGGCAATGTCACCACGCTCGGCCGCGGCGGATCGGACACCACTGCGGTCGCGCTCGCCGCTGCCTTGAAGGCCGACGAGTGCCAGATCTATACCGACGTGGACGGGGTCTACACCACCGACCCTCGCATCGTGCCGGAAGCGCGGCGCCTGAAGTCCGTGACCTTCGAAGAAATGCTCGAAATGGCGAGTCTCGGCTCGAAGGTGCTGCAGACCCGGGCGGTGGAATTCGCCGGCAAATACAAAGTGCCCTTGCGCGTTCTCTCCAGCTTCGAGGAAAAAGGCGAGGGCACCCTGATCACATTCGAGGAAGACGCAAAGATGGAAGAAGCCGTCATTTCAGGAATCGCTTTCAACCGCGATGAAGCGAAGATCACCGTCATGGAAGTGCCCGACCGGCCCGGCATCGCCTACGCCATCCTCGGGCCGATCAGCGACGCCAACATCGACGTCGACATGATCATCCAGAACGCCGGCGTCGACGGCCTGACCGACTTGTCGTTTACCGTGCATCGCAACGAGTACCAGAAGGCGCTCGACGTGCTCAACCGGCAGGTCAAGGACCACATCAAGGCCGCCGACATTCGCGGCGACCCGAAGATCTGCAAGGTCTCGATGGTGGGCGTCGGAATGCGCACGCACGCCGGAATAGCGAGCCAGATGTTCCGCACTCTCGCCGAAGAGGGCATCAACATCCAGATGATCTCGACCTCGGAGATCAAGATTTCGGTGGTGATCGACGAGAAGTACATGGAGCTCGCCGTGCGGGCGCTGCACAAGGCATTCGGACTCGATCAGCCGAGCTGACCGGAGCAGAACACCCGCAGCCCCGTGATGATATAGTTCCTGCGCAAGCGGAGAGATGCCCGAGCGGTCGAAGGGGGCGCCCTGCTAAGGCGTTATACGGATTACCTCCGTATCCAGGGTTCGAATCCCTGTCTCTCCGCCAAGATCCAAGCCGTTGCCGCCTGCTATAATCAGCGCCTCGTTTCGCGCCCGTAGCTCAGTTGGATAGAGTACCTGGCTACGAACCAGGGGGTCGTGGGTTCAATTCCTGCCGGGCGCGCCAAATTTCCCTGGGGTTGCGCAAGGCAGCCCCTTTTCCTGGCGGCGCGTCGCACATCAGAATCATGATCGGCGTCTATCGCGAGTTCGAAGGGTGCACGCGGCTCATGGGGCATGTGCTGCGCAGGCTCCGGGTGCTCGCGCTGCCGCCGGTCGCCGAATCGCTGATTCGCCAGATCTACTTCACCGGCGCCAGCGCCACGGCGGGGATGGTCCTGCGCGGCGCGTTCCTCGGAACCCTGATCATCGCCTACGTCATCGATGTCCTCGACGCCAATTCGGCGCTCGCGGTGAAAATCCTTATCTGGGTGGTGCTGCGCGAGATCGGGCCTCTCATCGCCGCGGTGCTGGTAATCCAGCGCAGCGGCACCGCGATCGCCACCGAGCTCGCCCTGATGCAGATATCGGGGGAGGTGGCGAATCTGCGCCGGATGCGAATCGATCCCCGGGACTATCTGGTCGTGCCCCGGGTCGTCGGCGTGGCGTTGTCCACGGCGGCGCTCACTTTTTACGTGCAGGTGATCGCCGTGGGGGGCGGCATGCTTCTCAGCGCGCTCACGATCGACGCTTCGCTCGGCCAGCTTGCGAATGATTTCTTCCTTCTGGCGAGCCCGGTGGACTTCGCCTACTCGATGATCAAGAGCCTGCTCTTCGGCGTCGCGATCGCGGTGATCTGCTGCTACCATGGATTGCACCCTCCCGGAGTCTCGATCAACGCGGTCCCCAAGGCGGCGATCAACGCCGTAACGCAGAGCACTCTGCTCGTGATGCTGCTCAACGTCATTTTCGCCTACCTGGTATTCGGCCAGGCGTTCTTCGGCCTGGTGACGGCCAAGCTATGAGCCACGCCGACCCGGCGGCCGGCTCCGATTCCGATTCGCGTCACCCGGCTCATGCGCGCGTGGCGCTCGGCTACGAGCCGCCCGCGGGCGAGGACGGCCGCATCTGGATTCCCAAAGGCGGAAACCACCGGGTGGCGGGCCTGAGCGACGCCCGGAAGGCAAGGCTGCTCGGCGCGGTCCTCGACCTCAAATCGGAACTGGGGGCGAGGCTCGTGCTGCTCGGCCTGGAAGTCGACGGGCTGGGCCCCGCGGAGCGGGCCGCGCTCCGGGCGCGAGTGGCGTTTCTCCCCGCGGACGGGGGTCTGCTCAGCAACCTCAATGCGTGGGAGAACATCGTGCTGCCGCTCGGTTTCCACGCCCCGAAGCGCATGCACGGCGCCGCGGCAGAGGTCAACGGCCTGCTCGAGGAGCTCGGCGCCGATCCGCGCGGCTTGCTCGACAAGCTGCCCGAAAGGATGAGCGCGTACGAGAAGAAACTCGCGGGCTATGTCAGGATACTGCTGGAGAATCCGGAACTCGTGCTGGTCGAAGATCTTCTCGGAGGGCTCGACGCCGCGGATCGCGCCGGCGCAGCGGGATTTCTCCCGGCGTACCAGGCGCGCTGCCCGGGCGGGACGTTCGTGCAGATCGAGGGCTCGCCGGAGGCCTAGTACCCGCCGCGAGGGGCGGCGCGGAAACTTTTTAAGGAGAACGCCATGCAGGAGCATTCCCGACCGAGGCGCTTCGCAGGAATCGGAAGAAAGGTGAGCCTGTTCTTTCTCACGACGGTGCTCGGCGTGATCGGCGTCATACTCCTGGTGAGCTACAAGCAGGGCGCGTTCGTGCGCCACACCGCCATCTACTTCTACGCCGCCGACGCATTGGGGATCAGCAAAGGCATGGCGGTGAGGTTGTTCGGGTTGCCGGTCGGCAGCGTGAGCGACCTGGACATATCGGATCGGGGAGTGAAAGTGCAGCTCGCGATCAACAGCGAATACATTCCGCGCCTGCCCAAAGGGTCGCAAGCGAGGCTGGTGCGCGAAGGCTACGTCGGCGCGGGCTCCATCCAGATCGTTCCGAGCCGCGATCCCGGGCGCGCCGGAGAGTCCCTGGCCGAAGGGGACGAGATCGAATACATCCCCGCCCGCGGCGTGGCCGAATTGATCGACGATTTCAGGAACCAGCTCACGCCCGTGATCGACGACATGCGCCGGATGCTCGCCGAATTGAATCACCCGGACGGGGATTTCAGAAAATCCGTCGCCGGGGCAAGCACGGTTTTCCAGCAGCTTCCCGAGACCAACCGGGAAATGCGCCAGGTTCTTCGCGATGCCGACCGCACCGTGGTCGCTGTCGAGCGGCAGCTGCCGCTGCTCGCCGAGAAGTTCGCGCACACGCTCGATCAGATGTCGGGAGCGTCTGCGCAAATCCGCGATACGGCCCGAAAGAACGGCGATGCTCTGCACGAAATCCTGGTTCAGGTACCCGGCATGCTGCGCGATGGCGGCGACCTCGTGCGGGACGGGCAGGACATCGTCGGGGCGGCGCGCAACTCCTGGTTCCTGCGCGACATGATCGAGGCAAAGTCCGTGCGGACGCTTCCGCTGGACAGCTTCGAATCGGACGGTGCAGGCGCGCAACGCTGACCACCCGATGCCTTCCGGGACGTTTCCCTTGCGAGCCGCGGCGTCCGCCGCCGTGCTGGTCGCGGCCTGCGGCTCGCAGCCGCCCGCAAGCGCGCCTCCTTCCGGCGAGGTCGCGGTGATCGAGGCAAACCGCAGGGCCGATGCCTATCTGCGCAGCGGCAATCTCGAGGGCGCGGCGCGCCATTACCGGGAAGCGGTTCGCCTCGCGCAATCGGTTGAAGACGCCGAGGGCATCGCAGCCAACGCGATCAATCTTTCGATCGTGTACCAGCGACTCGGCAAGCTCGCCGACGCGCGCGCCAGTCTTGCGCCGCTGTTCGAGCAAAGCCGCCTGGGCTTTTCCGCGGACCGCCTGGCGCAAGCCGCACTGCGTCACGCGATAATCGATCTGGAGGACCGGCGCCTGGCGAGCTCCGGCGAATGGGTCGAGCGCGCAGCGTCGCATTGCGGGCAGCGCGGTTGCGCGGTCGCCGGAGCGATCCACAATGTGAAAGGACAGCTCGCGCTCGAGGCAGGGCGGCCGGATTCGGCGGCGGCGAGCGCGAAAGCGGCTCTGAGCGCGAGCCGGGCTTCGGGCGATCGCGCGGAGGCGGCCAACGCGCTGCGCCTCCTGGGTGTCACCGCGATACGCGCGGGCGACGCGCGCGCTGCGACCGGATATCTCGAGGAGGCGCTTGCCATCGACAGGGAGCTCGCGGCGCCGCGCAAGATATATCTGGACCTGATCGGCCTGGGCCGCGCGAGCGCGCTGCGGGGCGATCGCGGCGCGGCGCGCTCGTTCTACGAGCGCGCCCGCGTGGTGAGCGAAGCCGACCGCGACGCCAAGGGGGCGGCGGAGGCGCGTGCCCTGGGCGAAGCGCTCGGCGACAAGCTGCAGGCTCGCCAACCCACCCGGGCATCGCCCTGATTCCCATGCCGGACAACAAGAACCCGAAGCCGACTCACAAGCTGGAGGATCATCTTTACGGCCGCGATTACGATCACAGTCACGACGGAGACGAAGCGGCCGACCACGACCACGATCACTACGGGGCGGACGGCCGTCTCGAGGACAATCCCCTGTGGATCCAGGATCACGTCTCGCTCGTCAGCGTCGGGATCGATATCGGCTCGTCGGGAACTCAGGTCATTTTTTCCCGCATCAATCTGCGGCGGATGGGCGAGGAGCTTTCGAGCCGCTATTTCGTGGTTTCGCGGGAGACGCTGTTCCAGTCTCCGGTCTCCCTGACCCCTTACCGGAGCGAGGAGCTGATCGACGATGCCGAGCTGGGGCTCATCATCGACAGGGCATTTGCCGATGCCGGGCTGCATCCGGACGACATCGACACCGGGGTGGTGATCCTCACGGGCGAAGCCCTGCGGCGCGAAAATGCCGAAGCCATCGCCAGCGTTCTTGCCGAGCAGCGTGGGGAATTCGTCTGCGCCACCGCCGGCCACCACATGGAATCGATGCTCGCGGCCTACGGCTCGGGGGCCGCTCGCGTATCTCATGACTCCGGAAAACGCATACTCAACGTCGACATCGGCGGCGGCACCACCAAGCTCGCCCTCGTCGAGCGGGGGAAAGTGATCGCCACGGCCGCCGTGCACGTGGGGGGCCGGCTCCTGGTGATCGATGAGAACCGGCGCATCGTGCGGCTCGACCCCGCCGGGCGCCATCTCGCCGCCCAGGCCGGATTCCACTGGAGCCGCGGCGATGTCGCCGACGCCGCGGCGATGGAGCGAGTCGCGGAATGGATGGCCGAAGCGATTCTCGCCTCGGTTTCGGAGCGCGCCTTTTCTGCCGAAGTGCAGAGCCTCTTCCTGACCGAACCGCTTCCGGCGCCGGACGGAATCGACGGCGTGATGTTTTCCGGCGGAGTGGCCGAATACGTCTACCAGCGGGAGACACGCGAATTCGGAGACATGGGCCGCCTGCTCGGCCTCGCGCTGCGCAGAAAAGTGGACGCGGGTGCCTTGCCCTGGCCCTTGCTGCCGCCCGGGGAGTGCATCCGCGCCACGGCGCTCGGGGCCTCCGAGTACAGCGTCCAGTTGAGCGGCAACACGATCTACATCTCGAATCCCGGCGCCCTGCTGCCGAGGAAAAACCTCCAGGTGCTGCAGCCGTCCTACGTCTGCGAGGATCTCATCGATCCCGGGAAGCTCGCAGAAGCCATTCGCGAACACTTCAAATCCTTCGATCTGGTCGAAGGCGATACCGAGACCGCGCTCGCCCTGCGTTGGGAGGGGATCCCGTCCTACGAGCGCATCGCCGCTTTCGCCCTCGGCATCCGGAACGGGCTGGCGAACACCATCGCGAAGCACATGCCCCTCTACATCATGGTCGACGGGGACATCGCGCAGACGCTCGGCGCCATCCTTCGCGATGAAATGGGCGTCGAAAGCGAAATCCTCGTCATCGACGGAGTCGTCTTGTGGGACTTCGACTATATCGACCTGGGACGCATCCGCATGCCCTCGCTGACCGTTCCCGTCACCGTCAAATCCCTGGTATTCAGCGAGGATCCGCGCGCTCCCCGCGGGCGGGCGCCCCACCGCCACGGGCACGGGCATCACGGCCATCGCCGGGTTCCGCCAGGCTGAACGCGCCGAACGCGAACGGTGGCCGCAGGCTGTTGAAGTGGAAGGGTATAATGTCGGCACAAACGGAGACGTAGATGGGCATCGAATCGCACTATCACAGCAAGAAAGATCGGGTATTCGTACGGGGGATTACCGGTCATTACAAGCTCAAGGACGAGCTGGCGCGGCTGCGCGCGCTGCCGCGGGTGCGCAAGGGCTCGGAGATCAAGTTCGTTGACGGACCGCAGGCCTACAGCCGCCACTACGTCGAGCCCCACGACGGGCTTACCCAGACCCTGCATATCCATCTCGAGGAATACGGCCCCGGGGGGAAATCCCAGAAGCACGGCCACGTGAACGAGGCGGCGTTCTACATCCTCGACGGCAAGGGCTACGAGATCCACGACGGCGTGCGTTACGACTGGTCGGCCGGGGACGTGGCGATCGTCCACAACAACTGCGTACATCAGCACTTCAACGCCGATCCGGCCCGGCCCGCGCGCGCGCTGGTTCTCAAGACCAAGCCGATGTACATGTTCATGAACATGATGTTCCAGCAGCTGGTCGAGCCGCGCCCGACGGAACCGGCAGCCGGCGGCCGGGATTTTCAGGCGCGAGAGTCGGAGCAGGATTTCAATCACGCGAAATGACGTGATGAAGGAGCGGAAACATGGCATGGGGTGAATCGAAAGCGTGGATGCGCGGCAGCGCGCACCAGAAGCTGTATCAGAGCCTGCTGGACAATGCGATTGCCGCGCCTGCGAGGAACGCCAAGCGCAGGAAAATCCTGCACCCGGAGGACATGCCCTGGGAGATGTCGCGCCAGGGGCTGCTCAAGCACCTGTTGAACGAGCAGATGAACACGCGCATGGAGACGGTGGACGCCTACATGCAGATCATCCCGGCGGGCAGCCGCTCCGGGAAGCACCGGCATCTGGCCGAGGAATGCCTGTACGTGGTGGAAGGCCGGGGCTACGACCTGCACCAGGACTGCGACGTGGAGATCACCGACACGTATCACTGGACGCCGCAGGTGGCAGTAAAGCGCTGGGAGTGGGAGGCTGGGGACGTGATCTACATCCCGCCGAACACGATCCACCAGCATTTCAATGCCGCGACGGACAAGCCGGTGCGGCTGGTGTCGGCGATCAACCGGATCTACAAGTACTGCGGGCTGAACGATCTGGAGCAGCTCGAGGACGCCCCCGAGTACGATGCCAGGGTCGAGCTCACCGCCGCGCTGGTCGAGAAATACCTCAAGGGCAGGATCAAGGAGCCCGCCTAGGGGCCACAGGACCCGATGCGTGCCTGAAGCCCGGGAGCTGGCGGCGCCGGCTGTCTGCCTGGCACTGGGCGCGCTGGCGTGTCTTGTCGCGAATCTTTCCTTCGGGCAGCAGGATTCCAGGTCCCCGGCGCTCGACGAAGGCGCCGATCGCTCGGCGCGCCTCGTCGCCAACGCCAGGCGGGAGGGCTCGCTGTCGTTGTACGCTTCCATGGCGGAGAAGGACCTGATCCGCCTCGTTTCGGAGTTCGAGCGCCGCTACGCAATCAAGGTCAACGTCTGGCGCTCGGGCAAGAACAACGTGCTGCGGCGGGCGGTGACCGAGGCGCGCGCCGGCCGCTTCGAAGTGGACGTCGTGCACAATCCCTCGCCGGAAATGGAGCTGCTGCATCGCGAACGCCTGCTGCAGGAAGTCCGCTCGCCCTACCAGCGCGAGCTGATTCCAGAAGCTGTCGCGCCTCATCGCGAGTGGGCCGGACCTCGCGTCTATATTTTCGTCCAGGCCTACAACACCAGCAAGGTTACGCCCGAGGAGCTTCCGAAAACGTTCAAGGACCTTCTCGACCCGCGCTGGAAAGGACGGATCGGGGTCGAAGCGAAAGAACAGGAATGGTTCTTCACGCTGGTCCGGGAAATGGGCGGGGAGGCGGGCCTCAAGTTCTTCCGCGATCTGGTGGCGACGAACGGCCTGACGGTGCGAAACGGAAACGCACTGCTCAACAACCTGGTCGTCGCGGGGGAAATCCCGCTTGCGCTGACCCTCTACAGCTATCTGCCGGAGCAGTCGCGGAAGAGCGGCGCGCCGATCGCCTGGTTCGCGCTGCGGCCGACCGTCGCCTATACCGACGGAATCGGCGTCATGAAGCGCGCGCCGCATCCACACGCGGCAGTCCTGTTCTACGACTTCGTCCTCTCCGACGGCCAGGCGCTTCTCGCCGAGCTGAGCCACGTCATTTCCCATCGCCGCAACGAGCCGAACTTGAGAAAATTCGACTTGAAGTTCATCGAACTCGACGCGGTGCTCGCCGACTATGACCGCTGGACCAGGATCTTCGAGGACACCATCTATGGACGCAGCTCCGGAGCTTCCCCGTTCGCCGGGGCGGCGCTGCGATAGGCCGTGCTGCCAGCCGAGCGCAACGAATTGCTGACTCGCGTCGGCCGGGGAACCCCGATAGGGGAGCTCTTCCGGCGCTACTGGCTGCCGGTGCTGCTTGCGGGGGAGCTGCCCGGGCCGGATTGCGCGCCGGTGCGCGTGAAATTGCTCGGGGAGTGCCTGATCGCCTTTCGCGATACCGAAGGCAGGCTCGGGCTGATCGAGGAGTTCTGCGCTCACCGGGGCGTGAGCCTGTGGTTCGGGCGCAACGAGGAAAGCGGAATCCGCTGTCCCTATCATGGATGGAAATACGATGTCACCGGCCAGTGCGTGGACCTGCCTTCGGAGCCGGAGGAGTCGGGCATGCGCAAGAGCATCAAGCTCGAGTCGTATCCGGCGATCGAGCGCGCCGGAGTGATCTGGGCCTATCTCGGTCCGGCGGACAAGAAGCCGGAAGAACCGGCTTACGAATGGACCGAGGTGCCGCCTGCCCATCGATACGTCTCCAAGCGCCTGCAGGAGTCCAACTACCTGCAGGCGATGGAAGGGGCGCTCGATTCGGTTCATTCCGGATTTCTGCACCGCCACTCGGTCGCCGACGACCCCTTGCTCAAGCGCGATCCGGAAAGCCTCGCGATGCTGCTTGCCGACCGCAAACCGAAAATCGTCCCCGAGGTTTCGCCGGCCGGGCTCTATGTCGCGACCCGGCGCAACGTGGGGGAAGACCGCTACTACTGGCGGGTCACGCAGTGGCTGATGCCGTGCTTCAGCTTTTTTCCTCCCTACGCAGGCAATCCCTGCGGCGGCCACGCGTTCGTCCCGATCGATGACGAGCGCTGCTGGACATTCAGCATCGACTATCACCCGGGTCGCGCTCTCACCGAAGCCGAGCGCGAAGCCGCCCATGCCGGGCGCGGGATCCATGTGCCGCTGATCGAAGCCTCCTTTATTCCCGCCGCGAACAAGCGCAACGATTATCTGATCGACCGCTCGGCGCAGAAGGCGAAAAAGACTTTTTCCGGCGTGCTCGGCGTCGGCGTCCAG
>Ga0193699_10001193_pt1 | contig 10431 bp, 10 predicted proteins | sample L3c2metaG_FD_160095 | JGI IMG/M metagenome (GOLD analysis project Ga0193699, IMG submission 160095) | Soil microbial communities from a riparian zone of the East river system, Colorado, United States - L3c2 | ecosystem: Environmental > Terrestrial > Soil > Riparian zone | place: USA: East... | reverse complement strand
GATTTTGTCGTACTCGGCATGCGTCCCGATCCAGAACCAGTGAATTCCTTCCGGCACATCGTGGCCGAGGGCGCGGTGATGATTGCCAACGCGCACGGACCACAGTTTTCCGATGCGTTTGAAGTGAAGCGACGGATGGCGTGGGTTGGCCTTCAGTAATTCGTAGTTCTTGTCCGCAAGCTCGCGAATTTCCAGCGGAAGGGCGGCGTACTGCGCCCAGAAGACGGGAGAAGCAAGATGCTTCAAATCTCCTTGGCCTTACCCGATCTGTAATCTGCCAGAGCGCTGTTCACGACGCGATCGAGTTTTCCGGCCTTCGAATCGGCTTCGATCTGGCGATCCCACACCCGCGCGTCGAATTCGATGAACCAGCTTCTGAACTTCGCCAGCTCCTCGGGCGACAGGCTTTCGATCCGCTTTTCGAGTTTTTCGATTTCAGTCATGGATGCATTCCGGGTCCTCGGAAGACGGTATTTTACCCGTGCAATATCGGAACGGTGAAACGGGCGCCAAACCCGAGTACTCGGCGGCGGGGCATGTCACTGATGCTCCCGGGCGGTTATGATCGCGACTCCAGGATATCGGCATCCAGCCGGAATAACGAAAGGAAGAAATATGGCCAAAGCCTATTGGGTTGTCTGTTATCACGCGATCAAGAACCAGGAAGCGTTCCAGGCCTACGCGAAGCTCGCGATGCCCGCGATCCAGGCCGCGGGCGGCAAGTATCTGGTGCGCGGCAACCCGGCGAAGGTATACGAGGGCGGGCTCAGTCAGCGCGTGGTGCTGATCGAGTTCCCGAGCCTGCAGCAGGCGCTCGCCTGCCACGACGCGCCGGGCTACCAGGAGGCGCTCAAGCCCCTGGCCGGCGGCGACGTGGTCAAGCGCGACATGCGCATCGTCGAAGGCCTCGCCTGAGCTTTTTTTCCCCTCCTTGAAAAGGAGAGGTGGCTGCGAAACAGCCGGGGTGGTCTCTCGCCGCCAACACCACTCCGCCGCCTTCGGCGGCACCCCTCCTCAAGAGAGGAGGGGAAAGGCAAGAGGGCCGTTGCGGGGGTCAGACCCGCAGCGATTCGTGCGACAGGTATTTCTGCCGGTAGGTTTCGAAGTCGACTTTGTCGGCCGCTTCGATCTCCTGCTGTTTCCTGATCGATTCCTCCGCCGCGCGCGTGAAGCGCGCTTCCGCCTCGGGGGACAGCGGCTCGCTTTGCAGCACGGCGCGGTGCTCGAGCGAGCGCGCCAGGGCAAAGTGGGAATAGGAGTCGCCGTAGCTCTGCTGCATTTCGGCGAGGATCCGCGCCGAAGGCAGCGACGCGGGATTTTCCACGGCGCCGATGGCGGCCGCCAGCGCGTCGCGATGCGCCGATCCGCCGTCAGCGGCAGAGTCGAGCGCCGCCGCGATCGGCTCGCATTCTGCGAGCACCTGCATGCCCCATTCGCGCAGCTCCACTTTCCCGCCGGAGCGGTCGAGGCGCAGTCCGGGCTCGCGTCCCCGCGAGGCGGTGTGCAGCTTGTTGCGGCCGATGGCTCCCAGCTCCTCCCGCGTGTCGGGCGGGCTGTCCGAGAGCAGGCAATGCAGCAGGAACACGTCGAGAAAGCGCATCGTGCCCGCGGCGATTCCGACCGGCGAGAAGGGATCGAGGTCCATGGCGCGCACCTCGACGTACTCGACGCCGCGCTCGCGCAGCGCGTGCAGCGGCCGCTCGCCCGGGCGGATGACGCGCTTGGGGCGGATCGTGCTGTAGAACTCGTTTTCGATCTGCAGGAGGCTCGTGGCGAGCTGCCTGTATTCGTTCCCTTCGCGGATGCCGATCGCTTCGTAGGCCGGGTAGGGTTGGGTGAGCGCGTCCTCGAGGCAGGCGGTGTAGCTCTCCAGGCCGTTGTAGCTGACCGCGAGCGAGTCCTGCGCCTCGGAGAGGTATCCCAGGCGCCCCATGCGGAGCGACGTCGCGTGCGGCAGGTACAACGTGCCGGGCGCGAGCTGCTCCAGCGCGTGCTTGCGGCCCTCGACGAAGCTCGAACACACGGCGGGCGAAGCGCCGAACAGATAGAGCAGCAGCCACGCGTGCCGCCGGAAATTGCGGATCAGCGCGAAGTAGGCTTCGCTGGCGTCGCGAAAGCCGGGCAGCGGCCAGACGGAATCGGGCAGGGAAAAGTTGTAGTGCAGCCCGGCGATCATCTGCATGCGCTTGCCGTAGCGGTGCGCGAGCCCGTTGCGGTATACGGTCTTCGTGCGGCCGATATTCGAGTCGCCGTAGCGCGCGATCGGGATCGCTTTTTCGTCGGGCAGGCTGCAGGGCATGCTCGCGCACCACAGCACCTCGTCGCCGATGCGGCGGTATACGAACTGGTGGATGCGCTCGAGCTGCGCGAGGCAGGCAGCGGCGCTCGCATGCACGCTGGTGATCAGCTCGATCAGCGACTCGCTGAAGTCGGTGGTGATGTGCGGATGCTTGAGCGCGGAGCCGAGCGCGACCGGGTGCGGCGTGAGCGCGAGCGTGCCGTCGGGCCGCACGCGCAGGGATTCCTTCTCGATGCCGCGCTTCAGGCCCTTCAGCACGGCGGGCAGGAGCGCGCGAAGTCGTTCGTCGAGCTTGCTCGAGGGGGTCGTCACGCGGGGCGAAGCGATCAGGAAGGGTCCGGGCGGATTATCGCCCGGACTCGGCGCGCCTGCTGGCGGGATGGTGCCGGAGCAACCGCCTCGGGAGTTCGCGGTGCCGAAGCCGCCGGGCGCGCAGTACGGAGGGGAGGAAGGTGGACCCTTTTGTTCCTGCGTGCCCGGCGCCTCGGTTTTCTGCCTATGCGTTCCTGCTGCCCTTTCGCACGGCCAGCGCCGCGATGGCGAGTACGAGTCTGCGCAAGGCGCCGGTCTTCGCCTTGGGCGGCTGTTCGGACGAGGACGAGGGGACTGGGACCCAGGGCAGCGCGGACTCCACGCCCATCGGGACCCGGTCGGACTCTCTCCTGTTTGCGGTTTGCGTTGTCATAGCCTTCTCTCTACACCTAATCTCGCAAGAACCATGCCCTGGACCGTCAAACCCGGATCCAGGCGGGTTTACAGCTACTTGCCGTGCTGCAGCAAGGAATTTCATGACCTCGGAAAGCCGACGCGGGCGTCGGGCGATTGCCACCGTCACGAAAACCCCTGTCAGGGAGTAACGCCCCAGCGTCACTTGAGGTTTCGCGTGCCGCATGGCGCCTCGCAGCTTTGGCTTTCGGACAGTTGGGCCGGCAGCGGCGTTCCTTTGCGATCCATTTGCGCGGCCCCGGCAGGCGCGCGGTCGATGGCGATCAGGCTCGCGTACTTCGTCACGAGGTGATGCGTGTGCGCGAGCTCGACCGCCTTCGCGGCGGGCGCTGCCTCGCGCGCCGCGTCCATCTTCCCGGGCGCGAGTTCGCCCGGCTCCGCGCCGTGCGCATCGCCCGCCATCAGCATCACACAAGCCGAGAGAACCAACGCCGTCGCCACGCCGATGCAGAACGTGGCGAACAGCGTTCCGAGAAAATCGACGACGATCGGACGCACCCTGGACCTGCTGCTTGAAGCTTCCATCTTCGATCCCCTTGTGCAGTACACGGCTCAGTGCCGTGTCCGTATTGAAGCGCCCGAAAAGGGCTCCCGCGGGCGGGGAAAATGGAAAGGTACAGAAGAATTGTGGCAGGAAGATGGCAATGCGCCTGGTTCGCGCGGAGTGAAGAGGGAATGCGCTATATTCAGCGCATCAAGTCGTCATTCCCGCGAATGCGGGAATCCAGAGTCTTTCGAGCGCTACTGGGCTCCCGCTTCCGCGGGAGCGACGGAATAAGGGAAACATGCCCCGCCGCATCGCCATCGTCGAAGACGACGCCGCAATCCGCGCCAACTACTCGGACGCGCTCAGGAAGCACGGCTACGAGGTGAGCGCGCACGCGGCGCGCGCGGAGGCGATGCGCGCCTTCAGGACGCGGCTTCCCGATCTCGCCGTGATCGACATCGGCCTGGGCGAAGAGCCCGACGGGGGCTTTGCGCTGTGCCGCGAGCTGCGCGCGCTGGCTCCCAGCCTGCCGATCCTCTTTCTCACCGCGCGCGACTCGGACTTCGACGCGGTCTCGGGCCTGCGCCTGGGCGCGGACGACTATCTCACCAAGGACGTGAGCCTGCCGCACCTGCTTGCGCGCATCTCGGCGCTGTTTCGCAGGGTCGATGCGTTGCGCGAGCCGAAGACGGCCGAGGAAGTGCTCGAGCGCGGCGCCCTGAAGCTCGACGCGAAGCGCTTTACCGCGTCGTGGAAAGACAAGCCCGTCGAGCTGACGCTCACCGAGTTCTGGATGGTGCACACGCTGGCAAAATTCCCCGGGCATGTAAAAGACCGCGAGGGCCTGATGCGCGAGGCGAACCTGGTGGTGGACGAGGGCACGATCACCTCGCACGTGAAGCGCATCCGCAGGAAATTCGCCGCGGTCGATCCGTCGTTCGGGCAGATCGATACGGTGTACGGCATGGGGTACAGGTGGAAAGCGTGACTCTTCTTTTCCCCTCCCTGAAAAGGAGGGGCGGCTGCGAAGCAGCCGGGGTGGTTTGCTCGTCGCGAACCACCACCCCGCCGCCTGCGGCGGCACCCCTCCTCAAGAGAGGAGGGGATACCCGATCTTGAAACTCTTCTTTCCGCGCCTCAGCCTTCGCACCAAGCTCGCGCTCGTAGCGCTGGTGCTGCTTGCGCTGCCCTGGGCGGGCTACGAGTACGTGCGCGAGATGGAGCGCTTCCTGCTCGAGGGCCAGGAGCAGGCGCTGCTCGCAACGGCGCGCGCCGTCGCCACCGCCCTCCACGATCGCCCGAATCTCATGCACGCGCCGCCTCCGCGCGACACCGACGTGCGGCGCGAAGCCGAGGAAGAGCTGCGGCGCCTTGCCGAGGAGCGCGGCGAGCCGCCCGATGCGGGCTCCGAGCCCACGCTGATCATCGACCGCGAAGAATCGGCCGGGCGGAGCGAGCCCGGGGAGATCGCAGAGATTTTAAAAGGCGTGGAGCGAACCACTTCGCGCATCTGGGTGGTGACGCGCGACCTGCGCGTCCTCGCGCTCGCCGGCAGCCTGCGGCGCGAGGGAGGCGAGGCCGAGCAGACTCTCACGCGGCGCGTGCTCGGGCTTCTGATCCCGCGCCCGAACGAGGATTTCGACGACGCCATCGCCGACGACGCGCTTGCCACGGGCCGGGAGATCGCCGGCGCCCTGCAGGGCCGGCCGGGATTCCGCCTGCGCAACACGCCCGACGGGCGCGCCGTGGTGATCTCGGCCGCGCACCCGATCTGGAACGGCGACGAAGTCGCGGGCGCGGTCGTAGTCGAAGAGAGCACCAACCCGATCCTCTCGGTGCGCAGCCAGGCGCTCGAGCGCCTCTTGGTGCTGACGCTCGCCGCGTTCGCGGTGGCCGCGGCCGTGCTCATCTGGTTCGCCACGCGCATCTCGACGCGCATCCGGCGGCTGCGCGACGAGGCCGAAACGGCGATCGACGCGCACGGGCGCCTCGCGCATCCGCATTCACGTCTGCTGACGGCGCAGAACGCGGGCGACGAGATCGGCGACCTGTCGCGCAGCTTCTCGGCGATGCTCGGCAAGCTCTCGCAGCACCACGCTTATCTCGAGAGCCTGGCGAGCCGGCTCTCGCACGAGCTGCGCACCCCGATCGCGGTGGTGCGCTCGTCGCTCGAAAACCTGAAGCTCGCGCCGGCCGATGCGCGCGTCTACATCGACCGCGCGGAAGAAGGCCTGAAGCGCCTCGCGACGATCCTCACGCGCATGAGCGAAGCGACGCGCCTGGAGCAGGGCCTCGCTTCGGTCGAGCGCGAGCGCTTCGACCTCGCCGCCGTCGTCGCGGGCTGCGTCGAGGGCTACCGCCTCGCCTATCCCGAAAAGCTCTTCGAGCTCGAGCGGCCGCAGGACAAGGCGGTGACGCAGGGTTCTCCCGACCTCGCTGCGCAACTGCTCGACAAGTTCGTTTCGAACGCGGTGGATTTCGCGGCTGCCGGCAAGCGGGGCGAGCCGATCCGCATTTCGCTTTCAGTCGCGAACGGCTTCATCGAGCTCGACGTCGAGAACAAGGGGCCGCTGCTGCCGGAAGAGATGCGCGGGAAACTGTTCGAGTCGATGGTCTCGGTGCGCAGCGAGCGGCGCGGCGAAGGGATGAGCGTGGAGCCGCACCTCGGCCTGGGCCTCTACATCGCGCGGCTCATCGCGGAATTCCACGGCGGGGAGATCCGCGCGCGCAATCTCCCCTCGGGCGATGGCGTCGCGGTGAGCGCGACGTTCCGTTCGGCGTGAGCTTCCCGGCCGGCTACTGCCTGCTCCTGCCGTGCCCGGACACTTCCGCGCCCGCATCGGCGGGGAGCGCGGCGTGGAAGAACAGCGACACCGCGGACAGCAGCGCCACCGCGACGAAGGCCGGCGCGAAATCGGCGCTGACGACATCGGTGTGCCCCAGCGCGAGGCTCGAGACCTGCAGCGCATAGGCGCCGAGCGCGATGCCGAGGCTTTGCGCGAGGCGCTGCGCCATGCTGGCGATGCTGGACGCCTGGCTCATGGTCTCGCGCGTCACCTCGGCGAACGAGATCGCCTGCAGGGCAGTGAACTGCAGCGAGCGCACGCAGCCGGCGACGAGCAGCACCAGGAAGATCACGGTGTGCGGCGTCGCCGCGGTAAACAGGCCGAACACGCCGATGGCGGCGGAGGCGACCAGGGCGTTGACCGTGAGCACCTTGCGGAATCCGAATTGCCTGAGGATGATCGTGGTCAGCGTCTTCATGAACATGGCGCCGACGGCGCTCGCGCAGGTGAGCAGCCCCGATTGCAGCGGATTCATCCCGAAGCCGACCTGCAGCAGCATCGGCAGCAGGAAAGGCGTCGCGCCGACGCCGATGCGGAACAGGCTCCCCGCGAGGACGCCCGTGTTGAAGGTCGGCAGCTTCAACAGCGACAGGTCGATCACCGGATGCGCCACGCGCCGCGCGTGCCAGGGATAGGCCGCGAGCGCGAGCGCTCCCAGGATGATGCATGCCGCGGTGATTTTTCCGGGGAGGAGGTGGCCGCCGAGGGAAGACAGTCCCAGCATCAGCACCGACAGCCCGACTCCCGTGAGCGCGAATCCGGTGAGATCCAGCGCCGGCATTTCGGGCTCCTTCACGTTCGGAATGTGGCGCAGAACGAGGTACAACCCCAGCACGCCGATCGGCAGGTTGATGAGGAAGATCCAGCGCCAGTGAAAATACAGCGTGATCGCTCCGCCCAGCGCCGGCCCGGTCACGGGCCCCAGCAACGCCGGAATGGTGAGGTAGTTGAGCGCGGCGATGAGCTCGTTCTTCGGCACGGCGCGCAGCAGAACGAGGCGCCCGACCGGCACCATCATCGCCCCGCCGATGCCCTGCAGGAAGCGCGCGGCGACAAAGGCGGCGAGCGTGCCCGACACGGCGCACAGCAGCGATCCGCCGACGAACACGACGATGGCGCTCGCGAACACGGTGCGCGAGCCGAGGCGGTCGGCCACCCAGCCGCTGATCGGGATGAATACCGCGAGGCCGACCAGATAGGAGGTCAGCGCAAGCTTGAGCGCGAGCGGGTTCTCGCCGATATCGGCCGCGATGGCCGGGAGCGAAGTCGCAATCACCGTCGAGTCCATGTTCTCCATGAACAGGGAGCAAGCGACGATGAGGGGGATGAGGACGGTGCGCTGCACAGCGCGTATTTTGAGGCAAGTGCGCCGCGAGCGAAGCGTCTGCCATCCTGTAATGCAAGCGAACGCCGGACTCCGCCGCTATAATCGCTGCGGACCGGTACGCGCCGGCCGCGGCCCCTAACGCAGCCCTTCTCTTGGATCGTTACGACCTTCTCGTCATCGGCGGTGGCATCAACGGCGCGGGAATCGCGCGCGATGCCGCCGGGCGCGGCCTCAAAGTGCTGCTGGTCGAGCAGGGCGATCTCGCCTCGGCGACCTCGTCGGCCTCGACCAAGCTCATCCACGGCGGATTGCGGTATCTCGAGTATTTCGAATTCCGCCTCGTCGCCGAGGCGCTCGCCGAGCGCGAAACGCTGCTCAGGATCGCCCCGCACATCGTCTGGCCGCTCGAGTTCGTGCTGCCGCACGAATCGCACCTGCGGCCCGCGTGGGTGATCCGCGCCGGCCTGTTCCTCTACGATCATCTCGGCCACCGCATGTTCGGCTTCGGCGCCAGGAGCACGCTGCCGCGGTCGAAGGGCGTCCGGCTCGCCGACGAGCGCTACGGCGCCGGCCTCAAGCCCGAGTTCAAGCGCGGCTTCGTCTACTACGACTGCTGGGTGGACGACGCGCGCCTGGTGGTGCTCAACGCGCGCTCGGCCGCCGCGCACGGCGCGACCATCATGACCCACACCCGGTTCGTGTCGGCGCGGCGCGAGGGATCGGAGTGGGCCGCGACGCTGAACGGCGACGGGGGCAGCCGCACGGTGCAAGCGAGCGCGATCGTGAACGCCGCCGGGCCCTGGGTGAGGCAGGTGCTCGACGAGGCGCTCAAGATCAGGCTTCCCGCGACGGTGCGCCTGGTGAAGGGCAGCCACATCGTCGTGCCGCGCATCCACGAGGAGCGCCACGCGTTCATTTTGCAAAACCCCGACAGGCGCGTGATATTCATGATTCCCTACGAGCGGCAGTTCACGCTCGTCGGCACGACCGACGTGCCGGTCACGCGCGACGACTACCGGGCGCGGATCTCGCGCAAGGAGATCGACTACCTTTGCGAAGCGGCAAGCCGCTACGCCGAGAAGCCGATCACTCCCGGCATGGTGGTGTGGAGCTATTCGGGCGTGCGCCCGCTCTACGACGACGGCAGCGAAGATCCATCGGCGGTGACGCGCGATTACCACCTGCTGCTCGACACGGGAGCGGAGCCGAACGCCGCGCCGGTCCTTTCGGTGTTCGGCGGCAAGATCACCACCTATCGCAAGCTCGCCGAGCAGGCGATGGAAAAGCTCTCCGCGCGTTTTCCCCTCAAGCCCGCCTGGACGCACACCGAGCCCCTCCCCGGCGGGAATCTGGACGGACTTAGCTTTCGCGGGCTGTTCCTCGATTACCGCAGGCGCTTTCCGCGCCTGCCGAAGCTGTGGCTTACGCGCGTGCTCCGCCGGCACGGGGCGCTCGCCGAGGAAATCATCGGGGACGCGCACGAGGAGCGGGGGCTCGGCCGGAACTTCGGCGGCGGTCTTTACGAGCGCGAGATCGATTACCTCGTGAAGAACGAATGGGCGCGCGAGGCCGAGGACGTGCTGTGGCGGCGCACCAAGTGCGGGCTGCACATGACCACGGCCGAGAAGACGCAAGTGCGCGCCTGGATGGCGGAAAAGGCGTGATCGCGCCGACGGAAATGGCGTGACGACAAACAGGAAGATCCTCTCTCCCCCGCGTGCGGGGGAGGGAGAGACGGCGGCCTGACGTGGAGTGGTGGCTCAGCTATGCCGCTATCGGAGCGGCAGTCGGTTTCTTCGCCGGGATGCTGGGCATCGGCGGCGGGGCGATCATGGTGCCGCTCCTGGTGTGGCTCTTCGAAGCGCAGGGGCTGCCCAAGGCCCACATCCTGCATCTCGCCGTGGGAACGGCGATGGCGACCATCCTGTTCACCTCGGTGGCGAGCGTGCGCGCGCATGCGGCGCGCGGCGCGATCCGCTGGGACATCGCGCGCAACATGACCCCGGGGATACTCACTGGTGGCCTGGTCGGGTCGTGGATCGCGAGCTTCATTCCGCCGCTGATTTTCGCTGCGCTCTTCACCGCGGTCATCTACATCGCCGCGACCAATCTCCTGCTCGACCGCAATCCCAAGGCTTCGCGCCAGCCGCCCGGCTTCGCTGGGATGTTCGTCTTCGGTTTCCTGGTGAGCGCGCTCTCCGCGTTCGCGGCGATCGGCGGCGCGTTCATGACCGTGCCCTTCATGCTCTGGTGCAACGTTCCGATGCTCCAGGCGATCGGCACCGCGGCGGCGATCGGTTTTCCGATCGCGCTCTCGGGAACGATCGGATTCATCGCCACCGGCCTGCGCGAAACGGGCCTGCCGCCGCATAGCGTCGGCTTCGTGTTCCTGCCGGCGCTCGGGGGGATCGTGGTGGCGAGCATGCTGGTGGCGCCGCTGGGCGCGGCAGCCGCGCACCGCCTGCCGACGGTGTGGCTGAAGCGGATTTTCGCGGTGCTGTTCTACGTGATGGCGACGCGGATGCTGATCACGTTCCTGTAATTGTCATCCCGGCAATAGGTGTCGCTCCCGCGTAAGCGGGAGCCCAGGACTTTGAAAGACTCTGGATTCCCGCTTGCGCGGGAATGACGGCAAGGGTCAGGGCCGCTGGAACACGACGAAATAATTCTCGCGCATCAGCTTCTTCTCCTCGACGAAGCGGAAGCCGGCGGCCTCGATCTCCCTGATCGCGGTGTGCTTGTCCGC
>Ga0193699_10001191_pt1 | contig 10442 bp, 9 predicted proteins | sample L3c2metaG_FD_160095 | JGI IMG/M metagenome (GOLD analysis project Ga0193699, IMG submission 160095) | Soil microbial communities from a riparian zone of the East river system, Colorado, United States - L3c2 | ecosystem: Environmental > Terrestrial > Soil > Riparian zone | place: USA: East River... | reverse complement strand
GTCGCCAGGAAATACCTTGGCAAGCCGAAGATCGTGCTCACGGTAGTTCCAGAGGGCAAGAAAGAAATGATGCTGACCGCAGCGGCAGCCGGAGGCGCTCGATGAGAGTATTCCACTCCAGTGGCGCGTTAGGGGTGCTCGCTTTAAGCGTCATTCAGTCGACTGCCTTCGCTCAGGGCACATTTGATCGCACCAAGCCACCCGAGCTGGGTCCTCCGCCTCGTGTAGCGCTTCCGCCGATTGTAACTCGTGAGCTTCCGAACGGCCTCAAGCTGATGATCGTCGAGCAGCACGAGCTGCCTCTTGCCGACTTCGTTCTGCTCGTCGGAAGTGGGAGCACCACCGATCCCACCAGCAAGACAGGCGTAGCAAATCTCACCTCCGCGATGCTCCGTGAAGGAACCGCCACGCGAAAGAGCCTCGAGATCGCGGATCAGATTGCATTCCTCGGCATCAATCTGTCCCCGTCCAGTAGCTGGGAGTCGAGTACTTTGTCGCTTCACACTCCTACGGCTCAACTGGATAGCGCACTGGCGCTCTTCTCGGATGTCGCACTCCACCCATCCTTTCCGGCGAACGAATTCGAGAGGATCAGGAAGAGCCGGCTTACCGATCTCATTCGGTTGAAGGACCAAGGCCCGGCGATCGCGAATCTCGCGTTCCCGGCAATCATTTATGGGAGCGGACACCCGTACGGCGCTGCAACACTCGGAACGGAAGCGTCGGTAAAGTCGCTCTCCGTCGCCGACCTTCAGAATTATTACCAGGCGAACTTCAAGCCGAACAACGCTACTCTGATCATCGTCGGGGACGTGAGCCCGAGTCAGATCGAACAGAAGATCAATGCAGTGTTCGGGGGTTGGCAACGTGGAGATGTGTCGCCGCTCACGTATGCAGATCCGCCAAAAGCCGGGACGACCACGATCTATCTCATCGACAAGCCTGGCGCCGCTCAATCATCGTTTCGGATTGGTGCTGTAGGCGTCCCGCGCTCGACCAAAGACTACTTTGCGCTGTCGGTGATGAACACGATTCTTGGCGGGTCATTTTCCAGCCGACTCAATCAGAATCTTCGTGAGACGAAGGGCTATACCTATGGCGCGAACACACGGTTCGATATGAGGCGTGCTGCCGGCCCATTCTCGGCGTCCGCGGAAATAGTCGCGGCGAAAACAGATTCGGCACTGCTGGAGTTCATGAAGGAGTTGAACGGAATCCGGCAGACGGTACCCCCGACCGAGCTGTCTCGGGCCAAGCGATTCCTGCAGCTGCAGCTCCCAGGGAACTTTGAGACCACGCAGGACATTGCGTTCCAGCTGGTTCCCGTCGCGCTTTATGGGTTGCCGTTGGACTACTACAACAACTATGTCCAGAACATCGAGGCTGTCACTCAGGCCGATGTCGCCCGAGTCGCGCAGCAATACATCAATACCGGCTCTCTGGCCGTCGTGATCGTGGGCGACAGAAAGAGCATCGAGCCAGGACTGAAGGCCATCAATGTCGCTCCTATCGTCATCAGAGACATGAGCGGCCAGCCGATCCCTTAGCTGAAGAACGCAAGGCGCAAGAGGGCATGACCAGATAGATGGTCATGCCCTCTTTTTCGTATCGCGTCTATGGATTTAATGCCGCATTAACCCACTTCCAATACTCGTCGGTGCCGACGTCCGTTACGTCATTGTGCCCGGCATTTTCTACCAGAAGGAGCCGCCCCTTTCGCTTCGCCGCCTCGTACACCTCGACTCCCATTCTGAACGGGACCACGCGATCGCGTTTCCCGTGCGCGACTGAAACAGGTGCATCGAGGCGTGACACGACCTGTATCGTGTCGAAATGGATACGGGAGACAGTCTTCCAGACCAGAACAACTGGAGCAGATACGATGAGCCGCGCCATCGCGCGCGCAGACGAGAATGGCGACTGTAGGAGTAGAGCTCTTGGAGGGTGGATCTCAGCCAGCTCTGCCGCAATGGCGCTCCCGAGCGAATGTCCAAAGTAGGCCATACGCCCGCGATCGAGACCGAAGGCAGACATGAGATGATCATGCGCTGCTTGCGCGTCCAGCTTTGTGTTCGAATAAGTAGGTGACCCGCCCAGTGACATGTAGCCGCGGTATTCGGCAAGAAAAACGGCGTGGTTCGTATTTCGTAGTACCTCACGCGCCCACTCGAGCTGCCACATGGCGAGATCGGCGTTGCCATGAAAGCAGAGGAGAACTCCAGAAGCGGCTCGCGGATCTCCGACGACAAACCCAACCAGTCGTTGTCCATCCGAGGCCTCGTAGTACACGCGTCCGGATTCAACCGGAACCTCATGCAGCCTCGGTGGCTGAAAGAGAATTCGCTCCTGGGCCCACCAGATCAGCAAGAGGAACCCGCACAGCAGCCCAAGAATCAGGAGCGCGCTAGTCACGTGAGCACGTCGAGGGGGTTCCAGTGGGTTTGCATGGCGGGCAATTTACGACAATGCGAATTCCAATAGAAACCTTCCACCTGGAAAACGGGCTTTTCGTCACACTGTCCGAGGATCACACCGCACCGATCGTCGCGGTGAATCTCTGGTATCACGTCGGATCTGCGAACGAGAAATTGGGTAGAACCGGATTCGCACACCTGTTCGAGCACATGCTCTTCCAGGGTTCGGCGCACGTCGGGTCGAACGAACACTTCGAGTTGATCCAGCGAGCGGGCGGAACACTGAACGGCTCAACATGGCTCGAGCGGACCAACTACTTCGAGACCGTTCCGTCAAACGAGCTGGCGCTGGCACTGTGGCTGGAAGCCGATCGCATGGGTGAGCTGCTCCCAGCCATGACTCAGGAGAAGCTGGACACACAACGCGATGTCGTAAAGAACGAACGACGATGGGCCGTCGACAATCAGCCGTACGGGACGATGCTGGAAAAGATGCAGGAGCTGGTCTTCCCGCCGTCCCACCCATTTCAGCATTCGCTGATCGGATCGATGGATGACCTAACGGCGGCATCGCTCGATGATGTCGCGCAGTTCTTCTCCACATATTACACGCCGGACAACGCAGTTCTTTCGATTGCCGGAGATTTCGATCCCGCGGATGCGCGACGGTTGATTTCCGAATACTATGGGCCGATCCCAAGAGGGAAAGGAAAACCTCCGCTAGCGCCGATGAATCTTCCGCCGGTGTTCGGAAAACGATTGCGCGAAGTCGTCCACGACGACGTGAGTCTTCCCCGACTGTTCACGGTCTTTCGCTCCCCTGTTTTCGGAAGCGAGAACTATTATGCCGCGAGCGTGACATCGGCGATTCTCGGACTCAGAAAGGGAAGCCGGCTGCACCGATCTCTGGTACGTGAGCGACAGATTGCAGCAGATGCGTCCGCGTTCACTTTTGATCTGGCAAAGGGGACCGATCTATTAGTGATCGATGTGACCGCACGGCCGGAAACCGGAGTCTCTCAGCTCGAAGAGGAAGTCGAGCGGGAGATCGACCTGCTCTATCGCGCAGGAGTAACCGAGTCCGAGGTGGGTAGAGCGCTCGCCCTCATCGAAACCGATCTGGTAGCCTCGCTGCAGTCCGCCGGTGAACGCGCCGATAGGCTATCGATGTTCGCCACCTACTTCGCTCGGCCAGAGCTCATCAACGAGCAGGTAGATCGCTACCGGGCAGTGACGGCGAAGCGGGTCAACGACCTTGTTTCCGAGCGATTCGGCCAGGACAATCGCGCAAGTCTTCTCTACGTTCCAAAAGAGGGTGTCGAGTCGGATAATGTTCTGGCGGCTGCGGCAAGCACAGGCTGATGGTCACCTCTCTCCGCCCGAAATCAGGACCGGCACGGCAATATCATTTCCCGGACTTTCACGACGAGGTGTTGCCGAGCGGAATCCGGTTAGTGACGGCTCCGGTGAAAAAACTTCCGCTGGCCACCGTGCTGGTAGTCGTAGATGCGGGGTCTGTGAGCGAACCTCGAGGCAAGGAGGGAATCGCATCGCTTGCAGCGGCAGGACTCCTTGAAGGTACCAATCGATTCGACGGGGCCGAGCTGGCGGAGAAGTTCGAGCAGCTCGGTACTTCCCTGGAATCGGGAGCCGACTGGGATAGCGCGGTCATCAAGTTCACCACCTTGTCCGACCAGTTGGATGAGGCGACACGGTTGCTCGGCGAGGTGATCACCAGTCCCGTCTTTCCGGAGCGGGAAGTTGAACGCCTCAAGGCCGAGCGGCTGGCGGAAATCCTCCAGTTGGAAACCGAGCCACGCGGATTGGCGGACGAGAAATTCTCAGAGTTTCTCTATTCGCCTGAATCCCGATACTCCAGGCCAGATGAGGGAAGCACGGAGAGCGTCAATGCGCTCTCACGCGAAGATGTCGAGCAGTTCTATGGATCGAATTATCGAGCAGGAACTACGACCGTCATCATCGTGGGAGATGTCACACCAGAACGAACGCGTGCCTTGATCACGGATGCTTTCCGAAACTGGCCCTCGGGATCGGCTCAAAAGCCGCAGCTCACGACCGCCCCACGGACCAAGGGACGACACGTTCACATCGTGCACAAACCGGAAGCGCCGCAATCGGAGCTTCGGGTAGGACACGTCGGATTGCCGCGAAGGCATCCCGATTTTTTCCCGACGATGGTAATGAACGCGGTTCTTGGCGGCCTTTTCGGCTCGCGGATCAATCTCAATCTTCGCGAAGTCCACGGTTACACCTATGGCGCGTCATCGTACTACGACTGGCGGCGCGGGGCAGGTCCGTTCGTCGTATCGACGGCAGTAGAGAGTGAAGTCACCTCACCGGCACTAACGGAAATTCTTCTCGAGATCGACCGAATCCGTAGCGACAAGATCTCTGACGAAGAGCTGACTCTCGCTCGTGACTATCTCGAGGGAGTCTTCCCGATTCGCTACGAGACTACGGCGGCAATAGCGTCAGCTCTGGCGACGCTTGTGATCCACGACCTACCGCCAGACTACTACGATACCTATCGCAAGAACATCAACAACGTGTCGGCCGACGCAGTGCTCGAGGCAGCGATCGCTCATCTCCATCCGAGCGAGCTGCAAACGGTCATAGTTGGTGACGCAAAAACGATTCAGGGCGCTCTCGCCGATTCGAAATTCGGCGAGCTGCTCGTTCATAACGGATAGGGAGAGGTGTCAAAGGAAGGATCGGAGAAACCCGGACGGATAGATTCGCGCCGTGTCTATACCGGCAAGGTCATCTCCCTCGATGTGGATCGGGTCAAGTTTCCGGACGGATCCGTTGGTGAGCTCGAGATGATAAGACATCCGGGTGCGAGCGCTGTCGTGCCCTTCCTCAGCGATCCTCGCGGAGCGGATCCCCAAGTACTGATGATTCGACAGTACCGGTATGCGACAGACGGCTATCTCCTCGAAATCCCAGCCGGACGACTCGACCCGAAAGAGGATCCACGCGATTGTGCCTTGAGGGAGCTCAAAGAGGAAACCGGCTGTTCAGCTACGCAGGTCGATCATCTCTTCACGATGTATACGACTCCCGGATTCACTGACGAGAAAATTCACCTCTTCATGGCAACGGGCCTGACGGCTGGAGAGGCCAAACGTGAATCGGACGAATTTCTCGATCTCGAGCCGATGCCGCTCTCGCGGGCGTTGGAACTGGTCGAAACCGGTGAGATCAAGGACGCCAAGACCGCGCTCGGTCTCCTCTTCGCCGCGGGATTTCGCGCCGGCCGTTAACCCTTTGGGCCAAATTGGCGTCTAATCAATGAAAGACGCTGACATGTCATGTAAAGAGGACAGATTGGCAGAATCTGGACAAGCTCTACCTTCCAGGTGAACCGTCTAAGTTCTTGTCAGTCCAGTAGTTAGGTCTGAGAGTCGCCCGGCATGGCCCGTGCATTATAGGGTAGCGTAGAAAGTTCCAATGAGAGCTGTGCACGATCCAGTGTCGTGAGAGTCTCCCTTATAGGAGAGAAAATGGCTGACATCGTCCGTAAGCAGAAAGTCTCAGTTGAAGTAGGAGCGACCGTCAGGGAGCGCCTGCAGGCGATGGATGACTCAGCCGTCGTTACTGCGTTTCTTGGTGGTGAGGAGCGTGCTTTCTCGGAGCTGGTGACTCGTTACCAGACTCGTCTCCTGAACTTCGTGTACCGCACAATCGGCGATCGGGAAAAGGCCGAGGATCTGGTGCAGGAAGTATTCATTCGGGTTTACCGCCATCTGCATCGTTTCGACAGGTCAAAGAAGTTTTCAACCTGGGTCTATACGATTGCATCGAATTTGGCGAAGAACGAGCTTCGCAACCGCTCCCGTAATCCTCTGGTGCTCTTCCAGACGGTTCAGAAGAACTTTCAGGATGAAGACCGGCCACTACAGTTCGAGGACACGACCTCGCGTCCGGACGACATGTACCGCAAGCGGCATCTGAGGGAAATCGTCGAAGAAACCGTGGCCAAGCTCCCCGAGCACCACAGGAATGTGTTCATTCTGCGGGAGCTGGAAGGCAAGTCCTATGAAGAGATCGCGGAGATCACCGACTGCAATCTCGGGACGGTAAAGTCCCGCCTCAACCGGGCAAGGAATTCGTTCGCGGAGATCATTGCCCCATATGTAGATTAGGTCTGACGGTTCGGGAACAGGCGCCCCCCTGCTGGGTACCTGTTACCGAACCCTCAACCTATCTCCATGGACTGCCGCGATTTTTGTGATCAGCATCTTGCCTTCGTAGACGATACCCTGGCTGGTATCGAGCTCGTTCGCATGCAGCGGCATCTTCTGGAATGTGAAAGCTGCGCGAAGCAAGACGCCAAGATCCGCCGCGCGCTTCTCCTGTTCAGAAACCTTCCCTCCATAGAGCCCTCCGCGGACTTTTCCCAGCGGCTCGAGGCGCGTCTCAGGGCTTGCGAATACGACGATCTGTTCGCCACGACGCAGCGCAATCTCAGACGTGGCGCCATCGCGGCGACGATAGCCAGCATTTTGATGCTGGGATATATCGGAACGACGCTGTTCCATTCCGATGGTCCACGCGATCTCGTGATGGCCCCGGTAGTAGCAAACATTCCAGAGCCGGACCTTACTCCGATCACTACCTCGACTCCGGCAATAGTTACGTCCGTATCAGCGGGACTAACTATTTGGCCAGCTGCCCTCTTTGCGGAGCAAGTTCCGGTTCGGTTCGCCCACTCGAGCCTCGAGCTCGCGAACTACACTCGCTAGCGCTCCGGAACCATCGGCAGCCTAGAAGGGGTGCCGTATATTTCGAGGATGTCTGCCTCCTCGCTCAAAACACTTCGTGATGCCCTCAAGCGCCGGTCTTTCGACGGCGCTTATTTCATCACCGGCGAGGACGATTACCAGAAAGATGATGCGATACGACAGCTGATCGAGGTCGCTCTCGAGCCTTCCTCCCGGGACTTCAACCTGGATACGAGACGAGCCGCGGAGCTCGATCCGGAGACGTTAGGCGTCTTGCTCTCCACTCCACCGATGATGGCGGAGCGAAGGGTCATCGTCCTTCGGGATGTGAGCGCCCTAAAAAAGGACGCGCGAAAAGCCCTCGACCAATACCTGAATAGCCCCGCGCCCGATCTCCTCCTCATCATGACAGGGGCCGCGGGCACCAAAGCAGATCCAGCCCTCGCGGCTGTGACAACCGTACTCGACTTCGGGTTCCTAACCGGTGACAGGATACCGAGATGGATCGCGCATTATGCCACGAACGGGCTCGGTATCCGGATTTCCGCGCCCGCGATTGAGCTTCTTCAGGCTGCGGTCGGAAGCGACCTCCATCAACTGGCGGGAGAGCTGGATAAGCTTGCCAGTTACGTACAGGGCCGAGATGAAGAAATCGGCGAGGATGCCGTTGCTGCCATCGTTGGAGTCAGACGTGGGGAGACGCAGGCCGATTTACTCGATGCCGTCGCCGACAAAAACGTGTCGCGCTCGCTGGAACTGATCTCCCATGTTCTAGCTCAGCCGAAAACAACGGCCGTTTCAGTCGTCATGGCATTGTCGACACAGATGCTGGCAATTTCGTGGGGACGCGCCCGGCTGGATGAAGGTCTTTCGAGAGGCCGCCTCGCGCAGGAATACTTCGATTTTCTGAAGGAGACTGGAGCCTTCACCGGCCGGTCATGGGGCTCCGCGACCGCCGTCTGGGCTCGCGCAGCGGAACGCTGGAGCCGCGAAGCACTCGACCGCGCGCTCGACTCGCTGCTCGAAGCGGATGTCGCACTCAAGGAGAGCAGGGTCTCGTCCGAAGAACAATTGCTGGCAACGGTAGTACTCAGTCTGTGCGCAGCCGACGAAAGAAACGCTGCCGCGTGAGCCAATAGGAGAGTGGTAAGATGTTCAGATGGATATACCTTCCCGGCGCACTTCTATCATGTGCCGCTACACTGGCGGTTGCGCAGACGCCGGCTCGATTGACCGATCCGGTTTTCGTAAGGGCCCAAGGGCTTGTGAGCGATGGAAACGGTGCAGCAGGGAGAGCACTGATCGATTCCGTAATTGCGGCGACCCCGCCCACGGCTCGCCTATACCCTGAGGCGTTGTACTGGCGAGCAAGCCTCGCGTCAAACGCAGCGGATGCGGAGAGCGATTACAAGCACATAGTGGTCGATTATCCGCTCGCACCCCAGGCTGAAGATGCCCTGCTGCGTCTGGCGCAGCTCGAGCTTGCGCGCGGAGATAGAGAAGGGGCGCTCATCCATCTTCAGCGGATCCCGCGTGACTATCCGCGAAGCAAATCGCTCGCGAGGGCAAGCTACTGGACCGCGAGAGTCCTCTTCGAGAAGAACGATGTTCCGGGCGCATGTACCGCAAATGCAAGCGCGCTCTCACAAGCAGGAGACGCGGAAATAGAGCTGCGAAATCAGATACAGTATCAAGGTCAGCGTTGTCCGTCGGTTGCAGCAAGCGCGCCTGCTACGCCGGCGATCGTGACTACTCCAGCTCCAAATATCCCAGCCCCAACACCACCCGCTCCGACTACCTCGCCAGTGGCAGAAAAAGTACCGCTCGCTGACACAGCCATTGCCACCGCATCTGTACCGTCTTCGACGGTTACTCAGAGCCAGCGACCGAAGGCTCCGACCGGAGGCAACGACACGAAGCCGAATACGGTCGACCTTGCCAAGTCGCCAGCGACGGTAAAATCGCCGGCGAAGCCTTCAACCTTATCGAGTTCAAGCAGGTTTTCAGTGCAGGTAGCAGCGTATAATCGTAGAGCCGAAGCAGACAAACTCACTTCCAGCCTGACCAAACGAGGCTATCAAGCACGAGTCGATGGAAATATTGCGCCTTTCCGAGTGAGGATCGGGCGGTATGCCACGACCAAGGAAGCCGAGGACGCGCTGAAAAAGATCAAGGCAAAACAAATGGATGGTTTCGTGGTACGAGTCCCCGCGCGGTGATGCGCGTCGCATCGACACCATTGATGCAGCAGTACCGGGAGATCAAGTCGCGTCATCAGGACGCGATTCTGTTCTTCCGGATGGGAGAGTTCTACGAAATGTTCTACGAGGATGCCGAAGTCGCCTCGAAGACACTCGGCCTCACGCTCACGTCCAGAAACAATGGCGGGGCGAGTGAAGTCCCGCTTGCCGGCGTCCCTGTCAAAGCCGCGGGAGAATATTTGCGGCGGTTGATCCAGCACGGATTCCGTGTCTCGATCTGCGAGCAGACCGAAGATCCGAAATTTGCGAAGGGCATCGTCAAGCGCGAAGTCGTAGAGACGATCACGCCGGGCGCAGCCTTCTCCGATGATCTACTCGACGGAACTCGTAACAACTATCTGTGTGCGTTGAGTCGTGACGGCGATTCGGTAGGAATTGCCGCGGCGGATCTCTCGACGGGCGAATTGAGACTGACGGCCGTCGAGATCAATGATCTGGAGTCAGCGCTGTCGAGATTCACGCCACGGGAAGTGATCGTAGCACACGGTGAGAGTCTTACGAGCGCGCTCCGAGGGCCGGTGGGAGAAGAAGCTCCCATGGTCACTGAACGGGAAGGTTGGGAATTTGATCCAGCCCTTGGCCGCGACCAGCTGAAAGAACGTTTCAAGGTGAGCTCGCTGGAGTCGTTCGGCATCGAAGACGGTGATAGAGCGGCGGTGGGAGCGGCGGGCGCGTTGCTGCGCTATCTGGGCGAGCTGCAGCCTGCCGGCATGCCGCATCTCGCGCGACCGAAGATCGAACGGGCAGGCGGTACCATGCCTCTCGACGAGATGACACGCCGAAATCTGGAGCTCGTCGAGTCAATGCGGGGTGGCGAAGTTTCGGGGACCCTGCTCGGAGTTCTCGACCGCACTCTCACTCCAATGGGTGCGCGCTTACTCCGCCAGTGGTTACTCGCTCCACTCGTCCAATGCGCCGCAATCGAAGCACGCCTGAGCGCCGTAGCGGCCCTCGGAGACATCCTCGTTCGTGAGGCGATGCGTGAAGCGCTGGAGGGAGTACGAGACATCGAGCGTCTGGCT
>Ga0193699_10001190_pt1 | contig 10446 bp, 9 predicted proteins | sample L3c2metaG_FD_160095 | JGI IMG/M metagenome (GOLD analysis project Ga0193699, IMG submission 160095) | Soil microbial communities from a riparian zone of the East river system, Colorado, United States - L3c2 | ecosystem: Environmental > Terrestrial > Soil > Riparian zone | place: USA: East River... | reverse complement strand
TCCCCTCTCACCAAGTTCGACTGAATAGCCAAACGTGCTTCGAGCACGCTCTCGCGGCGTTTGCGCTGACGCGCCTCTGGCGCTTGGCAGACTTGAGCGTTTCGCCGAATGTCCGCTTTGCGCCAGAAGCAGTCGTTCGAGGGACCCGAGAGGCGATAGACCTCTATCAATTATCGGCATTTTAAGACGGCGAAGGGTGCATCTTTACAGATCATTTGCCCGGCGTGAGGTCAGTGGCCCACTATGCGCACATATTCAACGATCATCATGTCTTATATATTGCAATTCGTCCGTCCGAAACCGGCAGGAGCCGAGACAATCCCGCGCCAACGTCAGCCTGTCGCGGAGGATCGGCCCCAGCGCGCCCGCATGTGAAGGCCGCGCAAATCGACGCAAACGACAGCGCCCGACGAAGCTCGTCGGCATTCAATTGCGCCAGCGCTCCGGTTTTGATCCGTCCGATGGCGCGCAAGGCGAACAACAGCGCGGCCTGAAAGCTGTCGCCTGCCCCGATGGTATCGATGACATCTATCGTGGGCGCCTGGACTTCGACCAGACCCACCTCTCGATGCCATGCCTGAGCTCCCTTGATTCCACGCGTGACAACGACCAGGCTTGCACCCGCCGCAATGAGTGAGCTCGCCCTCTCCCCATAATCGCTGCCGCCATAAAGGAATTCGAAGTCGACATCCGACATCCGCACGATATTGGCGGAGGCGGCAAACGCATTCATCTGATCGACATAGCGGGCCTTGTGCCGAACGAGATTTGGCCTGCAGTTCGGATCGAAGGAGATGGTGGTTGATCCGCCTGCATCTTCGATCAACGCCAGCGTCTGGGCTGCACCCTTGTCGTTGGCGAGTGTCGTCGATCCGACATGGATCGCTTCGATTTCATCGAAGGGGATGGAGCCGCACCTGTGTATCCAGTTTCGGGACGCGGTCGCCTCGTCATAGAAGGCATATTGCGGCTCACCGCCAACGGTGCGGACGAACGCGAGCGTCGTCTGGTGCTCGCTGCGCGTTGCATAGCGAAGTTCAACCTGCGATGCGAGAGCGTGGTCGGCGATCATGCGTCCGAACAGATCGGTCGAGATGCCGCCCACAAAGCCTGCCGGAGCACCCAGGCGCGCCATGCCGACGGCGATGTTGAAGCAGGATCCTCCAACCACCGGCACGATCGCGTCGCGCCCGTCCACGGATGTGACGGGCAGGAAATCGACCAACGCATCTCCGCAACTCAGCAGCATTCTAGCTTTTCATATCGACATTGGCGATCTGTTCGATGCCGTGCATCGCATCGCGGCTTTCGCGGTCTAATTTTCGCATCAATCCGTGGACCCGTCGCTTCGCCCGGTGGAAGTCGGCCATTCCGGGCGCGGTCGGCTCGCTCAAACAGCCGATCGCCGACATCGAGGCCATTGCCTCGCCGATCGATTCGTAACAGCCGCCGGCAACCGCACCCAGCATGGCAGCTCCGAGCAGGACCGGTTCCTGGGTTTCGGGAACCGCAACGGTCAGCCCCGTCGTATCCGCCATGATCTGGCGAACCAGCGAACTCCGCCCTGCGCCGCCGCTGATCAACATCAAGTCGCTGTCGACACCGTGCGACCGAAAAGCCTCGACCACATCCGCAAGGCCATAGGCGAGGCCGCACAGTCCCGCCACGAACAGCCGCTCCATCGAACCGATGTCGACGTCGAGATCCATGCCTGCGACAACCGAACGCGAGTCGGGATCGGCGAAGGGCGAACGGTTGCCGAGAAACTCGGGCAAAACGTGGATATCGCGGGCAAACAATGCCGCCTCACCCAGGCTTCCCGAGCGCGAAACGATGCGCTGCTCGAGAAATTCCAGAATTTCCATGCCACCAGCGCGCGCGGTCTTGACGGCCTCGTTATACGCGGGGTGCGACCTTATCAGGTGATCGATCGCCGCGCCGGCCGCAGACTGGCCGCCTTCGTTGAGCCAGAAATCGGGAACCATCCCCGAATAGTAAGGACCCCAAACGCCCGGCACGAAGCGAGGCTCGGTCGTTGTCGCCATGATACACGCCGACGTTCCCATGATGTAAGCAAGGCGACGGCACACATCGACCGGCTGACCCGACTTCTCGCGGCCTCCGATCGTCCCCACGCCTCCGGCGTGGGCGTCGATCAGCGACGCGCCGACGGGCGTGCTCTCGAGCAAACCGAAATCGCGCGCCGCAGATTCGGTCAGGCCGATGCCGAGCGGCGTGCCGGCTGCGACGATCTCCCTTCCTATTTTCGCGTAACTGTCCGAGACGAGATCGCCAAGACCGATGCGCTCGAAATAGCTGCCGCTCCAGCGCCCTTCGTGGGCCAGGAAATTCCATTTGCAAGCGAGCGTGCATATTGAACGCGTCACCGATCCGGTAGCGCGAAACGAAAGATAGTCGGCGAGGTCGAAGAAATGACCCGCCGATCGATAGGTCGACGGCAGGTGCCGCTTCAGCCAGAGAAGTTTGGGAATCTCCATTTCGGGCGAGATCGAGCCACCGACATAGCGGAGAACGTCGTCCTGCGTGTCGTTAACCTGACGGGCTTCCGCGATCGCCCGGTGGTCCATCCAGACGATGACATTGCGTCGTTGGTCGCCGGACGCACTGACCGTCAGCGGACCACCGCCAGCGTCGAGCACCACGAGCGAGCAAGTCGCATCGAAACCCAAGCCCTTGACTGCGGAAGGCGAAATTGCCGCCTCCACCATCGCAGTGCGAACAGAAGCGACGCACGCTGCCCAGATTTCGGAAGACGACTGTTCGACAACACCACCTGCCTCATGCCAAACCGTGATCGGATGCCGGGCGGTTGCCAGCAGGCTTCCCTTCTCGTCGAATATTCCGGCGCGCGCACTCGATGTTCCGACGTCGATGCCGATGAAGGCCTGCCTCATTGCAACCCCGTTCAAGATCAGCGCAAGCTCACCAGCACGTATAGCCTCCGTCGACCAGAACGACGCTCCCGGTCATCAGGCTTGCGGCGTCAGACGCCAGAAACAGGACGACGGACGCAACTTCGTCGACCTCCCCCATTCGGGCCATCGGCGTACCACCGATCCAGGCATCGTACATCTGCGGGCTGTTTTTGACGAATGCATTGAGGGGCGTTGCGACGTAAGTCGGGGCCACGGCGTTGACGCGCACGCCCCGGGCGCCCCACTCGGCCGCGAGCGACTTCGTGAGATGGTGCACTGCGGCCTTTGAGGCGTTGTAGTAACATTGCTCCTGCGGTTTGTTGACGATGAAGCCGGACATCGAACCGATGTTCACAATGGAACCAGACTTTGCGTCCAGCATGTGCTTGCCGAAGGCGCGACAACACCAGAACGTGCCGTTGAGGTTGACGTCGACGACGTTTAGCCAATGTTCGTCGGTGACCTTCTCCGCCGGTGTTTCGCTTCGCGCAATGCCTGCATTGTTGACGAGGATGTCGATCCCGCCGTAACGAGACACCAGTTGATCGGCGACCTCGCCAACGCGGCCCGCGTCCGTTACGTCCATCATAACGACCTCGGCACTCAAGCCTTTCGCCTGCAGGCTTGCACGCCCGGTTTCGGCAGCCTTGGCGTCGCGATCCGCGATCACGACTTTCGCTCCAGCCTCTGCCAGCGCTTCCGCGCACGCAAGTCCGATTCCCTGGCCGGCGCCCGTCACGACGGCCGTTTTTCGGTCCAGCCTGAATTTTTCCAGATACATTTTTGTTCTTCCTGTTTGCATACCGGTCATTGGAGACGTGGCGCCGGACGCGCGACGTTTCTGCGCAGAGCGCCACCGCTCAGGTCCTGATGACCCCACCGTCCTTGTCGAAGCGGTGCAGGCGGGCCGGATCCGGCGAAAGCCACACGCGGTCGCCGGCTTTCAGACTGAATTCCCCGATGCAGCGTGCCGTGAGCATTCCGAGTTTCCCGGCGTCGACGTAAAGGAAAGTGTCGCTGCCGAGATGCTCGGCGACCGATACGGTCCCGGGCCAGCCTTCTCCCTCTTTGCCTACTTTCAGATGCTCGGGCCTGACACCCAGGGTGGCGACGCCGGGCTCGCCGGCCGCCTCTCCGGACACGAGGTTCATCTTCGGCGACCCGATGAAGCCGGCGACGAACAGGTTTGCCGGCCGCTCGTATAATTCGAGCGGCGAGCCGTATTGTTCGATACGGCCGGCGTTCAGCACGACGATCTTGTCGGCCATCGTCATGGCTTCGACCTGGTCATGCGTGACATAGACGGCGGTGGTGCCGAGCTGCTTTTGCAGCTTGGTGACTTCCAGGCGCATCTGGACGCGGAGCGCGGCGTCGAGATTCGACAAGGGCTCGTCGAACAGAAACGCCTTCGGCTCGCGCACGATCGCGCGACCGATCGCGACGCGCTGGCGTTGTCCACCTGAAAGTTCGCGCGGCTTTCGATCAAGATACGGCGTCAGGTTCAGCGTGGCGGCGGCGGCCTCCACCTTGCGGTCGATCTCCGGGCGCGGCAGGCCTGCCATTTTCAGGCCGAACGCGATGTTGCCGCGGACGCTCATATGCGGATAAAGGGCGTAGGACTGAAACACCATTGACAGACCGCGCTTCGCCGGCGGAACGTCCACCACGTTGCGGCCGTCGATCAGGATTTGTCCGCCGGTTACATCCTCAAGTCCGGCGATCAGGCGCAGGAGTGTGGTCTTGCCACAACCGGACGGCCCGACGAAAACCACGAAGGAGCCGTCCTCGATATCCAAATTAGCGTCCTTGATGATGTTGACCGGCCCGAACGATTTGCGGACTCCCTGGAGCGTTATCTGGCCCATGATATCTAGCCCTTTCGCTGACCTATTTGACGGCGCCGAACGTCAGCCCGCGGACGAGCTGCCGCTGGCTGAACCATCCGAGTATGATGATCGGGGCAATGGCGAGCGTCGACGCTGCCGACAGCTTGGCCCAGAACAGGCCCTCCGGACTTGAATAGGACGCGATAAAAACCGTGAGCGGCGCCGCCTCCAGCGTCGAAAGGTTGAGGGTCCAAAATGCTTCGTTCCACGCCAGTATGAAGTTGAGAAGAAGCGTCGAGGCAAGGCCGGGAATGGCCATCGGCGTCAGCACATAAACGAGCTCGCGTCCGATCGTTGCCCCATCCATCCGCGCCGCTTCGAGGATGTCCTTGGGAATTTCCTTGAAATAGGTGAACAGCATCCAGATCACGATCGGCAGATTGCCAAGGCACAGGATCAACACCAACCCTGCGCGCGAATCCAGCAGGCCAAAGTCCCGGTAGATCAGATAGATCGGAACCAGCACGCCGACAGGCGGCATCATCTTCGTCGAGAGCATCCAGAGAAGGATGTCCTTAGTCCGCTTCGTCGGCGCAAACGCCATCGACCAGGCGGCCGGAACAGCGATGAGCATGGCGATCAAGGTCGATCCGCCCGCAACGATAATTGAATTGAGCGCATGATGAAGGTAGTCGCTGCGGCCCTGCACCGTCGCATAGTTCTCCGTTGTCCAATGGAAAAACAGAAACGTAGGCGGAATAGTGAACGCCTCAAGCTCGGTCTTGAAGCTTGTCAGGAACATCCAAAGGATCGGCAGGAAGATCAAAAATCCAAAGAACCACGCCGCGAGCGTGGACACCAACACGCGTCTTGAAGTTACCTTGCGTGCCATGGCTTACGCCTCCAGATTCCGTCCGATGATCCGCACCAGGAAAAAGGCCACGATATTGGCGATCACGACCGCAACCAGCCCGCCGGCAGAGGCGTTTCCGACGTCGAACTGGATCAGCGCCTGCGAGTAGATCAGGAAGGCGATATTGGTCGTCTGCAGACCGGGGCCGCCGCCGGTTGTCACGAAGATCTCGGCGAACACGGTCAGCAGGAAGATCGTTTCGATCAGGATCACAACCGTGATCGGCCGCGCGAGATGCGGCAGCGTGAGATAGACGAATGTCGAAAGCGGGCTCGCACCGTCCATCTCGGCTGCTTCCTTCTGCTCCTCGTCCTGAGATTGCAGCGCCGTGAGCAGGATGAGGGTCGCAAACGGCAGCCATTGCCAGGCAACGATCAGGATCACCGCGAGCAAGGGCGCATCCGTGAACCAATCGATCGGCGTCATCCCCAGCAGCGTCGATATCCAGGCAAACAGTCCGGAGACCGGATGCATCAGCAGATTTTTCCAGACCAGTGCGCTGACGGTCGGCATGACGAAAAACGGCGCGATCACCATCAACCGAACGATGCTGCGCCCAACTACCGCCTGGTCGAGAAGCAGCGCCAGCGGCGTGCCGAGAAGGATCGTGATGGCGAGGACCGAACCGACCAACACCAGGGTATTGCGCAGCGACGTCAGGAAGGCGGGATCGGTCAGAAAATATCGATAGTTCTCCAGCCCGACGAAGCTCTCCGTGTCCGGATCCAGCAGGTGGTAGTGCAGCGTCGAGAAATAGATCGTCATCGCCAGCGGGACGATCATCCAAATGAACAGTAATGCGACAGCCGGAGTCAGCAGGGCTCGCCCGAGAACCTGTGTTTGCTGAGTTGCCACCGCCGCCTCCTGTTATCTGCGAAACTCGATGAGGGCTGCCGTCCGGTCGGTATCAGAGTTGGACGGCAGCCAGTTTGCGGCGTCCGCAGGGATCGACGCGATCGTTCTACTTGATGTAGCCGGCGCGCTTCATTTCACGCTCCGTCGCCGATTGCGCGGCTGCGAGCGCCGCATCGACTGTCGATGAACCGGATAATGCAGCCGAAAATTGCTGGCCGACGGTGGTGCCGATGCCCTGGAATTCCGGAATCGCCGCGTACTGCACCCCAACGTAAGGCACCGGCTGAACCGTCGGCTTGTTCGGATCGGCAGCGTCGATCGAAGCAAGCGTCAGCTTGGCAAACGGAGCGACCTTCAAATATTCAGGATTTTGATAGAGCGAGGTTCGCGTGCCGGGCGGAACGTTCGCCCATCCTTCTTTCGCGGCGACGAGATTGGTGTAGTCCTTGCTGGTGGCCCATGCGATGAACTTCTCCGCAGCAGCGACCTTCTTCGAACCTGCGGGAATGGCGAGATTCCACGCCCACAGCCAGTTGGCGTTCTTTCCCAACCCCGCATTCGGCGCAAGCGCGAAGCCTACCTTGTCGGCAACCGTGGAATCCCTCGGGTTGGTCACAAAAGAGGCCGCAACGGTGGCGTCAATCCACATCGCGCACTTGCCGGAGTTGAACAGCGCCAGGTTTTCATTGAAACCGTTCGAGCTTGCGCCGGGAGGACCCGCAGCCTTCATCAGATCGACATAGGTCGTCAGGGTTTTCTTCCATTCCGGCTGGTCGAACTGCGGCTGCCATTTCTCGTCGAACCAGCGCGCCCCGAAAGAATTCGACATCGCCGTCAGCAACGCCATGTTTTCGCCCCAGCCCGCCTTGCCCCTCAGACAGATGCCGTAGACGCCCGCGGACTTGTCGGTGAGTTTCTTCGCCGCATCGACCACGAAGTCCCAGGTCGGCTTTTCCGGCATCGTCAATCCGGCCTTCTGGAACAGGTCGGTACGATACATGACCATCGAACTCTCGCCGTAGAACGGCGCCGCATAAAGCTTGCCCGAGACCGACGCCGCATCGCGGATCCTGGGGAGCAGGTCCGCGATGTCGTAATCGGATCCGAGATTGTCGAGCGGCACAAGCCAGTTCTTCTTGGCCCAGATCGGGACCTCATAAGTACCAATGGTCAGCACGTCGAACTGACCGCCCTTGGTGGCGATATCGGTTGTGACGCGCTGGCGCAGGACGTTTTCTTCGAGCGTCACCCATTTCACGGTCACATCGGGATTTTTGGCGGTGAACTCGTTGGTCAGCGCCTGCATCCGGATCATGTCGCCATTGTTCACGGTGGCGATGGTCAGGGTTGTCTGTGCGATGGAAGGGGCTGAGCCCAACAACAGGGTAGCCGCGCCCAGCAGGGCGCTGAGGACGTGTTTCACGGTAACCTCCCTATTTTGACGTTGAGCATCTGCCCACATCTTGCAATTATGTTCACACCGAGTCGCAGGCTTGTCAAGGATCGGATCGGGTTTCTACGGTGAGTTTGCAGTGCGGCAAGGGTAGAGCGAAGCGGCTCCGCCGACGAGAAATCGGCTACGCGCGCCGCCCTCGAAAACCCTCAAGGAAGAATCGTGTGCTACTGCTTCAGGATCGCACTTGCCGTTGCCTCGTCGGTGATCAACCCATTGATCAGACGCCCCTTCAGCGCGGCTCGTATCGCCGAGACCTTGGCGGGACCGACGGCCGCGCCGATGGTCATGGCCTTGGCGGGCACCTGCGGCGGAATGCTGGTGAGACGGCGGTTGGTCCCACCCTCGACAATGCGGCCCTGCGCATCGAACGCCCAACCGGTCAATTCGCCGACCGCGCCCAGTCGCATGATTTCGAGCAGTTCTTCGCGCGAGACGAAGCCGTCAACAAACACCTGCGCGCTCTGATCCATCTGCCCGATCCCGACCAGCCGCAAGTCTGCCTTCGCTGCGACGGCGCGAACCCTGGCAATCGGATCGATCCGGAGCATCTGGTCGCGCTCGCGCTCGGACGACATCAGAAACGGCAGCGGCATCGGATAATGGCGCGCCTTGGTGCGGTCCGCGAGGCGCCCGACGGTGTCAAAAAAGCTCGCAGAGCCGTCAGCCGAGATGTTTCCGACCAGCGATACGATCTGGTGAGTCGGACAATCGATCGGCGAGACGCGCTCGACGGCGGCCCGCACGGCTCTCCCGGTGCCGAGCGCCACGATCGTGGGCTTCTCGGTGCGCAACGTCGATTCCAGAATGTTCGCGGCCCGCTCGGCAATTCCGGCCGCCGAAAGAGGCGCGGCGGGATCGGTCGGCACCACTTCACAGTAGACAAGGTGAAACAAGTCCTTGAGGCGCGCGGCCAGCTCCATGCACGCCGCAATCGGATGTTCCAGCCGGAAGGTGATCAAGCGCTCGGCAAGACACAATGAAACAAGACGCTGGGCCGAGGCGCGCGAAACCTGGAGCATTTTGGCGATTTCGTCCTGGGTGTGGCCGGCGATGAAGTAGAGCCAGCCCGCACGCGCGGCTTCATCCAGGCGCGATTTCTCGTTGTCGGATGCCGCCATCAAACCCTACCGATCCGTTCGCCAAAAATCCGCCATTCGCCCGAAGACACGATCGGCCCCCGCTTCACAGAGGATGGCTTTGCCGTCACGCGATTGATAGTGGCTGCCTCCGACAAATCCCCAGACCGTCATGCCAGCCGCCTTGCCGGCCCTTACGCCGCTGATGCTGTCTTCGATGACGAGGGTGCGGCTCGGGTCTGCCTGCATCCTTTCGGCCGCGTGAAGGAAGAGATCCGGGGCGGGTTTGCCGCGTTCCACCATTTGCGAAGTGTAGAGCCGCCCGTCGAAATGTGACGCGAGACCGGTCAGGGAAAGGGACAAGGATACCCGATCGACATCGCTGGACGAGGCAACGCAGTGTGGGGTCTGCAAGCCCTCCAGCACGGAACTCACCCCTTCAATCGGACAAAGCGCAGAGAGAAACGCTGCGCGAACCCCTGCCCTCAGCTCGGCTGAGAACTGCTCCGGATCCAAGCGTCCTATCGTTTTGTAGTGATCGAGGACCGCCGTCATGCTTCGTCCAAGGAACAGATCGAGCGCCTGATCCAGACCAAGGCTGATACCGTAACCCGCCAAAACCTCCGAAAGGCAACGGCAACTCAGCACCTCGCTGTCGACCAGTACGCCGTCGCAATCGAAGATGATGAGATCGGGGTCAGTCATCGCATGCACTCAAATTCCACCCTCAAACGAGAGTATATGCTCATCGTTCGGGCAACAACCCAAATAATGAACCGAAATGGACTGACGAAAAGAGGTGAGTTTGGCGCGAGATTCCCGCAGGAGCCATGTGAGTGCCGGCTGCATCGGCGACACACATTTGAAACCATGGGCGCCGAGCTTCGTCCCGCGAATGATCTTCGTACTCCGTAGGCCAAGACGCCGCCGTGGCGGCTCTTGCGTGACCACTACTGAGGCAACAAGAAATTCAAGACCCTTTGAAGGTGTGGATACTCCCCAGAGCCGAACAGACAAAAAACACCGACGGGAACGCCCGCTCAATGTCCGCTATTCCCAAAATGAGCTCGCGCTTCACGACGATCGGTACGTCCGCTTTGCGCCATGAGCCGCCGTTGCCGGCAAACGGATGCACGCGCGCGCGGTCTTTAAGCAATAGCTTAATCAGCCGCAATTCCAGATCGGCCCGATCGGCGTCCGCGTCCAGCAAGGGCCGAAGCTGCCGCCATTGTAGCGACCGCCGTAAAAGCCAGGCCGGCCGAAATAGTGCCAGTCGCCATCGTACCCGTAATAACTTGGGATTGGATCGATATACCAAGGGCGCCGGTTGCGGCGCGCCATGCGCGAAACCGAAGCTTTCTGGGCGTAAGCTGGAAGGCTGTTA
>Ga0193699_10001188_pt1 | contig 10453 bp, 12 predicted proteins | sample L3c2metaG_FD_160095 | JGI IMG/M metagenome (GOLD analysis project Ga0193699, IMG submission 160095) | Soil microbial communities from a riparian zone of the East river system, Colorado, United States - L3c2 | ecosystem: Environmental > Terrestrial > Soil > Riparian zone | place: USA: East... | reverse complement strand
CGGTACCAAGGGATCCAAGGCGCGCTACCAGGTGCGCGTGGGACTCGAGGGCGGCAACCTCAACTCCATCATGCGGGCGCCCAAGCTCCGTGGCTTCAAGAACCCGTTCCGCGTCGAGTACCAGGTCGTGAACCTGGAACGTCTCGCGGAGCTCTACCCCAAGGGTGGGGACGTCACCATCGGCGATCTGGTCGCCAAGGGTGCCGTGCGCAAGAACGAGAAGGTCAAGGTTCTTGGGCAGGGTGAGATTGCGGTTAAGCTGATCGTTGCGGTCGACAAGGTCTCCAGCTCTGCCGAGCAGAAGATCCTCGCCGCCGGCGGCTCCGTCAAGTAGCCATCGGGAAGGTGGCCCTGCAAAGGGCCACCCCCCACTCCGGTCGCCCCTAGCGACTGGTCAGCTCCAACCACCTCACGGGAGGCGTCGTGTTCAGTGCCGTCGCGCGGATCTTCCGCACGCCCGACCTGCGTCGCAAGATCGCGTTCACGCTCGGCATCATCGCGCTGTTCCGGCTCGGGTCGTTCATTCCTGCACCGTTCGTCGACTTTGAGAACGTCCAGCAGTGTCTGCTCGGCAACGCCGGCAGTGCAGCCGGAAGCCTGTACGACCTGGTCAATCTCTTCAGCGGCGGTGCGCTGCTGAAGCTGTCGATCTTCGCGCTCGGCATCATGCCGTACATCACCGCGTCGATCATCGTGCAGCTGTTGCGCGTCGTGATCCCCCGCTTCGACTCCCTCTACAAGGAGGGCCAGTCCGGCCAGGCGAAGCTGACCCAGTACACGCGCTACCTCACGATCGCGCTCGGTGTGTTGCAGTCGACCACCCTGATCACGGTCGCTCGTAGCGGGCAGCTCTTCGGCAACTCCGGAGTCGCCGAGTGCGGTCAGCTCATCACGAGCGACGGCTCCACCTGGTACGGAATCATCCTCATGGTCCTCACCATGACCGCCGGCACCGGCGTCATCATGTGGATGGGCGAGCTCATCACCGAGCGCGGAATCGGCAACGGCATGTCGCTGTTGATCTTCACCTCGATCGCCGCCCAGTTCCCGAACTCGCTTATCGCGATCGCTCAGAGCCGCGACATCAACACCCTCATCGTGGTGATCGCCGTGGGCTTGCTGATCGTGATGGCCGTCATCTTCGTCGAACAATCGCAACGGCGGATCCCTGTCCAATATGCGAAGAGAATGGTCGGCCGGCGAACATACGGCGGCAACAACACGTACATCCCGATCAAGGTCAACATGGCGGGCGTCGTGCCGGTCATCTTCGCCTCGTCGCTGTTGTACCTGCCTGCGCTCATCGCCCAGTTCAACCAGTCGGCAAACGGCGTCAACCAGCCGTGGGTCCAGTGGATCAACGACTACCTGACGCGCGGTGACCACCCGCTCTACATGGCGTTGTACTTCCTGCTCATCGTCGGGTTCACCTACTTCTACGTCGCAATCACGTTCAACCCGGACGAGGTCGCCGACAACATGAAGAAGTACGGCGGCTTCATCCCCGGCATCCGTGCCGGGCGCCCGACGGCCGAGTACCTCGACTACGTCCTGACGCGTGTGACGCTCCCCGGCTCGATCTACCTCGGCCTTGTGGCGCTCATCCCGCTCATCGCTCTCGCACTCGTCGGTGCCAACTCGAACTTCCCGTTCGGCGGCACGAGCATCCTGATCATGGTCGGTGTCGGCCTGGAGACGGTGAAGCAGATCGACTCTCAGCTCCAGCAGCGGCACTACGAGGGCCTGCTGCGGTGACCCTTCCATCGGCCCAGGGCGGCGCTCGCCTTCTCATCGTGGGCCCGCCCGGGGCCGGCAAGGGGACGCAGGCCGCACGAATCTCGGAGCACCTCGCCATTCCGACGATCTCGACCGGAGATATCTTCCGGATGAACATCGCGAACGGCACGGAGCTGGGCACGCAGGTGAAGGCGGTCGTCGACGCGGGCGACTACGTACCGGACACGCTCACGAACGCACTCGTCACCGACCGCCTCAACAAGGCGGATACGGCGGGCGGGTTCCTGCTGGACGGCTACCCGCGCACTCCCGATCAGGTGCGCTACCTCGACGAGCTGCTGGGTTCGCACGGGCATTCGCTCAACGCCGTTCTTCGACTCGTCGCGGACAAGGATGAGATCGTGCGCCGCCTGCGCCTGCGGGCTCTCGAGCAGGGCCGCGCTGACGACTCCGAAGAGGCGATCCGTCACCGCCAGGAGGTCTACCTCCGCGAGACGGAGCCGCTGGTCGCGATGTACCGCGACCAGGGCTTGCTCATCGAGGTCGACGGCCTCGGCACGCCGGACGAAGTCACCGAGCGCGTATTGCAGGCATTGGCCGCCCGGGGAATCGGAAGCGCCGCTTCGGCGTTATAACGGTTAGCGAGTGAGCGCTGAATAGCGTAAGCTCGAACTTTGGTGCGTGCGCCATGCTCCGGCATGTCTGCCCGCGCTATCCCCGCATGACCATGCGACGAAAACTGTAGCTAAGAGGGTAATGGCCAAGAAAGACGGCGTCATCGAGATCGAGGGATCGGTTGTCGAGGCTCTGCCGAACGCGATGTTCCGCGTCGAGCTGACCAACGGACACAAGGTTCTCGCCCACATTTCGGGCAAGATGCGTCAGCACTACATCCGGATCCTTCCTGAGGATCGAGTGATCGTGGAGCTGAGCCCCTACGACCTGACGCGCGGCCGAATCGTCTACCGCTACAAGTAATACGTCGCCTGGAAAGTAACGGCCTCGCCAGTGTTCGCAATCGGACACGCAAGGGGAGAGGCACGATGACAGCGAGAGAGAACAATCATGAAGGTCAACCCGAGCGTTAAGCCGATGTGCGACCACTGCAAGGTGATCCGCCGAAACGGCCGCGTCATGGTCATCTGCAAGTCGAACCCGCGCCACAAGCAGCGTCAGGGCTAAGCGGCAGCGTCAGACAACTGAACAACTAAACAGCACCGCCAGATCCTGCTTCGGCAGGGGACACCTCGGGTTGGAGGCCCGGGCACCGGCGGTGCTCCACACCTCCACAATCTCCAGGAGAAGCCACCATGGCACGTCTCGCCGGCGTCGACATCCCGCGCGAAAAGCGCGTGGAAGTCGCACTGACGTACATCTACGGGGTTGGGCGCACTCGTGCGCTCGCCACCCTCAAGGACACCGGGATCTCCGGTGAAATCCGCGTGAAGGATCTGACCGACGACCAGCTCGTCGCCCTTCGCGACTACATCGAAGGCAACTACAAGGTAGAAGGTGACCTCCGCCGCGAGGTCCAGGCCGACATCCGCCGCAAGGTCGAGATCGGCTCCTACCAGGGCATCCGTCACCGCCGTGGCCTGCCCGTCCGCGGTCAGCGCACGAAGACCAACGCACGCACTCGCAAGGGCCCGAAGCGCACTGTGGCCGGCAAGAAGAAGGCAGGCAAGAAGTAATGGCTACCCCGAAGGCCGCTCCGCGCAAGGCGCGTCGCAAAGAGAAGAAGAACATCGCTGTGGGCCAGGCCCACATCAAGTCGACGTTCAACAACACCATCGTCTCGATCACCGACCCGACCGGAGCCGTCATCAGCTGGGCTTCGTCCGGTGGCGTCGGATTCAAGGGCTCGCGCAAGTCGACCCCCTACGCCGCACAGCTCGCCGCCGAGTCGGCCGCGCGCCAGGCGCAGGAGCACGGCATGAAGAAGGTCGACGTCTTCGTCAAGGGCCCCGGCTCGGGACGCGAGACCGCGATCCGCTCACTCCAGGCCGCCGGCCTCGAGGTCGGCAGCATCAACGATGTGACGCCTCAGGCGCACAACGGAGTCCGCCCGCCGAAGAGACGGCGCGTCTGATCTTCTGGTGACCCTGTGAAGCGGTTCACAGGGTCACGGTCGGATCGGGCCCACGCGAGGGCCCGATCCTCCTGATCGCCGCTTCGCGTCGATCGAAGAACTCCACAAGTTAATAAAGAGAACGACGGCCCAGCCATCCGTCGTCCACGCGAGTGTCATATGGCGGACACTCAGCCGAAAGGAAAACACCAGTGCTCATTGCACAGCGTCCCACGCTCTCCGAGGAGAGCATCTCCGAGTTCCGTTCCACCTTCGTGATCGAACCGCTCGAGCCCGGCTTCGGCTACACGCTCGGCAACTCGCTTCGCCGCACCCTGCTCTCGTCCATTCCGGGCGCGGCCGTCACGAGCATCCGGATCGACGGTATCCAGCACGAGTTCGACACGATTCCCGGCGTGAAGGAAGACGTCGTCGAGATCGTCCTGAACATCAAGAACCTCGTGGTCTCGAGCGAGCACGACGAGCCGATCACGGCCTACCTGCGCAAGCAGGGCGCCGGCCAGGTCACCGCTGCGGACATCTCGGCCCCCGCGGGCGTCGAGATCCACAACCCGGACCTCGTCATCGCGACGCTCAACGAGAAGGCGAAGTTCGAGCTCGAGCTCACCATCGAGCGCGGCCGCGGCTATGTGTCAGCGACCCAGAACCGCAGCGAGTTCAGCGAGGCCGGCCAGATTCCGGTCGACTCGATCTACTCGCCCGTGCTGAAGGTCACCTACCGCGTGGAGGCCACGCGTGCCGGCGAGCGCACCGACTTCGACCGCCTCGTGGTCGACGTCGAGACGAAGAACGCGATCACCCCGCGCGACGCGATCGCGTCGGCGGGACGCACTCTCGTCGAGCTGTTCGGCCTGGCCCGCGAGCTCAACGCAGCGGCCGAGGGCATCGAGATCGGCCCGGCTCCGGTCGACGCCGTGCTCTCGAGCGAGCTCAGCATGCCGATCGAGGACCTCGACCTGTCGGTGCGCAGCTACAACTGCCTCAAGCGCGAGGGCATCAACACCGTCAGCGAGCTCGTCGCCCTCTCGGAGACGCAGCTCATGAACATCCGCAACTTCGGTCAGAAGTCCGTGGATGAGGTGAAGGACAAGCTCGTCGAGCTCGGCCTCTCGCTCAAGGACAGCGTGCCCGGCTTCGACGGAGCGCACTTCTACGGCGGATACGACGACGAAGAGAACCTGTAGGCCCGGCTCTCGCCGCGCCTGACGCAACAATCCTGGAGAACGACACACCATGCCTCAGCCCACGAAGGGTCCCCGCCTCGGCGGCGGACCGGCGCACGAGCGCCTTCTGCTCGCGAACCTCGCCGCGGCCCTGTTCACGCACAAGAGCATTCAGACCACGCAGACGAAGGCCAAGCGCCTTCAGCCGCTGGCTGAGCGCCTGATCACCTTCGCGAAGCGCGGCGACCTCGCCTCGCGCCGTCGGGTGCTGACCACGATTCACGACAAGACGGTCGTGCACGTTCTCTTCACCGAGATCGCTCCGCTCGTCGCCGAGCGCGAGGGTGGCTACACCCGCATCACGAAGACCGGCTACCGCAAGGGTGACAACGCCCCGATGGCCGTCATCGAGCTCGTTCTCGAGCCGGTCGTGAAGAAGCCCGCATCGTCGACGAAGTCCGCTGCTCGCGCGGCGACCCCGGCCGCTAAGTCGGAGCCGGTCGAGGAGACTCCGGTCGAGGAGACTCCGGTCGAGGAGACTCCGGTCGAGGAGACCGAGGTCGTCGAGGACGCCGCAGTCGCCGAAGACGCGCCGGTCGAGGAGGCCAGCGTCGAGGAGTCCGCCGCCGATGAGACCACGGAGGAGCCGCCCGCCGAGGGGGCTGCTGCCGAGGTTCCGGCCGAGGACAAGTAGTCCGGATCAGTTCCGAGCGCTCCCCGCGTTCGTCCGCGTCGACACTGGTCGACGCCGGATGAGGCGGGGAGCGCTTTTCGGTGGTCGGCGCGCGGGCAGAACTGCCAGCCGGTCCACGGCCTGCTGGAGCGCGCTCACGTAGATGGCGGACCCCGTCGTGCCGAAATGCACCTGGTCGCGGTTCAAAGCGTCGAGATGTGGCTGGATGGCGCCGTACCAGTCCGACAGCTCGACGTTTCGGTAGTCCGCGGCGAACTGGATCAGCGTCTGATTCACCTCGGGGATCCAGCCGCGGGGCGCCTGCGAGGTCACGACGATGAGCATGCGCTGGGTGCCGATGATCGATCGGATCTGCTCGAGGGTGTCGCGGCTGATCGAGCCATTGGTGCCGAGGCCGACGATGACGAAGCGACGTAGAGTCCCCGCGTCGCGCAGTCCCTGAAGGATCCCGGGCGCCGCCGACAGCTGGCGCGAGACGGCGGCATCGATCGCGATCCCCGGGAAGGCGGCCTGAAGCGCGGGCGCTGCAGCGAGCATTACTGAGTCGCCGACCGCGGTGAGTTGGCTGCCCAGGATCACCCGTCGATCGTCGGGCGGGGAACTCGGTGACGGCGTCTCCACGGCGGGGTCCGACGAGACGTCCGGCGTCGGTGAGGCGGTCGCGGGTGGGGCAACCGATCCCTCCTCGATCGCCCGGATGCCGGCCTCGATCTGAGCCTCGGACTCGCTGGTTCCCGGGTCGAGAGCGATCGCGGCCGCTGTCGCCGTTCCTCCCGCGAGCACGAGGACGACCACGGCGAGTCCGCCGGCGAGCCGGGGGCCGGAGGCCCGCCACTGTCGACCGATCATGCGCGCGGTCTCCCGGAACCCGTCGCGACGGATCGGCACCTCGACGAAATGATAGGAGAAGGCGCTCGCGGCAACGGCGATGACGAGCGCGATGGACCCGAGTGCCCAGCCACCCCATCCGGTGCGCGGCCAGGTGTGCAGAGCGCTCACCACGAGTACGAAGACGGGCCAGTGCCAGAGGTAGAGCCCGTAGCTGCGTTCGCCCACCCAGCGGAACGGCGCGAAGTCGAGCACCCGCGCGAGCGGGGACCCGGGCACGAGCACCGCGAGGATGGCGGTGGCGGTCAAGACGGCGACGAGGGCGAGACCACCGCGGAGCTCCCAGCCGTCGCCCGGTTCGAGCAGCACGGCGAGCGCGATGATGCCCACGACCGAGAGTGACCCGAGGATGCCGAGCGTCCGGCGTGCTCGGCGCGACCACTCGAGCACCCGCGGTGACCACCATCGGGTGACAACGGCGAGGGCGGCGCCGAGGAACAGGCCGAAGCTGTGGGTGTCGGTGCCGTAGTAGACGCGGGTCGTCTCGCCGGGGCCGGCGAGCAGACCCATCGCGACCGCGGAGGCCACGGCGAGCGAGAGCAGCACCACCACGCGGGCGCGGGGCGCCATCCGGATCAGCACGACGAGCACGAAGACGGGCCACAACAGGTAGAACTGCTCCTCGACGGCGAGCGACCAGAGATTGCGGAACAACTCGGGTACAGACGCGTCGAAGTACGAACTGCCGGCCACGATGTAGATCCAGTTGCTGCTGAACGTGAGCGCGCCCAGCACCTGCGCGCCCAGCCCGATCAGCACGTCGCCGCCGAGGAAGAGCGCCGCGCTCGAGCAGGCGATGAGCACGAGCAGCAGCGCCGGCACGAGGCGGCGCACACGGCGCTGCCAGAACCCGGCGACCCGAATGCCGCCGGTCACGACCTTCTCCTGGATGAGGAGGCGGGTGATGAGGTAGCCGCTCAGTACGAAGAACACGTCGACGCCGAGGAACCCTCCCGGCAGGCCTCCGGGGCTCAGGTGGAACACGATCACCACGGTGACCGCGAGTGCGCGGAGGCCGTCGAGCCCGGCGATGCGCGGCAGGCCTGTGCCTCGGGGCGGGACCATACCGACGCCCCGGTCGAAGGGCGTCCGTGGGGTCGGTGCGGAGGTCGGTGTCACGGTGCAGACTCGCGCCCCAGCCTAAACTCGGCTCGTGGAACGCGAGGAAGGACTTGCCGTGTCGCCGGTCCAACGGGTACGACTCGACCTCGCCTACGACGGAACCGACTTCACCGGCTGGGCTCGACAGCCCGGCCTGCGCACGGTTCAGGGCGAGCTCGAGAACGCCCTCGCGACCGTCTTCCGGCGAGCTGAAGCGCCGCCGCGGGTCACGGTCGCGGGTCGGACGGATGTCGGGGTTCACGCCATCGGACAGGTCGCGCACGTCGACCTCGATGTGGGGCTTCTCGCCGCGAAGGGCGGGCCCGGCCGACTCGGACGACGACTCAACGGCATCCTCGGCCCGACCAGCGACCTGCGTGTGTCGCATGTGACGCTCGCCCCGGAGGGCTTCGACGCCCGGTTCTCCGCGCTGTGGCGGAGCTACGAATACCGGATCGCGGATGCGCGGGCCGAGCAGGACCCCCGGCGACGCGATCACACCCTCTGGTATCCGACGCCGCTCGACGAGACCGCGATGGAGGAGGCGGCGCGTTCCCTCACGGGGCTGCACGACTTCGCCGCCTTCTGCCGTCCCCGAGAAGGTGCGACAACCATCCGGACTCTGCAGGACTTCTCCTGGACGCGCGACGACCATGGGGTGCTGCTCGGTGCCGTTCGCGCGGATGCCTTCTGCCACAGCATGGTTCGAGCGCTCGTCGGCGCGTGCGTCGCGGTGGGGGAGAAGAAGTTCGCCGCCACGCGTGCCAGCGAGCTGCGCGAACAGCGCACCCGCACGTCGGAGTTCAAGGTCATGCCGGCCCGCGGCCTCACCCTGATCGAGGTCGGCTACCCGCCCGACGCGGAGCTCGCCGCGCGGGCCGAGCAGACCAGAGCCCGGCGCGAGCTCGCCGCCGAATTGACCGAGGATGCCGGGATCGACTAACCTAGCGAGGTTGTCTCCATTCAGGAGGCACGTTGAGCCCTCCATCGTCGGGTTCGCCGTCCATCGGGCGCGAACGCACACCGGAGCGGGATTCACGAACACCTCGACAAAGAAAGCAGTCCTTCCGTGACGCGTACGTTCAGCCCCAAGCCGGCGGACATCAAGCCCGAGTGGATCGTCATCGACGCGACCGACATCGTGCTCGGCCGTCTTGCCAGTCACACCGCGGCCATCCTCCGCGGCAAGCACAAGCCCACCTTCGCTCCGCACATGGACATGGGTGACTTCGTGATCATCATCAACGCCGAGAAGATCGCCCTCACCGGCGCCAAGCTCGAGAAGAAGCTGGCCTATCGCCACTCCGGCTACCCGGGCGGTCTGTCGTCTCAGACCTACGTGGAGATGCTGGAGAAGCACCCGACTCGCGCGGTCGAGAAGGCCGTTCGCGGCATGCTCCCGAAGAACTCGCTGGGTCGCGCCCAGATCAAGAAGCTGAAGGTCTACGCGGGTGGCACACACCCCCACGCGGCTCAGCAGCCCAAGACCTACACCCTGACCCAGGTCGCGCAGTAACGCGCCGAGACTCACAAGGACTTTTACAGATGGCGAAGATCGAAGACATCGTTTCCGACGAGGTCGTAGTGGAGAACTACTCAACCGAGACTCCGGCCGAGGAGGCGCCCCGCGCCCCCCGTGCCGTCCTGAGCGTTCCGGGGGCCGCTGTCGGCCGCCGCAAGGAGGCGATCGCGCGCGTGCGCATCACTCCCGGAGCCGGCACCTTCACGGTGAACGGCCGCACCCTCGAGGACTACTTCCCGAACAAGCTGCACCAGCAGCTCATCAACGACCCGTTCAAGGTGCTCGACCTGCTCGGCAGCTACGACGTGATCGCGAAGATCACCGGCGGCGGCCCCTCCGGTCAGGCGGGCGCCCTGCGCCTCGCCATCGCCCGCTCGCTCAATGAGATCGACCGGGAGAACAACCGTCCCGCTCTCAAGAAGGCCGGCTTCCTCACTCGCGACGCCCGCGTCATCGAGCGCAAGAAGGCTGGTCTCAAGAAGGCCCGCAAGGCCTCGCAGTTCTCGAAGCGCTAGTCCGAGCGCTCGGACTCGGGCATGCCTCGTCTCTTCGGTACTGACGGAGTTCGAGGGCTGGCGAACGGTGATGTGATCACCGCGGACCTCGCCCTCGGACTCGCTCAGGCGGCCGCGCGCGTCCTCACGACGGGACGGCACGCCGAGCTCCTCCGCGAGGAGGGGCGGCGGCCTCGAGCCGTCGTCGCCCGCGACCCTCGCGTCTCTGGCGAGTTCCTCGCGGCCGCGGTCGCGGCAGGACTCGCGAGTTCCGGCATCGATGTGCTCGATGCCGGCGTGATCACCACTCCGGCGACCGCGTTCCTCGTCGCCGACGACCACGCCGACTTCGGCGTGATGATCTCGGCCTCGCACAACCCGGCGCCCGACAACGGCATCAAGTTCTTCGCGATCGGGGGCACCAAGCTTCCCGACGAGGTCGAGGATCGCATCGAGGCGGCGCTCGGGCAGCCCAAGCTGACGCCCACCGGCGCCGGCGTGGGTCGCATCCGTCGGTTCGCCGACGCGGAGGACCGCTACGTCGTCCACCTGCTCGGCACAATCGACGTCAGCCTCAAGGGCCTGCACGTCGTCATCGACTGCGCGAACGGCGCCGCGGCCGGGGTCTCGCCCCAGGTCTTCACGGATGCCGGCGCGCGCGTGACCGTGATCGGCTCCGACCCCGACGGGCTCAACATCAACGACGGCGTGGGGTCGACCCATCTCGACGTTCTCCAGGCCGCCGTTCTCGAACACGGCGCCGAC
>Ga0193699_10001187_pt1 | contig 10454 bp, 6 predicted proteins | sample L3c2metaG_FD_160095 | JGI IMG/M metagenome (GOLD analysis project Ga0193699, IMG submission 160095) | Soil microbial communities from a riparian zone of the East river system, Colorado, United States - L3c2 | ecosystem: Environmental > Terrestrial > Soil > Riparian zone | place: USA: East River... | reverse complement strand
CAGAACATGATGACGGCGCGGCTCGATCAGGCCGCGCAGGGCTTTGCCACCAAGGCGGCGCACACCATCGAGACCATGGGCACCCGCTCCGAGCACTTCACCAACGCCATCGCTGACACGTCGGCGCGCATGGCGGAATCGATCGCCGCCCGCGCCGACGAGGTCAACGCGGCGTTGCGCTCGACCGGCGATTCGCTGGTACTCGATCTCAGCCTGCGCGGCGGCGACGTCGTCTCCAAGATGGAGCAGACCGGCGCCCGCATCACCGACACCATCATCTCCAAGAGCAGCAACATCGCCGACACCTTCCGCGACAGCGCGGAAACCTTGGTCACCACGCTCGACAGCCGCGGCGACGCGGTCAAGGACATGCTGGCGGCGCGCCTGCAGGCCTTCGAGGACATGTTCAACCACGGCGGCACCGAGCTGACCGAGAAGATCTCGCGCGACTCCACGACGCTGGGCAATCTGGTCACCCGCCACATCGCCGAATTCGACCGCACCGTGAAGACCTATGGCGGCGAACTGGTCGAGCGCCTCGGCCAACGCACCCAGGACGTCTCCTCCGCGATCCGCAATTACCTCGACACCTTTGACCAGCGCGTCACCGGCCGCACCGATAAACTCAACAGCACGCTCGATACGCGGCTGGCGCAGTTCGAAGAGCTACTCGGCTCCCGCGTCACCGGCCTCGCCCAGACCTTGACCGACGGCGGCCGCGATGTCGTCGTCGCGCTCGACAAGCGCATCACCGAGGTCGCCGGCACCATCACCGCCCGCGGCAACGAAGTCGCCGAGGCTATCGGCAACACCACCACCAACCTCGACGAGAAGCTGGGCGCCCGCGCCCTCGAGGTCGCCAATACGCTCGACAGCCGCATCGGCCGCTTCGAGGAACTGCTGGTCGGCCGCGCCGAGACCGTCACCGAACACATCGAGACCCGCACCAAGGCCGCCGCCGACGCGCTGGGTTCACGCATGGAACAGCTGACGCAGGCGATCACCGTCAACTCGGCCGAGGCCGAGCGTTCGCTCAGCGCGCTCGCGCTATCGACCACCGACGCCATCCGCACCAGCGCCAGCGAAGCCGAACGCACCCTCACCGGCGTCAGCGACGAGGTCGCCCGCAATTTCGTCGGCAAGGTCGAAGAGATCGCCAGCGCGGTCAGCCACCGCACCAATGAGATGACCGCGATCCTGACCGACAAGAGCGGCGGCGTGCTGTCCGCGATCATCGAGAAGGGCGCGCAGTTCGCCAACGACATCACCACGGCGACCGATCACGCCATGGCGTCCATCGAGGAGAAGGGCTTCGCCTTCACCCGCAACATGATGGACAACGGCACCGAAATCACCCGCATGATCAATACCGCGGGCGAGACGGCCAGCAACAGCGTCACCCGCACGCTGAACGAACTGAGCGAAACCGCGCAGAAGGCGATCTCCGTCTCCAAGGAGATGACGAGCACGACCGTCTCCGAGATGCTGGAAACCCACAACATGCTGCGCGCCGACACCACCGCTCTGTTCGAGCGGCTGCGTGAGGCCAACATCATGTTGCAGGAGGTGTTGTCCGGCTCGCATGAGAACATGAGCGCGCTGGAAAACACGCTGATGCTGCGGGTGTCGGATTTCGTCACCGCCATGAACGAGGTCAGCGCCGCCACCGGTGTCGCCACCGACCGCGTCGAGCGCAACATCACGAACTTCCGCGACGTCACCACCCACGTCATCAACGACCTCGGCCAGTTGGCCGTGCAGTTCGACGCCCACGGCCGCGATCTCGCCAAGGCCGCCGAGCTGGTCGACACCAGCAACCAGCGCAGCGAAGACACCATCAACGAACGCCGCGTCCAGCTCGACTCGCTGGTCTCCACGCTCGACATCCGCACCGAGGACCTCGAGCAGCGTCTCAAGCGCTTCTCCGGCCTGCTCGACGAGTCGCTCGAAGTCGCCTCCACCCGCGCCCGCGACGTCGCGCGCGTGGTGTCGGAAGCGAGCGCCGAAGGCTCGCGCGCCATCGGCGACGTCGTCCGCGTCGTGTCGGAAGCCAGCGCCGAAGGCACTCGCGCCGTCGGCGACGTGGTCCGTGCGGTCGCCGATGCCGGCGCCGAAAGCAACCGCGCCATCGCCGACCAATATGACCGCGTGCGTGAAAACGCCGAGGAAGAGCGCCGCCGCACCGCCGAGGCCATGCGCTCGATCTACGAACAGTCGGCCGGCGACACCGAAACGCTATTCGCCAATGCCAATGAGCGCTTCACCGACGCGGTCGCCGGCATGAAGCAGATGGCCACTGAGATGCAGCGCGAGCTGGAGCAGACCCGCCTGACCACTCAGCGCGAGCTGGAAACGATGCGCCAGCAGATGGCGCGCGAGCTCGAAGCCACCCGCACCGAATTGCGCCGCGGCGTGTTCGACCTGCCGCAGGAAACCGCCGACAGCGCCGCGCAGATGCGCCGTGTCATCGTCGACCAGATCGAGGCCTTGGCCGAGTTGAACCGCATCGTCGCGCGCCACGGCCGCAACCTCGACGCGGTCGAGCCGGTGCAGCGCCGCGAAGAGCCGGCGCTCGCCATCGTCGGCGGCCGCAACAACGTCGCGCCGGCGCGTCAGGAGTTACGTCAGGAGCCGCGGCAAGAGTCGCGTCAAGAACCGCGTCAAGAGCGGCAAGAGTCGCGAACAGAGTCGCGCCAGGAATTACGTCAAGAGCGTCAGGAAACGCCGCCGCCGCGCCCCGTGTCGCGTAGCGAGCCGGTCAATTTTGCGCCGGCCGCGCGCCGCGCCCCCGCCGAAGCGTCGCCGCTCAGCCCGGCACAGGCCGTGGCCGGCCGTGGCTGGCTGTCCGATCTGCTCAACCGCGCCTCGCGCGAGGAAACCGAGCCGACCCGCGAATATCCGCGCGGCGAGCCGCGCGAGCCGCAACGCGACATCCTGCGCGACACGCCGCGCGCGCAGGAAGAACGCACCCCCCGCCACTCCATCGAGTCGCTGGATTCGCTGTCGGTCGACATCGCGCGCATGATCGACCACGACGCCGCCGCCGATTTGTGGGACCGCTACAAGCGCGGCGAACGCAACGTCTTCACGCGTAGGCTCTATACCTTGCAGGGCCAGCAGGCGTTCGACGAGATCCGCAAGAAGTATCGCGGCGACCGCGAATTCAAGCTGACGGTCGACCGCTATATCGGCGAGTTCGAACGTCTGCTCGACGAAGTCTCGCGCGACGACCGCGGCCAGGTGGTGGCCCGCACCTATCTGACGTCGGAAACCGGCAAGGTCTACACCATGCTGGCGCACGCGGCCGGAAGGTTTGACTAAGGCATCGTCATTCCGGGGCGCGGGCGCTTGCCCGCGAACCCGGAATCCAGAGCCAATCAATAATTACGTGAGTTAGTTCGCCGCTGGATTCCGGGTTCGCGCTTTCAGCGCGCCCCGGAATGACGGCTACCGCTTCTTCTTTGCTGCCGCCGGCACGGGCGCCGATGCGTTGGCGCCCTCCTTGGCCTTCTCGTCCGGCGCCGCGCCGCCCCAGATGATACGGCTCGGATTGGCGTCGAAGTTCTTGGCCGCCTTGTCGATGGTCGTCAATGTCCGCGTACCCGTGCGCGCCAGCCCCCCGATATATTTGGTCAGCTCCTCGGTGCGTTTGTCGAGATTTTCGGCCAACGTCTTGATCGAGCGCACCGTTTCGTTAATCTCGCCGCTCTTACCGTCTTTGCCGCCGGACAGAGTCTCGAGGCCGACCACGATATTGTCGATGCGGTCGGCGTTGCGTCCGAGCGCGCCGGTGAACTTGTCGATGTTCGCCAGCGAGTTGTCGATGTGCTCGGAATTGCGTGCCAAGGTCGCGGTGAATTTTTCGAGGTTTTCGAGCGCGCCTTTGATCGACTTCTGATTTTCCTCGATCAGGTCCTGCACTTTTTTCAGCGCGTCGCGCGCGGCCTGGGTGACGTCCTGGGTGGCGCCGGGCGGCGCGATCATCAACGGCTGCTCGTCCTTGGCGGTCTTGGCGCCAGCGAGCGGCGGCTTGGCCGGGTCGCCGCCTTTGAGCGACAGCGCCGCGATGCCGGTGAGGCCCTGGAATTCGAGCCCGATCGCGGTGTCCTCGCGGATCGCGACGCCCTTGTCGACCGAGATGCCAGCGACCACCTGCTGCGGCTTCTGCGGGTCGAGCTTGAGCTCGGTCACTTCGCCGACTTTGATGCCGTTGAACAGCACCGATGCGCCGGTGCGCAGCCCCGAGACCGAGCCCACGAATTGCACGCGATAGAACGCGCGCTCGCCGGTACCGCCGATGTTCTGGAACCAGTAGATGAAGCCGAACACGCCCAGCACAACGGCCAGAGTGAACACCCCGATCAGCACGTAATTAGCTCTGGTCTCCACTCAGCAACTCCAATCTGACGTCGTGTCAGTTTCAACAGTCTAATCTATCACGCTTCGGCATTGGCCTCCGCCGAATGCCCCACCCGCGACCGCTTTCCGTGGAAGTACGAGATCAGCCAGGGATGCTTGGAAGCGAGCATGTCGTCCATCGTTCCGGTCGCGATCACCTTACCCTCGAACAAGACGGCAATCCGGTTACAGACCGTATGCAGGCTGTCCAGATCATGAGTTACCATGAAAACGGTCAGCCCTAAAGTTCGTTGCAAAGTGGCGATCAGCGTGTCGAAATCGCCCGCCCCGATGGGGTCCAAGCCCGAGGTCGGCTCGTCCAGGAAGACGATATCCGGGTCGAGCGCCAGCGCACGGGCCAGCGCCACGCGCTTGGTCATGCCGCCGGACAGCTCCGACGGCAGCTTGTCGCAGACGGATGCGTCGAGACCGACCATTTCCAGCTTGGCGACCGCCAGTTCGTCGAGCAGGCGCTGCGAGACGTTGAGATACTCGCGGACCGGAAACTGGAGGTTCTCCATGACGGTCAGCGACGAAAACAGCGCGCCCTGCTGGAACAGAATGCCCCAGCGCCGCTCGACCGCCTGGAGTTCTTCTTGGCTGGCCGTGCCCAAATCGACCCCGAACACCTTGATGACGCCGTCGCGCCTGGGCACCAGGCCGATGATGGTGCGCATCAGCACCGATTTGCCGGCGCCCGAGCCGCCGACGAAGCCAAGCACCTCCCCGCGATGAACGTCGAGGTCGACTTGGTTGAGCACGACGTGATCGCCGAAGCCCGCGACCACGTCGCGCACTTCGATGATGACTTCCTTGCTTTGCGTTTTTGGGGTGAGCGCCATCGCTTACATCCCGATCGATGCAAAGAAGATGGCGAACATTCCGTCCATCACGATCACCAGAAAGATCGACTCCACCACCGACGCCGTCGTCTGCCGGCCGAGCGACTCGGCGCTGCCTTTGACCGCCATGCCCTCGACGCAGGCCACCAGGCCGATCATGAGCGCCATGAACGGCGCCTTGATCATGCCGACCTGGAATGTGTTGAGCGCAATGGCTTCCTTCAAGCGCGACAGGAAGATGTCGGGATCGATGCCGCCGTAGAGCCAGCACACCAGCCCGCCGCCATACAGCGCCGCCATCGAACCGAGGAAGGTGAGGATCGGCACGCCGATGATCAGCGCAAGGACGCGCGGCAGAATCAACACCTCGACCGGGTCGAAGCCCATCGTCTGCAGTGCGTCGATTTCCTCGCGCATTTTCATCGAGCCGAGTTCGGCGGTGTAGGCCGAGCCGGAGCGGCCGGCCACCATGATGCAGACGATCAGCACGCCGAGTTCGCGCAGCACCAGAATGCCAACCATGTCGACCACGAAGACGTCGGCGCCGAACCTGCGGAAATGAAACAGGCCCTGCTGCGCGATGATGCAGCCGATCAGAAACGTGATCAGCAGAACGATCGGCACCGCGCGCCACGCGACATTGTCGAGTTGATGGACCAGCGAGGTAAAACGAAAGCTGCGCGGACGTGTCAGCACGCGCAACAGCGCGACGATCAGCGCGCCGAGCATGTTGACCATGTGCGACAGCGAACTGCCGACCGAAACGATGGTTTCGCCGATCGCGCCAAGCGCGAGCGCAAAGGTCTGGGCGCGGGTGTGAACGACCTTCACGTCCGGCTTCATCGCGCTCAGGTCGTCCATCAACTGGCGATAGTCGTCCTTGAGCCCGGTCACCTTGGTGGCGGCGCCGCGCGCCGAGAAATCCCGCACCAGGCGCTGCAGCAGCCAGGCGCCGAAAGTGTCGAGGCGATCGACGCCGGCCATGTCGATGTCGACGCGTTTGACGCCGCCATTGTGGCGGCCCGCGTGTTCGATCTGCTTCTCCAGCACGCGCGCGTTCTTGGCGATCCACGCGCCGCCGGCGGCGAGCCGCAGAAGCTCGCCTTCGGCATTTTCGTCGAGCAGCGTATCGCTCACTTAGTTTTGCCTCGAATTTCGCCTGGCAACAGGCCTGGAATCGGCAATGTTAACACTCATACTTGACCCACGCCCGCGAACCTGTCGAGGGTTTGGCCGGGCCGGCCGCTATCCCCAGGTGCTTGAATTTGTCCCACAAATTGACCCTCAGCCTGATGACAGAACGGTGGCCGATTGCGGGCACTTTCAGGATCAGCCGTGGCGCGAAGACCGAGGCGGTGGTCGTGGTGGCCGAACTGGCCGAACTGGCCGACGGCCAAATGTCCGGCCGCGGCGAATGCGTCCCCTATGCCCGCTATGGTGAGAGTGTCGCCAGCGTTACCGCCGCCATCGAAGCCATTCGCCCCCGTCTGGCCGCGGGTCTAACGCGCCAAGACCTACAAAGTGCCATGCCGCCGGGCGCCGCACGCAACGCGCTCGATTGCGCCTTCTGGGACCTCGAGGCCAAGCGCAGCGGCAAGCGGGTTTATGAGCTCACCGGGCTGGGTGCCCCTCGCCCGCTCACCACCGCCTTCACGATCTCGATCGCCGGCCCGGCCGAGATGGCCAAGGCCGCCGCGACCGCCTCCGGCCGTACGCTGCTGAAAATCAAGCTCGGCAGCGCCGATGGCGATGACGCCGCCCGCATCGCCGCGGTGCGGGCCGCCGCGCCCAAGGCCACTTTGATCGTCGACGCCAATGAGGGCTGGACCGAGCAGAACCTGGCCGGCCATTTGGCCGCCTGTGCCCAGGCCGGCATCGTCCTGGTCGAACAGCCGCTACCGGAGGGTCAGGACCAGGCGCTGGCCGGCATCCCGCGCCCGATTCCGGTCTGCGCCGACGAGAGCGCGCACGACCGCCGCTCCCTGCCGGCGCTTCAGGGCAAATACGACGCGGTCAACATCAAGCTCGACAAGACCGGCGGCCTGACCGAGGCCCTGGCGATGGCGGCGGACTGCCAAAAGTCCGGCTTTGCCGTCATGGCCGGCTGCATGGTCGCGACCTCGCTGGCCATGGCGCCGGCGGTGCTGTTGGCGCAGTCGGCGCGCTTCGTCGATCTCGACGGCCCACTGCTGCTTGCCAAAGATCGCGACGGTGGCCTGCGCTACCTGGACAGCCTGGTCTACCCGCCCGACGCCGGATTTTGGGGCTAATTCTGGGGTTAACTTTGAGTTAATTTTTGAGTTAATAGTCCGTCGCCTATTTAATGAAACTCGTGGTTTTCGTGACACACTTCACTGTAAAACACTCAGACCAACCCCCCATTACCTCCATCGTGTCGGCATTTAATTGACTCCGGCTGTACCCGTTGCCAAAAATGAGCGCATAGCAATTTATGTCAGGGAGTGGCTCACATGCTTCGTAAATTTTTGCTCGCGACTGTCGCTACCGTGGCCTTCGCGAATGTCGCGTCAGCGGCCGACTTGCCAGCGCGCGCGCCGGCCGTGCCCTATGTCGCACCCTACAACTGGACCGGCTTCTACGCCGGCGTCAACGTCGGAGGCGGCTGGGGCCGAGTCTCTGACGATGCCGGCGCCAGTTCCGACCTCAACGGTGTCATCGGCGGTGGCCAGATCGGCTACAACTGGCAGATGAACAACATCGTGCTCGGTATCGAAACCGACTTCCAGGGCTCCAGCCAGCGCGCTTCGTCGACCGGCTTCATCGGCGGGGTCCCGGTATCCGTGACTGGACACATCCGCTACTTCGGCACCGTGCGTGGCCGCATCGGCTACGCCTGGGATCGTTGGATGGTCTACGCCACCGGCGGCTGGGCCTACACCAACGTCAGTTTGGACGTGAACACGCCGTTTGGCTCCGCTTCGTCGAACACCACCAAGTCCGGCGCCACCGTCGGTGGCGGCGTGGAATGGGCCTTCGCCGGCCCGTGGACCGCCAAGCTCGAGTACCTCTACATCGACACCGGCACCCAGTCGGTCACGCTGTTAGGGATCACCGACAACGCCCGCATCCGCAATCACGTCGCGCGCGTCGGACTCAACTACCGCTTCTAAGATCGGTTGATCGATCGAAAACAAATCCCGCCGGAGCAATCCGGCGGAATTTTTTTGTGCCCGATGGCATTTCACGCGTAGCTCCAGTGGTTTGATCTGCCTCAAGGCGACCGCGCCGGCGCCCGAGTACGAAACAAACATGGTCACAGCCTTCGACCCAAGGCCCCCCTCGGCGCCGAATTCGGCAAAAGTAGTCCAGCGCCTGCTGGCTCACGCCCGGCTATGCCGCGAGATCGCCGCCTTGAGCTGGAATGAGACCGACGCCCTCAAGCTTGAGGAAATGGCTGCCGAATGCGTGCGCTGGGCGACCGGCGAGTCCAGCCCTGCCGGTTCGCCGCACTGACTTGTCCACCGGCGTTGCAACACTTTGTAAATACCTGAATTTGTTCCCTAAATGTACATTAATTCGCGTTAACCATACCTTCCCCCGGTCCCCGTAATCGGCTTACAATTGGTTAACGGGCGGTTAACATCGCCCCTCGTGGGTAACGAGGTGCGGACGGTAACGGGGATGGGGGTCATGCGTTTTCGAGGCCTGTTACTCTGTGCGGCGCTGCTAGCGTCCAGTCTGACGCCGGCGTCGGCTACCATGCGCATCGCCGAAGACCGCGGCGGCCAGATCGGTCATTACCTGCAAGCGTTCGGCATACTGCGCACCTCGGGCGAGCGCGTCGTCGTCGACGGCAATTGCCTGTCGGCCTGCACGCTGGTGCTCGGCATCATCCCACCGGGCCGCGTCTGCGCGACGTCGCGCGCGCGCTTCGGTTTCCACGCCGCGTGGATGCCGGGCGACGACGGCCGCCCGATCACCAGTCCGCTCGGCACGCAGGCGCTGTGGAATATCTATCCCAGTCACGTGCGCCGCTGGATCAACAGTCACGGCGGGCTGTCGCGCAAGATGATCTACCTGCAGGGCCGCGCGCTCGACGGCATCGTTGCAAGCTGTGAACAGCCAACGCAGCGCGCTCAGGTCCGTTCAAGCCGGCGCATCACCACCGGCTCGGTTCGCTACCACAGCGCAAGCGCCGCCAACGACCGCCGCTAGCGCCATCGCCATAAAAGCGAAGCTGCCGAAGGCTGCGAACAGCACGCCCGAAATCGCCGTGCCCGCAGCCATCACCAGACCCATGACGATGGCCAGATAACCTTGCGCTGTCGCCGCTTGGCCCGGCGGCGCGTGGCGCGCGACGAAACCTAAAGCGCCGAGATGCGTGGCGCCGAAGGACAGCGCGTGCAACAGCATCAGCCACGGCAGCGCCAGAAACGGCGGATCGAACGCCATCCCGGTCCAGCGCAACGCCGCGCCGAGTGCACCAATGATCAGCAGCACCGTCGGCGTGAAGAACGGCGGTAGCCGCGCCGACAGTGCGAACAGCACAATCTCCGCCGCCACGCCAAGCGCCCAAAGCGCCGCGATCACGGCGCCGTCGAGCCCGGCAGCGAGCCACTGCGCCGCGGTGAAGCCGTAGAACATCGCGTGGCTGCCTTGGATCAAGCTCGCCGCCGCCACCACCGCGATGAAAGCCGGATCGCGCAACAAACGGCGGCGCACCGGCAACAGCGGATCGGTGGCGTGCACCGCGACCGAGACCGGCATCAGCGCGAACGACACCAGTGCGGTGCCGCAACTCGCGATCGCGATCATCCAGATGATGTGGCGTGGCGCGATGATATCGGCAGCGACGCCGGCCACGAGATTGCCGAGGATGAAGGTTGCCGAGCCCCACAGCCGCACCGAGCCATAGGCCTTGCCGCGCGCGGTCAGGCCTTTGTACGCGTAGGTTTCACACAAGGGCATCAGCGGCGTGAAGCCGATCGAGGCAAAGGAATAAGCCAGCAGGATCGCGAGCGCGCCTTCGGCGAGCCCCATCAGGCCATAGCCGACGGCGGCGAAGCACGCGGCAACGATGATCGCGAGCCGCAAGGCATCGCGCCGGTCGGCGGTGCGCGTCGCTAACGGGATCGTCAGCACGCGCAGCAGCATCGGCGCCGCCAGCACCAGGCCGATGGTGGCCGGGTCCAGGCCCTTGGCCTTCAGCCAGACCGGCAGGAAGGGTTGGCTGATACCGGCGACGATGAAGAA
>Ga0193699_10001186_pt1 | contig 10455 bp, 10 predicted proteins | sample L3c2metaG_FD_160095 | JGI IMG/M metagenome (GOLD analysis project Ga0193699, IMG submission 160095) | Soil microbial communities from a riparian zone of the East river system, Colorado, United States - L3c2 | ecosystem: Environmental > Terrestrial > Soil > Riparian zone | place: USA: East... | reverse complement strand
TGAAGAGGCAGGCCCGGCGCGGCGTCGGGTCGAAGACCGCCGCCCGGATCAGCTCCAGCGCGCGGTGGCGCTCGGACTCGCTCAGGTTGGGGCGTAGGCGCAGGACGATCTGCGCCGAGTGGCCGTTGGGGAAGAGGTAGGCGAGCCGCGCCTTGGGCGTGCCGCGCGCGCGGCGCAGGTCGAAGACGACGGCGGCGAGAAATTCAGGATTGCCGAGGGCGGGTGCGCTGGTGATTCCGTAGCGGGCGGCGACTTCGAGGAGCAGCTGGCGCAGCTGGTCGCGGGGTACCCGGGCGACGAGGCGGCGCAGCTGGCGGTCGACCTGGATCACCGCCTCGTTGAGAAAGGTCGCCGGACCGGCGAGGCGCTCGACCGGGTCCAGGCGCGCCAGCTCGGTGCAGGGCCCGGGGATCGGCTGCACGCCCTGCGGGACCTTGCCCGAGAGGCACCCCTCGAGGCGCAGCAGCCGGCCCAGGTTCGCGGTGAGGATCAGCTGCTGCAGGTCGCCCCGCGCCAGCACGACGACCGGTTCTTCGCCGAACGCCGCCCTGACCTCCTGCGTGGCCCGGTAGCTCGCGGTGTCGCGGTCGACGAGCGTGTCGGTCGCCGCGTCGGTCGGCAGCCGCGTCGCCGCGATCGCCGCCGCGAGCGCCAGCAGGGCAGAGACGGCGAGGACCGCCCTCGCGTGGCGGACCCCCCAGGCGGCGATCTGGCTCATCGCTCGCTTGCCCGCAGAGCGACTAGTCCATCGAGAGCGGACCAGATACGTCCGCGCGGAGGAACTGATGGACGAACTGGTTCTCGGAGTCGAACAGCTCCTCCTTCGGCCCGGACTCGACGATCTTCCCGTTCCAGAGCACGGCCATGAAGTCGGAGATCCGGCGCGCCGTGTTGAGGTCGTGGCTGATCACCAGGTAGCAGCCGCCGTTCTCGGCGTGCACCTCGCGGACCAGCTCGCAGAGCAGCGCCGTACGCACCGGGTCGAGCCCGGAGTCGGGCTCGTCGAACATGACGATCGCCGGTTCGAGGACCAGGGCACGGGCGAATCCCGCCCGCTTGCGCATTCCGCCGGAAAGCTCGTTCGGCATCTTGTAGATCGCCTCGGCCAGCCCCACCTCCTTGAGGCGGCGGTTGACGATCTCGCCGATCTCCTCCTCGCTCTTGTCGGTGTGCTGGCGCAGCGGGAAGGCGGTGTTGTCGTAGATGTTCATCGAGCCGAAGAGGGCGCCGTCCTGGAAGAGCAGGCCGAACTTCTTGCGCACCTCGAAGAGTTCGTCGTCGGTCATGTTGGGGATCGACTCCCCGTGCACGAGGACGTCGCCGGAGTCCGGGTAGAGCAGGCCGACGATGTGCTTGACGAGGACGCTCTTGCCGGTGCCGGAGGGGCCCAGCACGATCGAGATCTGGTCCTCGGGCAGGCCGAGGTTGAGGCCGTTGAGGATGCGCGCGCGGCCGAACTGCTTGACCAGGTCGATGACTTCGATCGCGTCTTCCCCCCCGTGATCGCGCTTGCGGCCGGTGTGGAAGCGGTAGGGGTCGGGCTCGCTCGGGTCGACGCCGGGGATGACGAAGTCGCGGCCCATCGTGGCGCCGTCGGGACTGACGTAGGGACCGCTCGACTCTGGGCTCTCTGCCAAGGTCAACCTCCGATCGGCGCTCGGGGGTTGGCTCCCCAGAAGACCAGGGTGCCCAGCATCCCGATGATGTGGACGAGGACGATGTTGAGCACCATCGACTTCGCGGTCGCGGTGCCCACCCCCACCGGGCCGCCCGAGGCCGTGTAGCCGTAGTAGCAGCCGACCATGACGATCGCGGTCGCCATCACCATGCCCTTGATCAGGCTGAAGATCAGGTCGGGGGGGTTCTGGAACATCCAGAAGATCAACAGGTAGCCGCCCGAGGAGACGTCGCCGATCTGTTCGACGACGGCGAGGTAGCTGGCGAAGAACATGATCCCGATCCCGACCAGATACATGAAGGGGAAGGCGATCCAGGCGGCGAGCAGGCGGGTCGCGGCGAGGAAGGTGACGGGCGGCACGCCCATCACCTCGAGCGCGTCGATCTCGTCGGAGATCCGCATCGCGCCGAGCTCGGCGACGATCCCGGTCCCGACCTTGGCGGCGAGCATGTAGCCGAAGGCGTAGGGCATGATCTCGCGCAGGTCGCACCAGGCGGAGAAGAGGCCGGCGTAGGCGGGCGCGCCCTGGGCGCGCAGCAGGTAGGCGCCCTCGATCCCGCACTGCAGGCCGAGGATGAAGACGGTGCCCCAGATCACCAGCGAGGAGCCGAGGATGAGGATGCCAGCCTGGCGCAGGCTCTCGCCGAAGAAGCGCAGGACGCGGCCCGAGTAGACGAGGCCGGCGACGCGCGAGCCGAAGCGGGCGATCTCGCCGAAGGAGTCGAGCCAGCCGCGCGGGACCTCGAGCCAGGCGTTCATCGAATTGCCTGCAGCTCCGGGTTGGTGGCGAGCAGGGTCTGGGTGAAGACGTAGTTGAAGGAGAAGACGCCGAGGAAGGCGATCACCACGGCCTGGTTGACGGCGCGGCCAACACCGGCGGCGCCACCCGAGGCGGTCATTCCCTTGTAACAGCAGACGATCGAGATGATCGCGCCGAACAGGGTGCACTTGATCACCGAGCCCCAGAGGTCGGTGATCGAGGCGTTGGAGAAGAGCGTCGCGAAGAAGCCGCCGAGCGGCTGGTTGTAGAGGACCTCGGTGAGGATGCCGCCGGTGATCCCAAAGACCAGCGCGTAGATGTCGAGCAGGCCGGTGATCAGCATCAGGGCCAGGAAGCGCGGCACGACCAGGTTCTTGATCGGGTCGACGCCGAGCACCTGCAGGGCGTCAAGCTCCTCGCGGATCTTGCGGGCGCCGAGGTCCGCCGTGATCGCGGTGCCGGCGATGCCGGCGACGACGACGGCGGTGACGAAGGGGGCGATCTCGCGGATCGCGGCGAGCACGAAGAAGCCGCCGAGCCGGTCGAGGGTGCCGAAGAGGGTGAGGGCGTTGGCGGCCTGCAGGCCCGGCGCGCCGAAGCAGATCGCCACGGTCGAGACAAGCAGCGGGAACCAGCAGAGGCGCAGGGCGAAGAGGAACTGGCCGATGAACTCCTCGCCGTAGGGGTAGGGCGGCCTGACCGCCGAGACCATCGTTCGCGCGGTGAGGATCATCATGTCCCCCACCTGCTCGAAGAAGGACTTCGCGGGCAAGAACCTCCGGCCTATCGATGCGGCTGTGTCCATCTTCTCCTCGCGAGCGGGCGGCCTCCATGCCCACCGTGCTCGCTGAGGCTGAGTCTATGCGATGGTGGGGCGGCGCTCCGTTAGCCGACTGTTGAGATGTCGCCGGTGGGGGCGAAAGGGGTCGGAGGCCCCTGGGACCCGTGGTATGTTCCGGCCGCTTTGGGGGGCAATCGCACAAGCCGTCGCCGCTCCCTCCCCCGCGCCGCTGTCGCCGCCCTCGCGACCGCGACCCTCGCCGCCTCGATCGCCGCCTGCGGAGGCGGATCGGTCTCGAACGCCGACGAAGCGACGGGCAAGTACCTGGTCAAGGTCGTCGAGGCGAAGTTCCCGACCTCGCAGCGCCTCGGCGAGACGTCGCTGCTGCGGATCGGCATCCGCAACACCGGCCGCCGCACGATCCCGGCGCTCACGGTCTTGGTGTCTGTCGCCGGCGAGGAGGGCGAAGGCGCGTCGATCCCGTTCGGGATCCGCGACCCCAATCCCGAGATAGCGCAGCCCGACCGGCCGGTCTGGACCCTCGCCTACCACTACCCGAAGCGCGACGGCTCCTCCACGCCGGGGGGGACGGAGAACGCCAACCAGAAGACCTTCGACTTCGGCCCGCTGAAGGCGGGTGAGACGACGACGGCGATCTGGAAGCTGAGCGCGGTCAAGGCCGGCGCCTTCACGCTGCTCTACGGGATCGACGCCGGCCTCGGCGGCCGCGCCAGGGCGGTCACCGCGGGCGGGGTCAAGCCGGGCGGCTCCTTCAAGGTGCGAATCGCGAGCGCGACGCCCAACACTGTCGTCACCGACAGCGGTGAAGTCGTCGAACTTCATAAAAAGGGTGCTGGTAAGGGCAAGTAGCCTCGCCGCGGCGCTGCTGCTGGCGCTGGCGCTGCCGGCGTGCGGAGCGGCGAGCCCGCCGGAAGCGACGCGGGCGCGCCAGGGCGGCGTCGCCCTGAAGCGGATCGGCGACTTCGACGAACCGGTCTACGTGACCGGCGCCCCCGGCTTCCCGCGCCTGCTCTTCGTCGTCGAGCAGGAAGGGAGGGTGCAGGTGCTGCGCAAGGGCCGGCGGCTCGGCCATCCCTTCCTCGACATCAGGGACATGGTCGGCTTCGGCGGCGAGCGCGGCCTGCTCTCGATCGCCTTTCCGCCCGACTACCGGCGCAGCCGTCGCTTCTACGTCTACTACACGGACATGCAGGGCAACATTCGGGTCGACGAGTTCAGGCGGAGCGGCGCGACGCGGGCGGCGGCCGGCTCGCGGCGCGCGGTGATCGAGATTCCCCACCCGGTCAACGCCAACCACAACGGCGGCCAGCTGCAGTTCCTCGGCGACCTCCTCTACCTCGGCACGGGCGACGGAGGCTCCGGCGGCGACCCGCCCAACAACGCCCAGAACAGGAACAGCCTGCTGGGCAAGCTGCTGCGGATCGACCCGCGGTCCTCCGATGGGCGCCCCTACTCGATCCCATCCGACAACCCGTTCGTCGGCAGGCCCGGACGCGGCGAGATCTACAGCTACGGCCTGCGCAACCCCTTCCGCTTCTCCTTCGACACGGTGACCGCCTCGCGCCCGCGGCTGGCGATCGCCGACGTCGGCCAGGACGAGTTCGAGGAGCTCGACTACACCACCGTCGGCGCCGCGGCCGGCGCCAACTTCGGCTGGGACGCCTTCGAGGGCTTCGCCCCCTACACCGGAGACAACAGCGGCACGCCCGACCCCGGCGGCACGACGAAGCCGGTCTTCGCCTACTCCCACGGCCGAGCCGGCAGCTGCACGATCATCGGCGGCTACGTGGTGCGGGATCGCCGCCTGCGCTCTCTATATAGGCGCTACGTCTACGCCGACCTCTGCGAGGGCCAGCTGCGCAGCCTCGTCCCCCACCTCGGCCGCGCCGCCCACGACCGTAAGCTGGGCCTTGCGGTGTCCTCGCCGAGCTCATTCGGCGAGGACGCCCGCGGCCACATCTATGTCTGCTCTTTGGAAGGTCCCGTGTACCGAATCGTGCCGCGTTAGTGGAGCGAGGAAGCGGCGGCCTAGAGATACCGAGTGCGGACCGGGGAGTCGACGCAGGCGCTGGCACCCAGGGACTGAGCCGCCCTCTCGATGGCGCCGTCGAGGTCGCGAACTCGACGAACGTGTCGCTTGTAGGCGTCGTAGGCGCCCGCCTTTTCCAGGTGCGTGTAGGTGTAGGAGGCCGCGTCCAGCTGGTTCGCCTGCCGATCGAGCAGCCCCGCCAGCCGCTCGATCGACCGCCGTTCGCCCATTGGAGCCTTGAGCGCTCTGAGTCCATCCGCCAGAGCGCGCTCATTCCTCGCGATCGTCGGCACGACTTTGCCATAGGTCGTGATGTGAACGGGAGGCATCTGCTCGAAGCGCAAAGTGGCCTGTCTGCAGAGCCGCTCCGCTTGCCTGGCCCACGCTGCGCGGGCTTCCGTCGCCCTCGATTCGTCCGCTGAACCGCAGCCCGCAGCTCCCGCGAGGAGCGCGACCGCAATCGCGACTGCGAAGAGGCCGAGTACTCCGCTGGATTCAGTGCTCGCGCGCATAGCGCGCAGCATAGAAGAATTCGTCAGAGCAAACCGGTCGCGGCCCCCGCCCGTTCCATTGGCAGGGCCCGCGACCGGTCTTTACATATGGCCTTGGGAGGTTGGCCTACGGGGTGAGCATCTCAGTGACGGGCGAAGGGATCGACGTAGAAGTCGTCGACCTGCCAACTGCCCTTGGCGTCCAGCGGAGTGATCCGGACCTGGATCGCGCTGGGGAGCACCGTCCCGACGATCGTCGAGAGGCCGAGGACGACCGACATCTGGGGGGTCGGCGCCCATTTCGGCCCGGCCGAGACGTTGCTGGCGACGGTCGTCCGCACCAGCCCGAGCAGGCCGTAGGTCGCTTCGATGCGGAGGCGAGATTTCGGATCTCCGGTATTGCGAGCGAACATCCGCAGGATCGGCGTGTCGATCGACATGCAGATTGGCGGGCTGACCGCTGAGCTGCCGGCGGGAAGCGAGAGCGATCCTGAGTCGAGCACGTCGTTGAGGAAGTAGCTCTCGTTGCCTGCGACGGCTTCGGCGCCACCGCGCAGCGTCCAGCTGAGGCCGCCGGCCTCGAAGCCGCCGTCCGGAGCGAGCACGTAGGAATGCTGGTCGCCCCAAGGCTTGAACACCTGTTCGGCGCCGGGGTAGAAACACGCCTGCGCCGTTCCCACGCCGAGGGCGAAGACGAGCAAGGCGGTCGCTGCAACTGTTCGAATGAGCTTCACGGCAAACCTCCCTTCACGGCAGACCAAAGAGCCTGGTCGTGAAACCAAGCTGGCAGTCGAGCCATCTCGCCCGGAAGGCGAGACCTCTGACTTTGCGTCCCTGCCTCACGACAGGTTTGCCTTGTGCAGCTGACTTATGTGAGTGAGGAGGATCGGTGAGGAGCGACGGAAGCTGAAGCGGAATCAAACGTTCGTCTACTTAATCCTCTTTCGCTGCAAGATCCGTGACTGTTCTCGTGCGTGCCTATCCCCGGCACGACAGACCGCCGATACGGCCCCAAGGCCGCCCTCCTAGCGGCGGCCTCGTTGCCAGCCATGACACAGGCCTCCGAAACACTTGACATGGAGCGGCTCTTCGCCCGCGGCCGCGCCCGCGCGATCGCCGCGCCGAGCGCGCGCGAGCGGAGCGTCGAGGGCGGCGCGGCGCTGGCCTTCCTCGCCGTCGCGATCGGGATGGCACTGCTCGTCGACTCGCCGCGCTCGCTCGACGGCCCGACCCTCGCCGTCCTCGTCGGCGCCTACGTCGTCGCCTGCCGCGCCAAGTTCGACTTCGCCGACGGCTACACCGTGCCGACCGAGCTGGTCCTGGTGCCGATGCTCTTCCTCCTCCCCACTCCGGTCGTGCCGCTCGTCGTCAGCCTCAGCTGGGCCCTGGGGCGGCTGATGGACTACGCCAGCGGCGCGACCAGCGTGCGCCGCGCGCTGCACGTCTTCGGCGACTGCTGGCACGCTGTCGGCCCGGCGCTCGTCCTGATCCTCGCCGGCGCCCAGGTGTTCTCCTGGAGCGACTGGCCGATTTACCTGCTCGCCCTCATCGCCCAGTTCACCTTCGACCTCACCGCCACCGCGATCCGCCTCTGGCTGATCGAGGGCGGCTCGCCGCGGGTCGAGCTGCGCCTGATCGCCCCGGTGTATGCGCTCGACGCCGCCCTGGCGCCGGTCGGCCTGCTCACCGCCTTCGCGGCGATCGAGCTGGGGACAGGTGTCTGCCTGCTGGTCCTGCCGCTCGCCGGGACGCTGGCGATCCTCTCCCGCGAGCGTCAAGCGAGGATCGACCAGGCGCTCGAGCTGAGCGAGGCTTATCAGGGCACCGCGATGCTGCTCGGCGATGTCGTCGAGGCCGACGACGCCTATACCGGCAGCCACAGCCGCGGCGTCGTCGAGCTCTCGCTCGACGTGGCCGACCGGCTCGGCCTCGACTCGCGCCAGCGCCGCAACGTCGAGTTCGCCGCCCTCCTGCACGACGTCGGCAAGATCGCCGTGCCGAAGGAGATCATCAACAAGCCCGGCGCGCTCGACGAGGCGGAGTGGGAGATCATGCGCCAGCACACGATCGAGGGCGAGGCGATGCTGAAGCGCGTCGGCGGCGTCCTCGCCGACGTCGGCCGCATCGTCCGCTCCTCCCACGAGCACTACGACGGCAGCGGCTACCCGGACGGCCTCGCGGGCGAGGAGATCCCGATCGAGGCCCGCGTTGTCACCTGCTGCGACGCCTTCAGCGCGATGACCACGACCCGCTCCTACCGCAAGGCGATGCCGGTGGACGTGGCGCTGGCCGAGGTGCGGGCCTGCGCCGGCAGCCAGTTCGACCCGCGGGTCGCCGAGGCGCTTGCGGAGATCGCGGAAGCATAGTTGGGCCGGTGGCAAAGCCAACGGGTCCCTGATATGCTGCCCGCCGATGGGGAGGAGTTTCTTGAATATAAGGGGAATCTGGCTCTTTATGGCTGCGATGGCAGTCCTGCTGTTGGCCGGCGGCTGCGGCGGCGATGACAGCTCCGCAGGCGCGGATGGGGGTGAAGTCACCGTAAAGACGGGCTCGCTGTCGAAAGCGGAATTCGCCAAACGCGCCGACCAACTTTGCGAACAAGCTGAAGGTAAATTTCGGAGCAAATACATAGCTTTCGTGAAAGCGAACACCAAGGGAAGCAAAAACCCCAACGAAAGTAAGAACATCGAAAAGGAAATCATCACCACAATCCTCGTTCCGAACTTCCAGGAGCTGGTGGACCAGATCAGCTCCCTTGGGGCACCGAACGACGATAAGGAAGAAGTCACCGAGTTTCTCACCTCCCTACAGCGCAGACTCGACGAATTGAACGAGGAACCGACGGGGGGTCTTAAAAACTTCACTCCTTTCACCAAGCAGGTCAAACTGGCCCGGGCATACGGCTTGACCGGATGCGCCGAAAGCTTGGACTGACCCGCGACTCGCCAGCGTAGAGGAGTCAATCAGGATAAAGTTGGCTGCCCAGCCAAAATGGAGCAGCTAGAGGTCCACAACCCCGCGACGGGAGATCCGATCGCCACCGTCTCGATCGACTCTCCTCAGGACGTCGCCGACACGGTGGCGCGCGTGCGCGCCAACCAGCCAGAGTGGGAGGCGATCGGGATCGAGGGCCGCTACAGCTGGCTGTCCAAGCTCCGCGACTGGCTGCTCGACAACACCGAGCGGGTTCTCGACACGATGCAGGCCGAGACCGGCAAGGTCCGCCCCGACGCCTCCAACGAGCCCGCCTACCTCGCCGACCTGATCAACTTCTACGGCGCCAAGGCGGCGAAGTTCATCGGCGAGGAGGCGATCCGCCCCCACACTCCGCTGCTGGCCGCCAAGAAGCTGCGCGTCCAGTACCGGCCCCACCCGGTGGTCGGGATCATCAGTCCCTGGAACTTCCCCCTGATCCTGGCGCTGGGCGACGCCATCCCGGCCCTTCAGGCGGGTGCGGCGGTCGTGGTCAAGCCCTCGGAGTTCACCCCCCTCGGCCTGGCCGAGGTGGTGAAGGCCTGGAAGGAGGAGATCGGCGGACCGGACGTGCTCGCCTGTGTGCAGGGGATCGGCGAGACCGGTAGCGCCCTTGTCGACGAGGTCGACTTCGTCCAGTTCACCGGCTCCGAGCGCACCGGCCGAAAGGTGATGGCGCGTGCCGCCGAGACGCTGACCCCGGTCAGCCTCGAGCTGGGCGGCAAGGACCCGATGATCGTCCTCGCCGACGCCGACCTCGATCGCGCCGCCAACGCGGCGGCCTGGGGCGGGATGATGAACGCCGGTCAGATCTGCATGTCGGTCGAGCGGATCTACGTCGAGGAACCGGCCTATGACAAGTTCGTCGCAAAGCTGACTGCGGAGGTCGGCAAGCTGCGCCAGGGGGCCGACGATAGGGGCCACGGCACCGAGGTCGGCGCGATGACCTCGCCCAACCAGACCGCGATCGTCGAGGAACACGTCGAGGACGCCCTGGCCGCCGGAGCGAGGGCACTGACCGGCGGCAAGCGGGTCAACGGCCGCGGCGACTACTTCGAACCGACCGTCCTGGTCGACGTCGACCACTCGATGAAGGTGATGCGCGAGGAGACCTTCGGTCCCGTGGTCGGCGTGATGAAGGCGCACGACGCCGAGGAGGCGCTGGCGCTCGCCAACGACAGCCGCTACGGGCTCTCGGGCTCGGTCTTCGGTCAACGGGAGCGGGCCGAGCGCGTCGCGCGCCGGGTCGAGTGCGGCGCCGTAAACGTCAACGACGTCCTAGTCAACTACCTGGCCACCGACGTGCCGATGGGCGGCTGGAAGCAGTCTGGGATCGGCTACCGCCACGGCGAGCCGGGGATCAAGAAGTACTGTCGCACCGAGTCGCTCGTGATCACCCGCTTCGGCGGCAAGCGCGAGCCCACCTGGTACCCCTACACCCGCACCCGCCGCGGGCTGGTCGACCGCATTGCTCAAGCGTTCAATGCGCGGGACTGGCGCCGCCGTCTCGGCATGCGACCTTGACGCGCTGAGGGGGTCGGGGAACCCTCGACCGAACCTCCCCGCTGTTGTGAGGGAGAGGTTTCCCCGACCCCTTACCCTCTTAGGTCATGGCCGAGCGTGACTTCATAGCCGCCACCCGCGAGCGGGTCGTCGTCTTCGACGGCGGCATGGGCGCGACCCTGGAGCAGTTCGATCTGACCCAGGCCGACTACGGCGGGC
>Ga0193699_10001185_pt1 | contig 10458 bp, 10 predicted proteins | sample L3c2metaG_FD_160095 | JGI IMG/M metagenome (GOLD analysis project Ga0193699, IMG submission 160095) | Soil microbial communities from a riparian zone of the East river system, Colorado, United States - L3c2 | ecosystem: Environmental > Terrestrial > Soil > Riparian zone | place: USA: East... | reverse complement strand
GGGGACGTCGATGGCGACTATTCCCGGCCAGATGGCGATGGGCACGCCCGCATACATGGCGCCCGAGATGGCCTTGGGCGAGGCGATCGACGGACGTGCTGACATCTACGCGCTGGGCTGCGTCGCCTATTTTCTGCTCACGGGCCAGCTCGTCTTCGAGGCCGAGAAGGCGTTTCAGATGATCGCCAAGCATTTGCAGGCGGCGCCCGTTCCTCCGTCGCAGCGCACCGAACGACCTGTGTCGCCGGAGATGGAGCGCCTGATACTGAAGTGCCTCGCGAAGGATCCGAACGACCGTCCGCAGAGCGCGGGGGACCTGTTGCAGGCGCTGGAGTGGATTCCAACTGACGCCTGGGGCGAGGAGCAGGCCAGGCATTGGTGGTCGGCGCACCGCACCGCGGAGCAACTGGCAACGACGTCAGGGCCGTACTCCCCTTCCGGCATTGATAGTCCAGTGCCTCTTACTGTCCTGCATCAGTAGCCTGCGGTCGAACTCACACCACCTCAACTAGAAGACTACCCTGCCGAGAGTTGGCGGCGGGCCAGCGCGAGGGTGCGGGCGGAGGACAAAACGGTTCATGCTGGACATGGTTTGGCCCCGCCCACAGAATTGATCTCCCAACCCAGTGGAGCTACTCCAATGCAGGCCCGCATTTACTCCGCAGCTCTCGCCGCCGCGCTGGCGCTGCTTCCGAGGGCATCCAACGCCCAGGCGACTCCCACGCAGACGACCACCGTACAGACGGCCAACCCCGTGGCGGACGCATTTCGTGAATACGCGAGCGAGTCCGCCAAGAATCTGATGGCGGCTGCAGAGGAATTTCCGGCCGACAAGTTCTCATACAAGCCGACTCCGGCTCAGATGAGCGTGGGCGACATCGCGGCCCATCTCGCGCAGGGCAACGACTACCTCTGCGGGACCATTGGCGGAATGAAAGCACCGACGCGCACCAAAGTCGCGGGTGCGGATGGCAAGGCGGCCCTGGTCTCACGGCTGCGCGAGACATTCGCTTTCTGCGATCAGGCGTTGGCGTCGCTCAACGACGCGAATCTCGGAGAGGCGCTTCCCTTCTTTGGCGGCCGCAAGATGACGCGCGCGCAGGTCATGACGCTGACCACGGGCGACTGGGCGGACCACTACAGCCAGTACGCGAACTATCTCCGCCTCAACGCGATGCTGCCACCGACGGCAAAAAAGCCGGCGATGTAGATCGGCGGTCGCCGCCTAGTGGGCGTTGCGACGCTTTCGCTGCGACTTTGAGATGATATCCGGGGGCGGACGCTTTGCTTGCGTCTTAGCCTCCGCGCTCGCCTGGGAGGCCTCTTTCGTGACGACATCCGGATCCGCCTTGCCGATCTTGCCGTCTTCGTCGGCGGAAATCTCGCGCGGCGTCCGGTGCTGACTTACCGGATGCGGCTCTGCCTGGGTCGCTTCGTGTGGATCGCTCATTGAGTCATTGCTCCTTTGGTTTCATGCGTCATTTCCCGTTCGGCTCGCAGGTGCGTGCCCATGGGATCAGGTCCAGTCGCGCAAATGGAATCGGCTTACCGGTGTCCTCGCAGACACCGAATTTTTCGGGAGCCTGGTAGAGCCGCTCGAGCGCGGCATCAATCTCCGCAAGCTCGCGCGAGACGCGCGTGGCGTTCGATGCGTCGAGCTCCTGCTGCATCGTGTCAGTGCCCCGGTCGGCCATGTGGAGCGGCATCGACGTTAGATCGCCGGACTGATCCTGGCCGTCGCCATCAGCGCGTTCGTCGACGGACCGGGTGAGTGTGCGGAGCGCCCGCTTGCGCTCGTCCAACAGGCGCTTCTCGAGATGTTTGCGCTGCGTTGCAGAAAGTGCCATTGCTCGTTCTCCGTTCTCCGTTCTCTCGTGATCGCGACTTCCAAAGCGGGCCCCGCACCGCAGACCAGTTCGTGCCGTGGCGACTGGTTGTGCAAGCAGCCCGCCACACGCTCGAAACGCCTAGGAAGCGATTGCCTCAAGATAAGGGGAATCCTCAATAGCGGGACCCTTCACGCCGTTCCCTGCGGGCACGGAACTCTGGGACGCTATCGGAAGAGTCAGAGTGAATGTGCAGCCGACTCCCTGCGTGCTCTGAAGCTTCAAATCTCCCTTCATCGCGCGGGCGAGCTCTCTGCTGATCGAAAGCCCGAGACCTACTCCTTGTTGCGCCGCCGTGGTCAGGTGCCGGTCGATCTGGACGAACGGCTCGAACACGCGATCGATGTCCGCCGGGAGGATCCCGATGCCCGTGTCGACGACGCACACCCGCACCAGTCCGGTCTCGTCATCGCAGGTGACGGTGATAGCGCCGCCAGAGGGGGTAAACTTGATCGCATTGGTGATGAGATTCACCAGAATCTGCTGGAATCGCTCAGCGTCGCCGGCGACGAAAATCTCGCGCGTGCAGCGCGTGACTTCGAGCGTCAACCCCTTCGCCTTCGCCTGAAGCGTACAGAGCTCGTCGACCTCCGCGAGCACCGGATTCACCGGGAGCGAAATCACGTTCAGCGGTCGCGCACCCTCGAATCTCGCGATCGTGAGGACATCGTTGATCAGGCGGAGGAGATAATTCGCCGCGCGCTTGATTCTTCCGAGGTCCTTGACCTGTTCCGGATTCACCAGTCCGCGAATCCCCAGCTCGAGGATCTCCGTGTAGCCGGAGATGGCGTTCAGCGGGGTGCGAAGCTCGTGACTCATCGCCCGCAAGAACACCGTTTTGACGCTGTTCGCGTGCTCGGCCAACAGGCGCGCCTCGCTCGCCTCGGCGAGGGCCGCAGCGGCGGCGACGCGAAGCCTGACGCGGTCGAGCGCCTGCGCGCAATAGCGGGCCACTGTATCCGCAAAATCCCGGTCGAGCGGAGTAAAAGTGCGGGCCCCGGCGAAACCGAACGCCAGCACGCCGACCGCCTGGCCACCGATCCCGAGAGGGAGGAACATCCACGCACCGTGTGAGTCGTTCTTGCTGACACGCTGAAATGCCGGATAGTGGGCCTGCATCTCTTCGAACGACTCGAGATAGATCGCGCGACAATGCTCTACTGATTCGGCGCACGGACCCGATGACTTCCCGGCCTGCGCCGGCCTGAACGACCGCATGATCGAATCGAGCGTTCCCGCTTCACGAAGGAGGGTTAGCCCCGTTCCGTCTTCAGACATGACTACAACCGCTCCAGCTTTGCACTCGAGGGCGACAATTGCTTCGTGCAGAACCGAATCAGCGACTCCGTCCTGGGTGACGCTGGTTCCCAGCGCTGCTGTAATCTTCTGGAGTCGCGTCAGCCGCGCCGTTGCGGCATCCGCCATGGCTTGTGCCGCCGAGATCTCCCGCGTGTGACGATCGAGCTGCACGTTCGCGGATTTGAGGGCGCCGAGAGTCGCGCGCAGCTCATCGCCGTAGGCCTTGAGTCGCAGCAGGTTCCTGACGCGCACCTGGAGCTCGGCGCGGTCCAGCGGCTTGGTGAGAAAATCCTCCGCTCCCGCTCCCAGGCCGAGCACTCTGGCTTTGTGATCGTCCAGTGCGGTGACCATGACAATGGGAATGCTCTTGGTGTTTTCATCGCTCTTGATCCTGAGCGCGACTTCGTAACCGTCCATTCCCGGCATCATCACATCCAGCAGAATCAGGTCGGGTGGATGCTGCGCAACCATGGCAAGAGCTTCCTCTCCGCTCGCGGCAGTGGTCAGGTCAAGACCTTCGGGAGTGAGCATGACTCGGAGCAGCTCTCGATTGCGAGCCTCGTCGTCCACGATAAGAACGCTGGCCGCGCGCTTTTGGTTCATCGTGGCACGGAGGTCTTGAGAGCCGCGGTCTTCTTGAGCTGCCCCGAGATCGTCGCGAGAAATTGCTTGTAAGCCAGAGGCTTCGCGATATATCCGTCGCAGCCGGCGGCACGGATGCGCTCTTCATCTCCCTTCATTGCCAGCGCGGTGAGGGCGAACACAGGAATGTCTCGCGTCGCGTCGTCCGATTTCAGGATTGCGCACGCCTGGAGGCCGTCCATCCCCGGAAGCTGTATGTCCATCAGAACGAGGTCCGGATGCTCGCGGCGAGCCAACGCGAGGCCGGCCTCCGCATCGATAGCGCCCAGCACATCATAGCCGGCCGATTTGAGGAGGAATGTCGCCAGCGTCATGTTGGCTGGGTTGTCCTCGACTACTAGCACCGTCGTCATGTCAGGCGACCACGCGGCGGCCCGCCATGGCGCGCCGGATTTCGCCGACAAACCGATCGCGGTCGAAGTCTGCCTTCTCCATGATCGCCATCACGTAACCGTTGAGTCTCTCCCGGTCTTCAGCGGTAATTTGTTTGGCGGTGACAACGAGGATCGGTATACCGGCTGTGGCGGGGTCCTCATTGAGAGCCGAGACCACGTCGAATCCGCTCACCTCGGGCATCATCAGGTCGAGCACGATCAAATCAGGAATCTCCCGCCGGGCGGCGTCAATGGCTTCCTGCCCGCCGTATGCGCGAAGCACGGCGCTCGCGAGGCCATGCACCCGAACGGCGATCAGCTCCACGGCCTTGGGATCGTCGTCCACGACCAGGATCTTGAGCGACTCACCTTCCTTGAGCGGAAACAGATTGAGTCCGACGAGGGCGTCGTAAAGCTCCTGCCGGGATATCGGCTTCTGCATCACGCCGGCGGCGCCAAGCGCGTAGCCCTTCTCGGGATCGGCAACGATGGAGATGATGACAACCGGAATGTGTTTGAGCGAAGGCGTCTGCTTGATTCGGCCAAGGAATTCCCACCCATCCATATTCGGCAGCATGATGTCGAGCGTTATCAGCGCCAGCGGCTGACGCGCCGCGAGAATGAGCGCGGTCTCGGCCGTCGCGGCGTGGAGAACCACGAACCCTTCGGCCTCGAGCTGCACGCGGATCAGGTCGGCCGACTTGAAGTCGTCCTCGACAACGAGCGCCGTGAGGGTTCCCGGCAGGGCCGTGGATGGGAGGGCGAGCACGGGTCTGGGCGGTGTCAGCATCATGCCCTCGGCCGCCCGGAACGGCAGCCAGACGGTGAAGCGCGAGCCCTTGCCCACTTCGCTTTCCACCGCCACGGCGCCACCGTGCAGGTCAGCGAGAAGCTTGACCATCGCCAGGCCGAGTCCAGTGCCCTCGAACTTCCGCGCGAGCCCGCTGTCGATCTGACTGAACGGCTTGTACAGCAGCTCCAGTCCTTCGGGAGAGATGCCCATGCCGCTGTCGGTGACAGTTATCCGAAGGAAGTCCGTGAACTCGTTGTCTGCGAGAGGGAAGCTCCGACCCATGCTCGCGTCGGATAGCAGGCCCACTTCGTCCCGGAGGACGCGCGACGCCTGCAGTTTGACCTCGCCGCGCTCGCTCGTGAACTTCACCGCGTTCGAAAGCAGGTTGTACACGATCTGCTTCACCTTGCGCGCATCGCTGCGAATGGTGCCGAGCTCCTCGGGAGCGTCCATTGTGAGGTGGATGTTCCGCGCCGCTGCTTTCTCCCGAATTATGGACAGGCTGTTCGCGAACAGCGAAGACACCTGCACGGGCTCCAGGTCGAGCGTCATCTTCCCTGCCTCGATCTTGGACAGGTCGAGGATGTCGTTGATCAACGACAGCAGGTGCTTGCCGCTGCTGAAGATGTCGCTGAGGAAGCCGCGCTGCTGATCGGTCATCTCTCCGACGAGCCCATCGACGAGGACCTCGGAGAACCCAATAATGGCATTGAGAGGAGTCCTTAGCTCGTGCGACATGTTGGCGAGAAACTCCGACTTCATCCTGCTCGCCTCTTCCAGCTCCACGTTTTTCTGCTGCAGCCGCTGCTCGAACAGCTTGAGCTCGGTGACATCGCGCGCCGCGGCGAATACACCCTGAAGAATCCGGTCCCGGTCGTGGAACGTGCTGGCGTTGTACGATACGACCGTGAGCGTGCCGTCTCGGGCGCGGGCTGTCAACTCGTAGTTGGTGACTTTTCCTTCGTTCAGCACCTGGACGATGGCACCTTCGGCGCGATTCGGGTCGGTGAAGTAGTTCTTGAAAGGCGCGCCGATCAACTCGTCGCGTGTGCTGCCGGTCAGTTTCTCCATCTGCTTGTTGGCGTCGGTGATGATTCCGCGAGGATCGGTGGTCATCAACGCGTCGATGTTCGACTCGAGCAGCGAGCGGTTGTAGAAATGCTGATCGCGGAGGCGCTGATCCAGCTTCATGCGCTCCTCCTCGATCTGCTTGCGCGCTGTGTTGTCGGTGCCGATCAGGAGGTATCCGATGATCGCATCCTGCGCGTCGCGCAACGCCGTCACCGAGACCACTGCCGGAAACCGACTTCCGTCCTTGCGGATGTAGGTCAGCTCGTAGATGTCTTCGATTCCGCGCGAAGCCTTGAAGACCAACGCCTCGAATCCCGGAGTAATGGACGTCCCCAGCTCGCCGCTCAGCGCTCTGGCGCGTGCAATCACTTCCTGGGGGTCAGAAATGTCGGCCGGCGTGATCTTGTTCATCACTTCCGCGGCGGTGTAGCCAAGCATGCGCTCGGCGCCGACGTTGAAGATCTGGATGACGCCCTTGGCGTCTGTCGCAATGCTCGAGAAGTTGGCGCTGCTGAAGATCGCGCTCTGTAGCGCACCTGCCTTGAGCAGTGCTTCCTCAGCCTGCTTGCGGGCAGTGTTGTCGGTGCCGATCAGCAAATAGCCGATGATGGCACTGTCTGCATCGCGCAACGCCGTCACCGACACGACTGCCGGAAACCGACTCCCGTCCTTCCGGATATATGTCAGCTCGTAGATGTCTTCGATTCCACGCGAAGCCTTGAAGACCAACGCTTCGAATCCTGGCGTGATCGGCGTTCCCAGCTCGATGCTCAACGCCTTGGCACGCGCGATCACTTCCTGCGGATCAGAGATGTCAGCGGGTGTGTTCTTGTTCATCACTTCCGCGGCTGTGTAGCCAAGCATGCGCTCGGCGCCGACGTTGAAGATCTGGATGACGCCCTTGGCGTCAGTGGCAATGCTCGAGAAGTTGGCGCTGTTGAAGATCGCGCTCTGTAGCGCACCGGCCTTGAGAAGCGCTTCCTCGGCCTGCTTGCGGGCGGTGTTGTCGGTGCCGATCAGCAGGTAGCCGATGATCGAATTCTCCGCGTCGCGCAGAGCTGTGACAGAGACGACTGCCGGAAACCGACTCCCGTCCTTCCGGATATATGTCAGCTCGTAGATGTCTTCGATTCCGCGCGAAGCCTTGAAGACCAACGCTTCGAATCCTGGCGTGATCGGCGTTCCCAGCTCGATGCTCAACGCCTTGGCACGCGCGATCACTTCCTGCGGATCAGAGATGTCGGCGGGTGTGTTCTTGTTCATCACTTCCGCGGCGGTGTAGCCAAGCATGCGCTCGGCACCGACGTTGAAGATCTGGATGACGCCCTTGGCGTCAGTGGCGATGCTCGAGAAGTTGGCGCTGTTGAAGATCGCGCTCTGTAGCGCACCGGCCTTGAGAAGCGCTTCCTCAGCCTGTTTGCGGGCAGTGTTGTCGGTCCCGATCAGCAGATAGCCAATGATCGTCCCCTGTGCGTCCCGCAATGCGGTGACGGATACAACGGCCGGAAATCGGCTTCGGTCCTTCCGGATATAGGTCAGCTCATAGATGTCTTCGATTCCGCGCGAGGCTTTGAACACCAGGGCCTCGAATCCCGGGGTGATCGGGGTTCCGAGCTCGACGCTCAGTTGTTTGGCGCGCGCGATGACTTCCTGCGGATCGGAGATATCGGCCGGCGTGATCTTGTTCATCACTTCCGCGGCGGTGTAGCCAAGCATGCGCTCGGCACCGACGTTGAAGATCTGGATGACGCCATGCGCGTCAGTGGCGATGCTCGAGAAGTTGGCGCTGTTGAAGATCGCGCTCTGGAGCGCTCCTGTCGTCAGCAGTGGCTCCATGTCGTGGCCCACGCCGGGCATTGAGGTATCCGGCGTGCGCCGCTCGAACCCGTTTTTCTTGTTGGTCATGAAGCCTCTTTAGGTGTCAACCTGCAATCGAGTTGGTCTCTCGCTGCACAGCGTGTTCGATTTCCGGCTCATTGCGCGGCCAGACGCCGAGCGGCTGGAGCGCGTGCTGAGAGATGAATCCACAGTGCTCGCATACGATCATGACGGCGGGGATGGTCGTTCTCTCGATGCTGTCGCGTTCCATCGTCGCTTGCACTTCAATCCTTGAGAATTCGCTCACCGTCCACTGGCTGTCGCGGCAGCGCGGACAGCTTCCGGCGCCCCGGGCTTTCAGGGCGGCGACGATTCTGTGTTTGTCGTCCGCGGAAATTCCCTTGTAGTTGTTCATGGCAATCCTCGATAGGTTGGTGACATAGCTGGAAAGCGTACTGGAGTGGTTCCCACGGGAGCGACCACCGGTGGTAACGGCTCAGCGGCGGCAGGATTGGGGGACATCTGAGCGTGCGTCTTCGACGGGTCGACTCCGGCGGCAAAGACAAGCGGGCGATAAGACTCGACGCACCAGGCGACCGCCTGCCTCGAGATCGCTCGAAACGCGCGCAACGGGAAACGCCTCGGGTGGCGCGCATCCTCTTCCGCGACCCGCACCATCTCGCGGACCTGGACGACGATCTCAGAGAGCGAAAGCCCGCGGCTCTGCTCGGCGGCAACTTTCGCTCTTACAGAAAGCCGGAGCGTGTCGGTGAATGCAAACAGCGCAGCATCGTCTCTGGAATCGCCACGGTTTTGGGACCCGGCAGTGCCGGTCGGTGAATCCTTCATATGAGCGCCCTGGCGAGAGGAAGGCGTCGCCAGAAGCGCCGGGGTGCTGCCCCCGCAATCGAGACAGATCGGAAATGCGGCTGGTGGGAAAATCCCGCACATGATCGTGTGAATCTCCTCTTAATCTAAACGGTTGGCGCGCAGATAGGGCTTTAATGAAGCGCTGCTGAGGTTCCCGCCGCTCAGTCGTGGATGCAAGCTTGCTAGGTAGATGTTCGTTGTCGCGTCACCATCTGGCGAGGCAGCACGGCCGCAAACGGCTCCCACTTCCTGCCTCGGCGCTACTGCGACTTTTCCGCGGCCATATGTGAGGCAAGATGCAAATCCGAAATTCCATGACTCGCGGCTTCGCGGATATTCTCTTGAATTCGCGCGGAGTCGATCGCACAAATGTCGAGAGCCGAGAGGAGTGTGTAAAAAAGGATCTGACGCTTCGCCTGAAAGGCATCTGCGAACACATGTCGAAACTCGAGTTCGACGTTCTGGTGAGCGACATGACTCGCGAACAGATTAGGGGTGAAAGCATTCCCGGACGCAGGATTCGTCCGAGTTGAAACTCGCCGTCGAGCGCTCGGAACCGCACGCCGCGCTGCGGACCGTAACGCGGGGGACGATGAAGGCAGCCGTCTTCGTCGAAGCGGGAAAGATCCAGCTGCAGGAGCGCCCCATTCCCCAGATCGGTCCGACCGACGCGCTGCTTCGCGTCACAACGACGACAATCTGCGGAACCGACGTCCACATCATGAAAGGGGAATATCCGGTAGCTCCGGGCCTTATTGTCGGCCATGAGCCTGTCGGAGTCATCGTCGCGGTTGGTGCGGCCGTCACCGGGTACAGAGTTGGCCAGCGGGTGATCGCCGGCGCCATCACCCCGTGCGGACAGTGCGAGACCTGCCTCGACGGTCACAGCTCGCAATGCGGCGGAAAGGCAATCGGCGGCTGGAAGCTGGGTAACACTATCGACGGCTGCCAGGCGGAATTCGTGCGCATCCCGGACGCGACCGCGAACCTCGCGCTCGTACCGGACGAGCTCACCGACGAGCAGGTTCTCATGTGCCCGGACATCATGAGCACGGGGTTCGCGGGGGGCGAGAGCGCAGGTGTACGGATCGGTGACGTCGTCGCGGTGTTCGCGCAGGGGCCGATCGGTTTGTGCGCAACCGCGGGCGCACGTCTCAAGGGCGCGTCCCGCATCTTCGCGGTCGAGAGCGTAGCAGCGCGGGCGGAGATCTCCCGCACGCTCGGCGCCGAGGTGGTGATTGATCATACTGCGGAGGATCCGGTCGCAGCGATCATGCGGCTCACGGGTGGTCGCGGCGTCGACGTTGCCATCGAGGCGCTTGGAACTCAGGAAACCTTCGAGCTGTGTCTCAGGGTTCTGCGTCCGGGAGGAGTACTGTCCAGCCTCGGGGTATACTCGGGAAAACTGACTATGCCGCTCGAGGCGTTTCACGCCGGGCTGGGAGACGTTTCTATTGTCAGCACGCTATGTCCAGGCGGTAAGGAGCGCATGCGGCGCCTGTTGAGCGTAGTGGCCTCAGGGCAAGTTGATCTTCGCCCGCTCGTCACGCATCGCTACAAGCTCGATCAGATCGAGGATGCCTACGAGCTGTTCGCGCATCAGCGCGACGGGGTTCTCAAGGTCGCGATTACGCCCTAGGGCAGTCACGGAGGGCGGCGGCTAAGAGTTGATGCTCCCGTGTTCGCGTGTGCTCGCCCAACCTGA
>Ga0193699_10001184_pt1 | contig 10461 bp, 5 predicted proteins | sample L3c2metaG_FD_160095 | JGI IMG/M metagenome (GOLD analysis project Ga0193699, IMG submission 160095) | Soil microbial communities from a riparian zone of the East river system, Colorado, United States - L3c2 | ecosystem: Environmental > Terrestrial > Soil > Riparian zone | place: USA: East River... | reverse complement strand
TATAACGGGGTTGGCTATACGCCGCGCTCCGGAGGACCGGTGCGTGACGCAGCCGCCGCTGCTTCCTCACAAGCCAAGAAAGGGCTTCCGGCGCTACCCTCAGAGTAGTGGAAGCCGGCCGGGAAGGGTACGGGCGCAAGCTAGCGTGCGAGCTCCTTAACCGCTGATCCGCAGAGGCCGAGTCCGTGTCATCACTGAGTAACGCCGGCCGCCCCTCTGTCCGCTTGATCCGCAGAAGAGGGCGACTGGAGCCTAGAAAAAAAAAGAACGGAAACTCGAGCGGTATGTCCGATAAGTGAAACGCAAAATGTCCGAGGCTGTATATGAAACATGGTATAACTCGCCGCAAATCTGGGGGTTCTCCTCCCTACTGAGAGACCTTAAGTCCCCGGGTCGCTATCGTCGTCGTCGTCAACGTAGTCGGTTTCGCGGTACATTGGCTCTTCGGCGATCTCGGGATAATCGGGGTCGGCAACGGTCGTATCTTCAAGCTCGCGGAGCCGGTCCGCGGAGACGTCGATGTGCTGCTCGAGGTCCGGCAAGTCGAGGTGTTCCCGAGCGAAGTACGGAACGATTCGGAACGCGGCTATCGGAGCGTGGGCAAGCGTGCCGTCGAGGTCGCAGATGATGTAGGCACCGCCGCGGTTCCGAGATACGACGACCATAGGGCCGAAGTAACGCGGCCGCATTTTCTTATTGAGTGCTTTCTCGATGGCGGTGTTGCGGACCAGGACGAGGTCGCCTTTGCCGAAGTTGAAGTCCCGGATGACCGTGGCATGCTCGCGCTCAAACCGAAGCGCAGCGCGGTTCCGAGCGCGATGTATGCGGTCTCGGAGCCGGGCCAAGTCTTCCTGTCGTTTCTGCAGCGCAACTGCACGGCGCGCAACGAGGTCGGTGGTCGAAAGGAGCGTATCTGGGGGTGGGAGCAAGTAGTTTGCTTCGACAATATCGAAGGGCAGCAAAGGGTGTGTTCCGGTGATAGCAAAATAAGGGGAACACCCCATACGCTTACGCGGGGTCACGCGCTCAGACCAAAAGACCGATTGAGCGACTTGGGACCACTTGCTTTCTTCGCCGTCCGAGGCCTTGAAGAGTGCCTGTCTGACGTCAAAATGAGACCGCTCCGCTATACCGTTGGCGCGGGAGTTGTAGCCGCTGATCCGGATGTGCTTAATGTGGTACTTCTTCTCCAGATGGCTTAGGGCCGCTATGAAGGGCTTGCCGTTGTCCGAGACGATTTCTACTAGCGTTCCCCACCGGCAGAGGATATCCTGGAAGATCCAGTCGCCGATGGTCTGTGCGGTCTCCTTCCGAAGCATCCGGAATTCGGGGTAGTGCGTGAGCGAGCACCGGCCTTGAACGATGTAGGCGAAGCCGCCGGAGCGCGGGAGATGCATCGTATCCATATACATTTTGGAAAAGAGCGGGGCCGGAATTGCAACGACCGGTGGGATGGAGATTTGCCGGGTCTGTCGGAGCTGGCATATGCGGCAGGTTTTTACGTACCAAGCGACGTCACGGCCAACGAACGGCCACCAATACCGCTCCGTTAAGAGAGCGTGCGTCGCGTAAAAGCCGCGGTGTCCGATGTCGTTGTGAGCGGCCTCCATGGCCCGGGTACGCTGGCCTTTGAAGAGGACTCGCTTGTGAGCTCCCTGCGGGTCGCGCTTCCAGAGTGTGCCGTTCAAGACGAAGAAGTCGTTGGAGTAGCGGACGGTGACGGAGAATTCGTGGTCTGAGATACCGGTGGGACGCCGGACTGACATTAGCCACTCTAGTGCCAATGCAAGGCGCTTCTCCGCTAAGAGGGCCGCTTCGGAGCGGGGTGCGGTGTACGGGATGTCGAGATAACGGTCCGCACCTGCTTCGGTGGGATCCGGGTGCGAGATGACGGACTCCTGGGACGCAAAGAGTCGAATCATGTTAACGGAGGTAGGCGCGGAGGTGGAGGGATTGAGAAGGTGCATGAACCCGTAGAGGTTGTCGACCCAGTCATCAAAGTTCTCCGCTTCGTCCTCGTCTTCTTCGTCAAGGTCGCCGGGCTGCGGAGGTCGACGGGACAGGCCGTCCGGACCGTGGACCTTACCGGGGACGTGCTGTAATTCGAAGTGGAACGTCAAAATGGAGACGATCCACCGGTTGATGCTAGCGGAGGGGGCCGTGTCCGGGTTGTTCAGCATGCCGCGGATGTACCTGGCGTCTACTTCAACGATCAGATTCCGGACGCCGACAAGGAAGAGTTTATATGCGCGTAGCGCACGGAAGAGCCCGTAGAGCTCTAGTTTGGGCTGGGAAAAACGCCGCTCCCTGTCGTTGAATGGGATTGAGCCGAAGCGGGCGTAGAAGCGTTTTCGGGGTTGCGCGGTGTCGGCCTGACAGAGGTAGAAGCCGACCGCGATGGTGGACGAGTCTACGGCGAGTATGACGGGGGAATCGGAGGTATAGTCGATGGGCCGGAGCGCGGGCGAGTCGATGAGGGCCTTCTTCAGGTCCTCCTGTGCCGCTTGCTCCTCCGGTCCGAACTGAAAGGGGACGCCTTTCCGAGTGAGGTTGACTAGAAGGTGAGCGCGCTTCGCAAAGTGCAAGATAAACATGCGGCACACTCCGATTGTGCCGAGGAACGCTCTGATTTCTGAGACGTCCTTGCACGGGCCCCACTTGGAAATCTTGTCAATATATTTTGGGTCCGGGAGGCGTCCTTGCGGCGTGCAGCGGTGTCCGACCGCGACTATCTCTTCGGCGCAGAGGGTGGACTTGAAGCCGCTGAAGGTGCCTCCGGAGTACTTGACGCGCTGGATGACGCGGTTGAGGTTTTGAAAGTGCTCCCAGACGAAGCGGCGGATGCCGGGGTTACCGGCGATACGCTCTTCGGTGCCGTCCGGGAGGATATACTTGGTCGCGGGGCCGCGTATCGGAACGTCGTCGATGTACGGTATAGTGGTGTCGGGGATCTCGGGCTGTAGGATGTGTGTCACATCATCATGAAAAATAGGAACTGAGTTGGTCCACCCCATGGGAAGGGTGATCAAACGAAGCGCTCCGAAGGGGGTTTGGAAGGTGGTGAGGTCGCGGGACGAATCCGAGAGTCCACGCTCGTCGTAACCGACATACAGATCGAGCATACCGCCGCAAGCGCGGCCGGCGAAGTGCTCTCCAATCTGATCGGTGAACGGCGTGACTCCGGCGTGTTTGATAGTAACCCGGTTGAGGGGCTCGAGGCTGTGGACGATCCGGAGTGACTTGCCGTCTTTCTTGACGACGCAAAACCAGCGGGAGCGGTAGGAGCTGTTGGAGGGCTCGTACACTCCCGCGTCGATTTTGTTCCGGATGATCCGGCAAACCTCTTCGTAGATGCCGGGCGGGATCGGGATGTTGCGCTGGGTCCACGGCTTGTGCGGAATGGTTGGAATTTCGATGGGAGGGAAGAAGTCTTCGCGGAAGTGTCCGCGCTCCTGGTCACACCAGGCGAAGCCGAGATCCTGAACGCTCATGAAGTGGTGCATTAGGTCCCGCTCCGCTGGTAAGAGGAAGTCACCTGGGTGGGCACGGTCGATGACCGCCTTCCGTTCCTCGGTGTATCTTCCGGTCGGCGTATACGGTGGAGGTTGCGGAGATAGCGCCGGCATATCTCGGAGGGGGTCACCCTTGATGTTGCGGGTGATGCGGAACCGGCTCGGCAGCTCCGTTTCTACGGGCCGGACCTTGATTGCTACGGGCTTGTATTTCTTGCCGGCGTAGACTGCGAGCGGTGTCCGAGCGTTTTGGAAGGTGCACGTCCGCTCGTTCCGGAGCGGTACGGCCGGGGTATCGTCTATGGTGGGGGGCTCGGAATGAAAGAAACTATGAAATGAGGGAGAGTCTATATCACAAAGGGAAAAGTACGCCGCTGCCAAGTCTTCTTTCCGGGTATCTTCGGGCAGCGGCGCGCAGGTTTCTAAAGAAAGGGTCTGGGTATCGGGGTCGAATTCTAAACATAACGCGAGTTCTCCTTGGCCGCTTGCCAAATCATCGAGACTCAAAAATCCACCCTTTTGGTGCGGCGGTCCGCAAACCGGAAGCTGCCGCGGGGGATGGTAGGAACGGTGGCCTTTCGGCTGGTGTTCGGATCTATGATGGTGACGGTTTGGTTTTCGTCCGCGTAGTTCCGGACAATGGATTGCGTAAGGACGTCGAAGGGGCGGCCCAGAAGGATGTCATAGGCCGGCTTCCGGAGGATGTGTACCTGCAAGTAGAGCGTGATATCGCCGACTAAGAACGGCACATTGCGTGCCAGGCCGAGGGACTGATCAACGCCCCCGTTAGCGGACATCATATGAAGCCGAATACTCGGATCATAATGAAGCGCAAGGGCGTTGCAGACCTCCTCTGACATGGCTACCACTTGGCAGCCTGGGTCGAGGATTGCCTCGACTCTGTCCTGTCCGTCGACGGTTGGCATTATCGCGCGGAGCGCTCTTGACTCCGCCGCGACCGCGATCGTGGACTCGGCGTTGGTGTTGGACCCGTTCTCTTGAAGGTACGTCTCGTAGGGGTCCGGGATTATCGTTGCATTCGGGGGCGGGGCTCGCACTGCGGCCGAGAAGGCCGCTGGCATGTGTGCGAGGCGCGTTGCTTCGCTGGATGTCGCGACCGGTGCCGGGCTATCGTCGTCCGGGATTTCTTCTATGGTTGCGTGAGGAACCGGTACGAGGCGGGCTTGTTCCTCGGTGGCTTCGGAGGCTTCTTCCACCAGGGTCTGCGCTACCGCTTCTCGCGGAACTCGCCGTTTGACGGTCGCATCGGCCACCTGGGATCGTACTTCGGGGGCGAGCGAGAGCAGCTCGCGCTGTGTGACGGTGATGGGGGTCTCCATAGCGCGTTCGTAGATGGTCCGGGCTACCAGCGGATCAAAGATCCTCGCTGTGTTGTGGAAGCCGGGCTCGTGTCTTCCGGGGGCCTGTTCTCGGATTACGGGGCGGCCCGGTCCTGGTACAACACCGTGAGTAGCATCACGGGCGGCGGCGTACGGGTGCTCCGGTTCTAAGTTGTGTTCCAGAGTTTTGCCTTTGTTGGCTCCGGACGCCTCCTGGCTTTCAGGCGGGGGTACTTCGGTCTGTTGCCGTTGCGGAGCCGCGCTACTGCTGCCGCCGCCGGCGTTATTACCTGCTCCAGCGCGGCCGCGTCGATGCGGTGGTAGGGTGGTTATAACCACTTCGGGGCGGGGAGGGAGAGGTCGCTTCAGAGCATAGACTCCCGCAGGCAATCCGCCGGAGCTCTGGTCTACGTTAGGCGCGGGATAGCTGTAATAAGACTGACCCGCTGTAGTTTTCGGAGGCGCTGTCGCAGCTGGTGCCGCCGTCACCTCTACGTACATTTGCGCGGCCATCTGTCCGGGGTTCTGCCGGTGCCATTCCTCAACGCGGTCACGCATCCATGCTCCTGGGACGCTGCGAGGCACCTGCGCACCCGTAGGAAGGACTACCTTACCTTCCGGGCTACGCTTGCACTTCCCGAATCGGGTAAACTCCTCAACGATCTCGCACTCCCGGATGAAGTGACCGGGGACGCCGCAGAAATTGCAGACGCTGTTACCGGACGCATTCGTCCCCGCAGAGGCGACTCCTGTCGGTCTAGGCCTGCTGGGCCCCGCTTGTTGTGTTTGAAGGAGGGACTTGACGGTCTCGGAGAGGCTGGAGATGGCGGTGGTCAGAGATTCGAGCTTGACTTGTGTCGCATCGGCTACTTGAGGCGTCGGAGAAGCGGTTGCCGATAGGGAGGCCGGACTTGACCCCTGTGTCGGAGCCAGCATGGTGGAAGAGTTCCCCATAAGGACGTAGTGGGCCGCCTCGTAGACGTCGGCAAGCGTGTAGGGGTCGTCGGGGTAGTGGTCGATCAATTTCAGCTCTAAGCGTAGCCGAACTTTACCCTCTAGCTGAGCTCCGAGTCCTCGGAAGAATGACCGAGACTGTTCCTGGGTTGCTAGCCGATTTTTGCTGATCAGGTACCGCGAGATCAGGAGGAAGCGGCGGTGGTACTCTCCGAGCTCAACGGAGTTCAAGATACCGGTCCGGGCGTAATGGCCGATCACCAGATCTAGGTCCTGGATCGAGTAAGTCCGGTCGCTCTTCGCGCTTGGGTAGAGCTTGAAGATTTCATCCTTGAACTCGTCGTATGTCTTGGTATTGTCGGTCCACGATTCCGCCGTTTTCCAGAGGTTTTCGGTCTGGACCTTGAGGTATTTGAGGGCGCCTTGCTTGCGCTCTTGACCCACATTGACGCCGTGGAGATCAAAGAGACCTTCCAGGTCAGCGAAGTACCTTTCCAGTTCCTCGGGCTGGCTGTCGTCGAATTTGGGTGCCGAGCGCTCGCTTCGGCCGGGTAGATTTGCTAACGCCATTCTTGGATTAGCGGCGGCGGGTGGCTGTTGTTGTTGTTGTTGCGCGGGCGGAGCTTGGTTTTGTACCGGTGCCTGGGCGTTTGTCGCGGCCGGAGGTTGTACTGGCGCTGGTGGTGCTGGATTCGGAATAGGTTGAGGCGGAGTTGCCAAAGTAGTGCTGGTGGCGGTGGCTGCTGTCGTAGCCCTTGAGGTTGATGGTACCGGAGCCGGTGTGCCGGTATTAGTTTGCTGAGCAATCGGAGCGGCGCTCGGAGCCGCTGGCTGTGCTGGTGGTTGGGCGGACTGGGCCCTTGCTTGTGACCTTGTAGTTGGCGCCGTTGGGACGATGAGGCGTTCGACTTCTTCCTCGCTAATCGGCCCTACTGTGGGAGAGTGCGGAATAGAATTAGGCTCGCTAAGATCGCTGAGCTCGCTAACAGTGCCCGGGGTGGATTCCCCAAGCGGTGTAAAGCTTCCGGGAAAGGACGGTTCGCGTCCCTCGGATTCTTCGGACTCGTTTACCTCAAGTCCGGAGTCTAGAAGCTCGTCGAAGAAAGAGCGGTCACTGTCCGGCTCTAAGAGTCCTTCTGCGAGCGGTGGTACGCTGCGCGTGCGGTACGCAATGATCTGAAAAGTAAGCGGAGCGGACTGATACTTTGAAAGCTGACCTCCCCACGTTGGCCACCAAAATGATACGCTAACTCCCCGCTGTACGCGGAACTAAGACCGGAGCGGCGCCGGGGCGACCGAAGCGGACCGAAGCGGAACGGAGCGAAGAGGAGCGAGAGAGAGTTCGGGAGGTCTACGGATCAGCCGGTCCCACGGAACCTACTATACCTAAATCGGACCTACTGCGGTCCGGACTGACGCTGTGTGAACCGCACTGGGCTCCACTGACGCAAAGTGCCGAAACGCTTGCACTGATCCTAAACGCGGCGTTGAGAGATGAGAATGAAACTGAGAGTAGAAGGGAATCGCTCCGGAGTTTATTGCTGTTCTAACCTATCTACAAGACACCTTATATACGTTTTCCGGAGGCCGCACAGACCTCCTCTTCGTCGTTCAAGTCGCGCCGTTCCTACGCGTCCCGCCGTGATGACCGTTCCGGTCCGCTCGCTCCGGTCTCCGTGCCTAACGTCGCCGTATGCGTTTCTAACGTTTTGACATCGCCTAGAAGGGAGTGACACCGGCCGACCGCTTACCCTCTTCGGCCGAGCGGGTAGCTAGGTAGACGTGGCCACTTAGGCCTATTTGGGGTGTTGGTTTGATTTCGGATTAGGATGCCCGAGCCGGCCGAGTGTGCTCTGTTTTGGATTAGTTGGGATTTAGCTTCCGCTTTGAGGGGATTGGCCAGGCCTTAGGACCGATGGACCGCCGATATCGGAGCGTTAGCCCGGTACACTGACCGCTGACTTCATCACTTGACGCTATCTTTCTGTCCGCACCGGCCCGTTGGCTTCTTCGGCCCGTTGACTGTTTCGGCCCGTATCTCTCCGCAGGCCTCTCCGGTCTCTCTACAGGCCGCTCCGGCCCGTATTCCCGCGCACTGCCAGGCTGACGGCGTATCATCTCCTCCCAACTGAGCTACTGACTGTCCCAGTCAGCCCGGGCCGCTAATCCGTCCGCAAATCTCCATAATCACACCCTAATACCATCTTAGGTCTCGGCCTTGGATCCTGCTCGGGGACGCCGGGACGCTGGCTCCGTCTTCCGCTGTTCGACTTGTGGCTCTGCGGGTGTGGACCGTTGCGAGATTCGGTGTCCCTTGTTTGTGGAGGCTGTGGACGACCGGTATTGTAACACTTCTCTTTGTGCTGCTGAAAGGTGCCGTGTTTGCTTTGTCCGTCCGGAAGCGGTAGGTGTTTCTCGCGGCGCTGCCTCGTGGCGATGGGTGTTTAAAAGGGGTCCGGGGCGCTTCGCTCCTGTTCCTTATCTTACCCCATCATCATCCTCCTCCTCGCTATGTCGCAGCTTCCTTCGTCTTCTCAGCCTTCCGGTACTATTCTTCAACGTGCGCAGTATGCACAGCAGCGTCTTCTGACGCTCAAGCTCCGGGACGTGATCGGAGTTGCGGCCGAGAAGGCCGCTGCCCGGGACTGGGTCGAAGAGTTCGGGTCTGGAATGGTGCGTGGTGGCTTCTTTTCTTTTTCTCCTTGTTGACTTTTTCGACTTAGCGTAAACTCGCTGCCTTAGGGCGACCCCTCGGTGTTGATCCCGTGGTTGACACCGAGCTGTCTGCGCTCCGGGATTCTGCGCGGGGGTCCCTTCTTTCGTTCGCGACTTCGGACTGGGCCGACCTCGCTCCCACAGTCATCGACGACTTGGATGGGCTGGTGCGAGAGCTAGCACCGGGGCTGACGCTGGGGGACTCGTTTCCTGACGTGGCTCCGGTATTACCTGCGGCGTCTCACGCTGCCGTTCTTCCGGTCGACTTGGTGTCGTCCTCGTCGTCGGTGCCGTCCCCTTCGACGGTACCGTCTCCTTCGCTCGCGCCTCCCCTTTCCAGGACCCCGTCCAGTGGTTCTGCGGTTTCGCGTCCATCTCCTCTCGACTCTGGCGCCGAGTCTGCCACGCGGCCTACTCGCCCTATGCCACGGGCTGCCTATCGTCGCGCGCGAGTCGTTTCGCCGCCGTCGTCTTCCGTCACTGCGCGTCCTGCAGCTCCGGTGCGCTCTGCGGCCCTTGCTGCTCCTGTTCCTGGGGCTGCTTCTGGCCCTGCGTCGACTTCTGCCGCGGTGGCCACTCCTGCCGCTCCTACTCGTCTACCCAAGAGACCGGCGCCTTCTCGCGAGGCACAACCTATGGACCGTCCTGCTGGTTGGGAGACGTGCGTTCCTTGCAAGGCGGCTAAGCGGAGGTGCTCTCCTCCCAAGGGGAGCAAGGCTCCTTACACGGCGTGTACTTGGTGCTTCAATCGCGGGGAAACCTGCTCTTCGGGTTCTAAGGAGTCGCCGGTAGCTGGTGCGTGATCCTCATTTTCCCTTTGATGCCTTGCTGACTTTTCTCCACTTTTGTCAGCCTCTTCCGGTTCCGGATCTCGTCCTCGGCGTCCGCGTGTCGAGGTTACGGTTACGCCGGCCTCGCCGCCTGCTCCTAAGCGTAGACGCGGTGCGGCTACCAAGCGTGGTGCCGCGTCTAAGGTTTACGGCGACAAGTATCCGGGCGAACCTCCCGCGCTCCCTCTTCGCGGTTCTCCTGGTGCGTCTCTTCGTGATCTCCAGCACTGGCGCGCGGAGATATTTGCTGCCGAGGGGGAGCACATTACTGCTGTTTCGTCGTCCGTCGCCGCCGGTTTCGCCGCACAGGCCGCCACGGAGGCCCTCCGCTGTGCTGAAGCTATGGAGTGTTTGGTTGAAAAGCGGGTTAACGTGGCCAGTGAACGGCTGGAGACCGCCTGGGACAACTATATCAAGTTGTACGGGCTCGCCGTGACTTCTCCTCACGGCTCTTCGCCGCCTCCGGCCGATGGTTTGGGTGATAAGGGTAAGGGTCGGGCTCCTGTGCCCGTGGGGGACGATGTCGATGACGGGGAGGAAGAGGTCGTATCGCGGGAGCTCGAGGAGAGCGGGAGTGACGCCGAGGATCCCGCCGGCGAGATGGATATGTCGTAGATCGTAGTAGTCACCTCCTTGTATTTAGCTTGTCTTGTAACGTTGCCGGTATCATTTGCGTGACTTGCGGGATTCTTTTGCGCGGTACCTCGGGGTTAGGGCCTCCTCCCAACTGAAAGAATGACTGTCCTCAGTCAGTGGAGCGGCGTTACGGGCCGCTGTAAATTGGATGGTGCTGAATGTTGTACTTGCGCTTTTAACCGGTGTGCTCGCGCGCGTGATTTTTAAAGTGAAAGAAATGGATTTGTTATGATTGTGGTTCTATGGTTTAACGAAAGCGGGACGGGCCGGAATAGGGAAACGAATGGAACGAAGACATAGCGAAGTATAACGGGGTTGGCTATACGCCGCGCTCCGGAGGACCGGTGCGTGACGCAGCCGCCGCTGCTTCCTCACAAGCCAAGAAAGGGCTTCCGGCGCTACCCTCAGAGTAGTGGAAGCCGGCCGGGAAGAGTACGGGCGCAAGCTAGCGTGCGAGCTCCTTAACCGCTGATC
>Ga0193699_10001183_pt1 | contig 10461 bp, 7 predicted proteins | sample L3c2metaG_FD_160095 | JGI IMG/M metagenome (GOLD analysis project Ga0193699, IMG submission 160095) | Soil microbial communities from a riparian zone of the East river system, Colorado, United States - L3c2 | ecosystem: Environmental > Terrestrial > Soil > Riparian zone | place: USA: East River... | reverse complement strand
TAGTACCTTCCTTCAATGGTCGGATCTCAACCGCGCACCAGGCCCCAATGGACTACCGGCTCGGGTTATCTCCTTGCCGTGGCGTCTTCGCTGCTGGCGTTGGCCGTTACCATCGCGCTCAGCAAAATGTGGCCGACGCCAAGCTTCATGTTCTTCATTCCCGCCGTCGCGATCTCGGCGTGGTTCGGAGGACTTGGGCCAAGCATCCTGGCGACCGCGATGTCATTGGCGCTGATCCGGATCAACTTTCTGGGAGACGGCTGGATCGGGCCCGCGCCGAGGAATGGAGCGCTTGCCGCGGTGGCGTTCCTCGTCGTCGCCATGACTATCGCCGTCACGATGGAAGCATTGCGGAGGGCGCGCGCTCTCGCTGATTCCCATGCCGCTGACCTCGAGCGACTCAACGCCGATATCACTCGAACCGCGACACGGGCCACCAAACTAGTTGACGTCACAACAGCGCTCTCCGAAGCGAACTCGGTGGACGAAGTAACAACCGTGGTGCTCACGAGGGGACTCGCCGTCGTTGAAGCAGCGCGCGCCGTACTCATATCGGTTGACGGTGATCGCCTCAGATTGCTCGGCACGCGGGGCATGAGTCCAACGCTGGTGGCCCAGCTCGGGAATCTGACTCGTGACACCGAAGTTCCCGTCGTTCAGGCGCTCCGGATAGGGAAGATGCTCTCCATCGAATCGGCGGAGGAATTCAGGGAGAAGTACTCGGCAACCATTGAAGGTTTCGAAGAGCTCACCGACATGCAGACGTATCTCGCGACGCCGCTCGTGCACGCCGGTGAGACAGTCGGTTCAATTGCTCTGCATTTCAAGGAAGCCGCTGCTGTTGGCGCATCCGACAGAACGTTCACGCTGCTGCTCGCCCAGGCCGCGGCGACAGCGCTCCATCGCGCGCGGACCTACGACGCCGAGCTCGAGAAGCGGAAGCACGCCGAGCTTATGGCGCAGGCGCGGGAAGATGTGCTCGGTGTCGTCGCCCACGATCTGCGGAATCCGCTGAACCTCATCCAGATGACCGTGGAGCTGATAATCGATGAGGAGCTGCCGGTCGCGCGCCGCAAGGAGATGCTCGACATCGCCCTACGCGGCGCGAAGACGATGAACCGGCTCATCGACGATCTGCTGGATTCCGTGCGCATGCAAGCGGGACGCCTGTCGCTGGACGTCGAGGAAGTGAGTGTCGGCACGATCATGCGTCAGGCGGAAGAGACTTTTCGTCCCCTGGCGGCGAAGCGCCACGTCAACTTCGAGGCGACGCTGCAGAACGGGGCCACAGTGCGCGCCGATCCGGCTCGCGTCTCACAGATCGTCGGCAATCTCGTCGGAAACGCGATCAAGTTCACGCCGGAGAAGGGATCCGTGAAGCTGCGCGCGACTCCTGTCGACAAGAACATTGTCTTTGAGGTCGTCGACGACGGACCCGGCATTCCGGCCGACAGCATGTCGCACCTCTTTGACAACTTCTGGCAGGCGCGGAAGAGCGACCGGCGCGGCGTTGGACTCGGACTCGCGATCGCAAAAGGGCTCGTCGAAGCGCATGGTGGAAAGATCTGGGTCGAGAGCAGCGTCGATCACGGCAGCACGTTCTCTTTCAGCCTTCCCACAATGGGCGCACTTGCCGACAAGACGGAGACCGTGATCAATCAGTCATAGGTGTCGCGACATCCTTCCACGATTGATTTGACTTCGGCGCAAAGGCGAAGCATGATGGGGGTCCAATCGGCATAAGGTGGGTCCGTGGGGTTTACGTCATCTTCCGCATCGCGGTTCTCACGGATTTTCCTAATCGCCGCGCCGCTCGTGGTCATCGCTTGTAGAGAAACGACGAGGCCAGTTGCAGTTGCTTCAAAGCTCTCGTTTACGACCCAGCCCGTGACCACGACAGCTGTCACGACGATACCCACGTTCCAGGTGGCCGTCCAGGATTTTGCAGGGAACACTGTGGAGGGCGCTACGAACAGTGTATTCCTCTCGATCGCGACTAACCAAGTCACTGGCGCCACTCTGGATGGCGTGACAACCGTCTCGGCGGTGAACGGGGTGGCGACCTTCTCCAACATCTCGATTGGCAGGGCGGGCTCCGGATACGCGCTCATTGCCACTTCAACCAGTCTCGCCTCTACAGTGAGCAGCATTTTTGACGTGAACGCTGGCCCGGCGAGCAAGCTGGTGTTCAGCGCGCAGCCCGGAACAGCGTACTCCGGCGGGGCGATGTCCCCATTCAAGGTGACGGTTCTGGATGTGTTGGATAACACGGTTACGGCGGCGACCAGTGCTGTCACGGTAGCAATCGGGACCAACCCGGGAGGCGGAACACTTTCTGGCACAACGACCGTCGCGCCGGTGAACGGTGTGGCGAACTTTTCCAACCTGAGCATCAACAATGCAGGCTCTGGATACACGCTGACAGCGACCGCGGGCAATCTCGTCCCGGCCACCAGCGGCGTTTTCACGGTCAGAGCGCCCCTTGTATTCTCCGTGGTCAACGCGGGCTACTTCCATACGTGTGGCGTTACTACGAGGGGTGCTGCTTACTGCTGGGGCGACAATTCGGCGTCCCAACTTGGGAACCCCAGCGTATCCGTGAGCTCCTTGCCAATACAAGTCTCCGGCGGATTGACCTTCGCGAGCGTAGTTGCGGGCCGCGACCATACCTGCGGCGTGAATTCCAGCGGCGTCGCGTACTGTTGGGGATCAAATAATCAGGGAAGGCTCGGCACGACAGGCGGCACTGGCACTACGCCGGCTCCGGTGTTGGGAAGTCTCACCTTCGCGAGCACGAGCGCCGCGTACGCCCATACATGCGGCGTTGCCACCACTGGCGAAGGATATTGCTGGGGCGATAACTCGACGGGCGCGCTAGGCAACGGCTCAACGACTGGGACTACGCTCCCCGGCGCCATCGCCGGCGGTCTCAGCTTCGCGAGCATCAGCCCGGGACGCTTTTTCACTTGCGGTCGGACGACTGCCGGCGCGGCATATTGTTGGGGAGACAACATCGACGGTGAGCTTGGTGATGGGACGCAGACTCGTCGCACGAGTCCCGTCGCGGTTTCGGGTGGGTTCAACTTCTCGAGCGTGAGCGCTGGCGGGTTTCACTCCTGTGGGCTAACGACAGCAGGCGCTGCGTATTGCTGGGGCGCGAATGCCGCCGGCCAGTTTGGCGACGGCACGTTGATCAACAGCAGCGTACCGAAGGCAGTCTCCGGAGGCCGCGTCTTCGTAAGCATCAGTGCAGGAAACCGTCACACCTGCGCGCTGACGGCGGCCGGCGCTGCCTACTGCTGGGGCGATAACTCTACCGGTGCTCTAGGCGGAAGCTCCCCCACCAGCCCGGTTCCGATCGCCGTCTCAGGCGGGCTCACCTTTGCGAGTATTAGCGGCGGACGCTTCCACACCTGTGGTGTCACTACTGCCGGTGCCGCGTACTGTTGGGGCACAGGGATATTGGGCGACGGATCGACAGGTGGTACTAGTCTCGCGCCGGTGCCGATTCGGTGATCTCGGCTAGTTATTCGCTCAGCCGATCGAAAAGATTCCGTTCGTGGCGTCGATTCTGAGCGTGCCGAACTGCGCGATGTCGCTGCCCAAAATCCCGTCGCAATTGAGGATGCCCGAACACGACGGCGCGTAGACGATCAGCCCTTTCATCAACACCGACTGCCCGCCCACATCCAGGTGCATGAAAGGGACGACGCGGGCAGCCCGCCCCTCAGTTCTGCCGATCCCGAAGACACGGCCGGAGAAGCTATTCGTTCTCACTCCGACTCTCTCCACGATCGACGCGTTCACGAAACTGGTTTGTGAGCCGGTGTCGAGAGTGAAGTGCATCGTTCCTCCGACGGCCGTGCGGACCTCAACGAGAGGCTTGCCGACCCACGTGAGATTCTGACGGCTCGTGCCTCTGGTTCCCATGGCCTCGGGCCGCCGAAGCGTGATCGTCCTCTTGTCATAATCCAGAGAGACGTCGAACTGCCGGATTATGTCCCAGCCGATGATTCCATCCACTCGCATTCCACCCAACGGCACTCTGTCGGCATCCGCCCTCACGCGCATGAGGCCCGCATCCATCACAATGACAGGAGTGTTCGCGATCACGATCGGCCCGATTTCGATTCGTTTCAGCAGGGCGGGTCTGACCGGAGCAATTCCCGCGAATGTGCCAACGTTCATCGTCTCCTGGCCGAGGATGGACACGCCCGCTTCCGCGGCGACATCTGAGCTCAGGACACTGAGACTCGAGCCGGTATCCAGCCAGAACTCGAATTCTTTTCCATTGATGCGCACTCGCAGCGTCGGAGTTCCGACGAGAGTTCTGCCGAGCGGGATCGACACGGGCTCAAGCGCGAACGTCACCACTTGAGTGTCGATACCCGCGAACGCCTGTCCCCATCGCTCGAGCCCGCCAACATTCTGTCGATCGGCCAATCCGAACTGCGAGCTACTCGACAAGTCGGCAAGTGCTGCCCACTTGTGTTGGTACATAAGCGCGATCGCGAGCATCGTCTGCGACGCAACAGCAACCTGCAAGTCGGTAACCTGTGCGCGCGTCGCGACGAACGCACTCTCCGCGCTTCCGTAGTCTCCGGCTGCGAGAAAGGCGACTGCCTGGGCAAAATGAATTTCCGGGTCGCTGCGGGCGCTTTTGAGCGATCCCGTCAGGTCGAGATCAGCTACCGCGGCCCAATATGAGTCGGAAGAGACCGTCGAGGGCAACTCGTCCGGAACCACTGCGGCCGGACCGGGCGGCGATGCCGCTTCGAGGGCAAACGTCGCCCGCTCGACTCCCGCATCCGGCGTTGGCCTCAGGTCGTTCCGTAGAGTAGCAAGAGCACTCGTGCTTTCCAGGCAACCTGGTATCAGCGCAACGAGACTCGCAACGACCAGAGTCTCGGCCTGAATGCGACAAGCTCGGCCCGAACTCCTTGATCCGGTGCTGATGGACTGAGGCATGATGCGATCTCCGATTCACCGTATACGGTCAAGGCGCACTTGCCGCCCATTACATTCGATGCTCGGAGATCGCGGATAGTTTCAGCAATGCGCCGCATTTACACAGCATTTACAGTGTAGCCGGCATCAGAGCGTGAAACATCGAATAGCGGACAAATCAGCTGCGCGGCAGTCCCTTGGCGATCGCCTGAAACCACGGAGTCTTGCGAATGGACTCCAGGTCGGGATCGTTGGCCAACGATTCCTTGTGGCCGAATCCATTCGAGATCGCGCGCTCGAGATGGGCGAGCGCATCCTCGCGCTTGTCCATCAGCGCGTACATGCAGGCGACGTTGTAGAGTATCAGCGGATCGTCGGGCTCGATTGACAGCGACATCGTCGCGAACTCGAGCGCGCGCGGGATGTTCCCCAGCTTCATCAGCGTCGTCGCGCCCAGGTTGTAAGCGCGTGCATGGTCGGGATCGATGTCGAGTCGCTGCTCGATCAGCTTGACCGCCTTGCGCCTGACCGCGGTCGCCTCGGCCCGCATTCCCATGCCCGCGTACGCTCCGCCGAGGAACGCGGGCGCCTGAAAATTGTCGGGCTCGAGCAGCGAGGCGCGCTCGAGCATTTTCACGGCTTCGGCGTGCCGACCCTGATACATGAGCGCCCTTCCGTAGAAATAGAACGCATCGAAGAGCTTTGGATCGAGCTTGATCGCCTGCTCGAATTCCTTCTCGGCGTCCCCGAGACGATCGGCGATCCTCAGCGCAAACGCTCGCGCGACGTGCGCCTCAGCGAGATCCGGAGCGAGCTCGAGCGCTTTTTCGCTCGCGACGTCCGCCTGGAGCGAATTCACCGAGCTCGAGTCGAAATAGATGTAAAGGAGCGAGGACGCGGTCGCGACGCCGGCATACGCGAGGGCGTAGGTGGGATCGGTCTCGATCGCCTTCTCGTACATCTGGACCGCGTACTCGAGGCTCTTGCGTCGGTGCTCGTGAAAGAACTTCCGCCCGCGGAGGTAATACTGATACGCGTTCACGTCGACGGTTCGCACCTTTCCGATCGCGCGCTTCTCGCCTTCGCTCAGAATCACACGCAGCGATTTGACGATCGCCTGTGAGATATCCTCCTGGATGGCAAAGATGTCCTCCATCTCGCGGTCGTACTGCTCGGCCCAGAGATGATAGCCGTCGGCGACGTTGATCAGCTGCGCGGTGATGCGGAGCTTGGTGCCCATCTTCCGCACGCTTCCTTCCAGAACTGTCGAGACCTTGAGCTTGCGTCCGATCTCGCCGATGACCTCGGTTTTGCCCTTGAACGCGAATGAGGATGTGCGGGAGGCGACGCGCAGCGACTGAATCCTTGTCAGCGCGTTGATGATCTCTTCGGCGATGCCGTCGGCGAAGTATTCGTTGTCGGGGTCGGCGCTCATGTTCGCGAACGGAAGCACCGCGACTGATTTCGCCGCGGATACTGTCGGGCGCGGGGTCGTATGGATGATGATGGGACTAACGGCAGCACTTGTTCCCAACGCCTGCGCAAACAACGCAATGCTGGCGTAGCGCGCGTTCGGATCGGGCTCCATTGCCTTCGTGAGCGCGGTCTCGACGGATTCGGGGACTCCTTCGCGCAGCTGCCGGATCGGTGTGGGCGTGTCCTTGAATCGCTTGGCGAACGCTTCCACGTCGGTGGAGCCGCTGAACGGCCGCTCACCCGCCAGCATCTCATAGAGAACAACGCCGAGGCTGTACTGGTCCGCACGCCCATCGACGTGTCCCGCGCCGGCGGCTTGTTCGGGGCTCACGTACGCTGGTGTGCCGAACAGCGCGCCGCTTTGCGTGATGCTTCGCTCGCCGGACTCGATCACACTCTTGGCGATTCCGAAATCCATCACCATCGCCTCGCCCTCGTACATCATCACGTTCTCCGGCTTGACGTCGCGGTGGATGACGTTCTGTCGGTGTGCGTAGTCGAGTGCCGACGCTATCGAGAAGGTGTGACGGATTGCCTCGTCGATGGGGAGCTGGTTTTCGCGCTCGAGACGCTCGCGCAGCGATTCGCCCTCCACGTAGGGCATCACGTAGTAGAGAAATCCTTCGACCTCGCCGGAATCAAAGAGCGGAAGGATGTGCGGGTGATTGAGCCGCGCCACGACCTTGATCTCGCGTAGGAACCGTTCCGCCCCCACCGACTCGGCCACTCCGGGGTTGACGACCTTGAGCGCGACGACGCGCTCGTGCTTCGTGTCCTGCGCGAGGCAGACCGTAGCCATCCCACCACGACCGAGCTCGCGGTCAATCGTGTAAGTCGGAGCGAGCAGCTCCCGGATGCGCTTGATCGGCAGAGGCAAGCGAGGACCCCGCGAAGTGAAGCTCTGGGTCGGAAAGGCTCTGCAAGTTGCGGGTCGGGGGGAGGTGGGGTCAAGTTATTGTATGGTTGCCCGCGCGCATCGCCCAACCGGGTCACTCTGTATCGCTCTCCTCGCGCTGAACGCGGTTGGATGCCATCAGATCAACCAACGAGAAGCGGATCCAGTCCTCCAGTCGGGCGCGAGTGCGGACACGCTGAAGAAAGTGGTCGGCGTCACGCTCAAGGACGGCCGTGACATACGCTTCGACGCAAAGACGCGCGCATTCGTTCGCGGTGACACGCTTCAGGCGCAAGTCGAGAAGCAGGCAGTCGGAATTCCCGTGTCCGACGTGCAGAGATTGTGGGTGGATTCACTGAACCCCACCAAGACTTCGTGGCTTGTCCTGGGCATTTTGGTAGCGGCGTACTTCGCTATCGGAGCACTCGCTGCATCGCAAATGTCATATGACCTCCCTTAACATCGCTTTTCCATCAAACAAAAGAGCCCGGCGATTGCCGGGCTCTTTTTTGTTCGGTCCACTACGGCGCTACTCAGCCACCGCGAGTGCGCGTCACGTCGATTGTGTGGCCGCAGAACATGCCTTTCACGGTCACAGTATGAGTCGCGGGGTCGAACGAAGACGTCACGTCGACGTCGCACGTGCCCGATCCGCCAGTGCGTGCCCACTTGAAGCTGCCTTTGTGCGTCTGCGTCTGCAGTCCGACGAACGCCGCGTTCACGATGTTCAGGTGTCCCGTGTAGGCGATGTTCGGGTTCCCGTCCACGGTGATCGTGCCGCCATCTCTCGCTGCGAAACCACAGCCGGTATCGGTTCTCGTCGCATTCGCGTCAACCGTCAGGCTCTGGGTCGTGCGGTCGCCCGTACCATTGATGCTTCCCTTGAGCTCGACGTTCCCGCCCTTGGGGCATTGCTTCGTGACGTCGAAAGTGTTGTTGAACGTCGTCACCGCCGCGCTGACCGAGCCGGGTGTGCTGACTGAGCCGGCGGATGCGGTGCCATCAACGCCAACAGAGAACGAAGCGCCGAGTCCGAAATCGGAGGTGCCGAGCGTCGACGTGGCATCCATGTCGGCGGCGAGCTTGTTCGCATCGGCCTGGCTGATGTTCGCCGAGAGGCCGGTGGACGAATCGCCGCACGCAGCGAGGACGAGGATGAGGCCGGCGCTACAAGCCAGATAGGACTGTCTGATCATGTGGAGACTCCGGGTGGAGAGTTTGGCGATTAGACTGGTTGGGACGCCCGGGCGTTAACGGGAACCAGGGTGTAAATCGGGCGTCGGCTAGAAAGATTGGGCATGGTACAGGCCTAGGCACCCGAAGGTTCCCCGACAATTGGGCCCGTTAGCGCGATTGTCCGCGGGCGACCCTCCAGACGACGTTCCCGATGTCATCCGCGACCAATAAAGACCCGGTCTTGTCGATCGCCACGCCAACCGGGCGTCCCATTGCATCCCCATTTTCGCGGACGAAACCAGTCAGCACATCAATGGATTGGCCGGCAGGCATCCCGCGAGCGAAGGGAACGAAGATGACTTTGTAGCCGCTGCGTGGCTTGCGATTCCACGAGCCGTGCTGCCCAATGAACATTCCGCCGTTGAACCGGGAGGGCAGAGAAGACGAGCTCGACCATGCCAGACCCAGCGATGCGGTGTGCGGCCCGAGCGCGAAATCGGGGACGATGGCGCGCTCGACCAGGTCCGGCCGCTGCGGCTGCGCGCGCACATCGAGGTGCTCTCCATAGTAGCTGAAAGGCCAGCCGTAAAACCCGCCCTCGCGCACCGACGTGATGTAGTCGGGGACGAGATCGCTGCCGAGCTCGTCACGCTCGTTGACCGCAACCCACAGTTTGCCGCTCGCCGGTTCCCACGCGAGTCCCACCGGATTGCGGAGCCCTGAAGCGAAAATGCGATGACGGCCATTGGCCGGATCCACTTCCCAGATCGCCGCGCGGCCTTCTTCTCTCCCGATTCCGTTCTCGCCGGCGTTGCTGTTGGAGCCGACGGCGACAAACAAGCGCGATCCGTCGGCGCTGGCGATCACGTTCTTGGTCCAGTGGTGGTTGATCCGTCCACCGGGTAGACCGGTGACCTTGGTTCCGTGCGCGGTGATCTGTGTAGCACCTCTTGCGTATGGGAAGCGCACCAGCGCATCGGTATTCGCGACGTAAAGCTCGTCGCCGACCAGCGTCATTCCAAATGGTGAGTGGAGGTCGGACAGGAAGACGGTGCGAATGTCCGCCACGCCATCGCCGTCCGTGTCGCGCAGCAGCATGATGCGATTCGCGCTGGGCACCGCGCCTCCGGCCTTCTTCTGAAAGTATCTGAAGAAAAATCCTTTGATGCCTTTCCCATCATCGGGTCGCTGTGGAGCGTTCGTCTCGGCAACGAGAACGTCGCCATTCGGCAGGACGTAGAGCCATCGAGGATGGTCGAGTCCCCGAGCGAAAGCGCGCACCGCCAATCCTTCGGCGGGGGTTGGCGCAGCGTCCGGCGACCAGCCCGTTCGAGTCACGACGTTTACGATAGGGATCAGCGCGTGTTCCTCGGGCGGCAGAACGGGATGAATACCCATGCCAGCCGAAACGGGGAGCCGAGCGGGAGTGCCGCAGGCGAGTGCGGTGAGTGAGGCGACGATGATCACGCGCGCTTGCACGAAAAGGCTTTTCATGCGGCATAGTGGGCGCAAAAATCACGCGAGTAACTGCTCAGCAATGGGGTTAATGCCGCCTCGAGCCGCGGACGGCAGCAAGCTGGCGGTGAGTGTGTGCGAACGCATGGTATTCGTCCAAGCGCTCAACCAATTCGCGACACCCGTTGTCAGAAGGAAGACCCGTCCCGTGAGCTAACCACGGGCAAACTCTGACAACATTCCGCGGAGCAGTCCCGTGCGTTCTTCACTCATCTGTACGACTGTCGCGATCGCGTTCGCGACCGTGACCTCGGCAATCTCCAGTGCGGTGGCGCAGAGCACGCTCGCACAGCGGGTTGGCAGCGCGCCTGATGGCGTCGTTCACGTTCAATTCGCGGGGCGACCCGGCACGTGCGGAAACGGCCGAGACATGATCGGATTCCGCAACGCTCTGTTCATGGATTCGTTTCAGTCCATTGGTAAGTGGGACGCTCCGGACTGCAGGCCAGGAC
>Ga0193699_10001182_pt1 | contig 10466 bp, 13 predicted proteins | sample L3c2metaG_FD_160095 | JGI IMG/M metagenome (GOLD analysis project Ga0193699, IMG submission 160095) | Soil microbial communities from a riparian zone of the East river system, Colorado, United States - L3c2 | ecosystem: Environmental > Terrestrial > Soil > Riparian zone | place: USA: East... | reverse complement strand
GAGCGTCGCGAGGACGGTCTGAATACAGGATGGCCGGCACCCCGAGATCAGGTACCGGCTTCACCCAGTCGTACTCGCCATAGATGGCAGTGTATATGGCGAGTTTCACGGTCTAGTAAGACCCAGGATCTAGGCCGTCGACCAGCTTACGAGCGGCCTCCCGGGCATCTGCCGCACTAGCGAAGACGCCATTGAGCTGAGTCTGTGCGGTTCCATCGTTCGTGTCCAGCCATAGCGCCCAGCTACTTGCTGAACCGTCAGGATAGATGGCTCGGTACGCGCCCAGGCGGTAATAGTCACCAGATGCACCCTTGACCCAAACATCGGACATGATTAATCTCCTCTACCAAACAGGCTTGCCAGAAGTGTTACCGGAGTCGTGATCCCAGAACCAGGTGCGGACCGGGAGATGCGAGATGGTCCCACCTAGTTCCAGGACCCGGCAAGTGAAAGTGTAGTCCTCGCCCCACCGTTGACCGTCCACTGTGGCTGATTCATCAATCTCATGATCAAAACGTGCTTCTAGCGCCAGCTCTGTACGTACCAGAGTCGTGATGGTGGTCTGTACCGGATGTTCTGGGTCGAACGGTCTCTGGAACACCCCAGGGAACGGGTCAGTTCCACCAATCACCGTGAACCATGAGTACACGTAGTCGGCTCCGGTGTCTATGGCATGAGCCATGAGGAGCTTTAAATGGTTCTCTGCGAAGAAGTCATCGTCATCAAGGAAGGCGACCCAGTCTGTCTTGACCATCTCCAAGGCGCGTTGCCGCGTGGGTCCAGCCCCCTGTCGACCTACATCCATCGCCACGGCCACCGCCTCAGCGGGCAATGTCTGCAGGGATACAGAGGCAATCGCCCGAGACAGATACAGCTCACGGGGGGGGATGTGCGGTATAGCGACAGTGATCATAAAGTTCGTGTGGTTTCTGGAGCACTCCAGCCACCATCGGGCGGCTTCACGTACTCCTTCTCTATCAAGATCGGCATGTGGGTATCCGAAGCAGGAGTCGGCTTGTACGACTGAATCGTAGGAAGCAGGTCAGCCCAGTTGAACATGGGACGGAACTTGATCTTCCCCCAGCCTTCTCCCTGAGCCACGATCTGTGACTCTGGTTCCTCGCCGTAACGCATAGGCAGCATCAGGATGCCGGCCTGCTCATTGTGGGTGACAGTGTTGACGTACTGCGCCAGCTGTATCACCTCAATGGCCTGACCCGTGCCGGCATCAAAGACCTGATCGCCACCCCAAGCAGTGGCGAGGACCAGCATCTTGCCCACGTCCTCCGCGCGCACCAGATCCACTGTCTGCTTCCCGTTGCCCCACATCGGTAGCGGCTTGCCCTGCCAGGCCAGCGTGGACCAGGTAGGGATCAGCTTCTGAGGGTGTCCCGGTCCGTACTTCTGACCGGGTCCGTAGGCGTTGAAGGCGCGGACATGGGAGACGGGTACACCAAAGTTACGGTGCCAGGCTGTAGCGAGGCGCTGAGAGCACAGCTTGGTGGCCTGGTACACGTTGGCCCAGTTGCTGTCCGGCATGGTGATGCCGACGTAGCGGGCGTCGTTGTTCCGGCACCACTCCAGGACCCTGATGGTGCCAACGATGTTGGCCTGTACTGCTTCCTCGGCAGTGTCGAACAGCTCAGCTGTGCCGAGCATCCCAGCCATGTGGATGACGCACTCCGCACCCTTCAGTCCGTCCAGGTCTCCGAGGACATCGTTGCCGTCATTGCGATCGAAGCGCCACGCGGTGTGTCCTTGCTCCTCCGCGTACGCGATGGTGGCGGCTCCCAGGAAGCCACCACCACCTGTTACAGCAATCTTCATAGATTGAATTCCCCATCCAGAGCGCCGAGAATGAAGGCGTCCCACTCGGCCTGCGTGTAGGTCAGTACGGTGCCGGGATCGTTGCTGTTGCGTACATGCCAGAACTCACCGTTGAACGCCACCTCCACACAGGAGCCCGTGTCGCAGGCCGGCTCTGGGATAGGGGTGATGAGTGTTTCGGTGTCTACTTCCACGCAACTGCCGGCGTCGCAGCTTACGTCCACCTCGACACAGGACCCGTCGGAACAGTGGGAACTCTTGGTCCATTTCACAGCATGAATCCTCTCAGCTCTTCGAGCGCCATATCTGGATCCCAAGCGTAGACGCGGTTGATCACGTTGTCGGGCACCACATCAAGGTTCATGTACTCGTCTTCGGCCACGTGCCGTAGTTCGACGTTACCGATCGACTTCTTGCTGCCGAATCCCAACACCATCAAGGTGCCAGTGGGCTGAGTATTGACCTCGATGATCGTCAGCTCATCCCGGAGGCGCAGCAGTACCTGAGTCACCTTCCACACATCCCCGGTCCAGTCGCCGGGGCACATGGTCCGGCTGGCTTCCTCCTGGTTGCGTGGCAGGACGTCATCGAAGATGATCACAGACTTAGGGGTCGCGTACTTCTCAATGTTCAGGAAGTCTCGCAAAGCCTGCTCGAAATGGTGCAGCCCATCGATAAACCCTAGATCTATATGACCGATCGGCGGATACGGGTTCAGGAAGTACTCATCAGACGGCATCGTGTAGAGCAGCTGGTTGCCGGTGGCCTGGGTGAGTGGCAACGGGTCCACGCCTACGGCTACTTCAGCAGCGTGTGCCAGCTTGAGGCTGGTTCCGTGTCGGACGCCCACCTCCAGGTACGTTTTCGGCTTCACAATCTCGTGTACTTGGCTCAGGAACTCGTGGAGGTGCATTACCAAGGCCTGCTTTCGTAGATGCTGACGAATACTTCTGCGTCGTGAGCGATGATTTCCTGGATCTCGGAAGTCACCTGGCCGTTCGGGTGCAGATGGTCCACGGGATAGCCCTTGACCATCGTCATTCCGCCGAGCTTACGTGACTCCCAATCGATGTAATCGTCGGTGAAGTACCAGCGCAAATCCTCGTTAGCCCGGAGTCCGAACTGTCCAGCCACGATGAAGGCGAACCCCTGCATCCTCATGTCCAGCGGTACCGGTGACGGTGAGTCCCAGGTGATGTTGTGCCCCCCCGAGCACCCTGCCGCCGAGCCACGGTAAGACATCATGTCGCTGACTTCCTTGAACCAGCCGTAGGGAACGATGGCGTCATCATTGAGGATCGCTACATCCCAGGTCTCAGCCGTCGCTTCCTCAGCCAGTCCCTCGGCATAGTTCAAGCCGATGTTCCACCAGCGGGAGATGTTGATGCGGCCACTGACTCCGAGGACCCGTACCTTCGGGTTGCCTGAATAGATGTGCGGTGTATGGATCGAGGTGTCGACGACGATGACCTGATCTACTTGTTCCTCAATGGCTGCAACACACTGGTGGAGACAGTCACGGCCGTTGCTCGGAATCACGGCGTAGCGCTTGTACATGACCCTCCACTTCCTTCTCCATCATGTAGTTGAGCGCCGCAGCCAACCCTGCCCGGCGCCGGGCGCCAGGGATGTCGGACTTGTCAGAGAGCCAGCCCTGGTTGAAGGCCTCGATAGTCGCCTCATCGAAGTCCTCGGGGCTGAAGTATTCGGTCATCAGAATGGGGGCCTTCCGTAGTGTTTACGTCCACAGGTGGAACAGCGGGCCGGGACGGCTGACGTGTCCTCTTCCAGGCCCCACTGGTTCAACCGTCCAGTGGGCTGTACCGAGTACACAGTGGCGCCACAGTCGACGCAGGAGTCCTCCATGAAGGGACCGTGGATGGTCTCCCGGAACCGGTAGCCATCAGCGAAGGTGTGCCAGTCCCCGGCGGTCATGGACGCTTCGCCACCCTGGCACCTAGGAAGAACAACAGGCTCAAGGATCCGAGAACCACGATGAACAGTAGAGCCAGCCCCCACCAGGGCCACTGGTTCATGGGAGTCTCCACCAACCAGTACCGCATCCACTCACTCATCCGCGCTCGATCTTCAAGGCCTGTTCCCAGGCCTCGCGCCACCTCCAGGCGTTGGCCTGGATTGTCTGATCTGCCATGTATTGCCTCCCCATGTCAGCCTGCTCCTTGCGGAGCACGTCATCGGTGAGCAGGAGTTTCAGCTGGGCGTACCACTCCTTCGGAGTGGCGGCCAAGAGGCCACATCCTGACTCACGCTGGAGCTTACGGTACTCCTCCCGTGGTGAAGCAACCCAGGGGATTCCTACGGCCATATGTTCGATGCCCTTGAGCCTGGACTTGCCCTGGTTGAAGGCTGTCGCATCCAGGGGGATCATGCCCACGCTGTACGTCTCCGCGATCGTCCTGATCCAGTCATTCAAGGACGTGGCGCCCGTGTACTGGACCTCTTGCTTCAGACGTAGGTTCAGTCCCACCTTGCTCGGCCCCCCCACCACTCGGAATGGGTAGTCCTCATCGATGAGCTGCTGGACCGCCTTCCCAGCCATCTGCAGGTCGGTGGGGTGAGACACGGTGGTCCCAGCCCACCCGAAGCCGTCCTCGGCCGTCTCCTGGTAGTCGAGTACGGCTTGGGGAACTTTGTTGTCGATGGCCACACCGCGACCGTGCTTCGCGTACACCTTCTGTAGGGCGGTGGTGCTGGTGGTGACCAGGGTGGCTCGCTTGCAGCACTCCATCGCCCACTTCCAGGACAGGGGTGTGTTCTTGTTGCTGTGACGATAGGCGTGGTACGCGACATTGCCAGGATGGATGGACGACATGTCATCGTCCATGTCGATGACAACGGCGACCTTGTTCTGACGGAGAATGTCGATCATCTGAGCCTGGAGTGGGTGCGCCGGCCGCTGCACTACCAGAACGTCAGCGTCAGCTGGGACCTGGATAGCTGTGACCCGCTGTGTGCCATCCGGGAGGTCCTCAGTCTTACAAGCGATGCCTGACTCCTTGCTGGGGGGCATTACTGTTACGTCTAAGCCCTGTTCCAGGAGAGCCTCGGCGGGCCAGATCAGTCGATAATGTCCGCACCCATGCAGGTCGGCCGGCAGCACATACACCTTCACGCGGTCACGGACCTGCGAAGAAACTGACACTGATGCTCACGAAAGCATTCGTCCCACCAACAGCCCAGTTGACATTCCCGTCTCCGTTAACGTCTAGGCGACTCCACACGTTATTTGCGACGGTTGCAAAGACCAAGTTCTTCGCTGGTCGATAACTGTCTGGCAAGACAAAGATATTGCCAGACGTCCCGTTCTTGACCAGTCCTTGAATCGTCACCATTCCATCAGCCATCTTGCGATAACGCGCGCCTTGCCAAACCGTCGTATCATAGTCAACCCACCCGTTTATGAATGTTGGCGTATGCCAGGGATCGACCTTCGTGACACCGATGATGAAGTTCCCTGATGGAGGTACGGTTAGGCCCATTACCCGGTCGCCCGAGGTCTTTGCATCACCAGTCAGGTTCACTGCATTGATAGGTTCGGTGTCACCGTCGTACAGAATGGACACCCCGTCAGCGGCAATACTGGCTGGGCGCAGTGTCCATGTGAGACCAAGAGACTTGGCTCTATCTACAATGGACTGTGCGCCAATGCCTACGAGGGCGGGAGCCTGATCCGGGTCACTGGTCATTGGCGGTAAGCCTTACGTAGCAAGTGATTCATGTCGCCACCCTCAGTCAGTGCCATACTCCACGCCAGCTCCAACCACAGATCCCCCTGCCACTCGATGACGTTGTACGAGTCATGGCGAGGATCTGGGGCAGTTGTCAGCGACACACGTTCAAAGATTGTCTGTCGGTTGACTAGGTTTTGAGCAATCTGCTCAGCCTGAAGCTGGTCTGCGATCTGGAGATCCTGTACCTCCAGGATTTCGAACCCTCTGTTCGCCACAGAATGAGGAGCTGTGGGTGGTACCGAAGCAGTACCTACCACTGGAACTGTCGCATCGGTGGCTGCGTTAGAGATCACCACGAACGTGTTAGGTGCAGTGAGTAGATCGTCAGTCTCAATGATGTTCGATCGAGTGACCTGGTTGCCGGCATCGTAATCAAAGTCAGGGATCTTGGTGGCCGGGTCGAACGATCTGATGAATCGCATGACACCGTTGTTGTCGAACCATGGACTGAAGTAGTCACCAGACACTGACAGGGCCTCTAGCATGGAGCCTCTACCGGTGCCAATAGCCCAAGAGTTCACGGACGTCAGAGACGATGCCTCCATGACGAAGTCGATCGGCAGTCCGGCCAGGATCAGAGCAACAACCACTGGAACCGGGCGGGGCGTAGTTCCGTCTAGGCCACTGATCCCGGTGGGGCTCTGCTGATCGACCAGGAACATCTCATCGTTGAGTGCTACCTGGCCCAGCTTGCCGCTGGTGTACTTCTGCCTCGTGAAGTCGGTGAACATGTATTTCCCCAACGGGTACGTAGCCCCGTTGGGGAACACCATCGACACCGTGATGCGGTCACGGATCGCGTTGATAGCAGCGGTGTCCTCCGCGCCCAGCGACAGAGACAGCTGACGTTTGATGGTCCGCGTCGTGTCATGGGTCAGTGAGGCGCCACGGAGGGGATGAATCTCTCCCAGGTCTTCGCCCGTGATCCCGTCAGTGCGATGGAACGTGAACGAGGCCTGACGCTGGCCCATCCAGGGGGCCAGGTCCAGCAGCGGATCAAACGGGAACAGCGTAAGGGTCATCACGGATCCACGGGGGTGGGCGTATCAGTGACCTCCACGATGGCTACCGGAGCCATGTATAGGCGCCGGTCACGTTGCACATCCCCGTTAGGTACGGAGACGTTGGCGAACCATCGGTTCCCGTCCTCGTCTCGCAGGCAGATGTAGGGGACGTTCACCCAAGCCATGTTGCGCAGGCCGGTGAAGTCCTCCAGCGTTTCTGGGGAGATGGCTGCGGCCTGGACTAGGAGGTTGCGACTGAAGTTGGTGCCGCCACGCTCCGTGGGACGGAAGGCGGTGACGTAGTCCCGGCCGTACATGGTCTGGAAGGTTTGGCCAGCAGCCTCGGGGAAGTTGAAGCTCTCGTGAACCTCTCCTTCCCAGCCGAGGCAGTAGGCCAGGTTACTGGCTCCCGACTGCACGGAGTTGGTGGTGAAGATCCAGACGTGATCGTTGGCTCCGACACTGGTGGCAGTGACGCCGGGAGCTGCGATCGTGCTGGAGATGGTGGCGGACCATGGACCTGCGAACTCCAGGACGTTCACCTTGCGGATCCGGTAGCTGGTCAGGATCGCCACTCTGGCTTCGTAGTCGTTGAAGGTGAGGAGACCTTGGTTCGTCGCCTTCATGATCGTCTTCCAGGTGGGGTCCACTGTGTCCATGCGCTGGATCTCGGTGTACCCCAGGTCGTAGTTAGACACCGTGATGTTGTCGTACGAGATCGTCATGGCGCCAGCACCCGAAACCGATCGAGTGACAACAGTGCCAGCGTTCGGGTTAGCCACAGTGACTACCTCAAGGAGCCAGTGGTCTGGTTCAGGGTCGCCGTCCAACCAGGCCTTGCCCTTGAAACTGGAACCGAACAACTGCAGTCTCAGCTTCACTCTGGTGCCAGGAATGTACCGACCAGCGAACACGACGTTGCCTAGTTGCGTGTGCACGCCACCAACCGCACTGGACAGGAACAACTTCACTGTTCCATCGGCAGGGAAGTTGACCTCTCCGTACAGGTGATCGCCGGCTCCGTTGTCCCGAAGCCCGATAGAGCCCCAGTGATCCAGGGTGGTAGCCGCTGTGTCCGACCAGATCTCCGCATAGGCGTTGACATTTCGCGCTGAGAACGAGGCCAGTCGCGTGATGCGGTAAGAGCCGGTGGTGGACAGTAGGACATTGCCAACGGAACCGTTCACAGAGAAGTCCGTAGCCGATCCACCAGTTGCCGTCCAGGCCTGCCCGCCCGTGGACGTACCCCAGCCACTGGCTACGACCCTGGAGAACACGTCCGTCATCTGGTTCACGGTGTCGAGGCTCCAGGCCAGCTGGTTGTACGCAATCTGGCTAGGAATGAAGGCAGGGTTGATGCCACAGTTCAGACCGATGCCAGACACAGCCTGGTTCAGCTGCGTGATACCGAACCCAGACACAGCCGCAGAGTCCTGGCTGAACATGAGTACCGCGTCAGCGCTCATGTCATCAGTTGGCTGGAGGATAGTTAGGTCGTCGAACACCATGGACTGCGGCAACGTGTTGGTGTTGCCTGCAGTGATGAATGATGCAATGCGGATTGATCCAGCACCCGGTAGAGCCCCATCGAACACAGTGAGAAGCCAAGCTGTTGGTTCAGGCGTACCTCCAGTAGTAAGCCAGCCCTTCGCTTGCAAGGTGTTGCCAATGATCCTGAACCTAACAGTGACGCTGTTAGGCGGGACTACGCCGGGGATGACTGTGGGACCAGCAAGGCCTGTTGCCACCCCGGCAACGTTTTTACCAATAGTCAAGGTGATGGTGTTGGCAGTGGTGCGCGTAACCGTTAAACGGTAATGATTGTTTACATCGATATACCTAACATCGTGGAATGACACAAAGCTCTGGGTTAGTGGTGCTGCTCCCAAGGTGCTGTCGTCAGCGACGCGGTAGTCGATGTTTGCCTGAGGGACGATACCCAGCACGATTGAGTCGGTTGTGACCGTAGTGGTATGCACATGCCGTGCGTCGGAACCGGTGGTGGTGAATTCAGATGTCGTGCCAGTAGCAATGGTCCAGACCTGACCGGTATCTGCGGTACCCCAGCCATTGGCTGTGACTCTGGAGAACGTGTCTTGTATCGCGGCGTAGTTCGGCTGAGTGCCTTGGTCTGACAGCGTCCCCGGATTCCAGGTCATGTTGATAGTGGCACCGGCGTTCGGCTGGCCATAGGTTGCGTTGTACAACTGGCCAGGGAAGGTAGCCAGGGAGGAGGTGTTCCCTGGTGTCCCCGAGAGCGCCACGGCAGCAGCCCCCAGTACTTCCCATCGGTTGGCCTTCAGCTCAGAGGCAGATGACCAAATCCACTGTGGATTGGTACCAGTGCCCATGGTCGGAGCTGTTGGGAACCTGAGGGTTACTTCCTTCCAGCCATCGATGATCGGCTGGAGGGCGTCCCACTGAGCGGGGGTGATGCTGACGTTCATCCCTGCCCCGGAGATGCTCGGCGAGGACAAGGTGAGCGGGACTGTCGTGTCACCGAATCGGCGGGCGTAGAACCGAACCTGAGGATAGGTGGATGAAGTCAGCCCGACATCGTAGATGTCTTGGGCGGCAGTGAAAGCGCCGTAGACCTGAGCAACAACCTGGGTCCCGTAGGCGTGGACCTCGGTCAGTGGCCCACTAGATGTATGCACGGACAGCTGCGGCAGGATGGGAGTCTGAATAGCTGTAAATGTCTCTCCCTCTGCCGTGTCGTCCATGGGAAACGGCAAGTTTACTTGCACACCGGGCTGGTTGGGCATCGCGTACAACTCACGGAGCGCGTTCAAGGAAGAGAAATCAGAGGTGGTTGCGGCCAGGTTGTCGTTGTTGCCGCCCACGTCAGCCGATGACAGAGTCACCGTGTAATTCCCGGCAGGGATGACGGGGTTTGCCGTGTACGACAGATCCCTGAGGGTTAGTGCGTTGACTCCGAGGAGAGTGTCCTGTCCGAATGAGGCAGAGGAGAACGTGGTGCCGAACTGTGCCGCACCTACAGCCAGCCTCTGTTCCTCGCAGTACAAGACTTCTAACCCGGCGTAAAACAAGAAGCAGGATGAATTGCTTGTTGACCCGGAGTTAACTGTGGTCCCCGTGGTCGCGTTCACGAATAGGCGGGTGGCTACAGTGTCCAGTCGCTTAAGTTGCGAATAGGTCCAGGGCATCCGCTCTGACACAGAGGTAGGACTGCTGGCCGTCCAAAACTGGTTGATCTCACCGAACTTGATTCTGGAGATCGTGCCCGAGTCACCGAATCTACCGAACAGGGCGAACGGGTTAGAGGGAACCACGTTGGTAGTAGTGCTCACGTACAGGGCGCTAGCGGAGGACAGTCCATTGCCGAATACGTCTGCGCTACCAGATCCACCTAGCAGGAGGTTAACTCCCAAGATCCTTTTGCCAGTTAGCTGTGCTGTGTATTGCTCCAATGCGAAACTCATGATGACGCCAGAGTTGCCGATGTTCGTTTGCAACGAGATGCCGCTACTGCTGGACTGGGTTGACAGTGCCGCGACAGCGCTTGCGGCACTGATGACGGAGCCACCACTTACCGCCGCCGAGTTACAAGGAACAACTACTCGCTGTACAGGACCACTGAGCCCCGCCAAGCCGGATGGATAAATCGCGGCTAGGTAAGTCTGACCTCGGTCAGTGTTAGGTGGCATGTCCTTAACGTAGAACCGAGCGTCCTGCAAGGTACGACTAGCGGTAGTCGTGAAGCTGTGTCCTAGCTCAACGGCGTTAACGGCAGGAGAGAAGACGGTGGTCTCTGGCCGAATCGGCACCCACTCCTGACCCAGGATGTAGGGAATGTGAGGGTTGTAAACTCCCATCGTTACAGGGTCCTAACTGCGAGTCGGGTGTTCCGTGAAGCAATCTG
>Ga0193699_10001180_pt1 | contig 10470 bp, 8 predicted proteins | sample L3c2metaG_FD_160095 | JGI IMG/M metagenome (GOLD analysis project Ga0193699, IMG submission 160095) | Soil microbial communities from a riparian zone of the East river system, Colorado, United States - L3c2 | ecosystem: Environmental > Terrestrial > Soil > Riparian zone | place: USA: East River... | reverse complement strand
CGCGCACGCCGAGCAGGGGAGGCGCATCGTCGAGCGTGGCCAGCCGCGGCGGATAGCCGGCTTCATCGGGTGCGAGCAGGTTGACGCCGATCTTGCTGCTGGCCGCGAGTTCGGCGCGCGCATCTTCCTCGCTGCAGATCCGCCCCGGACGATCCGCGCCGCCGCGCCGCGCGAGATCCGGCAGCCGCTCCAGCGCGGTGCGGGCGCTGCCGAAATGATTGATCAGGGAGCGGAAGGTGCGTGGCCCGACATTGTCACTGCGGATCAGCCGCAGCCAGTCGATCCGCTGTGCGTCGGTGAGGTGGGTGGTGCTTGGTGTTTTGGTGTCCATGCTGCCCCTGCGGCCATAGCTTCGCGCAACCGGAGAGTGGGATCAACTCGATTTAAACGCGCAAAAGGCCTCTCCGCGTCATGCCCGGCCATAGCAGTCTGCCTTGCGCAGACGGCGTAAACTTGTCTGCGATGCCGGGCATTCACGTTTTGCTGCATCGAGCGAGAGAAAGACGTGGATGGCCGGGACAAGCCCGGCCGCTTGCGCCCTCCGCTTGCCCGATCCCAAACCTGTCCGTAAAAGCGTTCCCGTCACTGCAGAGGAACGTTGCCCATGATCTCGCTTGCCGAACTTCAGCGCCGTATCGATTCCGGCGAGCTTTCAGCCGATGCCGCGATCGCGCAGTCGGTCGAAGCGACCGTCGCGCACGACAAAACCATCGGCGCCTTCGTCTGCCGTCCCGAAACTGTGCACGCGGCAAGTGCCGGGCCGTTGCGTGGCATCGCCGTCGGCATCAAGGACATCATCGATACGGCCGATTTTCCGACCGAAATGGGTTCGACTATCTACAAGGGCTGGCAGCCGCGCGAGGATGCGCCCGTGGTGATGATGCTGAAGCAGGCCGGCGCGAGCATCGCCGGCAAGACCACCACGACGGCGTTTGCGTCGGTCGATCCGACCGCGACGCTCAATCCGCGCAATCACGGTCATACGCCGGGCGGATCATCATCGGGCTCGGCGGCAGCCGTCGCGGCCGGCATGATTCCGCTGGCACTGGGCACGCAGACCGGCGGTTCAGTGATCCGGCCTGCCTCGTTCTGCGGCGTGGCCGCGATAAAACCGTCGTTCCGGATGCTGCCGGCGGTCGGCGTGAAGTGCTATTCGTGGACGCTGGATACCGTCGGGCTGTTCGCGGCCGGGGTCAAAGACCTGGCGCACGGGCTCTCCGCCATGACCAGCCGGCCCGAATTGCTGCTTGGCGCCGCGACCGAGACGCCGCGCATCGGTGTCGTGACGCAGGATTTCGCCGGCGCGCCGGAAGCGTCAGGCGGGGAGGCGCTGCGGATCGCAGTGCTCGCGGCGGAGCGTGCGGGCGCTTCCGTCCGCGCGCTCAGCCTGCCTGATATCATCGCGGAAGCTTGGCGGATCCATCCGACCCTGCAGGAATTCGAGGCGCATCAGGCGCTGGCCTGGGAATACCGCACGCAGCACGCCGCCATGCCGCCGCTGCTGCGCGCGCTGCTGGACAAAAGCGTCGGCACCCCGCCATCAGACTATGACGCGGGGCGCAGCATTGCGAACCGCGCCCGCAAGGCGTTGAGAGCGATATTCGAGGACGTCGAGGTATTGCTGACATTCTCGGCGCCGGGGGCTGCGCCGAAAGGACTGGCCTCGACCGGCGAAGCCCGCTTCAACCGGCTGTGGACGCTGATGGGCGCGCCCTGCGTCAACGTCCCCGCTTATGTCGCGGAAGGCGGATTGCCCGTTGGTGTGCAGGTGATCGCGCGATTTGGCGACGATGCGGGCGCGCTGAGGGCTGCGCGCTTCGTCGAGGAAGCACTGGCGCGGCGGTGAAAATCATTCGTCATGGCCGGGCAGAAGCGCGTCTTCGCGCTAGATGTCCCGGCCATCCACGTCTTCACCTCCCATCATGCTGCACAAGAAAGCCGTGGATGCCCGGCACAAGGCCGGGCATGACGGGAGATGGTGTCGTCGTCACTTCTGCCCGATCCGCCCCTCGGTCCCCGCCTGCAATCGCCTGATGTTCTCGCGGTGCATGTAGAACAACAGCAGCGTCAGCACGGCGAACAATGAGGCCAATGCGGGATGGCCGAACCACCACAGGAAGATCGGGGTCACAAAACTCGCCACCAGGGCCGAGAGCGAGGAGTAGCGCGAGGTCGCGGCGACGGCGGCCCACAGCACGCAGAACACCACGGCGGCGGGCCAGAACAGCCCGATCAGCACGCCGATATAGACCGCGACGCCTTTGCCGCCCCTGAACTTGAGCCAGACCGGGAAGAGATGGCCGAGAAAGGCGCCGAGCGCCGCCAGCATCGCGGCATTGGGACCTCCGAAATAGCCTGATATGACCACCGCGACCGTGCCCTTCAGCGCATCGCAGATCAGCGTCGCCGCGGCGAGGCCCTTGCGGCCGGTGCGCAGCACATTGGTGGCGCCGATATTGCCGGAGCCGATCGAGCGCAGGTCCTGCGTGCCCGCGAGTTTTGTGAGCACCAGCCCGAACGGAATCGAGCCGAGGAGATAGCCGAGGATCAACGCCACCGGCAGCCATGCTTCAGGCGACATCGGCATTCCCTCCTTGCCGGCGAGTTTCGCGCGGATCAGACATGCTCATACACCGTCCGGCCGCCGACGATGGTGCGCACGACGCGGCCCGAAAACCGCGATTCGTCGAACGGCGTGTTCTTGCATTGCGATTTGAGATCGCCGGGATCGAGCACCCAGGGCGTATCGGGGTCGATTACGATGATGTCGGCGGGCGAGCCCGCGCGCAGCGACCCGCCCGGCAGTCCCAGCAGCTCGGCAGGGCGCGTCGACATCGCGCGGATCAGGGTTTTGAAATCCATCTCGCCATTGTGGATCAGCCGCAGCGCCGCCGGCAACATGGTTTCCAGCCCGATCGCGCCGGCGGCTGCCTCCGCGAACGGCAGCCGCTTGACCTCGACGTCCTGCGGATTGTGATCGGACATCACGACGTCGATCAGGCCTGAGGCGACGGCTGCGACCAGCGCGAGGCGGTCATCCTCGGTGCGTAGCGGCGGCGACAGTTTTAGAAAGGTCCGGTAGGGGCCGATGTCGTTTTCGTTCAGCGTCACATTGTTGATTGAGACCGAGGCACTGACCGCAAGCCCGGCGTCGCGGGCGCGCTTCAAAATTTCCAGCGACTCGATGCAGCTCAATGAAGCCGCGTGATACCGCCCGCCGGTCAGCGCGACCAGGCGCATGTCGCGCTCCAGCATCACGGCCTCGGCGGCATTGGGGATGCCGACCAACCCCAGCCTTGCGGCGAACTCGCCTTCGTTCATGACGCCTTCGCCGACCAGATTCGGGTCTTCGGTGTGATGCACGATCAGCGCGTCGAAATCGCGGGCATAGGTGAGGGTGCGGCGCATCACCTGCGCATTGGTGATGCTGCGGTCGCCGTCGGTGAAGGCCACGGCGCCGGCGGCCTTCAACAGGCCGATCTCGGTCATCTCCTCGCCGCGCATGCCCTTGGTCAGCGCCGCCATCGGATGGATGTTGACGATCGCGGTGTCGCGGGCGCGGCGCAGGATAAAATCCACCGTCGCCGAATTGTCGATCACGGGCGAAGTATCGGGCTGGCAGATGATGGTGGTGATGCCGCCGCTCGCCGCCGCCTGGCTGGCGGAAGCAAAGGTTTCGCGGTGGCTGGCGCCGGGCTCGCCGACAAAGGCGCGCATGTCGACCAGGCCCGGGGCGATGATCTTGCCGGCGCAGTTGATGATGTCGGTGCCTTCGGGCACGCCGGCGGCCCCGATGCCGCGCCTCGAGTCGCGGATCATGCCGTCGGCGATCAGGACGTCGCCGGGACCGTCGAGATCGCGCGAGGGGTCGATCAGGCGGGCGTTGGCGAGCAGGATCGGGCGGCGGTGGTCGCTCAGCATGATGTCACGCGTTCGGCAGGTTGCGGGCGAGCGCTTCGAGCACCGCCATCCGCACCGCCACTCCCATTTCGACCTGCTCGCGGATCAGCGATTGCGCACCGTCCGCCACGATCGAGTCGATCTCGACGCCGCGGTTCATCGGCCCCGGATGCATCACCAGCGCGTCGGGCTTGGCATAGGTGAGCTTCTTCTGGTCGAGGCCGAAATAGTGAAAATATTCGCCCGACGACGGCACGAACGAGCCATTCATGCGCTCGCGCTGCAGCCGCAGCATCATGACGATGTCGGCGCCGTTGAGGCCCTCGCGCATGTCTCGGGCGACCTCGACGCCCATCCGCTCGATGCCGCGCGGCAGCAGCGTGGAGGGGGCGACCACCCGGACACGGGCGCCCATGATGTTGAGCAGCAGGATATTGGAGCGCGCCACCCGCGAATGCATCACGTCGCCGCAGATCGCGACCACCAGCCCTTCGAGCCGGCCCTTGTTGCGGCGGATGGTGAGGGCATCGAGCAGCGCCTGGGTGGGATGTTCATGAGCGCCGTCGCCGGCGTTGACGACGGATCCGTCAACCTTGCGCGCCAGCAACTCGACCGCGCCGGAAGCGTGGTGCCGCACCACCAGGATATCCGGATGCATGGCATTCAGCGTCACCGCCGTGTCCATCAGGGTCTCGCCCTTGCGGATCGAGGAGGAGGACACCGACATGTTCATGACGTCGGCGCCGAGCCGCTTGCCGGCCAATTCGAACGAGGCTTGGGTGCGGGTCGAGGCCTCGAAGAACAGATTGACCTGGGTGCGGCCGCGCAGCGAGGTGCGCTTCTTGTCGACCTGGCGGTTGAGCTCGACATACTCCTCGGAGAGGTCGAGCAGGCCGGTGATATCGGCAACGGAAAGGCCCTCGATGCCCAGCAGATGCCGGTGACCGAGGACGAAGGTCGATTTCGATGCAGGGGTCATTAAAACGAGAGCTATAGGCAGAGATGCAGGGCGGGGCAAGCGCGAATAAAGGCCCAACGAGTTATCCCCCGGTCTGTCCGCCGGCAGGTTAAGAGGGCTGCCGCATTGCTGCCGCGTTCGGCGCGAGGGAACATGTTCATGCAGAAGTTGAAACTGATCGCGGTGATCGCATTAACCGGTTTTGGGCAGGCAGCCGGCATGGCCGCTGGTGCGCAGACTTTGCCCGGCGGTTTTGTATTCCTGCGCGACATCGATCCCAGCGTCATCCAGGACATGCGTTACGCCGGCGCGAACAATTTCGTCGGCCGGCCGCTCCGGGGGTACGACGCTGCCGAATGCGTGGTGAAGCGCGAGGTCGGGCTGATGCTGCGCAGCGTGCAGCGGGAACTGGCGCCGCAGGGCCTGTCGCTGAAAATGCTGGATTGCTACCGCCCGGCGCGCGCGTCGCACGACATGGTGGTCTGGGCCAGGAACGGCCGGGAGACGCCGGCCGAGCGGCGTTACAATCCGGCGTTCAGCAAAGCCGATCTGTTTCGGCTGGGTTACATCGCCGAGCGCTCCGGCCATTCCACCGGCGCCGCGCTCGACCTCACCCTGGTCGACCTGAAAGCCAACAATTCGGCTGTGTTCGATCCGGCAAAAACTTACGCCGACTGCACCGCGCCGGAAAACGCCCGCGCGCCGGAGGGCAGCGTCGACATGGGCACCGGCTATGATTGCTCCGATGTGAAGGCCCACACGGCGGCGCGGTCCATCACATCGGCCCAGCGCCGATGGCGGAATGTGCTGGTTGCCGCGATGGCGAAGCAAGGTTTTGTGAACTATTCAAAGGAATGGTGGCACTTTTCGCTGCCGGCCGCGGGCGGGCAGGCGTACGATTTTCCGATTGTGCGGGGTTCGAGATAGTTACGCATGCATCGTTCTAGCTCGGCATTGCGAGTTCCGTACCGGCCTTGGGCCGACCCTGATGAATGAAACAAACACGACTGTCATCGCCCGGCTTGACCGGGCGAATCCGCCCAGTATTCCAGAGACGCCAGCGATAGAATCGAGAAGCCGCGGTGTACTGGATCGCCCGGTCAAGCCGGGCGACGACAGTTTTGTTGTGGCGGGCGTCTTACCTAACCCCATTTTCTTCCGAGGACCGCAGCGACGAAGCAATCCAGCTTGGCCGCTGTGAAGCTGGATTGCTTCGCGGAGCCTGTCATCGGGCGCGCATTCGCGCGACCCGTTGGCTCGCAATGACGGTTCATCGACCGTAGACCCCGAGTGAAATTGCACTCGTTCCGGCGTATGATGATTTCCGATATCCGAGGAAACGACTCATGCCCCAGCCTTCATCCGCCACCCACGAAGTGCTCAACCAGTCCCCGCCATTCGAGGACATCGATCTGTTCACGCTGGACCGGCCACTTCTCGAAGCCGTCGCGGCCAATGGCGGCGCGTCGGCGCAGAAAGAACTGTCCGAATTCGGCAAGCACTGGGGCTCGGCCGAGATGGCTTCGCGGGGCCGCGTCGCCAATGAGAATACCCCAAAACTGCGGACCTTCGATTCCCGCGGCAACCGGCGCGACGAGGTCGAGTTTCATCCGGCCTATCACGAATTGATGGCGCGCAGCGCCCATGCCGGCGTGCACAATTCGACCTGGGGCCCCGACGGCAGGCCGGCCGGCGGTGCCGCCGAAGTGGTGCGCGCGGCAAAGTTCTACATGGCGGCGCAAGTCGAGACCGGGCATCTCTGCCCGATCACCATGACCCGCGCCTCGGTCGCGGCCCTGGCGGTTCAGCCGGACCTGCTGGCGAAGACGATGCCTGTGATAGGCACGCGCTCTTACGATCCGACCTTTGCGCCGTGGCCGACAAAACGCGGGATGACGCTCGGCATGGGCATGACCGAAAAGCAGGGCGGCACTGATGTGCGCTCCAACATGACGCGCGCGGAGCGCGACGGCGAGGCCTATCGCATATCAGGCCATAAATGGTTCATGTCGGCGCCGATGTGCGACGCCTTCCTGGTGCTGGCGCAGGCTGACGAAGGCCTGACATGCTTCTTCATGCCGCGCTTTGCGCCGGACGGATCGGTCAATGCGATTCAGTTTCAGCGCCTGAAGGACAAGCTCGGCAACCGCTCCAACGCATCGTCCGAGGTCGAATTCGTCAATGCCTATGCGACCCGGGTCGGCGACGAGGGCAAGGGCATCCGCACCATCATCCAGATGGTGCAGCTGACGCGGCAGGATTGCGCGATTGCTTCCGCCGGCCTGATGCGCTCGGGCCTGGCGCATGCGCTGCATCACGCGAGACATCGCAGCGTATTCCAGAAGCATCTCGCCGATCAGCCGCTGATGCAGGCGGTGCTGGCCGACATGGCGCTGCATGTCGACGCGTCCATCGCGCTTGTCATGCGGCTCTGCCGTTCGTTCGACCAGGCGCCGCACGATCCGAAGCAGGCGGCCTTCATGCGGCTGCTGACGCCGGCGATAAAGTACTGGGTGTGCAAGAGCGCGCCGGGATTTCTGTATGAGGCAATGGAGTGCCTCGGCGGCAACGGCTATGTCGAAGAGGGCATTTTGGCGCGGCATTATCGGGAATCACCGGTCAATGCGATCTGGGAGGGGTCCGGCAACGTGATGTGCCTCGACGTGCTGCGCGCGCTGTCGCGGGAGGCGGAAGCGGCGGCTGCGGTCCTGAAAGATCTCGCTGGGGAAGCCGCTGGGCTGCCGGGCGCAAGCGAGGCGGTGGCCTTCATCGCCAAGGCATTCCGCAGGCCGGACGGCGAGCGCGTGGCGCGGTTGGTGGTCGAGAAGCTGGCGCTGCTCGCGGCCACGGCGGCGTTCAACAAGGTGTCACCGAAACATGCGGAACTGTTCGCGGCAACGCGGCTGGCCGAAAATCACGCCAGCATGTACGGCGCGGTCGATCTCGCGCAGGACGATATCCGGAGCCTGCTGGAGCGGGCGCTGCCGTGATTCACCTCGTCATGCCCGGCCTTGTGCTGGGCATCAAGCCCGGCCATGACGACAATCAAAGCTTGAAAGCCACTTGATGGACTCTCTCGATCCCGCAGCCCCGCCCGTCACGGTCACCCCTACCTCGCGCCCACCCCGCATCTGGAAATTCTGGGGCACCAGCCTGTGGGGCCTGTTCGTCTTCGCCGCGATGTTCGCAGGCCAGATCGCTGTGGTGGCCTGGTTCGTGTTGCGGCGGGAAGGGCCGATCGATCTTGCCGCCGCGATCCATGTGGTCGGCGGGGGTCTTACGGTTTCACTCTCCGTAATCATGGGCCTGCCGGCGGTGCTCGCGGCGTTGTGGATCGCCATCCGCGCCTCGCGCACGCCGTTCGCCGATTACTTGGCGCTGCGCTGGACCTCGTGGACCAACCTTGCGATTGGCATCGTCGCGCTGGCGGTCTTGGTCGCGGGCTGGGACCTGCTGTCGCGCGCCACGGGACGCGAGGTCGCGCCGGGGTTCATGGGCGACGTGCTGAAATCGGCGCAGGCCGACGGCGCACTGTGGCTGCTGGTGATCGCGTTCTGTGTCGCAGCGCCAATCACGGAGGAGTTCTTCGCGCGCGGCTTTCTCTATCGCGGCTGGTCCGAGTCGTTCCTGCGCGTCCCCGGCGCCATCCTGCTGTCGTCGCTGGTGTGGACGGCGCTGCATCTGCAATATGACTGGTTCTTTTTCGGCGAGGTGTTTTCGATCGGCCTCTTGCTCGGCTGGCTCCGCTATCGCAGCAACTCGACCTGGCTGACGGTAATCGTGCACGGCGTCAACAATCTCGCCGCGACGCTGCAGAGCTGGTGGCTGGCGGGGAACGGGTAGGTTTGTTCGTCATTGCGAGCCAACGGGTCGGCGCAAAGCGCCGCCCCGTTGGCTCGCAATGACGGCTTAAGCTGCCAGCGCGATCGCGATTGGCATGGTGATGGCCGCCAAAATCGTCTGCAGCGTGATGATCTGCGCCAGCAGCGGCGCATCGCCGCCCATCTGCCGGGCCAGCACATAGGCGCTCGACGACGCCGGCACCGAGGCGCAAACCACCACAATCACGAGATTGGGGCCGGCGAGGCCAAATGGCAGCGCCAGTGCGACTGCGAGCACGGGCATCAGGATCAGCTTGAGGAAGACCGTCAGCGCCGCAGCACCGCTGGGACGAAACATGCCTGCGAGCTGCAGGCCGGCGCCGGTGACCAGAAGGCCGATCCCGAGCGAGGAGCGGCCGAGCGCGTCGGCGACCTCGTGCCAGATGCGGGGCAGCGGCAGGTGCGCGATGTTGATCGCAAGGCCGATCGCGCAGGCCCAGATCAGGGGATTGCGCACCACGGTCATGGCGATGGCGCGGACCGACTGCTTTTCCGGCGAGGCATAATGCGCGAGCACCGCCACGCTGAACACATTGACCAGCGGGATGATCGCGACCATCGCGACCGAGGCCAGCGCCAGCCCGATGTCGCCGTAGAGATTGGCGGAGACCGCGAGCGCCACATAGGTCTGCCAGCGGGTGGCGCCCTGGAACACCGAGGTGAAGGCCGGACCATCGATGGCGCATCTCGCTATCAGAGGCCGCAGCGCCAGGCAGAGCAGCGACATCAATAGCGCCGAGAGCAGCAGCGCGCCGCCGACACCGGCGACGGGCACCTTGCTGAGGTCGGCCTTCACCAGCGTCTCGATCAGTAAGGCCGGGAACAGCACGTAATAGGTCAGCCGCTCGAGCCCGTGCCATTGCGTCTCCAGCCGCATCAGGCTGCGCTTCAACCCAAAGCCCAGCACGATCAGCAGGAAGACCGGCAGCAGCGCCGCAAGCACGCCCCCCATCGTCAGCGCTCTCCGCGCGTGTCGCGCAGCGTCATGAGCCGGTCGAGCGCGCCCTGCAGGATGAAGATCGCGGCGTGCTCGTCGATCACCTCCGCGCGCCTGGCGCGGCTCATGTCCATCCCGATCAACTCGCGCTCCACTGCCGCGGTGGAGAGCCGCTCATCCCAGAGCGCGATCGCAAGATCGGTCAGCCTGGACAAATTGCGGGCGAAGGCGCGGGTCGATTGCGCACGAGGCCCCTCGCTGGCGTCCATGTTGACGGGCAGGCCGAGCACGAAGCCGACGGCGCCGCGCTCGGCCGCAATCGCCAGCAGGCGCGCCGCGTCCGCCGTGAAGGTCTTGCGCTGGATGGTCCCGACGCCGGTGGCGAGCCTGCGGTCAGGATCGGACACCGCGACGCCAATAGTCTTGGTGCCGAGATCAAGCCCAACCAGCGCGCCGCGTTCAGGCCAGTGCGCAGCAGCTTCGATCAGCGGGAGAATGAGGGCAGGCATGGACCCGCATAACACGCGTCGCGGTACTCACGCAAAGGCACTTGCTTCACCTCTCCCCAGCGGGGAGAGGTCGAATTGCGAAGCAATTCGGGTGAGGGGGCTTGGTAATACGAGACACCGTAACCCCTCACCCGGCGCTACGCGCCGACCTCTCCCGATGGGAGAGGTGGGCACCGCGCCTCACTCTGTCCGTCAGCGAAGCGTCAACTGTGTTGGGCATGCTCAGCACCCTGCCACAGAAAATGCGGCTGGCCGCGGACGAGCAGAAACTCACAAGCCATATGC
>Ga0193699_10001179_pt1 | contig 10473 bp, 8 predicted proteins | sample L3c2metaG_FD_160095 | JGI IMG/M metagenome (GOLD analysis project Ga0193699, IMG submission 160095) | Soil microbial communities from a riparian zone of the East river system, Colorado, United States - L3c2 | ecosystem: Environmental > Terrestrial > Soil > Riparian zone | place: USA: East River... | reverse complement strand
AGCCAGACGTTGCGCGTGGTGCGATTCGACGCACTTCGGCCGCGCCAGAGCGCCTTCGTCGACGAGTCGCCATAGGAGACGGCGAGCCGGAGCGCCTCGTCGAATCCGTCGTTGGGAACGGGGCCCGCGCGGTACGCGCGATCGAGCGCCGGCATCCACCGCCGGATCGAATCGCCGAGCGCGGGAGGCATCCGTAGCTCCAGCTCATGAAGTGCACCAGTCAGGTCATCGAGAGCGCGTGGATCCTCTGGATGCTCCTCGATCAGTCGCGCCGACCAGCGGAGCACCTCGTCCGGCTCGTCGATGCTGTGCGCGAACACCACCATATCGTGCAGTCGCTCGGCATCGAGTCCGCGCTGCGGCCACAGCGCGTCGTACATCGACGCGTACTTCCGCTCCGCGCTCTGGAAGAAGCGGAGGATGTCGAACCTTCCATTCGCCACTCCGTATGACCGGGAGTAGGCCCAGCCGGCGGGGTGATGCGGGAAATGCCGCCTCAGCGAGTCGGTCACGTCCACCGCCTGTCGCGGGCGCAAGCGCTCGTCGCCACGGAATGGACCTGACCGCCTGAGGTCGAGGGCGGCGAGGTAGGATTCGAACGACGCCGTCCGCGTCGGAGAACCGCCGATGATGATCCACGGCTCGGATCCGTCCACGTCGCTCTCGTCGCGCACGGGATCGAGCACGCTTAGCCTGAGCGCGAGGAAGTCGGATGGGAGCCGGATCGTTGCCACGAAGGCGCCGTCGGCACTCCGTGTCAGCCCTGCCAATGAATCCCCCATCCCCTCGAATGGACTCGTACCGAAGCGGCTGTGGTTGGCGCCCGTCGGCATCGCGAAAGTCCCGACGAGGATGAGCCGAGGCGCATCCTTCATCCACGGCGGCGCCTGGTAGCGCACGGTCACCGTGCCGCCGGGCACGGGCCGCGCCGGGGAGAAGGTGAGCCTGCTCGTGCCCGCGGCCTGCAGGCCGGACGGGCGGGGCCAGGCGATGGCCGCGAGGAGTGCCGCCGCGACGGCGCTGGCGGCGAGACCGGCCAGCATTCGGGGACGACGACGCGCAGCCAATACGTCCCTCATGGGACGAAGGCTCGGCTCGAGTCGTCGCGGCTCCGCCGCGGCAGACTCAATGCGCGCCCAGAGCTCGCGCGGCGCGCCAGTCGGAGTGACCGCGCGGGCCGCGTCCCCAAGCCCGCGGATCTCGTCGATGACGCCGCGGCAGCGCGCGCAACGGGCCACGTGGCGTCCGACGCGCGTGCGCGCTGCCTCCACGTCGCTCCGATCGGCATGAGACGACAGCGCGTCGAACGTCGGATGCAGACCACTCAGGATTCCCATCATCGCGAGCCTCGCAGCATGTCGCGCAGCTGGCGCCGCGCCCGGTGAAGTCGTACCTCGGAATTGGCGACGGAGATGCCCAGAAGCTCCGCGATCTCGGCGTGCTCGAGCCCTTCCACTTCCTTGAGAAGGAAGACCGCGCGGTGCTCGTCGGACAGTCGCACGAGGGCGGATTCGATCGAGAGGCGCTCGAGCGCATGATCCGCTCGCGCGACGAGCGAGGCGATGCCGTCGACGCTCACCTCGCGCCTGCGCTGGCCGCTGCGCAGGTGCATGAGTGCCTGACGCACCGCGACGCGACGAATCCAGCCGGCGAAGCTCGACGTCCCGCCGGTGAAGCCACCGAGCGCCGATGGAAGTCGTATGAAGAGCTCCTGGGTCACGTCCTCGGCATCGGCCGCGCTGACGGTGAAGCGAAGCGCCGTGCCGTACACCAGGTCACCGTAGGTGACGAACAGCTCGCCGAGCGCTACGGTGTCACCGGCGACGGTGCGGTCGAGGCGCGCGCGGAAGACGACGGGATCATCGTCGACGAGGGTCATGAGGCGAGGGAAGCCATTGGATGATCGTGGCATGACCCTTAGATGCCGGGGGCGAGCGCAACCTTACATGCGAGATGACGCGCCGTCCGCCCCCTGAAACACCAAGGCGGCGAGTCCGCGAGGACTCGCCGCCTTGATCCCTCCACACTCGTCGCCGTGTCAGAACGGCAGATCGTCGTCTTCGTCCGCGAGCGCGCCCGGGAAGTCCTCGAAGTCCTCGCCACCCGCCGCGGCCTTCGCCTTGGCCGGAGCCGCCGCGCGAGTGCGCGCGCCCCCGTTGGCCTCGGCATCGAAATCGCCACTGGCACCACGACTGCCACCGCCAGATCCGCCGCCGAGCATGATAAGCTCGCGCACGTTGATCTCGGTGGAATAGCGCGTCTGGTTCTCCTTGTCCTGCCACTGGCGATACTCGATGCGGCCCTCGACGTAGATCTTGTCGCCCTTCTTGACGTACTTCTCGACGATGTCGGCCAGCTGCGAGCTCTTGGTGTTCCACACCACGCAGCGGTGCCACTCGGTCTTCTCCTGCTTCGATCCGCTCGCGTCGTTCCACGAACGGCTCGTCGCCAGCGAGAAGGTCGCGACCCGATTGCCACCGGTCGTCGAGCGCACCTCGGGATCGTTCCCGAGGTTTCCGATCAGCGTCACCTTATTCAAGCTCCGGCTCATACACTCCTCCTGGGCGAGATGTCGTTGCCTCGCCGCACACGCTAAAGATTAAGTCCAAGACGACGCTACCAAAATGTTGCACACATCCGTAAAACACCGTTTCCCATCCACTTGCACCAGCATGTTCACGTAACACTTTACTTCAGCTCGGTGCCAGATCCCGCCTGAGCAGCAGTGCGTCCTCCGACGGAAGCTGATAGTACCCCCGCCGCCGGCCGACCTGGGAGAAGCCGAGGGACTCGTACAGCGCCCGCGCCGCCACGTTCGACTCCCGGACCTCAAGATACAGGGCCCGGACCCCGGACTCCATGAGCTCGGCGGCGATCCTTTGGAGCAGCACCCGGGCGACCCCGCGCCGCCGCGCCTCCGGCGCCACGGCGAGGTCGGCGATCTCCCCCTCATCCGCCATCACCAGCGCCACAACATACCCCACCAGGCGCGGCTCGCTACCCCCGCGCTCCCCCGCACCACTGCCTTCCTCCGCCACCAGGAACCGCAGGTGTCTCAGCGCCAGGGCTGCCGAGAACGTCTCGAAGCTCCAGGGGTCGGAGAAGGACGCGCGCTCGATCGACGCCACCCGCTCGAGATCCGTCGGCACGCAGCGGCGGATCGCGAGCGTATCGCTCGTGGACGCCGTCACGGCGCGACGAGCGGACGCCCGTGCTCCGCCTCCCACTTCACCTGCGCTTCCGCCAGCCGCCCATACGCCGGCTCCCACCCCGCCAGGTCGGCAGGTGGTGTCGCATCGATCAGCTTTGTGAGCCTCGCCGCCGCTCTCGCGTGCGGCTCCACCGAGTGCTCCGGCTGACGTGGACCGACCGCCCGAGCACCGTGCTCCTGGGCGGTCGCGGCCACCGTGATCGACGGTACCAGGCGCGTCGGCATCAGTCTCTCGACCGTTCCATCGGCGAACACCTCGTACAGTTCCACATAGTGCTCGCCGCGCAGGGCGTCGATCGCCGCGAGGTAGCGACCCGGCGTGAGCGCCGTCTGCGAGGCGACGAGCAGCGCGAGGGATGAAACCGGCACGAGCGGGACGCCGGTCGCCAGGGCAAGCCCTTTCGCGATGCCCCCGGCGATGCGGAGGCTCGTGAAGCTGCCCGGCCCCGCCCCGCACACTACCCGCCCGAGCGCTTTCGGCGCGACGCCGCACTCCTCCAGCAGCGCGGCGGTGGCCGGCATCAGCGCTTCGTGCTCGCGTCCCCGCATCGCCACGGTACGCTCGCCAAGCAGCCGGCCGCCGTCGAGCAACGCGACACTGCCGACGTAGGTCGCAGCCTCGAGGACGACCGAGATCACGCGTGCCACCCGGCATAGAGGAGCCGGCGCGACGGATCGTCGGGGAAATGCTGGAGCGACAGGCTGACGCGACCCACTGGAACGCGATCGCCCGCACGTTCGGGCCATTCCACCAGCACGATGGCACGGGCGCTCACGAGCTCGTCCCACCCGATCTCGTCGAGCTGATCGGGACGATCGAGTCGATACAGATCGAGGTGATACACGGGGGAGCGTGGAGCGTGGTACTCGTGCACGAGCGCGAAGGTAGGGCTGGTCACCTCGTCGGTCACGCCGTAGCCGGCACAGATGGCCTGAACCAGCGTGGTCTTCCCTGCTCCGAGCTCGCCCGAGATGGTGACGACGAGCGGCGCGTTCGCCGCCTTGCCAAACCGCCGCCCCCAATCGCGGAGCTCGGCCTCTCCCATCGCCAGGGCGCCGTGCTCCGCGAGCGGGGGCACGAGCGGGGGATGCGACGGATGCGCCCCCGGGGAGCTCACCGGCGGCCGGCGGCCTTGGCATCCGCCGCGACCTTCCCGCGCGTCGGCGCTCCGGCCATCCGTGCCTTCACCTCGAACAGCTGGTCGCGCAGCCGCGCCGCGGCCTCGAAGTCGAGCGACGTGGCCGCCTCGCGCATCTGGTCCTCGAGCATCTTCACGAGCACCTCGGGCTCCACCATCTCGTAGCTTGGCGCCTCGGCTTCGGCGACCTTTCTGCCGCGTCTCGGCCTCTCATCCTCGCGCTCGACGCGCGAGTCGGCCACGCGGGTCGTGAACCGCACCTGGTCGATGCTCTTCGACACCGAGGTCGGCGTGATGCCGTGCTCCTCGTTGTACGCCGTCTGGATCTCCCGTCGCCGCGCCGTCTCGTCCATGCAGCGCTGCATCGAGCCGGTGATCCGGTCGGCGTAGAAGATCGCCTTGCCGTTGAGGTGGCGCGCCGCGCGCCCGACCGTCTGGATGAGGGAGCGGTCGGAGCGGAGGAATCCCTCCTGGTCCGCGTCGAGGATTGCGACGAGCGACACCTCCGGCATGTCGAGTCCCTCGCGCAGCAGGTTGATGCCGACGAGGACGTCGAAGTCGCCCAACCTCAGCCCTCTGACAATCTCCATCCTCTCGATGGCGTCGATGTCGCTGTGCATGTAGCGCACGCGCACACCGACCTGCTGGAGATAGTCGGTCAGGTCCTCCGACATCCGCTTCGTGAGCGTCGTGACGAGCACGCGCTCCCCCACCTTCACGCGCTGGCGGATCTCGCCGAGCAGGTCGTCGACCTGCCCGCGTACCGAGCGGACCTCGATCACCGGGTCGATCAGCCCCGTCGGGCGAATGATCTGCTCGACGACGACGCCCTCCGAGAGACGCAGGTCCAGCTCTCCGGGCGTGGCCGAGACGAACACGGCGCGCGGTGTGAGCGAGAGAAACTCGTCGAACATCAGCGGCCGGTTGTCCAGCGCGCTGGGCAGGCGGAAGCCATAATCCACCAGGGTCAGCTTGCGCGCCCGATCGCCGTTGAACATGCCGCCGATCTGCGGCAGGGTGACGTGCGATTCGTCGACGACGACGAGGAAGTCCTCCGGGAAGTAGTCGAACAGGCAGGCGGGGCGCTCACCCGCCTCGCGTCCCGACAGATGCCGCGAGTAGTTCTCGATCCCGGCGCAGGTGCCGATCTCCAGCATCATCTCGATGTCGAAGTTCGTGCGGCTCTCCAGGCGCTGGGCCTCGAGCAGGCGGCCGTTGGCGCGCATCTCGGCCAGTCGGCCGGTGAGCTCTTCGCGGATCACCTTCACCGCGCGTTCGAGCGTCGGCCGCTGGGTGACGAAGTGCTTGGCCGGATAGATCGCTGCCCGGTCGAGCACGGCGATGGTCTCGCCGGTGATGACGTTGATCTTCGAGATGCGCTCGACCTCGTCCCCCCACAGCTCGATGCGGACCCCCTGCTCCTCGTACGCCGGATAGATCTCGACCGTGTCGCCGCGCACGCGAAAGGTGCCGCGCTCGAAGGCCACGTCGTTCCGGTTGTACTGGATCTTCACCAGCGAGCGCAGGATGTCGTCGCGGTTGACCTTCTGCCCCTGCGTCAGCGTGACCATCTGCTCTCTGTACGAGACAGGATCACCCAACCCATAGATGGCACTGACCGTCGCCACGATGATGACGTCGTTCCGCTCCATCAGCGACGAGGTCGCGCGCAGCCGGAGCCGGTCGATGTCCTCGTTGATCGATGCATCCTTCTCGATGTACGTGTCGGTGGTCGGCACGTACGCTTCCGGCTGGTAGTAGTCGTAGTAGGAGATGAAGTACTCGACGGCGTTCTGCGGGAAGAAGCTCTTGATCTCGCCATAGAGCTGGGCGGCGAGCGTCTTGTTGTGGCTGAGCACGAGCGTCGGCTTCCCATACTGCGCGATGACGTTGGCCATCGTCATCGTCTTGCCCGAGCCAGTCACACCGAGGAGGGCCTGGAACCGGTCGTTCCGGTTGAGGCCCTGCATCAGCTCGGTGATTGCCTTGGGCTGATCGCCGGCCGGCTCGAAGGGAGCTTGGAGAATGAAGTTGGCGCGGGGCATGGGAGGAATCTAATCGCTTCGGGACTTATTCGGGAGCGCCGAAGGGCGTCGGTTGACGTCAATCGGGGTTTATCCTCTCCCGCCGCTGCACCTCGGTGATTCCCTTCACCTTCCGCGCCGCGCGGATGATCTTCTGGAGGTGGGCGAGGTTCTCGACTTCCACGAGCACCGCTCCCGATGCGCGTCCGTCGATGCTCCTCAGCTCCATGCTGCGGATGTTGGTGCCTGACTCGCTCACCGCCGCGGCGACGTCGGCATACAGGCCGCGCCGATCGTTTCCCTCGAGGGCGAGCCGGACGGTGAATCGCTCCCCTTCCGCCTCCTGCCAGTCGATCTCGAGCCGTCGCTCCGGCTCGTGCGCCAGGAAGAGAAGGTTCGGGCAGTCCGCCCGGTGGATGCTCACGCCGCGTCCGCGGGTGACGTAGCCCGTCACCGGATCACCCGGCACCGGCTGGCAGCACTGGGCGTAGCGCACCATGAGGCCGTCCACACCCTGGATGCGCACACCCTTGGTGCCGCGCACCCGGTCCACCAGCCGCTCGACCAGGGTCGGCTTGGCCTGCTCCTTCTCGACGTAGTCCGGGAAGAGATGCTTGAGGGCCAGTCCGACGTTGACGTCGCCTTGACCGATCGACGCGTACAGGTGCGTCGCGTCCAGCAGGGAGAGCGCGCGCGCCGCCGTGGTGAGGACGGCGTCGTCGGGTTTCAGCAGGCGCCGCCGCTTCAGCTCGCGTTCCAGGATGTCCTGTCCGAGCTTCACCGATGACGCGTGCTCTTCGTGCCGCAGCCACTGCCGGATCTTGTGACGCGCCCGGCCCGTGCGCACGTGCGCCAGCCAGTCGCGGCTCGGCTTGGCCGACGGCGACGTGATGATCTCGACCTGCTCGGAGTTCCGGAGGGGTCGCGACAGGGGCGCGATGCGACCGTTGATCTTCGCGCCGGAACAGCGCAAGCCGACCTGCGAGTGGACGGCGAAGGCGAAGTCGATCGGCGTCGCCCCCTTCGGCAGCTGGATCACGTCGCCGTTCGGCGTGAAGACGAAGATCTCGTCGGCGTACAGGTCCAGCTTCAGGAACTCGAGGAACTCGTCGGGCGTCTTGGCGTCGAGCTGCAGCTCGAGGATCTGCCGGAACCAGGTGAGATGGCGATCCAGCTCGTCGCCGCTCTTGGCGTCCTCCTTGTACAGCCAGTGCGCCGCGATCCCGAAGTCGGCGGTCCGGTGCATCTCCTTCGTGCGAATCTGGATCTCGTACAGCTGCCGTCCGGGCCCGAACACCGTGGTGTGCAGCGACTGGTAGCCGTTCGACTTCGGCTGCGCGACGTAGTCCTTGATCCGCTCCTGCACCGGCGTCCACCCCTCGTGGATGATGCCGAGTGCGTGGTAGCAGTCGGGAACGCTGTTGACCAGCACGCGAATCGCGAGGAGGTCGTAGATCTCCTCGTACGGCTTCTCGCGCTGCTTCATCTTCTTGTAGATCGACCAGAGGTGCTTGGGTCGTCCCGTCACCTCGACGTTCTTGATCCCCGCCTTGGCGAGCTCGCGCTCGAGCGGATCGCGGAGCGCGGCGATGAGCGCTTCGCGCTCCCCGCGCTTCTGCGCCACCTTCTTCGCCAGCGCCTTGTACTCGTCCCCCTCGAGGTGCTTGAACGCGAGGTCCTCGAGCTCCCAACGCATCTTCGCCATGCCGAAGCGGTGCGCGAGCGGGGCGTAGAGGTCGCGCGTCTCCTGCGCGATGCGCCGCTGCTTGTCCTCCGGGAGGAACTCCAGCGTGCGCATGTTGTGCAGCCGGTCCGCCAGCTTCACGATGATGACGCGCGCGTCCTTCGCGATGGACAGCAGCAGCTTGCGGTAGCTCTCGACCTGCCGCTCCTGGTTCGACCCGCTGTTCGGGAGCTTGGCGATCTTCGTGAGCCCGTCGACGATGGCGGCGATCTCGGTGCCGAACTCCTTTTCGACGTCACCGATGCTGAGCTTCGTATCCTCGACGACGTCGTGGATCAGCCCGCTCGCCACCGTGGTGGTGTCGAGCTGAAGCTCCGCAAGGATCTTCGCGACCTCCACGGCATGGGTGACGTAGGGCTCGCCGGAGTTGCGGAACTGCCCGCGATGTGCCTGCTCGCTGAACCGATAGGCGCGCGCGAGCACGTCCTCGTCGAGGCGACTGTTCGTCGTCTCGCCCAGGGACCAACCGGGAATGATCTCGCGCAACGCCGTCGCTGTCACAACAGTCCTGCCTCCGCAAAGCTCGTATAGCGTCCCCGGCCAATGATCACATGGTCGTGGACCGGGATGTCGAGCAGCTTGCCCGCCGCGACGAGCTGCTCGGTGACGAGCCGGTCGTCCGCGCTCGGCGTCGGATCGCCGCTCGGGTGGTTGTGCACGAGGATGACCGCCGCCGCCCGCTCGGCGATCGCCTCGCGAAAGACCTCGCGCGGATGCACGAGGGAGGAGGTGAGTATTCCGCGCGTGACGGTGACGTCCCGCTCGAGCCGGTGCTGCGCGTCCAGCACCGCGACATGGAACTCCTCGACCGGCAGATCCTCCAGGCGCGGCGCGAACAGCCGCGCCACGTCCCGTGGCGAACGAACCGGTGCGCCGTCGTCCCGAACCTCGGACGCCAGGCGACGCCCCAGCTCGAGCGCCGCATGCACCGCCACCGCGCGTGCCATTCCAACTCCGGTGGTGGCCGTGAGCGCCGCCACCGGCTGCATCGCCATCCGCCTCAATGAACCCCCAGCGCCTGCCAGAAGATCCTGACCGACCTGAAGGGCCGAACCGCCCACCGTGCCCGCGCCCACGAGCAACGCCAGCAGCTCCGCCGAGCTCAGGGCTGAGGCACCCAGCGTGACGAGCCGCTCGCGAGGACGCTCGGACCGAGGCAGCTCTTTGATAGATAGCGCGATCGGCACGGGCTGGCTAGAGAATCGAATCGCCATGCAGGCACCTCGAGAATGGGGATCGCCGTCGTGGGAGTGCTCGGCGGTCGAACTTCTAAGTCGGGGCAGATGCGAGGGCGCAACCGAAGCCACGCACGTCCGCGCGCTGTGGTTCGCAATGGGGCGCCGCGTCAAGCGTTGGGTACGGTCCACATCATGTGGCAGGCGCGCATCACGGAGCGTGGCGGCGGCGCCCGCGCGCAGCGACGAAAGGAGCCGAACGACAAGCGCACGGCGCCGCTTGAGGCCCCGTAGGGGCAACGGCGAGAAAATCATCCGAATTACCACCATGTGGCACTGGACTTCCATGCGTTCACGGCGGCGTCGCGCCACACGCATGCGCTCGCCAAGCGGCCCACCGCGCGAACTCAAGTACGGCACCAATGCACTCTCCGACGTAACCTCGACGCGCTCATCGAGCGCGCCGTCAGCTGGCAGCCGTTACCCCGAGGGGCGACCGCTGCCAGTGTCGGCATTGTCCAGGAGCGGAAATGGGCCGTACGACCATCGCCCGCACGATTCTCTCCATGGGGGTGTTCGCACTCCTGTCGTGTGCGGAGCATGGGCCGACCCAACCGCCGCCGCCCGTCCGGGTGGCCTCCGTCAGCGTCACGCTGGCGCGGAGCGGCCTCATAGCTGGCGATTCCACGACCGCGAGCGCGGTCGCCCGCGACGCGAACGGTGACGTGCTCGCCGGCCGGCTCTTCACGTGGACCTCCGAGAGTCCGGCCATCGTCACCGTCTCGAGCGGCGGTATCGTGCGGAGCGTGGCGCCGGGTGCGGCGACCATCACGGCGACGAGCGAAGGCGCGAGCGGCAGCGCCACGGTAACCATTACGCCGGTGCCGGTCGCGTCGGTGAGTGTCGCGCTCGCGTCGAGCGCGTTGGTGGTCGGGCAGTCGACGCAGGCCACGGCCACCACCTATGACGCGACGAACACCGCGCTGGATGGACGCGTCATCGGCTGGAGCTCGGACAACGCCGCGGTCGCGACGGTCTCCGCCACAGGGCTCGTCACGTCGCTCGCCCCCGGCACGGCCACCATCACGGCCACCAGTGAGGGCCGGAGCGGCAACGCGGCGCTCACCGTGAGTCCGGTCCCCGTCGCCTCGGTCACCGTCGCGGTCGCCTCCGCGGCGCT
>Ga0193699_10001178_pt1 | contig 10475 bp, 11 predicted proteins | sample L3c2metaG_FD_160095 | JGI IMG/M metagenome (GOLD analysis project Ga0193699, IMG submission 160095) | Soil microbial communities from a riparian zone of the East river system, Colorado, United States - L3c2 | ecosystem: Environmental > Terrestrial > Soil > Riparian zone | place: USA: East... | reverse complement strand
CGCCACCAGTTCGAACGATTTTCCCCGCGTCCGGCAACCAAAACTCCCCTTGCGCACATAGGAGATCGAATGGCAATCGAACTGTTCCACGAACGGCTTGTCGTCCGGCCCGGCGCTGCACCGGAAGTCGGACACGGAAATGAACCCGCGCTGCAGGAGAGGCGTCCTCGTCATGCCCCGATTTTAGCCCTGCGGGCGCGGCGGAGCAACGGGAAGCAGCACGTCGAACAGCGTCTTGCTGCTGATGGTGCCGCGGGCGCCCTCGATCGACAGCAGCCGGCGCTTGGAGATCGCGCCGCCGTTCGGCGAGATCTTGTCGGCATAGCTGCCGGCTTCGAGAACGCGGTGGCAGGGCACGATGATCATGAAAGGGTTGCGGGAAATCGCCTGCGCCACCGAATGCACGGCGCCCGAAGCCCCGAGCTTCGCGGCGATCTCGCCATAGGTGCGGGTTTCGCCGCGCGGAATCGCCCGCGTCACTTCGTAAACCCGCGCATTGAAGGCATGGATGCTGGTCATATCGAGGGTGATGTTGACGAGGTCGGCTGGATCGCCGCGCAGCGATGCGGCAATCCCCTCGATCGCGATTTCCACATGGAGCGGCGGGCGCAGTTCCCGGGCTTCGGGATATTGACGCAGCATTCGGCCGCGGGTTTCGATCTCGCGCGCTTCGGGAAGTTGTACGCCGACGATACCGCCAGGGCCCCATGCGATGCCGCACCGGCCGATCATCGTATCGAAAATACTGTACCCCCGCCCCGCCATTACGCCACCGCCCCGAAGGGATCATAGCACCGTCATCAACGGCTGCATCTGGAATCTTGGGGGTGGGTTGAGGGCGACGGGCGGCTTTTCGCCAACCCGCTTGGCGGACCGGGCGGTCTCGGCTATTCAGAAGCGGTCGCGGGCGTAGTTCAATGGCAGAACGGCAGCTTCCCAAGCTGCATACGAGGGTTCGATTCCCTTCGCCCGCTCCAGGCCTTTCAACGATGTTAAGCGGAAGCCGTAAGATTACGGGCTTCGCCGTCGCGAATTATCTTCACACGCGGCGCGGCACGTGCCGCAAAAGCACACCTCGGCGATATTCATTGCAGGTGTTCAATATGGATCACCTCGTTCTGACGAACGGTCCTAGCGTTTCCATCGGGCAGGGACCGTCACCGATTCGGGCGTTTCGTCGGAACCTCGTTTGAGGCCTGCCGCTAATGGCCATTTGTGATGTCCGCTGCCTCGATGTTTCCTCGGGGAGTGCGGACCATGAACAGCATCACAAAACTTGCGTTGCTTGCCTGTCTTGGACTGACCGTCGCGGCGGTGCCGCGTCCTGCGGTCGCCGACAAAATCTCCGAGCGTCTCGATGCGCTGGAAAGGGAAAACGCCGCCTTGCGCGCTCGGCTCAACCGCCTCGAAACGCCCAGGGCGGCAAAGCTGCAGCCCCGTCCGGCGGACTCGGGCTCCGGTCCGGCACTCGTCTCGCTGCCGCGGTCGTCAAACGCAAACAGCATGGCCGCCGACCTCAGCTATGTCGGCCCGCGACGGGCGAATGCGCCCCGCTTCGAAATCAGCGGAACGCTGTCGTTCCTGCAGCCCGGCGCCGGCAATCTCGAATATGGCACGCTGACGAACCCGCTGCCCCCGGTGACCCCCCACTGGGCCAACCAGTCGCTCCGGCCGGACTTCACGCCTTCCTTCACCCTCGGCGCCCGTTACTTGGCCAATGAGTCCAATGATATCCAGTTGAACTGGACGCATCTGCGCAACACCGCGAATGCTTCGTTCTTTGCTTCGCCCACGCAGATGGCGGGACCGCCCTATCTGATCGGGCCGGAATCGGGCTTGTACAAGAACGGCTATGGCTCGGTGAAGACCAACTACGATGTCGTCAACCTCGACGCGGGGCACACCTTCTGCGCCGAGTGCTCGTTCCAGATGCGGGCCTTCGGCGGCGTGTCAGTGGCGCGGATTGGCCAGAATCTTTCTGGGCTGTTCGAGAGCACCAATGGCGCGGCTTCCTCGGGCTACACCGTCAATTCCCTGTTCACCGGCGCCGGACCCCGTGTCGGCATCAAGGGTCAGTACGGCATCGGCGACTTTCAGTTGATCGGCGAGATGGCCGGCGCCGTCCTGATCGGCTCCGCGCAGAGCCGGATCGATTTCACGACGCTTTCGCCGACGGCCGGGCTCAACAACCAGTATTTGACGTCGCCCAATGCGACGCGGGTGGTTCCCAGCATCGACGCCAGGTTGGCCACCGCCTACACCTTTGCGCCCACGGCTTACGGATTGTTCAAGGTCGAGGCCGGCTACAAGGCGGCGGTCTATTTCGATGCGGTCAATTCATATGAACTGACCCAGGTCCCGACCAGCCTCACGCTTCCGCCGCTGGGGATTTACCTCGCAACGCAGCAACATCTTCTGAGCAACTTCACCAACCACGGGCCGTATGTGACCGCGAGCTGGTTCTTCTGGTAAAATGCCGGTTCCCAAGGGGCCAGTCTGCCGGGCGCAGCCTAGCTTTCGCCCCGTAAGGCGCGGGTCGCAAGGGGCGAGGGCGCCCCTTGGCAACTAGACTAGCCTTTGTCGGCGATCGGCGCAGGAATCGAATTATGCCGGAACGCGGCCGTCTGTTCGATCTCGTGCAGTTCGAAGGTGATGCTGAGCGGCCGTCGTGCGGACACCTCGCTCAAATGTGCGCGCACGGCCTCGAACACCGTCTTTCCGAGCGAATGCCGCAGCTCCGGTAAACGGCCCGGCGCGATCCGCCCGACGATGGCCAGAAACGCGTTTCGCGGATTGCCGTCGGCGACGCGGTACATGTCGCGGCGCGCAGCACGGGTACGGATCGCCTCCGGGGGAAACGCCTCGGTCGCAAGGAAGGCGTCGTGCACCACCCGCAGCAGGGCCGCGACGTCGACATCCTCTTCAAGATTGGCGCTGTACTCGACCACGATGTGAGGCATTTCGCAGATCCCTCACCGGGCGATGATGGCTTTTGGATCGATCGTGCCAGTGGTCAGGTTCTGCTGATCCATCAGGCTAATCCAGAAGGTCATCTGCGACGGCGTCGCGGCGACGGTGACGCTCGGCACGCTCACCAGCTGAAGCAGCTGCTCGGACATCTTGGCGTAGGTCATCAGGCTGCGCTTGGCGGTGTCGGGATCCTTCTTGATGAACTGCGCCGCGTCCTCGAGCGAGGCGCGAAAGGCCGCGATGGTCTCGGGGTTCTTCTTCGCCCATTCGCCGGTCGAGGCATACATCGTCCCGAGCGTACCGGCCGGGATGTCGGCCTGCAGGTCAGCCAGCACCCGGCCGACCTCGGACGAAATCACCCGCTGGTAGAACGGCTCGGAAATCGTCACCGCGTCGACCTGCTTAGCCTTCAGCGCGTCGGCCATCTGGGGGAAGGTGATTTCGACGAAGGTGACCGCCTTCGGATTGACGCCGTGTTTGACCAGCCAGTCCTGAAGCAGCACAAACTGCATCCCGCCGATGCCGTTGACGCCGACCTTCTTGCCGGCGAGGTCTTTGGGATCCTTGATCTCGCTGGTTGCAGAGACCAGCAGGCCGACCTTGTTGGGCGTTGGATAGGTATGGGTGGCGGCGACAATTACGAGGTCGACGCCGCTGTCGACGGCCTGCAGGAAGGTGGTCGGCGTCGGTGTCGACATCTCGACCGATTTCGACACGATACCTGCGACGCCGGTATTGCCCTGGTTGATCGGAATCAAGGTGACGTCGAGGCCGTGAGCGGCGAAATAGCCCTGATCCTTGGCGACGTAAGCGGTGAGGAAGTTGCTGATGGGAATATGAGCCAGCGTCAGCTTGGGCGTTTCGGGGGCCGCGCGCGCGGCGGTCGCAAACAGCAGGCCGACTGCCAGCGCTACCTGATAGATTTTTTTCATTGGTTCTCCCCTGATCTCATCATGAAGTCTTGGCCGGCCTGGCGCGCACCGCTTCTTCGTTGATTTCGCTGCCCCAGCCCGGCGCGCTCGGCAACACCAACTCGCCATTCTCGATGAGCAGCGGTTGGTGCAGAAAGTCGCGGGTCCACGGCGCCTCGTCGACGACGAACTCCATGATCCGGAAGTTCGGTATAGCGGCGGACAGGTGCGCGCCGATCAGGGTCGAGAGTTGGCCGTGGAAATTATGCGGCGCCACATTCACTTCGTAGCTTTCGGCGAGGCTCGCGATCTTCATGGATTCTGCGAGGCCGTTCCATTGCGGATCGATGATCGCGACATCCACGGCACCCTCGTCGAGGAATGACCGCATCGATCGGCGGCCAGACAGAGACTCCAGCGACGCGATCGGCACGGTCGTGGATTGCCGCAGCGCCGCCAGTGCCTTGGGTTCGTAAAGGTCGAGTTCGAGCCAAAGCAAGTTGAAGCGCTCGACTTCGTGGGCGATGCGCCGCACGCCCTCAGGACGAAAATTGAAATTGAGGTCGAGCATCAGATCGACGCCCGGGCCTGCGCCCTGCCGGAAGGCGGCGAGAAGCTCGCCAATCGCGCCCAGAATCGCGGCATCGACGTTGAGTTCGGGATAGCCTGCGCCAGCGCCGAAACCGGGCCGGTAGTTGACCGCGGCGCCATTGCCGAACATCAAAACGTTGGTTTTCAGCGCCCTGTAGCCGGATGCCTTGACCTCCTGGCCAAGCAAGACGATGTCGTCGAGCGACTGCAGGGGAGCCGCGCCAAACAGTGCGGGATAGCGCGTTCGCAGCGTGCCGCATTGCGACCAGTACATCGGAAGCCGGCTGCGAAAAGCGCCGCCGAACAGGGCATAGACCGGAATTCCGAGCGCCTTGGCCTTGACGTCGAGGCAGGCATTTTCGAGTGCCGCGATGGCCTGCGCCATGGCGCCGCCGGTGGCGTTGCGGGACGCGGCGTGGAGCCGCGACGAGATCACGGAAACGTCGCGCGGATCGGCGCCGATCAGGCCGGCGGCGAGCTTGCGGATGATGCCGGTCAGGCCAGGGGTGGCGAAGCCCTCGTGGAACTCGGACCAGCCGATGATGCCCTCATCGGTGACGAGCTTCAGGAACGAAAGCGTGCGCCATCCGCCGTCGGCGTGCAGATCCTTGATCTCGACGATCTTCATGATTGAACCGTGCCGGTTTTTCCGGATGAAGTTTCAGCGCTCGTTGGCGACGGTGTTGCGCAGGATGCCGATCCGGTCGATCTCCACCTCGATGACGTCGCCTGCCTTCATGAACAGTGGCGGCGTTCGCTTCGATCCGACGCCGCCCGGCGTGCCGGTGACGATGACGTCGCCGGGCTCCAGCGTGGTGAAGGTCGAGATGTAGGCGATCTGCGCGGCGATCGAGGTGATCATCATGTCGACCGTGGCGGTCTGCATCACATTGCCATTGAGGCGCGTGGTCAGCCGCAACGCGCTGGGATCGGGGATTTCGTCGCTCGAGACCAGCCAGGGGCCGAACGCGCCGGTGCCGTTGAAATTCTTGCCGGGCAGGAACTGGGTGGTGTGGTACTGCCAGTCGCGCACGCTGCCGTCATTGTAGCAGGCATAGCCGGCGACATATCCAAGCGCGTCCTGCTCGCTGATCCGGCGGCCGGCCTTGCCGATCACGATCGCCAGCTCGCCTTCATAGTCAAGCTGATCGGATTCGCGCGGCTTGATCATCGGCTGCAGATGGCCGATCTGGCTTTCGGCGAAGCGGTTGAACAAAGCCGGCTTTTCGGTGAGCTTGCGTCCGGTCTCGGCGACATGGGCGTGATAGTTCAGGCCGACGCAGATGATCTTGCCGGGATCGGGGATCGGCGGCAGCAGATGTGTGCCTTCCAGCGCCACATCCGGCTCCGAAGCAGCGGCGATTTTCGCCGCCTCCTCAAGGCCGCCCGCGGCGATCAGCGCGCGCAGGCTGGAATACCTCGTTCTGCCGGTGAGATCGACGATCCCGTCATTCTTGATCACGCCAAAGCCCTGGCCCGTCGTCTTCGCGAAACTCACCAACCGCATCGGTCATTCCTTGCACTTGCACGGCCTTCAGCGGCGACATCGATCCGGCTGAACCCGCGACGCGGCGACAGCTAGCGCGCGGACGATCCGCGGTCAAATGAAAATCGATTTTTTTAATCAAACATCAATTTTATTGACCGCGCTCCCCGCCCGGTGCATGGAAAAGGCCGCCATGCAGAAACATCCCGCGCCCGTGGACCCGACCACTCTTTCCGAAGCCCGGTCACTGACGTCCGCCGTCTTCAGCAACCTGAAGGTGGAAATCCTGTCGTGCAGGATCAGGCCGGGCGAGAAGCTGCATATCGGAAATCTCGCGAAAACCTATGATGTCAGCCTTGCCGCGGTGCGCGAGGCGCTGTCGCGCCTGGTCGCCGACGGCCTCGTGGTCGCGGAAGACCAACGTGGTTTCCGAGTCAGCCCGGCGTCGATCCGCGATCTCGACGACGTCACGGAAACCCGGATCGAGATCGAGTGCCTGGCGCTGCGCCGCTCGATCCTGCGCGGCGGCGCCGACTGGTCCGAGGCGGTGCAGGCGGCCTGGAAGGACATGTCGGGCGTGCGTCCCGGCCAGGAGAGATGGCCGCATCTGCACAACCGGTTCCATGCATCCCTGGTCGGGGCCTGCGGCCTCGACTGGCTGATGAAATTCCGCGCGGTACTGTTCGAGCAGAGCGAGCGCTACCGCGCGCTGTCGCGCAACCCCAAGACCGCCAGGCGCGACCTCGAGACCGAGCACCGGGAATTGATGGAGGCGACGCTCGCCCGCGACGTCGATGCCGCCACCGCCCTGCTCGCCGGGCATTTCGGCCGCACCAGGGATCTCGTGCTGCTGAATTACGCCGAGCCGGCGCGTCCATCGGGAAAGAGCGCGGCGCCGGACCGCACCCGCGGACTAATTCAGCAGATGACCAAAAAAATCGGCCGCAACGGCCAAAAGGATACCAGGAAATGACCAAGGTGCTGCTGCTGCTCAACATGCCTGAGCAGCTTCGTAACCGCTTTCACGGCTATCTCGCCCGCACCTTCCCGCAGGTGGCTTTCGATCTCGCCGATAATGTCGGCAAGGTCGATCCCTATCTTGCCGACGCGGAAATCCTGATGACGCACGGGCCTTACCTTTCGACAAGGTCCGACTACGTGCTCGGCCACATGCCGCAGCTGCGCTGGGTCCAGGGCACCGGGACCGGTATGGACAACATTATCGACAGGCCGAGCTTGCCGGCCGACGTGCTGGTCACCAACATGCGCGGCGCCCACGGACCGCAGATGTCGGAAGCGGCGATCGGCTCGATGCTGGCGCTGGCGCGGCAGATGCCACGCAGCATCCGCAACCAGGACAATCATATCTGGGAACGCTGGCTGCCGCAGATCATCCATGGCAAGACCGTGGGCATCCTCGGCGTCGGTGTGATCGCCGAAGCGCTGGCGCCGCGCTGCAAAGTACTTGGCATGACCGTGGTCGGCTTCTCATCGTCGCAGCGGGTGATCGAAGGTTTCGACCGCATCCTGCCGGTCGGCGAGTTGAAACCAACGGCTCCGGATCTCGATTTTCTGGTGCTGCTGACGCCCTATTCCGAAGCCACCCATCACATCGTCAATGAAGATATCCTGATGGCCCTGAAGCCGGGCAGCTATCTGATCAACCTGGCCAGAGGCGGCGTGCTCGATGAGGCGGCCCTGATCAAGGTTCTTGACGCGGGCCGCGTCAGCGGTGCGGCGCTCGACGTATTCTCGACCGAGCCGCTGCCGCCGGAGCATCGGTTCTGGTCGATGGAGAATGTGATCATTACCTGTCATATGGGCGGGCTGACCGACGACTATCACCTGCAGGCGCTTCCCATCATCGAGAAAAACCTTCGTCATTATCTCGCCGGCGAGGGCGACCAGATGATCAACGTCGTGCGGAAGGCGGCATGAACTCGATTCCCGCCGCCACCAAGCCGGCGAAGCTGCCCGCGTCGATCGTCGAGGGTGCCGACGCGCGGACGAGGCCGGCCGACATCGCGATTGCGTTCGACCATGTCGACGTCGAACTCGGCGGCCGCAGGATCATCGACGATCTCACGCTGGACATCGCCGCCGGCGAGTTCGTCTGCGTGGTCGGTCCCTCCGGCTCCGGCAAGACCACAGCACTTCGGCTGATCGCCGGGCTTGTGAAGCCCAGCCGCGGCACGGTGCTGTTCAGGGGCCGGCCGCTGGAAGGCTCAAGCCGCGACATCGCCGTCGTGTTTCAGGACTACAGCAAGGCGCTGCTGCCGTGGCGGACCGCCGCGCAGAACGTTTCGCTCGCGCTTGAGGCACGCAACCTTCCGGCCAAGGAGCGCCCGGTCCTGATCGCCGAGTTGCTGGCAAAAGTCGGACTGCAGGATCATGCCGGCAAATACCCGGCCGAGATGTCCGGCGGCATGCAGCAGCGCCTGCAGATCGCGCGCTGCCTCGCGCAGAAGCCGGCCGTGCTGCTGATGGACGAGCCGTTCGGCGCACTCGACGCGATGACCCGGCAATCCCTGCAGGACGAAATTCTCGAGATCGTGCGGTCGTCGGGCGCCTCGGTATTCTTCGTGACCCACGATCTGGAGGAAGCGATCTATCTCGGCGACCGCATCATCGGACTGCGTTCCAATCCCGGCCGGATCGGCGCCACGTTCCAGGTCGACCTGCCGCGGCCGCGCGATCAACTCTCGACCCGCGAACAGCCGGAGTTTCTACGCTTGCGCCGGGAATTGTTCGACTTCATCAAGGACGCGGAACATGAGCGCGGCCGCTAACCGAAGCGTCACAAATCGCGCCAGCGGCCTGGTCGTGCCGCTGGTGCTGATCGTAGTCGGCGAAGCCGCCTTTCGCGCCGGCTACCTGCAGGGCGATGTGCTGGCCGCGCCGAGCCGGATATTTTTGGCGTTCATCGCGGCGTTGCGCGACGGGACGCTGCTGGCCGCGACCAAGGATACCATGATCACGACGTTCGGCGGACTGGCGCTGGGCGGGCTGATCGGGCTCGCGCTCGGCGTCATGCTTGGCTCGTTCGCGCGCCTCGACAGGCTGCTGGCGGTTCCGATCGAGATTGCGCGGCCGATTCCGTCCGTTGCGCTGGTGCCGATCGCCATGGTGGTGGCCGGCTTCGGCTATTCGATGGAAATCGCCATCGTCGGCTTCGCCGCCGCCTGGCCGGTGCTGATTACGACGCGTTCGGCCATTGCCGAGATCGAGCCGCGGCTGATCGAGGTCGCGCGCGTGTTGCGGCTGGGATGGATCGCGACCATCTTCAAGATCCTGCTGCCGGCGTCATTGCCGCGGATTTTCGTCGGCTTCCGGCTCGCCGCCGGTATTGCGCTGATCGTGTCGGTGACGGTCGAGATCGCCGCCAATCCGATCGGGCTCGGTCACGCCATCATGATGGCGCAGCAATCGCTGCAACCGGCGCTGATGCTGGCGATGCTGGTCTGGATCGGCGTCGTCGGCTTTGCCATGAACGGCGTCCTGATCTTTCTGCAGCAACGCCTGTTCGGACGTGCAGCACTTGCGGGAGACCCGCCATGAAAGCACGGGTCGCCTGGAATCTTGCCAGCATCGCGGTCGTCGTGGCTATCATCATGCTCTGGCAGATGGTTGCGGACACAAAAATCCTGTCGCCGGCGTTTTTCCCGGGGCCGGACCGCACCTGGAAGGCGCTGACGCGGGCGGCGATATCAGGCGATCTCGCGCCGCGGATTTATGCCACCGTGTGGCGCATGCTGATCGGCTGGATGCTGGCGTCGGTGCTCGGCATCCTCCTGGGATCGCTGATCGGCAGTTCGGAACGGCTGCGTCGATTCCTCGGGCCGACGCTCGAATTCCTGCGGCCGCTGCCGGCGTCGGCGACGATCCCGGTGTTCATCGTGCTGCTTGGCCTGTCCGACGCGATGGTGCTGTCGGTGGTCGCCTTTGGCGCGCTGTGGCCGATGCTGCTGGGCACAGTGCACGGCTTCCAGGCCGTGGAGCCGCGGCTGTACGAAGTGGCGCGCGTGCTGCACCTGTCCCGGCTGGCGGTGATCTTCAAGATCGCGCTGCCCAGTGCGATGCCGGACATCCTGTCGGGCCTCCGTCTCAGCCTGACCGTCGCGCTGATCCTGACCGTGGTCTGCGAAATGCTGATCGGCGTCGATGGTCTCGGAAGCTGGACGCTGATCTCGGCGCGCGCCTTTCGTTCGGCGGACCTCTATGCCGGCGTCCTGCTGCTGGGGTTGATCGGATATCTGGGGGCGACCGCGCTCGCCGTACTCAGCCGGCGGCTCCTGGTATGGAAACATGGCAGCCGGTAGCCCGCCTTTTCCGGAAAACAACTGCGCGGATCGGCCGAACTGGCCGGTTCCATGGCGCGATCCCGCCCGGTAGCCTAGCTTTCGCCCCCGATCGCGCCTATATCTTGGGTGTCGCAAGACGATGGCGCTGAAACTCAGAGCGGACTGCAGGCAGACCCGGGGGCAGTACCCGGCGCCTCCACCCTAGCAGCTTGAGCT
>Ga0193699_10001177_pt1 | contig 10483 bp, 10 predicted proteins | sample L3c2metaG_FD_160095 | JGI IMG/M metagenome (GOLD analysis project Ga0193699, IMG submission 160095) | Soil microbial communities from a riparian zone of the East river system, Colorado, United States - L3c2 | ecosystem: Environmental > Terrestrial > Soil > Riparian zone | place: USA: East... | reverse complement strand
TTCGGCGTTGGTCATCGCCAGTCCCTGATTCGCCGCGGCGATCATGCCGGTCAGAGAGCCGCCGCTCGACACGTCAATGAGCGGGTACCTTCCGTTGAAGAACGTGTCGCCCATGTGAACGACGTTTGCCCTGATAAAAAAAATGATCACGTCACCATCGGTGTGCGCGTTGGCAACGTGGAACGTGCGGACGGTGTCGTCGTTCGTGTAGAAGGTGATCGTGTCGGAGAACGTGATGACCGGCAGAGCGGCGGTTGGCGAAGCCGGAACCTTCATGTTGAAGGCCTGGATGAACTGCTCGGTGCTCATGCGCCGCCTCGTGTTCTCATGGGCGAAGATGATCGCGCCTGATCCCGCCATCGCTTCGTTGCCGCCCACGTGATCGAAATGCCAATGCGTGTTTATGACAAAACGCACTGGCTTCGGTGTAACCGTCGCTACCGCAGCTTTGATCTTTTCTGATAGTGGGGCGTACTGGTCGTCGATGATGAAGGCGTCGTCCTTTCCCACCGAAAGCCCAATGTTCCCGCCCATACCCTCCAGCATGTACACGTTGGCAGCGACTGGCACGACCTTCACGGTCACCTGCGACATGTCCGGCGGGTTCTGAGCTTGCGCGGACGATGCCAACAGCAAACCGAGCGCAATAGTCAGGAAACGGATCGTCGCACGCGGGAACGGCATGGCGGAACACATCGGGACCTCGGGTAGCGGTTCGGGGTTTGAACAGGCGAGAAAATACCAAAGGTTAGGGGTTGTTGCCCTGACGGAAGAGCTAAATGGCTCCTTAACGAGCGCTGTTCAGCCCCGTCTAACTGTTCAGCCGCCGCATTTCCGCGCGCGGCGCTCAACGAAGTTGTGGAGGTTTTGAATGTCGACAATTCGAACTCTGGCGATCGGGTCCCTGATGGTTCTCGGCGTGGCGGGAGTTTCCGCGGCGCAGTCGCCAACGACCCCGAAGGCCCGCACAGATAGCGGCTACAGCCGTCGTGGCGCGCGTCCCGACGGACAGTTTCGCAAAGGTCCTGGCGGCGGTCGCGAAGGTCGCGGCTTTGGTCGTGATCTCAACCTGACGGATGCGCAGAAGACGCAGATAAAGGCGATCCGCCAGAAGTATCAGCCCCAGAACCAGGCGCTGCGCGATCGCGCTAAGCCGTTCATGGAAGCGGCGCACACTGCCCGTCAGAAGGGTGACAGCGTGGCGTTCCGCAGCAACATGGAGAAGGCTCGCCAGGTGATGCAGAGTGGTCAGTCAGTCCACACTCAGGAAATGGCGGAGATTCGCGCCATCCTGACGCCGGACCAGCAGGCCAAGTTCGACGCTCAGCAGAAAGCATCGGCTGAGCGGCGCGCGAAGGGCGGAAAGGGCGGAGAGAAAGGCTGGGGGCGCAAGCGCTCCGGCGCTCCACCGGCCGTCAAGCAGTAAGAAGCAAATAGTTCTAAGCAGATCAGGGAGCCCCCGTCGCCTTTACGGCGACGGGGGCTCTCTGCATCTGGTGCCAAGACTACCCGCGCCACGCGGCAAAAACTAACTTTGCCTGCGTGCGCAGTTCTCTCCGCAGGAATGCTTGCCCGCCGAACGCCAGGATACTGACCAATGGCAACTGAAGTCGTCCAGCTTACCCGCCGCCGTTTCGGCGAAACAATGCGCCGCGACGCGTGGTGGGTCCAGCCGCTCGTCGTCTTCATCATCCTCGGCAGCTTTCTCGTTTACGCGACCTGGGCAGCGATGCAGAACAAGTACTACGCCTGGGGCAACTACCTGTCGCCGTTCTATTCGCCGCTGCTGTTCTCTGATTCTCCGCACGCCTGGATCCACGGTGGCCGGCCGTCGTGGATTCCATCCTTCCTTCCGTTCTCGCCCGCGCTCTTGATCCTCCCGTTTCCCGCCGGATTCCGCCTCACGTGCTACTACTATAGGGGAGCCTACTACAAGAGCTTCTGGGCCGATCCACCCAATTGCGCCGTCGGTGAGCCGCGCAAGAGCTATCGCGGCGAGCGATTCTTCCCGCTGGTTATCCAGAACATCCACCGCTACTTCCTCTACGCCGCGCTGATTTTTCTCATCATACTCGCCAGCGACGCGTACAAGGCTATGTGGTTCTTCGACCGCTCGACGGGCCGCCAGAATTTCGGCATTGGCCTTGGAACGCTCGTTCTCGTCGTCAACGTCGTTCTGCTCGGTGGCTACACGCTGGGGTGTCACTCACTCCGCCATCTGGTCGGTGGCTATCTCGACCAACTCTCACGTGCGCCCGTGCGCAGGAAGACCTACGACTGCGTGAGCTGTCTCAATCGCGGCCACATGCGCTGGGCATGGCTCAGTCTGTTCTGGGTAGCGTTCTCGGATGTCTACATCAGGTTGTTGGCGATGGGCATCTGGCACGACGTGAGGCTGTTCTAGGTGGCGGAATACCAGAGGCACGAGCACGATGTGCTCGTGATAGGCGCCGGCGGCGCGGGCCTGCGCGCGGCGATCGAAGCAGCCACCGGTGGAGCTTCGGTCGGATTGATCTGCAAGTCACTGCTCGGCAAGGCGCACACGGTGATGGCGGAAGGCGGAATTGCCGCGGCGCTCGCGAACGTCGATGACCGCGACAACTGGCGCGTTCACTTCGCCGACACGATGCGTGGTGGCCAGTATCTCAACAACTGGCGCATGGCGGAGCTGCACGCGAAAGAAGCGCCTGACCGCGTTCGTGAGCTCGAAGCGATGGGTGCTGTCTTCGACCGGACTGCAGATGGCCGCATCCTCCAGCGCAATTTTGGCGGACACAAGTATCCACGGCTCGCGCACGTCGGCGATCGGACCGGACTTGAGATCATCCGGACACTCCAGGATTTCGCGGTGCACCAACCGATCGACGTCCACATGGAGTGCACGATCGTGTCGCTTCTCAAGGACGGCAATCGCATCTCGGGCGCGCTCGGCTACGATCGCGAGCGTGGACGATTCAAGCTGTTCGCGGCGAAAGCAGTCGTTCTCGCGACCGGAGGAATCGGCAGAGCGTACAGCGTCACGAGTAACAGCTGGGAATACACCGGTGACGGCCACGCTCTCGCCTACAATGCGGGGGCGGCGCTGCAGGACATGGAGTTCGTGCAGTTCCATCCAACAGGAATGGTGTGGCCGCCGAGCGTGAAAGGAATTCTCGTCACCGAGGGTGTGAGAGGCGAAGGCGGCATCCTGGTGAACCGCGAAGGTCGCCGCTTCATGTTCGACGACATCCCCGAGAACTACCGTAATCAGACCGCCGACAACGAAGAAGAAGGCTGGCGCTACACTCAGGGCGACAAGAACGCCCGCAGACCGCCCGAGCTCCTCACACGCGATCACGTGGCGAGAGCAATCATGCGAGAGGTTCGCGAGGGGAGGGGAAGCCCGCACGGCGGAGTCTACCTCGACATCTCGTGGATCAAGACGAAGCTCTCGAACGCGGAAGAGCACATCAAGAAAAAACTCCCCAGCATGTATCACCAGTTCAAGCAGCTGGCGGACATCGACATCACGAAGGAGCCGATGGAAGTCGGACCGACGACGCACTATGTGATGGGCGGCGTGAGAGTCGATGGGGACACGCAGATGTCGAGCGTGCCGGGATTGTTCGCCGCAGGCGAAGTAGGCGCCGGATTGCACGGAGCGAACAGGCTTGGTGGAAATTCGCTCTCCGATCTGCTCGTGTTCGGGATGCGAGCCGGAAAATACGCCGCCGAATTTGCCGCCAGGCAGTCGTCGGCGAGGATCGATACCAACCAGGCGGACGAAGTCATTCGCATAGCGCTCGAGCCATTCGACAGGCAGGGCGGCGCCGAAGGACCGTACCAGGTGGAGCACGATCTCCAGGCGATGATGCAGGAGCTTGTAGGCATCGTGAGACGTGACGATGAGATCCGGCGCGCGATCGACGCTCTCAAAACGCTGCGCGAGAGAGCAGGGAATGTGTCGGTTACCGGTAACCGTGAGTACAATCCGGGGTGGCATACCGCGCTCGATCTTCAGAACCTCATCACCGTCTCCGAGATCGTTGCGCGGGCGGCTCTCGAACGAAAGGAGAGTCGAGGCGGGCACTTTCGCGACGACTTTCCAAACAAGGATCCGAATTATGGCAAGTTCAACATCGTCGTCAGGCGCGGATCCGGTGGCGAGATGCAGGTGACGCGCGAGCCGCTACCCGACATGCGTGAGGATCTGAAGAAGATCATCGAGGAGAACAAGTAATGGCTGGGGCTGGGACATTCTCGCGCAACATCGTCGAGAGCGGGCAGCGAGCCGCGGCAAGGAGCGACACCAGCGCGGGAACCGAAACGCGGCGCGCGACTTTCAGAATCTGGCGGGGCGGCGGCGCGGGCGTCGGAGGACGGCTCCAGGACTACGCGACGAGCGTCTCCGAAGGGATGGTGGTGCTCGACGCCATCCATCAGATCCAGGCCGAGAGCGCGGCCGACCTCGCGGTCCGCTGGAACTGCAAGGCGGGGAAATGCGGATCGTGCTCCGCGGAAATCAACGGAACTCCACGTTTGATGTGCATGACCCGTCTGAGCGAGCTGAACGTGGCGGAGCCGATCACCGTCGAGCCGATGAAGGCGTTTCCTCTCGTGAAGGACCTTGTGACGGACGTGTCGTCGAATTTCCGCGCCAAGAAAAAGATCAGGAAATTCACGCCGAGGGCGCCGGACGCGCCCGATGGGACCTGGCGCATGGCGCAGGTAGATGCCGACCGTGTTCAGGAGTTCAGAAAGTGCATCGAGTGCTTTCTCTGCCAAGACGTCTGTCACGTGCTGCGCGACCATCAGCTCCACGAGCAGTTCGTCGGGCCGCGCCTGCTCGTCCACGTAGCACAGCTCGAGATGCATCCTCTGGACATTCTCGATCGAACATCGGAGCTCAAGGAAAGCCATGGGATCGGCTACTGCAACATCACGAAGTGCTGCACCAAGGTCTGTCCCGAGCACATCACCATCACCGACAACGCCATCATTCCCCTCAAGGAGCGCGTAGTCGATCGAGAATACGATCCGCTCGCGAAACTGGTGAGGCTGATGCGGGGTAAGAAGTCGAAGACCGAGCGGTAGGAGAGCCAATTGAGCGAACACTTCAAGCTGAAGCCGATTTCAAAGGAAGCGATTCCTCGCGCCGTTCAGAAAGCGGAGAGGTATCGCCTGATAAATCAGTCATGGGATGCGGAGAGCATTTGCCGCGACATTCTCGAGATCGATCCCACGAATCAGCAAGTGCTGGTGACGTTCGTGCTGGCGCTCACCGACCAGCTCGCCGACGATCACGGACGAATCATGAAGGCCGTTCGCGATGCGCTGCCGCGGATTTCCGACGCGTACCAACGAGCCTACTACACGGGCATCGCGTCCGAGCGCAGCGGACAAGCGCTGATGCACCGCGGGGGAATGGGTAGCGGAGCGATGGCGTATGATGCGCTTCGCGACGCAATGAGCTGGTACGAGCGGGCCGAAGCGATCCGTCCGCCCGGCAATGACGATGCAATTCTCAGATGGAACACCTGCGCGCGACTGATCAACGGGAACAGCCAGCTGGCACCCCACGCGGAGCCTACCTACGAACCTGCGCTGGAAGATTGATGAAATCCCGAAGGACAATTCAGATCGCGGCGGCGCTCACTTTGGTTGGCCCTGGTGCACTGCTGTCACAGCAGAAGTCCGCACCACCGCCTGTTGCAGCCGCCAAACAGGGAACGGGACAGATTATCGGCCTCGTCCTCGACAGCCTGAACGGCACGTATCTGTCGGGCGCGGACGTCATCATCCAGGGAGCGAAGGCGACACTCACCACCGATTCTCTGGGCCGATTCAGGCTCGACAGCGTCCCCGCCGGCACGTATCAGGTCGGCGTTTTCCACCCGCTTCTCGATACCCTCGGCATCTCCCTCGCGACGCAGCCGTTTCACGTCGGTATCGACAGCTCCACGACAGTAGTACTCGCCGTGCCGTCCGCTTCCACGATAATTCGAGGCGCGTGTCCGGTTCGTCCGCGAGCACAAGGAACGTCGGCCGTGATCGGCCACGTAACCGACCCCGAAACGCTCCAGCCCGTCGCAGGGGCAGAAGTATCGATCGCGTGGACGCAGATCGAAGCCTCGAAGGAAAGCGGCATTCACCGGTCGCCGCGACTGGTGTACGACAGCACGGATGCCGCCGGCAAGTACCGTATTTGTGGGCTGCCGAATTCGATGCAAGCGACGCTGCAGGCGAAACGGGGAAGATCGGTCACCGCCGAAATTCCTATCACCGTCGGGGAAGCTGAAACCGAGCTGTTCGCGCGCACCCTGCTGCTTTCGCAGGCCGATTCGGGAACGAAGGTTGGCAAAGCGACTGTGTCGGGACGCGTCGTCCTCGAGAACAGCACGACCAACGCCGGAAGCAGAGTGGAGGTCGTTGGGACCGACGTCGTCGTTCTGACCAACGAGAAGGGCGAATTCACGCTGCGCAATCTTCCATCAGGGAGCCAGGTTCTTTTGGCTCGCCACCTTGGGTGGGGTGCCAACGCCGTGCCGGTAGATCTGTCGTCACGAGAGCCGAAGCTGGTGACGATCAAGCTCGCCAAGTATGTCGCTGTCATCGAGCCGGTCGTCGTCACCGCGCGTCGAATGGCTGGTCTCGACAAAGTTGGATTCACGCAGCGCAAGAAGTCCGGCGCAGGCTATTATCTCGATCCCGAGCAGATCCAGCGCATGCGCCCGACCGTTCTCACGGACATCCTGAGACAAGTGCCGGGTCTGCGCGTGAGCTACACCAACGAAGGCGAAGTGGTGTCGAGCTCGCGCGGCGTCAGCAGCATCGCCGCGAGCGGCTGCGTGCGGTACTTCGTGGACGGCATGGAATGGCAGTCGGCGCAGCCGGGCGACATCAACCAGTTCGTGAACGGCAGCGAGATCGTCGGGGCCGAGATTTATCAAGGAACGACCGCTCCGGCACAGTACTCGCGCGGTATGGGGGATTGCACGACGATAGTTCTGTGGACCAAGCAAACCGCTCGGGACCGGTAGAAATACCTCGAGCGGCACCACCCATACACCGGAGCCGATCATGATCTTTCAGCGCAGGTCTCTTCTCATAAACGCATTGTTGGTGATTGCGGTGGGCGCCGCATGTTCGTCCACCCAGGTTGCCCGCAACTCCGTCGCACAGGCGGTGGCGATCCTTTACGACGTCAACGGAGCACCCGTCGGCACGGCGCAGCTGTGGCAGGATGCAAACGGAGTCGTGAGCGTCGAGATCGGCAGCCTCAATCTGCCAGCGGGCACTCATGGCATCCACTTTCACGCGGCAGGCGTTTGCGAAGGCGGCGCGACTGCGTTTTCAACGGCGGGCGGTCATTTCAATCCTTTGGGAAAAGAGCACGGGCTGGAAAATCCGAACGGTCCTCATTCGGGTGACGCGCCGAATATCGTCACACCTGCGAGCGGCATCGGAAAGGTCTCGTTCACCACGAACCGCGTGCTGCTCACACCGGGAAGCATTTCGCTTTTTGACGCCGACGGCAGCTCAATCGTCGTTCACGCAAATGCCGACGATCAGCACTCCCAGCCAGCAGGAAACAGCGGAGCTCGCATCGCGTGCGGAGTCGTGCGCGCGGTCCCATAGCAGCGCTCAATTTCTCTTGACACGCGCGGCGACCCGCCGCACGTTCCACGCATGACGGGTCCTGACGGCCGCAGGGAAGGAGAAGGCGCCGCGAAGCGCAGCAAGGCGCGAGTCGAGCGCAACGCGAGGAGCAAGGCTCACATGAATCTCGCGAAGGCGCTGGCGACGGTTTTTGCCGCCGGCGTCTACACGAAGGAAGAGCTTCAGGCCGCTGTCTGCACGTACGTCTCGGAAATGAAAGAAGGCGGAGAGACGGGGGAAGGCGTGGTTCGCGCGGCGCAGGCCCTCGTCAACGAGATCGGCGCAGCGTTTCCATCATCGCAGCGAACTCAGGTCGTGCTTGCTGACATGGTCACGTGGTGCCTCGCGGAGTATTATCGCGAGAGCGCCTGAGGGCGCGACCGCCCTCGTTTCTGCTCGTACAGCGCAGTATCCGCTTGTGACAATAGATCGGCCAGCATTGTCCCCTCGGCCCTTGATCTCGTAGCTCCCACACTCAGAGAAAGCGTGTACCCCCGTTGGGTTTCACGGTTGTGCGCCTCGACCCGGGACTGGATGCGCTGGGCGACGATCTCCGCCGTCTGCTCTGAATCCACCGTCATGAGCGCAACGAACTCATCGCCACCCAGCCGCGCCACGAGGTCGGCCTCCCGACAGCTTTCGCGCAGCACTCTGGCCGTGTCAATGAGGGCACGGTCCCCGGCAAGATGCCCCCAGGTGTCGTTGATGTGCTTGAGATGATCGACGTCTATGAAGATCATCAACACGTCGCGATTGTTGCGGGTCGCCACCTTGAGCGCCTGCTCCGACAACGTGATGAATCCGCGGCGATTCGGGAGCCCGGTGAGCTCGTCATCCAGAAGCAGCGAGCGCAGCTCGTCCTCCGCGCGTTTCCGGGCTGAAATGTCGTGGTACATCGCATACACCCTGGCCGGCTCTCCGCTCACACGGAACGGCGTCGCGGCGATTGAGACCCAGAACGCGTGTCCATCCTTGTGGCGGCGTTGTGATTCCGCCGCAACGTTTTCCCCAGCGGCGACCTGGGCGGTGAGATTCCTGCCCTCTGCGACGAGCTCCTTCGGGACAATGAGGTCGTTGATGTTTTTGCCAACGGCTTCGTCATCGCCATAACCGAACAGAGTCGTGAACTGCCGGTTAATGCGCATGATATTGTCGCGCTCGTCGAGCAAGGCGATTGCCTCGGGCGCGTTTTCAAAGAGCGCGGCGAAGTAGACGTTTCTGCTCTGTAGCGCGTCGTACAACGTCTTGCGATCGGTGATGTCGATCGCGATGCCGACGGTACCCGAGATGTGTCCATCGGCGGAGCGAAGGGGCTCGACGCGAGTCTCGAACGATCGCCCTCGCCAGTCGACCTCGTAGCGAACCAGCTCGCCCTGGAGCGCCCTCAAATGGGCGGCGAGCGGCGTGAACCCCGGATCGCGGGTCTTCAGCACTTCGTAGAGGGTCATGCCGACCTGCTCGCTCGCCGTCGTCCCAATCAGGTGGAGGCCCGCCCCCTGAGAGAACGTGATGTTCAGCCGGGCGTCGGTGGACCAGAGGTTGACCGGGACCGACTCGAGCATGAACGTGAGTCGCTTCTCCGAATCCGATCCGTTGTGCCGGTTCTCGGGGATAGGAGTCGGGGGTACCGATCCGGATCGCCTGAAGACACGCCTCAGGAGATTGCCAAACGGCTTGAAGGGGCGGACCACCGCGGAAGGAGAGATCAAGTCCCTCAAATTTTCTCACCATTTCCCTTCGGGCGCAATGATTTCCGCCCGAAAAAAAACGGGCTGGCTCGAAGCCAACCCGTTTTCCTGCTTGCGCTTACCCAGTCCGAAGACTGCTCTTTCAGCCGCAGGCGCTTCTGACCCGCGCCGCGTCTCCGGGCATGTAGATGGCGAGTGCGCTCGCCTTCTGGGTGGCGGACTTCGTCCCCAGAGCCTCGCCGAGCACCTTGACCGTAGTCTTGTTTTGCTCGACCGGATTTACGATCACGGCATTGGAGCCGACCTTCGCGGCTCCGTTGCGAATCTGCGTCTGGAGCTGGTTGTCGGTGGTCCATACCGAGTTGCCCGACGCCTCGATCCAGGCGAGCTCGTAGTAGTCGTACGGCACATCCGCCCGGCTGTTATAAACGGCGATCGCCGCGGCGCACGTCGGCGCGCGACTCATGGCTGGGTTGATGTCCGTCGTAGTCTTCTTTACGCCGCCACACGCCGCGCCGACGACGAGCGCGCAGGCGAGTGCGATGCCTTTGGTCGTATTTGCTATCATTGGCTTATCTCCTTCCGATTGCTGGGTGGGTACCCTCGTCGTACTCGGGGCAACCCTCCACCTTTTGCAAGGGCGAGGCCGCTTGGTGTCACAAAATTGGGTTACCCGTGCATGACGCAAGCACCTACCTTTATCACGGTCGGCACGATGACATTCAAGCAAGGGTTGGGAATGGGATCATGGCCTCTGTAACAACATTCACCTCGCGCGTCCTCCTTATCGGTGCGAGTCTCACGGCGCTCGGCGGCAGTGCAGGGGCCCAGACGACTCCGACGGCCGCCCAATCCGCTCGATATTGGAGGCCGGTCGAGGACGCGCTTGGTCGGAAAGGAACGCCCAACCCCGGAGGTGTTCTCAAGTTCAGCTTCCCGCGCAGCGATCTGCGCGTCGTCTTGAGCGGGGTGATTCTAAAACCCGCTCTAGCGCTGGGAACTTGGGTCGCCTTCAAGCGCATCGGCGATCACGTGATGGTGATGGGTGATCTGGTGCTGCTCGATAGCGAGGTGGCGTCCGTAATGGGAAGCCTCCAACAGAACGGAGTCGAGCAGACCGCGCTGCACAATCATCTTCTGCGCGAGGCACCTCACGT
>Ga0193699_10001176_pt1 | contig 10491 bp, 7 predicted proteins | sample L3c2metaG_FD_160095 | JGI IMG/M metagenome (GOLD analysis project Ga0193699, IMG submission 160095) | Soil microbial communities from a riparian zone of the East river system, Colorado, United States - L3c2 | ecosystem: Environmental > Terrestrial > Soil > Riparian zone | place: USA: East River... | reverse complement strand
CGGACGGTAGCAGTTGCATCAGGCCGCGCGCTCCCGCCGCCGACACCGCTTTCGGATTGAAGCTCGACTCCTGCCGAATCAGTCCCGCCACCAACGCGGGGTCGAGGGCGTTGCGGCGAGAATCCTCCACGAGCGCATCGCCGTGCACCACGGGATATGCGGCGCGGAGCAGCGGGCGCGATGACGCGCCGCCGTCGAGCGCCTTCACGGCGACCCGGAGCGCGCGCGACGGTTGGCCCGCTGCCACGAGCCCCTGCGCGATGGCCGGCGCCTCCGCCGGCGTCCGCTCGGCCCGTTGGGCCAGCGCGTCGAGCTCGAATCGCGACTCCGCGTCCATGCCGAGTTGGTCGAGCACCGCCATTCGCGCGAGCGCGCTGTCCACCGACGCGACGTGCGCGACCGTGTCGGCGCCGGCGGGTGGCGCCCAGGGCGCCGTCTTGAGCCGGCGAGCGCTGAGCTGCGCGTAGTACGAGAGGGGCGACGCGGCGATGATCTCGCGCCAGCCGCGCTCCGCATCCGCGCGCCGGCCGGCGCGCTCCTTGGCCCGCGCCGCCCAATAGCGTGCCGCCGTCGCTTCGTCGTCGTTCGGATATCGCGCCCCGAGTGTGTCGAAAATCGCCGCGGCGGCCGTCGGATCATTCGGGAAGGCCAGCAGGCCCGCCCGGAAGCGGGCGAGCGGCGCTTGCGGCGCGTTGGGATGGCGCAGTCCGAGCTCGGCGAGCGTGCGCGCCGCGCCCGGCAGATCGCCGTCATCCACCTGGAGGTCGGCCAGCAGCAGCAGCGCCGGAGCCGCGGCGGCGCGCACGGTTGGGTAGGTCGTGGCAGTGGCGCGCAGCGCGGCCCGCGCACCCGCCCCGTCTCCGGCCTGCAGCAGTGCGCGGGCGCGCTGATACGACGCGAGGGGCGCGCGCGCGGGATCGCTCATGAGGGCGCCGTACTGCTGCGCCGCGTCACGCGCCCGCCCGGCACGCAGCAACGCGTCGGCGTAGGTGAACCGGTCGGACGGCGAGAGTCCCGCCGCGCCGCTCGCCTTCATAGCGCGGTCGAACCCGGTCACCGAGCGCGCCGCGCTGCCGTAGTCGGCCGCGGCGCGTGCGACGACGAGCTCCTGCGCCGGCGCCAGCACGACGCCCGACTTGTCGAGCACGTCGAGGACCTGACGGGCCTCGACCGCGTCGAGCCTGCCACCGAGATAGGCGACGACGCGGCGCACGAGCCCGGCCCTGGCCGCGTCGTCGCGCGCCGCGAGCGCCTCGGCGCGGAGCGCGGATCCCTCGGCACCTACGGTGCGATACGCGCGGGCGGCGCCGGCGAAGTCGCCGCTCCGCTCTCGTGCCTGCGCGTCGGTGAACGCGATGCGGGCACGCGCCGGCGCACTGGCGACGCGCGAGAAGAGAGCGGCACGGTCGGTGCTGTCCGGTGTCACGCCGGCGGCGCGGAGGCGCAACCAGTCGGCGGCCGCCGGCACACGCGCCGCACCGGCGGCGTAGGCGGCCGCCGCGCTGTCGGACTGATTCGCGCGATCGTAGGCACGCGCGAGCAGGAGGCGGCGGACCACGCGCGCGGCATCGGTCGTCGCGGCCGCGAGCGCGAGACGCGCGTCGGCGACGGCGTCCTGGCCGCGTTCGAGCGCGCTCCGCGCGAGGAGCTCGCGCCCTTCGCCGCCGAACTGCGCGTCGAGCCAGGGCGCGTCGCGCAGCAGGCGGTCGACCTCGGTGTAGCCCTCCCACCCCGAGGCCGCCCGTGCGCCGGCGAGTCGAAGCTCCGGAGCGGCCGTGGCGGGCGTGCGCAGTCGCGGCGCGAGAAGCACCGTCGCGCGCCACGGCCGTCCCGCCCGCACGAATGAGTCGGCGCGCACGGCCAGTGGATCCCCCGTGAGGCGTACGGCTCCGGCGCTGAGCTGCGCCTCGGAGCTGCCGGATTGCGTACGCGAATCTGTCTGTGCGCAGGCGCTCGCCGCGCAGAGCGATGCAGCGAGCGCGACATAGTGCAGTCGTGTCATGGGTGGACGGTAGTCACGGTTCGTGCCAGAACTGCAGGAGGACGGGATGACGGGAGCACGGGATGACACAAAGGGCACACCAGACTCAGTCTGGTGTGCCCTTCACCGTCAGACCGTCAGACCGCGCTACTGCGCCGCCACTCCAGCCCGTGCGCCGTCCTGCAGCCAATAGCCGAACCACTGCCGAAGGCGGCCGAGCCGGTCGACGAGGAGCCAGGGTTCCCCGGAGCGCGACAGCTCGTGCGTCGAGCGCGGATAACGCACCAGCTCCACCGGCACGTTCTGCTTCTTGAGCGCCATGAACCACAGCTCCGCATTCCCCATCGGCGTGCGGAAGTCCTCCTCGCTCTGCACCATCAGCGTCGGCGTGCGTACGCGCGTGACGTGTCGGATAGGCGACAGCGTATCGTAGAGCGCGAAGTTGTCCCACGGCTTGCCATAGAACTCGAACTCCGTGAGCCCCTGCGCATCGGACGCGCCGTACCAGTACGTCCAGTCGCTGATCATGCGGTCCGTCTGCGCCGCCCTGAACCGATTGGTCTTCGTCGTGATCCAGGCCGTCATGAAGCCGCCGTACGAGCCTCCCGTCACTCCCATGCGCGTCGAGTCGATGTCGGCACGCTTGGCGGCGATGTCCGTCGCCTTCATCAGGTCCTCGTAGTCCTCGGCGCCCCACCGCCCGCGCGTCGAGTACGTGAAGTCGGCGCCGTAGCCGCTGGAGCCGCGCGGATTCGTGAACAGCACGTACACCCCCTGCGCCGCGAGGTTCTGGAACTCGTCGAACCACCCTTCGCCGTATTGCGAGTGCGGGCCGCCGTGGATGTACAGCACGGCGGGATACTTCTTACCCGGCTGCCAGCCGTACGGCTTCATCAGCCACGCCTCGATCTCCATGCCGCCCACCGACGGATAGGTGAAGCGCTCGGCATCGCTGAAGGCGACCTCGCTCACGAGCTTGTCGTTGAAGCCGGTGAGCCGGCGCTCGTTCTTCCCGTCGGCGTCGGCGACGAAGAGCTCCGTCGGTTTCGTCATGCTCGTCGCGACGAAGACGACGCGCTTACCACGCTCGTCGAAGCTGAAACCGTTCATCTTGCGACGGCCGCCGAGGAGCTGCGCCGGCTGCTTCGTCGCCGGATCGAGCTTGAACAGGCCGCTGCTGCCACCGACGTCGGCCGAGAAGACGAGCGTGCCGTCGGGAAGCCAGTCGAGCTGGCTCGGCTCGTAGCGGAAGCCGCTCGCGAGCGCGAGCTCCGGCGTGCCCGCGGTCGCGTCGACGATGTAGACCCGCGCCGAGGCGACTCGTGTCGGCCGGCCGATGAACGCGATCCGCCGCGAGTCGGGCGACCACGACAGGTCGCTCTCGGCTCCCATCCACCGCACGAGGCGGCGCGGTTCGCCCCCGTCCGTGCTCATCACGAACGCGTCGACCTCGTTGCGCGGTGCCTCGTCGCGCTTCGCGTCGTAGGGCAGGAAGGAGAGCGAGTCGCGCTCGTGCTCCACCACCGAATCCGGACGCTGCTCGGCATCGGCGAGGAAGGCGACCCACCTGCCGTCCGGGCTCACGACCGCGCCGCGCTTCGAGTAGGGGGTGCGCGTGAGCTGGCGCTTCGCGCTGCCGTCGAAGGTCTGTATCCAGAGCTGTGACGGACGATACACACGCGCCTCCCTCGGACCTGGGACGTAGCCGCGATCGTTGGACTTGTAGCGCATGTCCACCACCTGCTTGCCGTCGAAGCGCGCCGCATTCGCCGGCTTCGTGATCGCGCCGTACGGCGGGCGCGCCATGGGCTGCATCTTCGCGAACGGATCGTCCTTCATCTTCACCGAGTCGGGCGCGGGCGCGCTGTCGGCGTCGGCCCACACGGCGAAGCGGTGATTGCGCGGCGTCGAGCCGTTCGGGTACTTCTCGATCTGCGTCGCCTCTCCACTCGGCTGGTCCATCCGGATGGCCCACGTGTTCCCCTTCCCGCCGGCGCGCGACGAGGTGAAGAACAGGTACTTGCCGTCGGGCGACCAGCGTGGCGCACTGCTCTCAGTGCTCGGCGAGGTGAAGCGCTGCGGCTCGCCACCCGCCGTGGGCACGAGCCACACCTCGCTGTGCCGCTTGTTCTCGGCCTCGCGCACCGTCGTCACCGTGACGGCGACCCGGTCGCCGGTGGGCGACATGGCCGGGCCGCTCAACGTGGTGAGTCGGTACCAGTCGGCGAGCTGGAAGGCGCGCTGAGGCGCGGCCTGCTGCGCGGCCACAGGCGACCCGGCGAGCAGGAGGATGGTGGCGAGACGGCGAGTGCGTGGCATCACGAGCCTGGCGGAGGTGGGTGGGACGACGGCCGCGTCGCAACGGCGGCATCACCAGTATACGCACGAACAGCTGGTCAGCGTTGCCGGCGCTGGGCGCGCATCGGCCTCGGGAGGCGAACGCACGAATGGGCTGGCAGCAAGCTGCCAACCCATTCGCGGTCGCGTCGGTTCGTGTTGTGCGCCCCACCAGCGCCCAGGTCACTCCCCTTCGCTATTTCTCGAGTCGCTGGCCCGTCAGCCGACCTTGCCGGCGCCGCGGCCGCGAAACCCGCCGTGCTTGCCACCCTTGCCGTCCTTGGCCCGCTCGGCGCGACGCTGCTCCTGCTTCTGCACGTTCGCGTCGAACAGCTTCTGGTTCTCGGCGCTCAGCGCGCCGCGGATCTCACTCTGCTGCCGAACCTGGAGCGCCTGCATCCGGTCACGATTCGGCTTGTTCGTCTCCCACAGTGCGCGCAGCCCTGCCGTATCACCCTTCTGCCGCAGCGCCCGCGCCTGCTCCATCGACGGCTTCATCGACTCACGGAGCGTCTTGCCCTCCGCGGCGTACTTTGCATGGATCTCCTGCACCTTCGACTTCTCGGCGTCGCTCAGCTTGAGCCCACGCAGCGCCCCACCACGCTCACCGCGCCCGCCTTCGATGCCACGACCCATCGAGTGACGACCGGCCTGCGGCGCCGTCGTGGGAGCCTGTGCCCCGGCGAACGACGCAGCCGACACGAGCGACGCGACGACGAGTGCCATTACACGAGTCTTACGCATGCTACCTCCAAAGTGTTGGTCCGCTTCAGCGCGGCCACGATGGAAGACGCCGACGTTACCGGTTCGTTAAGAACGCCCCTTTACGTAGGCCACCGCGCTGATCTCCACGAGAATGTCGCGGAGCTCGGCACCCACGGTGGTGCGGGTCGGGTACGGCGTGCGGAAGAACTCGGTGTAGACCCCGTTCATCGTGCCCCAGTCGTCGGCCCGGGCTAGATAAACTGTAACGCTCACCACGTCGGCGAGGCTTGCACCAGATTGCTCGAGCACCCGTTGCAGGTTGGACAGCGTCTGTCGCGTTTGCGTTGCTACGTCACTTCCCGCGAGTGCTCCGGTCGTTGGATCACGCGGCACCTGGCCGCTCACGTACACGAAGTCGCCGGCGCGCACGGCCGGGCTATAGGGTCCCTTGGGCGGAGGGACGTCGGCGGGTAGGAAGACGGGAGTCCAGGCTGGCATGCGCGCGGGGTAGGAGTGTTGGGAGTGCAGCGCTCGTGGTGATGAATACGCGAACGCCGGTGAAGGTGCTGCCTCGCCGGCGCTCGCGTCAGCTGCCGTCGCGTCAGGGACAGAGGAAGGCGGTGCACGCGCTGTCCATCGTCGCGACCACCGCCGGGGACGGCTCGACTCCCGGTCCGGGCGGGGGATCGCGCCAGAGCCGCACCGGGACGATCGTCAGCTCACCCCGCCGGACGACGACCTTGCCGACGTCCACGGTACGCACGGCCCATCCTTCGCCCATCTGCACGCGCACCGAGCGCGTGCCCGTCGGCACGCGCGCTCGCACGAGACTCACCTGCTGCGGAAGCAGATGCCACGACCGCACGTCCGCCCTCTCCAGCAGCGAGGCGCCGAAGTTCGCGACCGTGCCGGCCACCTCGCCCTTCTTGTCCTTGATCGCCTTCGTCACGACGTACTTCGTCACGGCCCGGGCGACCGCGCGCCTGGCGAGCGAGAGAACCTCTCGCTGCGCGTCCGCCGCGCTCGCGTCGTCCACCTCGGCAGCCACGTCGGGGCCGCCCACCGCCAGTCCGTCGACGTTCAGGCGCACCGGGCCGCCCCAGGGCCGCGCCGACCGCCGCAGCGACGGGAAGGCGACGGTGAGGTGATAGTCGTCGTCGTGATGGTGTCGCCGGCGGCGCGGCGGGCTGAACGTCGGCAGCCCATCCGGGACCACCATGGCACTCGCCCTACCTGTCGACCGGCTGCCGGATGCCACCTGGCCCACGATCCGCGCGGCGGCGCGACGACGACCATCGCCATCCTGTTCGAGCGAATCGCGGTCGTCGTCGTCCAGGTACAGGTCGATCGTCTCCGTGGCGCGGTGCGCCACGAAGCCCCGCTCGACGACGAGCAGGAGCTCGCCCTCGTCGGCGATCGATCCGCGTGCGACCGACTCGGGCGCCGCGGGAAGCAGCGCACGAGCCGCGCGATAGGCGACCTGCGCTTCGCTTCGCTCCCCCGCCCGCTCGAAGACCGCGCCGGCAAGGTGCTGCATCGTCCCGTGCAGGCCGCGCTCGCCATCCTCGCGATCCTCGCCGTACTGCGCCAGCAGGCCGACGAGACGACGGGCCTCCACCGCCGCGTCCTCCCACGCATCGAGCTGCACGTACGCCAGCATCGCATAGTAGGGCACGAACAGCCGCTCGGTGCGGCGCGGCTGGTAGGGGCGGGCCATGTCGTTCGTGACCATCGACAGTCCGTCCTTCGACAGGCGCGCGGTGATCCGGTCGTCCGCCAGGAGCGACGCTGTATCGAGCACCGCGGCGCTGCGCGCGAACTGCTTGGCGTGGTATGCCGCCACGCCCGTGGTCAACGCCTGCAGCAGCGCATCGTCCTCACGCCACGCCAGCAGCTTGGCGAAGTCCCCGTCCACCAGCGCGTCGCGCAGCCGCCGCTGCGGACGCGAGATCCCGCCGGGCCCGGTCGCATAGCCTGCCATGGTAGCGCGCAGCGTCGCGCACCCCGTGCCCCCGGCCAGCCCGACGCACAACAGTATCCCACGCAGCAGTCGGATGGAGCGTCGGGCACCGGTGGGAGTGCGCATGTCGTTCTCGGTGAGAGACGTGAGCTGCTCAGCGACCCTGCTTTTCGAGCACCACGATCCGCTCGCGCGCCGCGATCAACGCACCGGACAGCTTCGCGTTTGCCTCGCCATGCGCCGCGATCCGCTCGAGCTCGAGCCGATGCACGAACAGCCGGTAGCGCAGCTCCGCCTCGCGCGGCCGCAGCAGCTTGTCGAGCGCCATGGCCATCTTGTACTGGAGCTCGGCGTCCGCCTGGCTCACCACGCTCGCGCGATCGTACTGCTCCAGCGCCGCCGTGAAATCGCCGGCGGCAGCCAGCTCGTCGCCCTCCTTCATCAGCGCCGCGGTCCGCGCCAGGTTCGCGTTGCCCGCGTCGTCGGGGCTGGACACGGTGCGCAGCCCCTGCGGCTCGCGGTACGTCACGCTGGCCACGACGCCGTTCGCGAGCTGTACGAGCGCCACCGGCGCCACGGCGTCGCGGGCGCCGCCATCCGCATCGCGCGGGATCAGCACGGCGACGCCGGCACTGCGGCGCAGCGCCCAGGCCAGATCCGTCGTCCGCGTGGCGGCGAGCACCTGCGCCTCCGTCATGCCGAGCGCCAACTCGCCACGGCCGAGCGCCGCGCAGACGGCTGGCGCGCAGCTCGCGAAGGCGACGGCCGTCAGCGAGTCGCGACGCTCGCGTCCGGTGATGCCTGCCTCGAGCGACCGGGTCGTGGCGTCGTCGAGCGCCCGTACCGGCGGATCGACGCGGTCGCCGTTGCGCATCACCGCGATGGGACCTTCCTCGATGCGCTTGGGATTGGCGCATGAGGCAGCGGCGAGCGCGGTGATGAACAGCGTCGGCGCGAGCTGCGGAAATCGGGACGTGGACATGGGAATGTCTCCGCGTGGGAGGTCAGAGGCCGAAACGGGCGCGCTCGACGTACTTCTTGATCTTGTGCTGGCCGACCCAGACCTTCGCGTTCGTCTCGAGGTCCACCAGGAACGCATCCACCTGGTAGAACACGACGCGCTCACGGCCGTCCACGTCCTCGATGGCCTGGAGCTCGCCGGCGAGCATGTAGCGCGCGCCCAGCTCCTGTCCCTGCCGCGCCCGAGTGTCGGCCCGGGCGTTCTGCTGCTGGTCACGGCGCTCGTCGCGCATCTCGACACGCTGCTCGCCCGACGCGACGACGCGCGCCGAGCCGGTGGTGATGAGCGCCTGCTCGATGTCCTTCACGAAGGTGCCGACCGCGATGTGCTCCATCGTTCGGTTGGCGAAGTCGCCGATGACGATCGTGGGCGCCTGCCCACCGTGCGTGTCGGCGTATCGCTTCGCCCAACCGGCGCCAAGCGTCTGGTCGATGAGCTGGTTGGCGACCAGCCGCGAATCGGTGTCGTTCCACCGGCCGGAGAGGTCGGTCACGGCGGTGGGCTCGATGCGAGTGACGCGCTTGGAGACGCATCCGTTGGCCGCAACGAGCAGCAGCGCGCTAGCGACCATGTACAGTGCGCCGAGGGGGCGCGAGCGACGGAGAGACATGTCTGGGCTCCTGAGGGTGCGGTGTGCGGCAGCCCACCAAGCACTCGGCACGCCAGGCGTGTCGCAGGTCACAAGGGAATGTTTGACAAGTACTTAGGGCCCTTCGTCCTTCTATCGGTGTCCACGCACGTGGACGAGGGTGTTTCAGTTCCGGAGGACAGCCGACGATCGCATCCCACCCCGCACTAACTTTCCATCATGGTGGATTTCGTGAACGAAGACTGGACGGACGCGGAGCTCGACGACGAGTTCCCCCTCGGCGACGGCACTGCCGAGACGGAATCGGTCATCAGCTGTCCGCACTGCGGGGAGATGAACGAGATCGCGCTCGATCCGGGGAGTGGGGACGACCAGGAGTACGTCGAGGACTGTCACGTCTGCTGCCGGCCGATCCTGATGTACGTTCGGTACGGACGCGACGGGACCGCCGAGGTCGAGGTCTACGCGTCCGATTCCTGAGCGACTTGTCTAGTGCGCCGCTCCCGGCCCCAGCCCCCGCGATTTTCCCGACCGGAACAGGAGCAGCAGTGGCATCGCTGCGATGAGCGCCAGCCCCGACAGTAGGTAGAGCTTGGAGAAGGCCAGCACGCTCGCCTGTGCCTGAAGCTGGCGGTCGAGGATCATCAGCGCCTGCTGCTTGGCCGACAGCGCGTTCATCCCTTTCGCCACGAGCGCCCGGCTGATGCCGTCCACCCGCGCGAGCGTCACCGGGTCGCCGATCACGATGTGCTCGGCGAGCAGCGCGCGCGACTGCGACGTGAAGCGCGAGAGCAGCGTCGCACTGATAGCGATGCCGAGTGAGCCGCCCAGTTGGCGGGTGAGGTTGAACATCCCAGTGCCCTGTGCGAGCTGACTCGGCTTCAGCTCGGCCATCGTGGCGCCGGTCAGCGGCACGAAGATCAAACCCAGCCCCACGCCGCGGATGATCAACGGCCAGAACACGTCGCTGGCCCCCGCGTCGATCGTGAGCAGCGAGAGGCGGTACATCGAGAGGCAGAACATCGAAGCCCCGATCGGTACCGTGATGCGGGCATCGAGCCGCGCGGCGTTGCGACCGACGATCGCCATGGTGAACGCCGACGCCAGGGCTCCCGGCAGGATGACCATGCCGGTCTGGTTCGCCGTCCAGCCGTGCAGCCCCTGGAGGAACACCGGCAGCACGAACACGCTGCCGTAGAGGGCAAAGCCAAGAAAGGCGCCGATGGCGACGCCGGCGGCGAGCTGCCGGTTCAGCAGCACGCGGAGGTTGATCACCGGCTCTTCGATCGTCAGCTCCCGCCAGAGCAGCAGTACGAGCGACGTGACCGCGGTGACGCCGAGGACGGTCACGAAGCGCGAGTCGAACCAGTCGAATCGCTCGCCGCGCTCGAGCATCCATTGGAGCGAGCCGACACAGAGCGCCAGCAGCAGAATTCCCGTGCCGTCGATCGTCGAGGCGCGCTCCTGGTGCTCCGAGTCCTTCACGTAGGTCCATACCATGAACGCCGCGAAGATGCCGAGCGGAACGTTGATGTAGAAAATCCAGGGCCACGCCCAGTTGTCCACGATGTACCCGCCGAGCGTCGGGCCGATCGTCGGACCGACCATCACGCCGACGCCGAACATCGCCTGTCCGATCCCCACCTCCTTCGGCGGGAACGACTCGAACAGCGTGGACTGCGCGGTCGAGAGCAGCGCGCCGCCGCCGAGTCCCTGCACCACGCGCCAGAACACGAGCCCGCCGAGCGTCGTCGCCGCGCCGCAGAAGAACGACGCGACCACGAACAGCAGGATCGATCCCGTGAGATAGCGCTTCCGCCCGAAGTAGCCCGAGAGCCAGCTCGAGAGCGGGATCACGATCACGTTCGCGATGATGTAGCCGGTGGAGACCCACGAGA
>Ga0193699_10001175_pt1 | contig 10492 bp, 8 predicted proteins | sample L3c2metaG_FD_160095 | JGI IMG/M metagenome (GOLD analysis project Ga0193699, IMG submission 160095) | Soil microbial communities from a riparian zone of the East river system, Colorado, United States - L3c2 | ecosystem: Environmental > Terrestrial > Soil > Riparian zone | place: USA: East River... | reverse complement strand
CCTCGCGGGCCTGTTGCTTATAGAGCCGAGATGCTTGGGCAAGGAAGAATGCACCGACGAAGTGATCGAGAAATCAACTGACTTCCGGTGATTGGCACTTTTCGGACCTGACGCGATGTCTGACGTGAGTCCGGAATGCGCACCAAAGCGGGCGTCCGCCGACCACTCCGAGTTCACGCCATATCGCCCGCTTTCGCGAGGAGAGCTGTGAGACTGCGCCATTCCCCGCCTCACACCACCGGCTTGACGCCAGGCAGCGCCGTGACCAGATCGCGGAACTTGGTCCCTCGAATTTCAAAGTTGCGGTACTGGTCGAACGACGCGCAGGCCGGCGACAGCAGCACCACGGGGTCGGCGAGCCCGGAGGCTTCGGCGTCGCGCGCGGCATTGGCCACCGCGACATCGAGCGTTTCCGAAATCTCGTGCGGCACCCGCTCACCGAGCGTGCCTGAAAACTCTTGCGCGGCCTCGCCGATCAGATAGGCCTTGCGGATGCGCGGGAAATATTCTGATAGCCCGGTGATGCCGCCGAGCTTCGGCTTGCCGCCGGCGATCCAGAAAATATCGGCAAAGGACGACAGCGCATGCGCGGCGGCATCCGCATTGGTGCCCTTGGAATCGTTGACGAACAGTACATGGCCGCGGCGGCCGACCTGTTCCATGCGGTGCGCCAGCCCGGGAAAGCTGCGCAAGCCATTTTGCAGGGTTTCGGTGGAGACGCCGAGCGCCAGCGCGCAGGCTGCGGCACAGGCGGCATTTTGGGCGTTGTGCAACCCCCGCAGCGAACCGATGCCGCCGATCCGCGCGATCTCGCTGCGCGCGCCGCCGGCGGCCCGCACGATGGTTTCGCGCTCGACATAGACGCCGTCGGGCAGCGGATTTTTCACCGAGATGCGAACCACGCGCTGGCCCGCTCGTTCGATCCGGTCGGCGGTGTTGCGGCTCCAGCCGTCATCGACGCCGACGATCGCGGTGCCTTGCTTCTGCACGCCGGCGACCAGGCGTTCCTTCACCGCCGCATAATGTTCCAGCGTACCGTGACGGTCGATATGATCCTCGCTGACATTGAGCAGGATGCCGACCGAGGGATCGAGCGAGGGCGCGAGATCGATCTGGTAGGACGACATCTCGACGACGTGGACGCGGCCCATGCGCGGCGGCTCCAGCGACAGGATCGCGGTGCCGATATTGCCGCCCATCTGGGTGTCGAAACCGGCCACCCGCATCAGATGCGCGATCAGCGCGGTAGTGGTCGATTTGCCGTTGGTTCCGGTAATGGCGACGAACGGCGCATCCGGCGCATGACGCCGCCGCTCCCTACAAAATAGTTCGATATCGCCGATCACCTCGACGCCGGCCTCGCGGGCCGCCAGCACCGTCCAGTGCGGCGCCGGATGGGTGAGCGGCGCGCCCGGCGTCAGCACCAATGCGGCGAAATTCGCCCACGATACTTTGCGCAAGTCAGCGGTGATGAAGCCGGCCTGCACGGCCTTGGCGACGTTGTCGGCATTGTCATCGCCGGCGATGACCTCGGCCCCGCCCGCCTTCAGGGCGTGGCAACTCGCGAGCCCCGAGCCGCCGAGGCCGAACACCGCGACCGTCTTGCCCGCAAAGGAAGTGACGGGGATCAAATGATCACCGCAGCTTCAGGGTGGAGAGGCCGGCCAGCGCCAGCATCACCGAGATGATCCAGAACCGGATCACGATCTGCGGTTCGGTCCAGCCCTTCTGCTCGAAATGATGATGCAGCGGCGCCATCCGGAACACGCGTTTGCCGGTGAGCTTGAACGACACCACCTGCACGATCACAGAAACCGCTTCCAGCACGAACAGCCCGCCGATCACCGCCAGCACGATCTCGTGCTTGACCGCGACCGCGGTTGCGCCGAGCATGCCGCCGAGCGCGAGCGAGCCGGTGTCGCCCATGAAGATCGACGCCGGCGGGGCGTTGAACCACAGAAATCCCAGTCCGGCGCCCAGCACCGCGCCGCACAGCACCGCCAGTTCGCCGGTGCCGGCGACATAGTTGATCTGCAGATAATCCGAGAACACCGCGTTGCCGGTGAGATAGGCGATCATCCCGAAACTCGCAGCCGCGATCATGACCGGGACGATGGCAAGGCCATCGAGGCCGTCGGTCAGGTTCACCGCATTGCCGGCGCCGACCATGACAAACGCGCCGAACAGAACGAAAAACCAGCCCAGATTCAGCACCACGTCCTTGAAGAACGGAATCACCAGCGAGGTCGAGAACGGGTCGCGTCCGAGCCGGGTCAGCGCGTAGCAGGCGGCGAGCGCGATCAACCCTTCGATCAAAAGCCGGATCTTGCCCGCGAAACCGCTATGCGACTGCTTGGTCACCTTCAGATAGTCGTCGTAGAAGCCGACGAAGCCGAAGCCGAGCGTCACCGCCAGCACGATCCAGACATAGGGATTGAGCGGATTGGCCCACAGCACCGTCGAGACTACCAGCCCCGAAAGGATCATCAGGCCGCCCATGGTCGGCGTGCCCTTCTTGCTGATGAGATGCGACTGCGGGCCGTCGCTGCGGATCGGCTGGCCCTTGCCCTGGCGAAGCCGAAGATGGTCGATGATCCAGGGACCGAACAGGAACACGAACAAGGCGCCGGTCACCATCGCGCCGCCGGTGCGGAAGGTGATGTAGCGAAACACGTTCAGAAATGTACGGAACACGCCCAGACCGGGAACCGTGTTGGAAAGATCGATCAGCCAGTAAAACATTCAATATGCCCTATACCGCGGCTTCGTCGTGCGCGGTTTTGCCGGGAAATCGTCTTTCAAGCGCGCTCACAATCGTTTTCATCTTCGAGCCCAGCGATCCCTTGATCATGATCGCGTCGCCGGCGCGAATCGCGGCGACCGCCTGCGGTTCGAGACCGGCCGAGTTGTCGGCATAGCCGCCCCGTTTACCCGTGGAAAGGGCGTCCCACAAGTTACGCATCAGCGGGCCACAACAATAAACCAGATCGATGTGGTTGGCCTTGATGGCCTCATTCAGGCCGCGATGCAGCGCGGAACTGGTTGGGCCCAGTTCGAGCATATCGCCGAGCACCGCGATGCGGCGGCCATGCGGTCCGACCGCGGCGCTGCCGAGCACGTTCAGCGCCGCCGCCATCGACGCCGGATTGGCGTTGTAGCTTTCATCGATCAAGGTGGCTTCGCCGTGGGCTACCTCCAGCACGCGGCGGGCGCCGCGGCCCGCGGCCGGCTCGATCTGCGACAGCGACAATGCCGCCAGTGCGAGATCGGCGCCCGCCAGAGACGCCGCCGCCAATACCGCCAGTGAATTCATCGCCATGTGGCGGCCGGGCATGCCGAGTTTATAGGTCACGTCATGGCCGATTATATCGGCATGCACGGCCGAACAGGTCGGATGCAGTGACACGTCGATCAGCCGCGCGTCGGCTTTCTTGTCGGCGCCGAACGAAACGATGCTGTTGATGCCGAGTGTCTTGGCCTGCTTCTGCAGCCTTGCGAATTGCGAATTGTCGCGGTTGAGCACCACCGCGCCGCCGGGCTCGACACCCGCAAAAATCTCCGCCTTGGCATCGGCAATCGCCTCGATGCCGGCGAAGAATTCCAGGTGCACCGGCTCGACCGTGGTGATGATCGCGACCTGCGGCCGCACCATCCGAACCAGCGTGTCGATTTCGCCGGAATGATTCATGCCGATCTCGAAGATCGCAAACTTGACCGTGGCCGGGCAGCGCGCCAGCGACAGCGGCACGCCCCAATGGTTGTTGAAGGATGCCGCCGAGGCGTGGGTCGGCCCCTGCGCGCCGAGCACGCGCCACAGCGCCTCTTTTGTCGACGTCTTGCCGACCGAACCGGTAATCGCGATCACCTGGGCGTTGAGACGAGCACGCGACGCCAGCCCCAATTCGACGAGACCGGCGAGCACGTCCTCGACCACCAACAGCGGTGCGTCGGCTGCGAATTTGTCGCGCTGGGCTTTTTCGACCACCGCGAGCGCGGCACCGGCCTTTAACGCCGCAGTGACAAAGTCATGCCCGTCATGGACGTCGCCCTTGATCGAAAAATAAGCCTCCCCCGGCGCGACGGTGCGGCTGTCGATGGAAAGGCCCGTAATCGCTTCCGGCAACGCGCCCTGGACCTGCCCGCGCATCGCTTGCGCCATGGCCTGAGACGTCCACAACGGCGCGGTGCTCATGCGACCCTCGGCGCGAGTGCTGACGCGACCGCGTCGTGATCGCTGAACGGCAAAGTGCTGTTACCGACAATCTGCCCGGTTTCGTGGCCCTTGCCGGCGATCAGCAGCGCGTCGCCCGGCTGCAGGCCGGCAATCGCGGTCCGGATCGCGTCGGCGCGGTCGCCGATCTCTTTGCCGCCCTTCGCGGTGCTCAGGATCGCCGACCGGATCGTTCCGGGATTTTCGCTGCGCGGATTATCGTCGGTAATGATGATTTCGTCGGCATTCTCGGCTGCAATCGTCCCCATCAACGGACGCTTGCCGGCATCGCGGTCGCCGCCGGCGCCGAACACCACCACCAACTTGCGTTTGGCGTAAGGCCGTAACGCCTGCAGCGCTTTTGCCAATGCATCGGGCTTGTGCGCGTAATCGACGAAGATCGGCGCACCATTGCGCTCGGCGACCCGCTCCAGCCGGCCCTTCGCGCCTTCGAGCAGTTCGAGGCTCGCGAACACCGCTTTGGTTTCGCTGCCGGTGCCGATCGCAAGTCCGGCGGCGACCAGTGCATTCTCGATCTGGAATTCGCCGACCAGCGGCAGCCGCACCGCATATCTGCGGCCGCGATGTTCGAGGTCAAGCTTTTGGGCAAAGCCGTCGATCTCAGCTTCGACAAGGCGAATGCCCTCGCCTGCGCCATCGCCCTTGCTGCCGACCGCGACGATCCGCAATTTTCGCGCACGCGCCGCATCGATCGCTTGTTGCGAGCAATCGTGGTCGGCGGAGATCACCGCGGCGCCATCGTCGGCGACGAGGTCGCGGAACAGCCGCAGCTTGGCGGCGAGATAATGCGCGACATCGGGATGGTAATCCATGTGGTCGCGCGTGAGGTTGGTAAAACCGCCGGCACTGATCCGCACGCCGTCCAGCCGGTACTGGTCGAGCCCGTGCGACGAGGCCTCGAAGGCGAGATGCGTGACGCCGTCATCAGCGATTTCGTCGAGCTGCCGATGCAGTGCAATCGGATCGGGTGTGGTCAGCGATCCGTAGATGGTGCGCTTCGGCGACACCAGCCCGATGGTGCCGATGCTGGCCGATTGATGACCGAGCCGTTGCCAGATCTGGCGGGTGAAGGCGGCGACCGAGGTCTTGCCGCTGGTGCCGGTCACCGCCGCAATGGTCTGCGGTTGTCGCGGAAACAATTTCGCCGCCGCGAGCGCCAGCGCGCGGCGCGGATTGGGCGTGGTGACGAACGGCACAGGGGAATCACCCTGCGGATGATCGCCCGCGATGGCTACTGCGCCGGCTGCAATCGCCGCATCGACAAAACGCGCGCCATCGGTCTTGCTGCCGGCGAGCGCAAAGAACAGGTCGCCCGGCTTCACCGCGCGGCTGTCGACCGCAAGCCCGGTGACCTCGGTCGCACCCGCGACCTCGGTCGCATCCGCGGCCACGACCGCTTCCGCCTGCGGGTCGATCGTGGCGTCATCGCTGAACAGCTCGCGAAGTCTCATTATCTTCCAGTCCGGCCGGCGCGCTGGTGATACGCCTTACTGGCTTCCCTTCGATGCCGCAAGAATAAGGCGGTCGGACGGCGGCAGATCGAAGCGCGGCTCGACGCCCAAAAGCGGGGCAATGCGGGCGATCACCTTGCCCCCGGTCGGCACCGCGTTCCAGCCCGAGGTAATGAAGCCGTGGGTTTCCGGCAGCGCCTTCGGCTCATCCAGCATGACCAGCAGCTGGAACTGCGGATTGTCGGCCGGCATGATCGCGGTAAAGGAGTTCAGCACCTGCTTCTTGGAATAGCGCCCGTTGACGACCTTTTCCGCGGTGCCGGTCTTGCCGCCGATGTAATAGCCCTTGACGTCGGCCGACTTGGCGGTTCCGATCTCGGCGTTGAGCCGCATCAGGTAGCGCATTTTGTCTGATGTCTCCGTCTTCAGAACCTTCTTTCCCAGCGCTTTGGCTTCGGCTTCGGACCGCTTCATGAAGGTCGGCGGGATCAGATAGCCGCCGTTTATCACCGCGTTGATACCCATCACCGCCTGCAGCGGCGCCACCGCGATGCCGTGACCGAAGGCGATGGTGATGGTGTTGAGGTCGCTCCAGCGTTTTGGCACGATCGGCGAGGCGCTTTCCGGCAGTTCGGTGCGGAGGCGATCGAGCTGACCGAGTTTCTTCAAAAACGCCTTGTGCGCCTCGACGCCCTGCGCCAGCGCGATCCGCGCCGCACCGACGTTTGAGGAGAAGGTGAACACCTCCGACAGCGTGATCGAGCGGCCCAGCGGATGGGTGTCGTGAATGGCGAATTTGCCGAAATGCAGCGCGCCGCGCGCATCGTACAGCGTGTTGAGCGTGGCCTTGCCGGAATCCAGCGCCATCGCCAGTGTCAGCGCCTTGAAGGTCGAGCCCATCTCGTAGACGCCGGTGGTCAGCCGGTTGATACGGTCGGGATCGTGGGCCTCTTTCGGATTGTTCGGATCGAAGTCGGGCAGCGACACCATCGCCACGATCTCGCCGGTCTTGACGTTGGAGACGAGGCCGGAGGCCGCCTTGGCCTTGTACTTCTCCTTCGCCTTGAGCAGTTCGTCACGCAACGCGTGTTCGACGCGCAGGTCGATCGACAGTTCGACCGGCCGCTGCAGGCGGTCGGTGGCGAAGCCGGCGCGATGCAGATCGGCCAGACCATTATTGTCCAGCCATTTCTCCATCCCGGCGATGCCCTGGTTGTCGATATTGACCAGGCCGATCAGATGCGCGACTTCGGCGCCGGTCGGATAAACCCGCTTGTTCTCGCGCAGGAAGCCGATGCCGGGAATGCCGAGACGATGAATTTCCTGCTGCTGCTTCGGCGTGATCTCGCGCTTCAGCCAGACAAATCCTTTCTTGCCGGACAGCCGCTCGCGCACCTCGGCGGTGTCGAGATCCGGCAAGGTCGCGGTCAGAAGCTCGATCGCTTCGTCCTTGTCGATGATGCGGCGCGGCTCGCCGAACAGGCTCGGTGTCTTGACGTCGGTGGCGAGCACCGCGCCGTTGCGGTCGACGATATCGGGCCGCGCGGTGGCGATTGCGTCCTGCGCCGCAGCCCGGCGTGCGCCGTGGCTGTCGCCGACCACGGCGAACATGATCAGCCGGCCGCCGATCACGGCATAAACCGCCGCGAAGGCCAGCATCACAAATCCGACGCGGGCGCGCGCTTTGGCGGCGCGGTCGACATTGCGCCCGTACAGCAGGCTGCGGATCAGCCGCTGCCGCCATGGTTCGGAGGGCTTGACCGGTGTGCGCGCGGAATCGGTCATTGCTGATCCCCCGGCGTCGGCACCGAACCCGTCACGGTGGCGGAATCGGCGGCGGCATCGATGGTCTCGATCATCGCACCGATCGGATCGGGACTGCCCGGCTTGGCAAAGTTTGGCGGCCGCTCGGGCAGGTTCTTCAATGAATCATACTGAATCGCGACCAGGGGCTTCAGCGCCAGATGGCGCTCGGCGAGGCCCTGCAGCCGCAGCGGCGCGTCGAGCTTGGCCCATTCCGCCCGCAACACCGCGATGGCGTCGCGCTGCTCGCGGATTTCCGCGTTCAAGCGCAGCACGCGTTCGGTGCGCGACGTCGATTCCATCTTGATCCGGTAAACATAGGCCGCGGCGAACACCAGGGCGCCGATCACGAGGAGGTGGATGAACCGCATGGTCAGCCTCCCCTCATCACGTCGCCGAGGACAGGCCATGCCGGCAATGTCGCAGCGGCGTGCGCAGCCGCTTGCGTGCGCTCGGCCGCGCGCAGCTTCGCCGATCGCGCCCGCGGATTGGCGGATATCTCGGCGTCGTCAGCGGTGACCGGACGTTTTGTCAAAATGGCAAAGCTCGGGGCGGCCTGGGCTACTTCCGGCAAATGCCGCGACCCGCCGCCGGCCCTGGCACGTTCGACCAGGAAATTCTTGACGATGCGGTCTTCCAGCGAATGAAACGACACCACCGCGAGCCGGCCGCCCGGCTTCAGCACGCGTTCGGCCGCCGACAGCGCCAGATGCAGCTCGTCGAGTTCTTCGTTGACGAAGATCCGCAGCGCCTGAAAGGTCCGGGTCGCCGGGTGAATTTCGCCGGGCTTCGACCACACCACCTTTGCGACGATCTCGGCCAGCGTTTTCGTGGTCGTGATCGGCGCTTCCTTGCGGGCGGCGACAATGGCCTTGGCAACGCCGCGGGAATGCCGCTCTTCGCCGAAGATATAGATGATGTTGGCGAGATCGGCCTCGGAGGCTCTGGCGATCACATCGGCCGCGGTCGGGCCGTCATGGCCCATCCGCATGTCGAGCGGGCCCTCGAGCCGAAACGAGAAGCCGCGGTTGGCCTCGTCGAGCTGCATCGAGGACACCCCGACGTCCATCACCACGCCGTCGACCGCCTGAAAGCCTTGGGCGGCGCAAACTTCAGCCAGATTGGAAAACCGGTCCTCGACCAGCGTCAGCCGGCCGTCCGATCGATCGACCAGCTCGAATCCGCCCGAGATGGCTATCCGGTCGCGGTCGATGCCGATCACGCGGGTTCCAGCGGTATCGAGAATCGCCCGGCTGTAACCGCCGGCGCCAAAGGTGGCGTCGACATAGATGCCGCCGTCGCGGGGCGCGAGCATCTCGACGGCCTGGCGGCCAAGGACGGGAATATGGCGTTGGGCAGCCGAATTCATGCCCCGGCTCCAGGTGAAGTCCGGCCTGGGAGAAGGAAACTGGACGCGAACGAGCCCATTGCGCCTCAAAAATCTCCGTTTCGCCGGGCTTTTCCGCTCGAAAAGCCCCTGCCGGCCAAAAGGCCCTGGCGAGGCACAAGTGCCGTTCCCGCGCATCCCGGATCGCAGACCCTGATTTCCGTGCGGAATTTGCTGGGCTGCCATGGGATTTCGAGCGTGAAACAGGGCCTCGGCCGTCCCCCAAAGCGGTTCGGCTCTTCATACTTAGTAACGGCAGTTAGCGTTAAGAAAGCGTTGACGGATTAAGAGCATTTGATGGTCGGGGACCCGCCGACGCCCGTCCCGTATCCCGGTGATGCTTGCCGCACACACTCGGGCAAAATGCGAAGCCGCGAGGCGCTGGCGCATTGCGCCGGGAGTATGGTGAAGGAATAGTAAACAAGGTTCGTCTTGAAGACGCACCGTTGCCGTTCTCCTGCCCGGTTTGAGCCTTCCTATGCCGCTCGGTTCGTTCGCATCCAATGGAATTGATTCGAAGCGTCAACGCGCCCTCCCGATCCCAAGGGCAAACGCGAGCATGAAGACATTTACCCCGGATTCCTCGATCGCTTCCGACGTGATCCCGTCGCCGAACTACGGCGACCGCAACAAGGGCCGTTTGGCCGACATGATCGTGCTGCACTACACCGGCATGCCCGACGTGGAAGGCGCGATCGCCCAGCTGTGCACCGCGGGCACCGACGTCTCGGCGCATTACATCGTGCTGGAGGATGGCCGCATCGTGCAATGCGTGCCGGAGGCCAAACGCGCCTGGCATGCCGGCGCGGCGTCGTGGGCCGGCGAAGAAGACATCAATTCCTGTTCGATCGGCGTCGAGATCGTCAATCGCGGCCATGACTGGGGCTATCCGGACTTTCCGCTGCGCCAGACCGCCGCCGTGATCGCGCTGTGCCGCGGCATCATGCTCCGCCGCAAGGTGCCTTCGCATCGCGTGCTGGCGCATTCGGATGTCGCCCCCTCGCGCAAGCAAGACCCCGGCGAGAAATTTCCGTGGCATTCGCTGGCCAATTCCGGCGTCGGCCATTGGGTGCAGCCGGCTCCGATCGTGCGCGGCGAAACCCTGAAACTCGGCACGGTCGGCGACGACGTCCTCGGCATGCAGCAGGCGCTGGCCAAATATGGCTACAGCATTCCGACCAACGGAAAGTATGACGGCCCGACCATGGAAGTGGTCACCGCCTTCCAGCGCCATTTCAGGCCTGCGCGCGTCGACGGCGTCGCCGATCATTCGACCATGACGACCTTGCACTCGCTGCTGGCCACTCTTCCGGCCGAAGCCATGGCGGTCGCGGCGAAGTAGGCTAGACATCCACGCCTTCAGCTGTCATTGCGAGTTCCGTACCGGCCTTGGGGCCGACCCTGATGGATGAAACAAACACCGCTGTCATCGCCCGGCTTGACCGGGCGACCCAGTATTCCAGAGACGTTTGAGATAAACGAGAAGCCGCGGCGATCGGGATAGGGGGGAGTCTCGCGACTCCTCCCCTCCCACACCACCGTACATACGGGTCCGTATACGGCGGTTCGACAGATTAAGCAGGCTTGGGTACCGCGACAGTTGCAAGGCCGAGCGATTTG
>Ga0193699_10001174_pt1 | contig 10494 bp, 9 predicted proteins | sample L3c2metaG_FD_160095 | JGI IMG/M metagenome (GOLD analysis project Ga0193699, IMG submission 160095) | Soil microbial communities from a riparian zone of the East river system, Colorado, United States - L3c2 | ecosystem: Environmental > Terrestrial > Soil > Riparian zone | place: USA: East River... | reverse complement strand
GACGCTCGGCACCTACCTCTCCTCGCACCCGCTGACCGAAGTGCGCGGCGCCCTCCGCGCCCGCGTCGACTGCTCGCTCGCTGACCTCTCGGGTAAGCCGGACGGCTCCTGGGTGACCGTCGGCGGGATCGTCGTCGAGTGCAAGAAGATCCGCACCAAGAGCGGCAGCCAGATGATGTTCGCCACCCTCGACGACATCGAGGGCCAAGTCGAGATGTTGGTCTTCAAGGCGGACGAGGCCGAGAGCGCGACGACGATCGCCCCCGACGCGATCGTCGTGGTGCGCGGGCGGATCGACCACAAGGAGCGCGGCGAGACCAAGCTCGTCGTCCAGGAGGCCGAGCGCTTCCAGCCCGATCGGGAGGAGATCGCGCGGGCGGCCGAGGTCGCCAGCGTTCCCGCCGGTCCCTTCGAGCTGATCGTCGACGCCGCCCTGCTCAACCCGGGACTGGTCGACGAGCTGAAGGCGGTGTTCGAGCACCACAAGGGCGACGCCGACGTGCACCTGGCGATCCGCACGCGCGGCGGGGAGTCCAAGCGCCTCCTGCTGGGGGACGGCTACCGGGTCCGCCCGTCCAGCGGTCTGCGCGCCGAGCTCGGCCACGTTCTCGGCCCCGACGCCCTGGCTGCCTAGACTTTCCCCATGCCCGCAACGCAGCTGAAGGCCGGGGAGTGCCGTCAGTGCCGCTCCTTCTGCGACAAGATGGTCGAGCCGCGCGGCTGCGTCGAGATGCGCTGCCGCTTCCTCTACAGCTTCGTCGACATGCTGACCGGCGTTCAGTACATGGGCTGTATGCAGGAGGTCTTCGGCGCCAAGGTCGAAGTCGACGCGGTGCTGCAGCCGGGCGGCTTCGGCGGCGTCAAGATGACGGGCAAGGCCCTGCCGCAGTGCCAGTTCTCGGTCGAGCGGGCCTACGAGGGCGCCGGCGAGTCCTACGACTGCGTCAACCGCCGCTTCTTCGACTGCGCCGACGGCGGTCTCGAGGGCCTGCGCGCCTTCGACCTGCGCGACGTTTGAAATACTTCCGCGCGTGGAGGCGACGGAGCAGCTCGCGCCAGAGGCGACGGAAAGCGATGACGCGCCCCCCGAGGGACCGCGGTTCACCCTCGAGCTGAACCAGGACCAGAAGGACATCCGCGAGTGGGTGCACGGCTTCGCCGAGAAGGTCGTGCGGCCCGCCGCCGCGGAATGGGACGAGCGCGAGGAGACGCCGTGGCCGGTGATCCAGGAGGCGGCGAAGATCGGCCTCTATGGCTTCGAAGCGCTCGGCCAGTTCTGGGCCGACGAGACCGGCCTGACGCTGCCGATCGCCAACGAGGAGCTGTTCTGGGGCGACGCCGGCATCGGGATGGCGATCATGGGCACCTCGCTCGCCGTCGCCGCGATCTTCGGGCAGGGAACCCCCGAGCAGATGGGCGAGTGGATCCCGCAGTGCTTCGGCACGCCGGAGGAGCCGAAGGTCGCCGCCTTCTGCTCTTCGGAGCCCGACGCCGGCTCCGACGTGGCGGCGATCCGCACCACCGCCAAGTACGACGAGGCGAGCGACGAGTGGGTGCTGAACGGACAGAAGGCCTGGGCGACCAACGGCGGCATCGCCGACGTCCACGTCGTGATCGCCACGGTCGACCGCGAGCTGCGCTCGCGCGGTCACGCCGCCTTCGTGATCCCGCCCGGGACGAAGGGCTGCGAGCAGGGCGCCAAGGTCAAGAAGCACGGTCTTCGCGCCTCGCACACCGCCGACGTCCATCTCGATGACTGCCGCATCCCCGGCTCGTGCCTGCTCGGCGGCAAGGAGAAGCTCGACGAGCGCCTGGCGCGCGTCCGCGAGGGCAAGCGCTCCAAGTCCCAGGCGGCGATGCAGACCTTCGAGGCGAGCCGGCCCACCGTCGGCGCGCAGGCCCTGGGCATCGCCCGCGCCGCCTACGAGTACGCGCTCGAGTACGCCAAGGAGCGCCAGCAGTTCGGCCGCGCGATCGTCGAGAACCAGGCGATCGCCTTCACCCTCGCCGACATGAAGCTGGAGATCGACGCGGCGCGGCTGCTCGTCTGGCGCGCCGCCTGGATGGGGCGCAGCGGCCAGAAATTCGAGAACGCCGAGGGCTCGATGTCGAAGCTCAAGGCCGGCGAGGTAGCGGTCTGGGCGACAGAGCGGGCGATCCAGATCCTCGGCGGCAACGGCTACACCCGAGAGTTCCCGGTCGAGCGGATGCACCGCGACGCCAAGATCTACACGATCTTCGAGGGCACCTCGGAGATCCAGCGCCTGGTCATCTCACGCGCGATCTCCGGCGTCCACGTGCAGTAGCCGAGCCCGATTTCGGAGCGCATCCGACTTTGACCCACCTCAGAGTGGGGGAAAGTCCGAAGGGCGCATCGCATCCCTACGCCTTGCGACGTCTGAGGCCGGCGGCGCGGAGGCGACGGGCCGCCTGGACCTCTTTTTTGTCGGGTCCTTTCTTCTTTGGCCCGGGGGTCTCCAGGGTCGCCGGCAGGCCCTCGAAGCGCGGCTCGGAGAGGAAGGCGGCGAGGCCGCGCTTGCCCATCTCGCCCTGGCCGATGTTGGCGTGGCGGTCGCGGCAGGAGCCGAGCGGCGTCGCGGCGTCGTTGACGTGGACGCAGCGCAGGCGCTCGAGGCCGACCTTCTCGTCGGCTTCGTCCAGCACCTTGGCCAGGTGCGCCTCGTCGGTGACGTCGAAGCCCTGGACGAAGAGGTGGCAGGAGTCGAGGCAGAGCCCGAGCCGGGCGCCGCTGCCGGCCAGCTCGATCAGCTCCGCCGTCTCGTCGAAGTCGCGCCCGAGCAGGCCTTTGTGGCCGGCGGTCTGCTCGAGCAGCAGCGGGCAGCTCTCGCTGTCCTTCAGCGCCGCCGCGATCACCTTCGCCGCCCGCTTCATCGAGGGGCCGTGCGGCTCGCCCTTCTGAGCCCCAGGGTGGAGGACGACGCCCGCGGCGCCGATCCCGTCGCCGATCCGCAGCGCGTGCGTCAGCGATGCCAGCGACTTCGCCCGCAGCTCGCGCTCTTTCGTCGCGCAGTTGATCAGGTAGACGGCGTGGATGACGACGGCTTGCACCGGCGAGGCGTCGATCGCCTCCCTGAACGCGGCGAAGTCCTCGGCGCCGTATTTGGTCGGCCGCCACATCCGCGGGCTCTGGTTGAAGATCTGAATCGACTCGCAGCCGAGCTCGGTTCCGCGCTCGATCGCCCGGTCCAGGCCCCCCGCTGTGGAAACATGCGCGCCGATCAGCATGGTTGCCGAAGACTCCCCGATCCGCCTGCGGTTTGCTCCCTCCCCGACCGGGGCGCTGCACATCGGCGGCGCGAGGACGGCGCTCTACAACTGGCTCGCCGCCCGTCACGGCGGCGGCGAGCTCGTGCTGCGGATCGAGGACACCGACCGCGAGCGCTCGACTCCCGAGAACGTCGAGCAGATCCTCGACGCGCTGGAGTGGCTGGAGCTCGACTGGGACGAGGGGCCTTTGTCGCAGGCGGATCGCGCCGACCGTCACCAGGCCGCGCTGCAGCGACTGCTCGAGTCGGGCGCCGCCTACCGCGACCCCGCCACCGCCAGGGACGTGGAGGCCTGGAAGGCCGAGCAAGGCACCGACCGCGGCTATCGCGGGGCGCCGACCGAGGACCCCGGTGCGGCCGTGAGGCTGCGGGTCCCCGACGGGGGCGAGACCGTGGTCGAGGACCGGATCCGCGGCAGGGTCGCCTTCCCCAATCGCAGCTACGACGACTTCGTCATCGCCCGCGGCGACGGCTCGGTCCTCTACAACTTCGCCGTCGCCGTCGATGACGCCGAGATGGGCGTCACCGACGTGGTTCGCGGTGACGACCACCTCTCCAACACGCCGAAGCAGCTGCTCGTCCTCGCTGCGCTCGGGCACGAGCCGCCCCGCTACGCCCATCTGCCCCTCCTGCACGGACCGGACGGCAAGAAGCTCTCCAAGCGCCACGGCGCCGCCTCGGTGCAGGAGCTGCGCGAGGCCGGCTACCTGCCGGCGGCGGTGCGCAACTACCTGGCGCTGCTCGGCTGGGGGACCGACGACGACACGACCCTGATGTCGACCGAGGAGCTGGTCGAGCGCTTCCGGATCGAGGACGTCGGCAGGGCGGCGGCGATCTTCGACGAGCGAAAGCTGCGCTGGATCAACGGCCGCTTCATGCGCGAGCTGTCCCTCGACGACTACACCGCTGCTGTGGCGCGCCACCTCGGCCGCGAGCCGGACGAGCGCCTGCGCGCCGCCTGCGAGATCGCCCAGGAGAAAGCTCAGACGCTGGCCGAGATCTGGCCGCTTATCCGCTTCCTCTTCGAGCCACCTGTCGACGACGAGAAGGCCTGGCGCAAGGTGATGGGGGAGGAAGCGCTTGGCCCGCTCGAGGCCGCGCGCGAGGCACTGGCGGGCGCTGACGGCTTCGAGCCCGCCGCGCTCGAGTCCGTGCTCTCGCTGCTGGCCGAGCGCCTCGGCGTCAAGCCAGGCAAGCTCTATCAGCCGATTCGGGTCGCGATCACGGGCACGACCGTCTCGCCGGGGATCTTCGAGTCGCTTGCCGTTCTCGGCCGCGAGCAGTCGCTGGCGCGGATCGATTCCGCCTTGAATCGCCTGCGACCCTGAGGGCAAATTCGGCCCATTGCGCCCGCCGCTCCGCACGAGTGGCCCCAAACTCGTACTCAATTTTGGGGAACCGATCGTTAAGTCGTGCGTCCTCGCGGCCGATGAGTTGTGCGTAGACGAATCATGGAGTCGACGAAGTCAAAGACCAACGGCAAAGGTCGAGCCGACGCCGTGCCGGGCAAGGACGGCAGCGGCCGGCCAGCGCCGGGCGCCCGCCTCGCTGCCGCCTTCGAGGCGGTCGAGCGCTTCCCCGTCCTGATGGAGTCGCGTGACCGAGTGATGCGTGCGGCCACGGCGGAGACCCCCCGTGTCGGGGAGGTCGTCGAGGCCGTCGAGTCCGACGTGGGCCTGGCCATCGCCGTTCTGCGCTACGCCAACCGCAGCGGCTCGGAGGCCGGCACGGTGGCGAGCATCCCGGCCGCGGTGGAAACGCTGAAGCCCTCCGGCGTGCTCGCGATCGCGGGCACCGCCCACTCGTTCGACTTCTTCGAGCCCAACGGCGGCTGGGAGCTGAAACCCGAGCGCTTCCGCGTCCACGCGCTGGCGGCTCAGCAGGCCGCCGACCAGGTGGGGCGCGCGATCGGTTGGGCGGAGCGGGACGAGCTCGCGGTTGCGGCGCTCCTGCACGACATCGGCCGCCTCGTCGTCTCCAAGCTGCACCCCGGGAAGAAGAGCTACCTCGACACCGCCTCGCGCACGCCCGAGCAGCGGCTCCGCGAGGAACGCGATCAGCTCGGCATCGACCACGCGCTGGTCGGCGGGGTGCTGGCGCGGCGCTGGAACGTGCCCCAGCAGATCGCCGTCGCAATCGAGCGCCATCACGCCGAGGACGCCGACGGCCTGGCGGCGATGGTCGCCGTCGCGGACATGCTCGCCCACTACTCGCAGGGGGAGGCGGTGACGCCGGAACGGCTGCACGCCGCCGCCAAGCGATGCGGCCTCGACGCCGACGGACTGCGCGGGCTGCTCTACGAGCTTCCCTACGCACGCCGCGACACTCCCAGGACGGCCCAGCCCTGTCCCCTCTCCGCCCGCGAGCTCGACGTCCTCAGGCACCTCTCCGAGGGCATGGTCTATAAGCAGATCGCCGGAGAAATGCAGCTCTCGGTCTCGACTATCCGCACCCACCTGCACAACGTCTACGGCAAGATCGGCGCCGTCGATCGCGCGCAGGCGGTCCTCACCGCGCGCGACTGCGGCTGGATCTAGACGCGCCTGGCCGAGCGGGCTCGGTCCGCTAGTCGATCAAGCAGTCGCGCAAGGCGATTGCGACGGCGTGGGAGCGGTTTTTCGCCCCCAGCCGGGCGAGGGCGTTCTTGGTGTGGGTCTTGATCGTTTCCTCGCTGAGATCGAGGGTGCGCGCGGCGACCGAGGTCGTCTCGCCGTCGGCGAGCATCTGCAGGATCTGGCGCTGGCGGCGCGTGATCTTGCCGCGACTGCCGCTCGGCGGCACGGCCGGGTCGACGAAGCTTTCCTGGGCGAGGGCGGCCCGCACCCCCTTGCGCAGCGCCTCGGCTTTGGAGGTTCGGCAGACGAAGGCGGTGGCGCCGGCCTGGAGCGCCATGCTCGCCAGGTAGCGGTCCGCCCGGTCGCCGTGAGCGACGATCCCGAGCCCGTTCTCGGCTTTGCGCAGGGCGCGGATCGCCTCGCTTCCCCGCAGTTCGCGGTCTTCGTCCGACGGCTGGCGCCGCATGTCGACGATCGCGACGTCGAAGCTGCCGATGTCGCGCACGAGGTCGACCGCCTCGTCGCGGCTGGCCGCCTCGTGGACCTCGAAGTCCTCGGCCAAGGCCCTGTGCACGCCGAGGCGGACGAGCGGGTGGCCGTCGATCACAAGGCAGTTTGGGCGCTCGTTCAGGGCTGTATCCGATCTGCTCGAATTCGACAACTCCGCGCCAGCCCGGAGCCGATGGCCTCGATCCTAACCCAGCCTGGTCCGCGCGGTGCGGTAGAAAAGACGCAGTGATCTCGGTCACCTCGAAGTCGCGCTACGCCGTCGTCGCCCTGGCGGAGCTGGCTCGCTCGGGCGAGCGGCCTGTCCCGATCAAGGAGCTGGCCGAGCGCCGCGCGATCCCGGACCAGTTCCTGGAGCAGCTCTTCTCGACGCTGCGCCGCGCCGGCTTCCTCACCAGCCATCGCGGGATGAAAGGCGGCTACACCCTCTCGCGGCCCGCCGACGAGATCACGGTGCTCGACATCGTGCAGGCGCTCGACGGCAGGATCGGGCAGGAGGCCGACGAGGCGGGCGGCATCTGGGCCGAGGGAGTGACCGCCCTGCGCAAGGTCTTCGGCCAGACGACGATCGCCGAAGTCGCGCGCCGCGAGGCCGAGGAGGCCGGCACCGGGATGTACTACATCTGATGCGGATCGTCTGATGCGGATCGGGGCGGAGGCTTCCGCGGTAGTCGGCAACACGCCGCTGGTCGCGCTGCGGCGCCTCGGGGATGAGGGGGCGGAGATCTGCGCGAAGCTCGAGTACTTCAATCCGGGCGGCTCGGTCAAGGATCGGATCGGCGTGGCAATGATCGACGCCGCCGAGCAGGAGGGGCTGATCGAGCGAGGCCGCTCGGTGATCGTCGAGCCGACCAGCGGCAACACCGGGATCGCGCTGGCGATGGTCTGCGCGGCGCGCGGCTACGAGCTGATCCTGACCCTGCCGGAAGGCATGAGCCGCGAGCGCGCCAAGCTGCTGCGAGCCTACGGCGCCGAAGTGCGGGAGACGCCGTCGCTGGGCGGGATGAACGAGGCGGTCGAGCTGGCCGAGGAGATCCGCGAACAGCGCAAGGGGTTCACGCCCCAGCAGTTCTCCAACCCAGCCAACCCAGAAATCCACCGCCGCACCACCGCCGAGGAGATCTGGCGCGACACCGGGGGCGAGATCGGCGCCTTCGTCGCCGGCGTGGGCACGGGCGGGACGATCACCGGCGTCGGCCAGATGCTGCGCGAGCGCGCGCCGGAGGCGCTGATCGTCGCGGTCGAGCCGGCCGCCTCGCCGGTCCTCTCGGGCGGCGCGCCCGGACCGCACAAGATCCAGGGCATCGGCGCCGGCTTCGTGCCGGAGGCGCTGGACCGCTCGGTGATCGACGAGACGATCGCCGTCACCGACGAGGACGCGCTGGAGACCGCGCGCCTCGCGGCGCGGCGGGAGGGCGTCCTCGCGGGGATCTCGGCCGGCGCCAACATCAGGGCGGCGCTCGAGGTCGCGGCGCGGCCGGAGCTGGCGGGCAAGCGGGTCGTGACCATCGTCTGCGACTCGGGCGAGCGCTACGTGTCCCTACCCTTCTTCGCACCGTGATCAAGCGAGTCGCACAGGAGATCCGGGCGGACGTCGCGGCGGCGCGCGATCGCGACCCGGCCGCGCACGGCGTCTCCACCTTCGAGATCCTCACCAGCTGGGCCGGCGTGCAGGCCCTGCTCGCGCACCGCGTAGCCCACGCCCTGCACGGCGCGGGCGTGCCGCTGGCGCCGCGGGCGATCGCCTACCTGACCCGGTCTATCACCGGCGTCGAGATCCACCCGGCCGCCAGGATCGGCGGCGGCTTCTTCGTCGACCACGGCTCGGGCGTGGTGATCGGGGAGACGGCGGAGATCGGCGAGCGGGTCACCCTCTATCAGGGCGTGACGCTCGGCGGAACAGGGTTCCAGCCGGGCAAGCGCCACCCGACCGTCGGCGACAACGTCACCGTCGGCTCGGGCGCCAAGCTGCTCGGCCCGATCGCGGTCGGCGACGGCGCCAAGATCGGCGCCAACACGGTCGTCGTCGAGGACGTGCCGCCGGGCACGACGATGGTCGGCAATCCCGGCCACCCGGTCAAGGTGGAGGGCAAGCGGGTGGAAGGACCCGACGCCGACTGGATCCACCTGCCCGACCCGATCGCGGAGGCGATCAAGGCCCTCTCGGAGCGGATCGGCGAGCTCGAGCGGCGCCTCGCCGAGCTCGACGGGGGCGATGGCCCCAACGGGGAGAAGCGAGAGCTGCGTACTCGCACGGGACGATCGTCGGCGGGCGGATGACCCGACTCGCGCCGACCGAACCGGGCGCCGACGCGGTCGAGCGGCTGCTGGCCGACCTCAACGACCCGCAGCGCGAAGCAGTGCGCCACGGCGAGGGGCCGCTGCTCGTCCTCGCCGGCGCCGGGTCGGGCAAGACCCGGGTCCTCACGCACCGGATCGCCCACCTGCTCGCGACCGGCGCCGCCCGGCCTGGCGAGATCCTCGCGATTACCTTCACCAACAAGGCGGCGAGCGAGATGCGCGAGCGGGTCGAGGCACTGGTCGGGCGCTCGGCGCGGGCGATGTGGGTGATGACCTTCCACTCGGCCTGCGCGCGGATGCTTCGCGCCGACGCCGAGCGGCTTGGCTACTCGCGCAACTTCACGATCTACGACGAGTCGGACTCGCTGCGGATGCTGAAACGCTGCCTGACCGAGCTCGGGATCGACCCCAAGCGCTACCCGCCCCGTGCGATCCGCTCCCAGATCTCCGGCGCCAAGAACCAGCTGGTCGACGCTGCCGCCTACGCTCAGGCCCAGGGCAGCGTCTTCGAGGAAACCGTGGCAGAGGCCTACGCGCTCTACGAGAAGCGCATGCTGGCCGCCAACGCGATGGACTTCGACGACCTGCTGGTGCGCACGGTCAACCTGCTCGAGCTCTCAGAGCAGGCGCGCGAGCGCTGGCGCCGCACCTTCCGCCACGTCCTCGTCGACGAGTACCAGGACACCAATCACGCCCAGTACCGACTGCTGCAGCTGCTCACCGCCGAGCACGGCAACCTGATGGTGGTCGGCGACGAGGACCAGTCGATCTACAGCTTCAGAAACGCCGATGTTCGCAACATCCTCGACTTCGAGCAGGACTTTCCCGAGACCGAGGTGGTCAAGCTCGAGCAGAACTACCGCTCGACGCAGACGATCCTCTCCGCCGCCAACGCGGTCGTCGATCGCAACCGAGAGCGGAGGCCGAAGCGCCTCTGGACCGAGATCGCCGGCGGCGAGCCGGTGCGGCTCTCCGAGCTTCGCGACGAGCACGAGGAGGCGCGCTGGGTGGCTGGGGAGATCGAGCGGCTCGCCGAGGAGGACGGCGTGCGGCGCGAGGACGTGGCGGTCTTCTACCGGACCAACGCGATGAGCCGGGTGCTGGAGGACACGCTGGTCCGCTTCGAGCTGCCCTACCAGGTGATCGGCGGCACCAAGTTCTACGAGCGCGCCGAGGTCAAGGACGCCATCGCCTACCTCAGCCTGCTGGCCAACCCCGCCGACCAGGTCTCCTTCGCCCGCATCGTCAACTCTCCGCGGCGCGGGATCGGAGACACCAGCCAGGGACGGCTCGCGTCGCACGCCAACACGACCGGCCTCTCGATCTGGGAGGTGGCTGGCGAGGCCGAGGCGGTCCCGGGGTTGAGCGCGGCGGCGATCAAGGCCGTCTCCCGCTTCCACGAGATGATGGAAAGCCTGGCGGAGCGCGCCCAGCGCGGCGCCCCGGTGGCCGAGCTGCTCGAGGCGACCCTGCAGGAGAGCGGTTACCTGGAAGCGCTGGCGGCAGAGCGCACGGTCGAGGCCGAGGGCAGGATCGAGAACCTCGAGGAGCTGGTCGGGGTCGCGGCCGAGTTCGACCTCAACCGGGAGACGGAGGGGGAGAGCGAGACGACCCCGCTGGAGGAGTTCCTGCAGCAGATTTCCCTCTACACCGAGCAGGACGGCCTGCGGGGGGAGGAGTCGCTGATCACGCTGATGACCCTCCACAACGCCAAGGGCCTGGAGTACGACACGGTCTTCGTAGTCGGCTGCGAGGACGGCGCTTTCCCCCACATGCGGGCGCTCGAAGAGGGGGGAGAGGAGGAGGAGCGGCGCCTCTGCTACGTCGGCATCACCCGCGCCCGC
>Ga0193699_10001173_pt1 | contig 10501 bp, 10 predicted proteins | sample L3c2metaG_FD_160095 | JGI IMG/M metagenome (GOLD analysis project Ga0193699, IMG submission 160095) | Soil microbial communities from a riparian zone of the East river system, Colorado, United States - L3c2 | ecosystem: Environmental > Terrestrial > Soil > Riparian zone | place: USA: East... | reverse complement strand
CTGCGTCGCCATTGCCGGCACCCACGGCAAGACCACCACCACCTCGCTGGTCGCGACGCTGCTCGATGCCGGCGAACTCGATCCGACCGTCATCAACGGCGGCATCATCAACGCCTACGGCACCAATGCGCGCCTCGGCGCCGGCGACTGGATGGTGGTCGAGGCCGACGAGTCCGACGGCACCTTCCTGAAGCTGCCGGCCGACATCGCCATCGTCACCAACATCGATCCGGAGCATCTCGATCATTTCCACACCTTCGACGCCGTGCAGGACGCGTTCCGCGCCTTCGTCGAGAACATTCCGTTCTACGGTTTCGCCGTGATGTGCACCGATCATCCGGTGGTGCAGACGCTGGTCGGCAAACTCGAAGACCGCCGCATTCTCACCTACGGCGAAAATCCGCAGGCCGACATCCGCCTCGTTGACTTGGATCATCACGACGGCAAGTCGCGCTTCTCGGTGCAGTTCCGCGACCGCGAGGGCAAGACCACGCACACGATCGACAAGCTGACCATGCCGATGCCCGGCCGTCACAACGCGCTCAACGCTACCGCGGCCATCGCGGTCGCGCACGAGCTCGGCGTCAAGGACGACATGATCCGCAAGGCGCTCGGCGCCTTCGGCGGCGTCAAGCGGCGCTTCACCCGCGTCGGCGATTGGAACGGAGTCACCATCATCGACGATTACGGCCATCACCCGGTGGAAATTTCCGCGGTGCTGCGCGCCGCGCGCGAAAGCGTGAAGGGCAAGGTGATCGCCGTGGTGCAGCCGCATCGCTACACGCGGTTGCAGGCTTTGTTCGAGCAATTCTGCTCCTGCTTCAACGACGCCGACACGGTGATCGTCGCGCCGGTCTATTCGGCGGGCGAGCAGCCGATCCCCGGCATCGACCGCGATACGCTGGTGCAGGGCCTGCGCGCGCATGGTCACCGCCAGGCGATGGCGCTCGAAGCGCCGGAGAAACTCGCCGGCCTGATCAAGGCTCTGGCAAAGCCCGGCGATTACGTCGTCTGCCTCGGCGCCGGTTCGATCACGCAATGGGCCTACGCGCTGCCGGCGGAGTTGAAGGCGCTGTGAGCTTCCCCGACATCACGTCGGATTTGAAAGCCCGCCTGCCGCAATTGCGCGGGCGGCTCATCGCCAACCAATCGCTTGGCGAATTCGCCTGGTTTCGCGTTGGCGGGCCGGCGCAGGCTTTGTTCATGCCCGAGGACGAGGACGATCTCGCTTACGTGCTGCGCAACATGCCGGCGGAAATTTCCGTCACCGTGATCGGCGCCGGCTCCAATCTGATTGTGCGCGATGGCGGCGTAGGCGGCGTCGTGATCCGGCTCGGCCGCGGCTTCAACGACGTGAAGATCGACGGCGAGCGGGTCACGGCCGGCACGGCGATCCTCGACGTGATGGTCGCGCGCGCGGCGCAGAAGGAGGGCATCGCGGGCTTGGCATTCTACAGCGGCATTCCCGGCACCATCGGCGGCGCGCTGCGCATGAATGGCGGCGCCTATGGCGGAGAGACCAAGGACGTGCTGATCGAGGCACGCGGCGTTGACCGCCAGGGCAATATCCGCACCTACAGCAACGCCGACATGGGATTCTCCTACCGCCACTGCAGTGTGCCGGACGACGTCATCTTCACCAGCGCGACGTTCCAAGGGCGCCAGGGCGATCCCGAGGCGATCGCCGTCGAGATGGCCGCGATCAAATCCAAGCGCGAGGCCAGCCAGCCGCGCAATCGCACCGGCGGCTCGACCTTCAAGAACCCGCCGGGCCACAGCGCCTGGAAGCTGGTGGACGAGGCGGGTTGCCGCGGCCTCAAGGTCGGCAACGCGCAGGTTTCGGATCTGCACGCGAATTTCCTGATCAACACCGGCGACGCCACCGCCGCCGACATCGAAACCTTGGGCGAAACCGTCCGCGCCCGCGTCAAGGCGCATTCCGGCATCGAGCTGGAATGGGAAATCAAGCGGATCGGGAATATAGCCTAAAGTGCTTCTTTCTCTTTTAGGCTCGCTACAAACCGGTCCGCCGCCTCAAACCACAGATCAAATTTATCAATCTCGTCGACAATCTTGGGTGCGTGTCCTCGGACAGTTACGAAATAATTGCCTTGCGGTGATTTTTTGTTGACCTCGCCACCCAATTGCTTTGCGAGATCCTCAACGTAACGATGACTGAGCGTGTGAGGGACGGACCAGTTTACGGCATCTGTCCAAATAGCGCCGGACGGCGTTATGTAACCTAGGTTCACGGGCTTTCCAGACGGTGGGTCCCACTTTAGGTTTAGCGACTTTTGATACTCGGGATTTACGCCGATAGTATCGAGGCGATCTATGAATCTCTTGAGTTTTTCAGGAATTGCGGTGTTCAAAGATCGCATCGCGTCAAAGAATTTTTCTGCGGAAATGCTTCCCGGTCTTGCCTTTTCATCGGCGCGCCTAAGGGGCTCTTCGATAGACAATTTTCCTTCTTGAAAGCGCACGATTCCACGTTCGATCATTTCAGTTTTGGCAATAACTCCCGGAATAATTAAGAGTCCACCGTCAGGTGTTTGAAAGACGCTTAGCTCGACTAATGCAAATGTGAAATGAAAGCCGGCATGTGATTGAAGGGCGTCTGCCAAGAGCTTGACTTCATTTCTTATTCCATCACCAAGGACAATGACGACAATGCTGCCGCGCGCGAGATTTGTGCTAACCGCATCAATAAAATCCTGCTCTCTCGGTACATCGGGCAGCGAAGAGAACAACTCATAGAGTGCTTTGGGCGATGGTGAGGTGCCAAAGTCTGTTTTTTGAATCGATCGCTCGAATTCTTCGTAGCTCATTCTGAAAAGGCAACTTGCATAGTCTAATGCTTGGGCGACGACCTCCCGTCGAGCTTGCGGGTTGCGCCAAAGTTTTGCTTCAACGATGACGATGTCTCCGGCGCTTGTCATTATCAAGTTGTCGATAAATCCATGCGCAGTGGGCAATTCGCGGCAGACTGAAACGAGCGTTCCGAATCCTGGCTCAATTTGCCTCATTGGAATCGTGGCAGGATGATCGAAAACAAGATTTTGTATCCATGCTTCGTCAAATACGGAAGCTTTGCCAGCTAATTCGACTGGAACGAGTTCGTTCGATTTCTTGCCGGTTATAAGTATCGGAAGGCCGTCTCTATTCGCCATTGGCCGCGTGTCCCCTAATTTAAGAAAATTTTTTGTTGAAGTTATTTGGTGGTTTTTTGACCCAGAATTACCCGCCCGGCCCGTGCAGCTTCAGTAATTCCTGCAACGGCGCCGGGCTTAAGCGCACGCTGCCGGCGAAGGGATGCTCTTGCAAGGCAATGAGCCCGAGTGTGAATACCACCGCGACCGAGAACGCCGTCAGCGCCGTAATATGAGCGTTCCGCTTGTGCAGATGCACGAGGCCGATCGCGATCTGCGTCATGACGCCGAGGATCAGCACGATCGCCCATTTGAGTTCGCTGGTATTGTCGGACGCGAGCGCGAGACGTTCGGAACGCGCGGTGCCGACGCGCACGGCGGCATTGAGCAGCGCTGAGTGTACCGCCGCACCGGCTTCGACGGCGATTTTTGGATGGCTGACCTCGCGCAATAAGTCGTCATAGGCCGCGTTCACCGAGGGCGCGCTCTGGCCGAGCGTCATGGCCGACCACTCCTCGCCGGTGGCGGCCTTGATGTAGGCGGTCCAGTCGTCGCGGATGGCGCGCATGTCGGAGGCCGACGCCACGCTCAGCGTGAACACGTTGCGCAATTCGGCGACTTCGGATTGCACGGCGCGCGCGGCCTGGCGGTTGCGGTCGCCGACGTCGTTGGCGAGAAATCCGGTCAGCAGCGCGAACAGCACCGCGATCGCGCCAAAGTACGGCGCCACCACGCCGTCGAGCATTTTCACGCGCGGGCCGAGCACGGCGCCAAAGGCCACCGTGGCTATCAGCGCGCCGGTGCAGAAATAGAGCAAAGCGAGGACACCGAACACGGCGGCCGACGGCAGATCCAGCCAGGCTTCAATCACGGTTGCCGCGCTCCCTTTATGATTCCCGGCCTCGCTTTTGCCGCCACGCCTGCGTTAGTAATGCGGTCACTTGATTTCGGTAAGGGCATGGTTGGGATTTGAGCTAGGCCGGTCTGGCCATTTGGGCGATTGTAGCCCCTGATTCGGAGATGCGTCATTAGCACCCCAAAACACGTAGCAGTCTTGATGGGCGGCTGGTCGGCCGAGCGCGAGGTCTCCTTGCGCTCCGGCAAGGCCTGCGCCGACGCTGCCGAACGCGCCGGCTTCCGCGTGACCCGCGTCGACGTAGACCGCGAGATCGCCGCGACCTTGCGCGCGCTCAAGCCCGACGTCGCGCTCAATGTGCTGCACGGCCGTCCCGGCGAGGACGGCACGCTGCAAGGCATGCTCGAAATCCTCGGCATTCCCTACAGCCATTCCGGGGTCATGGCCTCGGCGGTCGCCATGCAGAAAGATATCGCCAAGACGGTGCTGAAAGCCGGCGGCGTGCCGGTACCCGGCGGCATGGTGGTGTCGCGGCTGGAAGCGGCGAAGAAGCATCTGCTGCCGCCGCCTTATGTCCTCAAGCCGATCGCGGAAGGCTCCAGCGTCGGCGTCTTCATCGTGCAGGCCGATCACGCACATCCGCCGCAGGAATTGAACCGCGCCGATTGGGCCTTCGGCGAGAAAATCCTGATCGAGCCGTTCATTCCCGGCAAGGAGTTGACCTGCGCGGTGATGGGCGACAAGGCGCTCGGCGTCATCGAGATTATCGCCAACACCAAATTCTACGACTACGAGGCCAAATACGCTCCCGGCGGCTCGACGCATCTGCTGCCGGCGCCGGTGCCGGCGGACGTCTACGAGGAATGCCGGCGCTTGGCTCTGTTGGCTCACGCGGCGCTTGGCTGCCGCGGCGTCACGCGTTCCGATTTTCGTTACGACGACAGCAAAGGCGTCGAAGGCATCGCCTGCCTCGAGGTCAACACCCAGCCCGGCATGACCGAAACCTCGCTGGTGCCCGAACTCGCCGCGCACGCCGGCATTTCGTTTCCCGATCTGGTACGCTGGATGATCGAGGACGCCTCGCTGGACCGGTAGCGCTGCAACGGGATTTTACGATGAGATTGTTCGCAACTCTGTTCGCTGTGCTGGCGCTGACGGCGCAAGCGCAAGCGGCGTTTCCAGACCGCTTGATCACGATCGTTTGCGCCTCGGGCGCGGGCGGGGCCGTCGACGTGACGACGCGGGTCTTCGCTGACTTCCTGTCGCGCGAATGGGGCCAGACGGTTCTCGTCCAGAACGAGCCGGGCGCCGGCAGCACCATCGCCATCACCAACGTCGCGCGCGCCAAGCCCGACGGCTACACGCTGCTGACTATCGGCTCCGGCGTCGCGGTGGCCGCCGAGCTCTATCCCACGGCGAACGTGAACGTGCTGCGCGACCTCGTTCCGGTGACGATGGTCGGCGCGACGCCGCTGGTTCTCTATGTGAACGGCACCGTGCCGGCCAAGAACTATGCCGACCTGGTGGCGTGGCTGAAAGCGCATCCCGCTGACGCGACCACCGGCAGCAACGGCCGCGGTTCTGCCGGCCATCTGTCGATCGAGTTGTTCAACACGATGGCGGGCGTCAACGTCCGCTACATTCCCTACAAGACCACGCCGCAGGCCCACACCGATCTGATCGCCGGCCGGCTGACGGTGATGATGACGTCGTCGCTCGGCGATGGCGCGCACGGCATCACGCCGGTCGCCGTCTCGTCGCTGGAACGCTGGCAGAGGATGCCGGACGTGCCGACGCTCGATGAACTCGGCTTAAAGGGTTACGAGGCGGCGACCTGGGTCGCCATGTTCGCGCCCAAGGGTGCGCCGCCGGACGCGATCGAGGCCATCAACGCGGCCTTTGCCAAAGCCGTCGCGGATCCTGCGCTGCGCAAGCGGCTGGACGACATCGGCATCATTCCGCCGCGCCAGACCGGCGCGGCCTTCGCGACAACCTACATTCAAAACGAAATCACCAAGTGGACCGACATTCTTCGCAAGGCGCCGGCTGAGCGCTAGCGATTCTCCCCTCCCCACGCTTCGCGGGGGAGGGATTAGAGCGCCCTAATCCGCGGCGCTGGCCTCTCCCCGAGTCTGTTCGCACGTCTCGTCGAGATCAGGCCGGCTGGCCATGAACGCGTTAATGCGGCGCGCGAGGTCTTCACGGAATGCGTCCATGTCCTCCGGCGTGCATTCGCAGGCAATCGGCCCGTGGTCGGGGGAGTCGCCGACGCGCAGGCGCTGCAGTGTGTGAAGTGTTTGCGTGAGCGTCGACAATGTGCGGGCGCGGCGATCGGCGGCATCGGCCGCGGACCGCCTGCCGGGCCGGGCCGCGCGGGATGGTATTGCGACGCTTCTGACGAAAGCATCCATACCGCGGAGGACATGAGGTTCTCAGATGCCGCTCTCAGAGAGCTGAGGATCGAAGTTGAAAACCTTCTTCGCCCTCAAGACGTGAAGCGCATAAGAGAAAAATTCGGCCTTACCCAAAGAGAGGCAGGAACCGTGACCGGCGGCGGGCCAAACGCGTTCCAAAAGTATGAACAAGGCACCGTCACCGTCAGCAAGGGCATCAGCAACTTTCTCCGCGTGCTCGAACGGCACCCGGAGGAAATCGAAGAACTGAAGAAACAAGCGTAGCTTGATCCCGCCTTGGCCGATCCGATTATGACGGACCGCCGCCACCGAAATGCCTCATAGGGGTGCCAATTTTTTCCCGCTCCCGACGAAATCTCCTACAAATGGAATAACCTCATGAAAACCAGCTTGATTATTGCCAGCATGGCTATCGTAACGCTTGCGATGCCGCTCACCGCACAAGCGCAAGGCGTTCCCGGCGGCGCCTCGCATGGCTTCAATGAGGGCAATCGCATCGCTGGCCCTGTCGGCGCAGTGGTCGGCACAGCAGTCGGCGGCGTCATCGGCGGCGTGGAAGGCGTCCTCGGCGTCGATCGTCGCTATTACGTGAGTGACAGCCCGGCGCCGGCGGTGGTTTATCGGCACCACAGGTGGCATCGCCATTATCGCCACCATCGCCAGCATCGCCACCATACGTGATGTGATGGGCACGCGCTAAATCCGAGTTTGCCAGAGGCCGAACCCATGGGCTTCGGCAAGTTTGATTTGGCGCGTGCCCGCACGCGCGCCTCGAAGCATGGGCCGTCCATCCTTCGAGACTCGTTGGACGCGAGTTGAGGATGCAGTTGGTGTGATGAAGCGGACGTATATCGGGCTCACGGTTGCACCAACCGTCGAACACCAAGGTGGTAACGTCATCACATTGTAACACCGCCGTCGGAAGGGGTTTCCGACGGCGGTGTTCTCTAAGCTCAGTTTGCCGACAGTTTCGCGCTTACATCTTTGACCGCTTTTTCGATGAGAGCGGCTACTGCCTGGGGCTGCGACACGTAGATGGCATGGCTGCCCTTGATCTCGACGGTCGACGAGCCGGCGCGCTTGGACATCTGCCGCTGCGCCGGAGGCGGGATCATCTTGTCGTCGGTCGCGACCAGATACCAGCTCGGCTTGGTCTTCCAGGCCGGCTCGCTCACCGCGCCGGTCAGGGCGTTGACGTGCCACGGCACCTGCGAGTCGGCCATGAACGCGGCCTTGGCTTCACTGACATCGGCCGCGAATGAAGCGCGGAACTTCGCCTTGTCGAGGAACAGATAGCCGTCTACCGGCGGCAGGATCGGCGGCACCGACGCGCCCGGGGGCGGATTCTTGATGAGGGAGTCGACGGACTCGCCTTTGTCCGGCGCGAACGCCGCAATGTAGACGACGCCCGCGACCTTCGGGTCGTTTCCGGCTTCGGTGACGACCACCCCGCCGTAGGAATGACCGACCAGAACGACCGGCCCCTTGGCCTGCGCGATCGTGCGCCGCGTGACGGCGACATCGTCGGCGAGGGACGTTGTCGGGTTTTGGACGATGCTGACGTCGTAACCGTCCTTCTTGAGGATGCTGTAGACGCCTTCCCAACCGGCGCCATCAACAAAGCCGCCGTGGACGAGGACGATGGTGGCCGCGAGTGCTGGAAGTGTAGCCATGACAATTCTCCCTTTCGATGTTGTGCGCACAGGGCGCTGTTTGAATTCGCGGGATCATCCTTGGCTGATTTCGATATAGCTGATTAGTTCTAATTATTGGCTATACCCCTAACCATTCAGCTAGGTCACCAATTGAAATAGGTACTGCATCATGACGAAGTGGACGGATCGCATCGGCCGGCGCGTCAAATTGCGCGACCTGCACATGGTGCTCGCGGTCGTGGAGGCGGGCAGCATGACTCGGGCGGCGGAAGAATTGGCCGTGTCCTATCCCGTCGTGTCCAAGACCATTTCGGAATTGGAGCACACGCTTGGCGTCAAGCTCTTTGATCGCAGTATCTCAGGAGTCGAGCCGACGCATTACGGCCGCGCGCTGCTTCAATCCGGAGTCGCGGTGTTTGACGAAATGCGAAAGGGCCTGCAGCAAATCGAGTTCATCAAACAGCCGGACGCGGGCGAACTGCGGATTAGCTCATCAGCCGTGACCGATGCCGGTTTGCTTCCCGCGATCATCGAACTCTTTTCGCGGGATTTCCCGCGGGCGGCGCTTCACGTGCTGCCCGAAAACATCGCGACACAGCAATACGATAATTTGCGCCATCGGAATGTTGAACTCGTATTGGGCCGCCTTCCGGTGACGATGAGCGAGCCTGATTTGGTTGCCGAGACGCTGTTCGATGAACCGATGATGGTCGCCGCAGGATCCGAGAGTCGCTGGGCGAAGCGGCGAAACCTGACGCTTGCCGATTTGATGGGAGAGCCATGGGTGTTGGCGCAACCGGGCAGTCTGGCGCGGTCGCTGCACGACGAAGTGTTCCGAAAGAGCGGCCTTGAACCTCCGACCGCAGCGGTACTGACGGTGTCGCTCCATCTTTACATGCGCTTGATCGAAACGGGTCGTTGGCTTGGTCTCGTTCCCGCCTCCGTCATGCGCTTTGGCGGCAAGCACATGCGCATCAAAGTTCTGCCGGTCAAAGCGTTGTCGCCTCCCGCGCCGGTCGGGTTCGTCACAGTCAAGGACCGGACGCTGACGCCGCTCGCAGAGCGCTTTATCGATTGCGCCCGCAGAGTCGCAAAATCGGATGCCGGCCGCGCGTCGACGTGGCGCCGTTAATGGCTGCGCCCTACGCGCTGATCCGCGCCCCACGTCGCTTTTGATTGGTGGTCTCAACCGATCGACGCAACACTTTATCTTAGAGGAAAAGATGGGGTGTATGACGATGGATCAGAGGTTTCGCCGAGGTTTCTCTGCGGCTGAGAAAGCGGAGCTGTGGGATCGGTGGCAGCGGGGGGAGTCGCTGAAAGCGATTGGGCGGGCTTTTGGTAAGCCGTCGTCGTCCATTTATTATCAAGTCGCCCCGCACGGGGGGATTCGCCCGGCTTCGCGGCGTCGCTCGCGTTTGGCATTGACGGTCTCAGAGCGCGAGGAGATATCGAGAGGCATTGCAGCGCATCAATCGGCACGATCTATAGCGAGGTTGCTGGGCCGCTCGGCCTCGACAGTGAGCCGAGAACTTAGCCGCAATGGCGGCTATGATCGATATCGGGCGGCATTGGCGGATGAGAAGGCCTGGGACCGATCTCGTCGTCCGAAGCCGTGTAAGCTGGCGAGAAGTCCAGAGCTACGCCAGGCAGTGGCGAGTAAGCTGAGATTGAATTGGGCACCCGAGCAGATAGCCGGTTGGCTCAAGAGGGCCCATCCTGACGATGAGTATTATCGCGTGTCGCACGAGACGATCTATCGCAGCCTATTTGTTCAAGCCCGCGGGGTGCTTAAGAAAGAGCTGCTTGGCCATCTTCGATCGAAGCGGACGATCCGTCGATCGAAACGGGCGGACCCGCGTGGCGATCAACGGGGGCAGATCAAGGATGTAGTCTCAATCCGTAAGCGGCCGGCAGCGGTTGAAGATCGGGCGGTCCCTGGTCATTGGGAGGGCGATCTATTGTCCGGGTCGAATAACAGCTACATCGCCACCTTGGTCGAACGCCATACGCGTTATGTGATGCTTGCGAAGGTGGCCAATAAGGACACCCAGACGGTCGTTTCCGCGCTCATCAAGCAGGCGAAAGCACTGCCGAATGAGATCTATAAGTCCCTGACCTGGGATCGGGGCAAGGAGCTTGCGGATCATCGACGATTTACGTTGGCGACCAAAATAGACGTTTACTTCTGCGATCCGCAAAGTCCGTGGCAGCGCGGTTCCAATGAGAACACCAATGGTCTGCTGAGACAGTACTTTCCGAAGGGAACCGATCTGTCGGCGCATTCGCAAGCCCATCTAAACAAAGTGGCACGTCAGCTCAACGAACGGCCACGGGAGACCTTGCTATTCGAAACCCCAGCAGAGAGATTTAACGCCTGTGTTGCGTCGATCGGTTGAGCCGGCAAGTTGAATCATTTGGTTTTGC
>Ga0193699_10001172_pt1 | contig 10515 bp, 3 predicted proteins | sample L3c2metaG_FD_160095 | JGI IMG/M metagenome (GOLD analysis project Ga0193699, IMG submission 160095) | Soil microbial communities from a riparian zone of the East river system, Colorado, United States - L3c2 | ecosystem: Environmental > Terrestrial > Soil > Riparian zone | place: USA: East River... | reverse complement strand
GCATCGGCAACGGTCACCCGAGGTAAAGGACTTGCTGCCCCGTGATTCGCGAACCAGGGCAGCAACTCGACCACCTCCCGCGACAATTCGACTCCGTGCACGGTGACTCCTGGCATCTGCGATCCGCCGACCAAGGTGGCCCCCGTGCCGATACCTAGAAATAAAGCCCGATGCGGTGCTGGATGCAGCAACAGCGGCAGCATCGCCTGCCGATAGTCGGATCGTACGGAATTTGTTCCGCCCATGCGGAAGCGACCGTTGACTTCCAGATACCGCGCCCCGAATGCGTCATCCACGACGCTCGCCGTAACCATTGGCCCTTCACGAACGGCAAGCAGCTCACCGCCCGGCGGCACCCTTGTTAGCGAGGGCGTTGGGCGTACCCACAGGATCAGGGCGGCAACCGCCGGTGCTGCGGACCAAACGAGCGTAGCTCGGCGGAGCGGAACCAACAGCAGGTAACCCAGCGCGACGGGAATAAGCGCCGTCCATGCGCCAAAGGCCGGAATGATGAATTGCGCGGTCAGCAATGGTGCCGTTGCGGCTCCGACGCTATTGATACCAACCGCCCATCCCAGCGACCCGCGTTGGTCGCGTACCCGTTGCGCCAGAAGGCCGAACAGCGCTCCCATCGCAGACGACGGCACCAGGAAGAGCGCCACCGCGACAGCCAATTCTCCGGCGATGCCCACGTTGACTGCGGTCTCGGCGATACGAGCGATAAACGGCGTGAGAAACGCGGTCGCCAAGCAAGCAAGAGCCGTTCCGGCGAGGAGCCATCCCAGGCTTGCATCCTGGGCGCGGCGTCCGGCTTTCTGCCAGAAGAGACCCCCTGCCGCCGTGCCGAGCAGATAGGCCGCCAGTAGTCCGGCGAATGTATAAATCGTGTCCTGCATGACCTGCGCCGCAAGCCGGACGACGAGGACCTCGAACGCGATTCCGAGCAAACCGGTGGCAAACAAGCTTATGGTGAGACGCAACCCCTTGAGCTTACGTGGTGGCACTTCGTCAGCTTCCGGTATCGCCCGAACAAAAGTCGATCCGAGCGCGAGCGAGCCCAAAGCGCAGGCGGCGTTCACGCCGGCAAGACAAACGAGCGTCCCGGAGAGCCCCAATGCGGGAAGTAGGAAGAATGTGGAAATTAATGTTCCTGCGACGGCGCCGGCGGTGTTCGCGCCATAGACGCCGGCGGTGACGCGGGCATCGCCGCAAGCTTCCCGCATCATCCGCTCAAGCGCAATCAAAGTACCGCCCATCGCCGCAGTCGCTGGGAGCAGAACCAACGTCGGCAACGCGAAGCTGACGGCCCAAAGCAATGCCGGGGCAGGCTCGGTGCCGAGAAGTGGCGATATTGCACGACCTGCGGCGGGCAAAAGCCAGATGTTGATCAGGCCCCAAAGCCCGATCACGGCCTCCAGCGTGGCGTACACGGTTCGCGGCGATCTGGAGCGTCGAATCGGCCGGTCGAGAACAAACGCCCCAAGCGCCAGCCCACCGAAGAACCCTGCGACCGCGCCCAAAACGGCCATCATTTCGGTCCCGAACGCGATGCTCAACTGGCGAGTCCACACAATTTCGTACCCCAGACCTGCGAAGCCGGACGCTGCGACGATCGGCATCAGCGCCCAAACGGAATTGATCCGCTCGCGATCGCGGGCCCATGACGGGCTGTCCAATTGGGCTTTCGAAGTGAATCCACGGCCTGACGCTATCGCGCGACTTTCCGGATCCGATTGCATAGCCGTATTCCTTTGCTCGAAGACTCCCGTGGCTTCGGCAGCAGGGACTCTGTTTGATGTCTGTATGGATCCTGCAGCGCAAGCACGAGATCAGCGATGCGTCTCACGCGGCATATACGAAATCCTTGAAAGCCTGACTTGCGGCGGATTCCCGATCAGGTCGGCACGGCAATCGGCGTCCGCCGTAATCGGATCAGGGTGCGGACGTTATGTGGGTATTTCTCAAAATATGTGACAGTCATTCAAAAAGGCAATATCAAGCGGCTCCGTTACGAGATCAAAGACGGAAAACGATCCCCTTTTTGGCCTCTGCATTGGCCACTCAGTCAGCGTCTTCACAGATGACCCCGGTTTCTGGCATGCGAGGCTTCTGGCGCTGAAGCAAACGCCGAGGCTTGCCGACTTTGGAAAACCAGGGTCACCAAATCGTCGTCAAATTGTGGTTCACAATCGCAGAATGTTTTTCCCGCTCAATCTGTCTGAGCGCCACAACCATGCGTATGACCGAAGGAGATCGACATTATATTCGTCCGACCATATCGCGCGATGAGCTCGATGATCCTTTGAGCTCGATTTTGAGCGAAGCCGCGCCCACCGCGTAGTGGGAATTGTTGCGGTCAATCTTGCATTAGATATAGTGGGAATGTGGCGTGTGGAGCGGTTTAGTTAGATTGGTACTCGGTGTGATGCTGATGCCAATGCTACCGCAGACGCTGTTGGCCCAGACACAATCTACGCCAGAAGCCGCCGGTGAAGCATCGCCAGCGACTTTGAAAGGCTCTGCGAATCCAGAGGTCCTGCCGTCGATCACGGTCCAGGCGCCCGGTAAACCGCAAAGGTCGCGCCAACCACTCAAGCGCAATATAACCGCACAATCTTCCCATCAACGGTCGGTATCCAACCTTTCAGTTGGGCCAAAGACGTCCCCGTCCGGCGCACCGAATGCAGGTTCGGGACCCGTGGGCCCGCCGAACATGGCAAGCCAGATCACAATTGCCGGCGAAGAACTGAACGCACGGCCGGTGACGCGCCCGGGCGAAATTCTTGAGGCCGTTCCTGGACTGATCGTGACTCAGCACAGCGGGGATGGCAAAGCCAACCAGTATTTTTTGCGTGGCTTTAACCTGGATCACGGTACCGATTTGGCGATTTCGCTCGACGGTATGCCGGTCAACATGCGCACCCACGCGCACGGGCAGGGATACGCCGACCTGAATTTCCTGATTCCGGAGCTGATAAGTTCGGTCAACATCCGCAAGGGGCCTTACTTCGCCGACGAGGGCGATTTCTCCTCGGTCGGTTCGGTGCATATCAATCTGCTCGACAGCATCAAGACGATGGCGTCGATGACGGTCGGCAGCTTCGGCTATCGCAGAGGCCTTGGCGTCACGTCCACCAAGCTCGGCGAGGGCACCTTGCTGGTCGCCGGCGAGGTCAATGCGTACAACGGCCCTTGGGACAACCCGGATAATCTGCGCAAGCTGAATGGCGTGATGCGATACAGCCAGGGCACATCGGACGACGGCTTCTCGCTGACCGGCATGGCCTACGTCAATCGTTGGAATTCCACCGACCAGATTCCCTCGCGGGCGGTCGCTTCCGGCGAGATTGGCCTCTATGGCGCGCTCGATCCCAGCGATGGCGGAAATTCCAATCGCTTCTCGCTATCGGGTCGCTGGGCGCAGACCGATGAAGGCGGCTCCTCGATAGCTAATTTTTATGTAGTCAAGAGTTCGCTCAACCTCTGGAACAATTTCACGTACTTTCTCACCGATCCTTTCAATGGTGATCAATTTCACCAACACGACGACCGCACGCTGGGCGGTATCAACGCGTCGCACACCTACCGGAGCCAGTTCGCTGGCTTGCCGATGGAAACCGAAGTCGGCGTGCAAGGCCGCTATGACGATATCAGGCTGGACCTCAATAACACCGTGCAGCGCCAGTTCCTTTCGCCGATCCGCAGCGACGCGGTGCAAGAGGGCAGTGTCGGAATTTTCGCCGAGAATACGCTGCACTGGACCGACTGGCTGCGCACCATCGTCGGCTGGCGCGGCGATTTTTACGATACCTCGGTGCTGTCGTATTTTACACCGGCCAATTCCGGCACCGCCAATGCGTTCATTGGCAGTCCGAAGCTCGGCCTCGTGCTCGGGCCATTTGCCAAGACCGAATTTTTCGTCAACGCCGGTGAGGGCTTCCATAGCAACGACGCGCGGGGCGTGACCATTACGCAATCGCCGTTGGACGGCTCGCCGCTGCAGGCCTCGCCGTTTCTGGTCAAGACGCGCGGTGCCGAGGTCGGGCTGCGGAGCAAGCTCCTTCCGGGTCTGACCAGCGCGGTCAGTCTTTTCCTGCTGGATTCCGCGTCCGAGATTCTGTTTGTCGGCGACGCCGGTGACACGGAAGCGAGCCGGCCCAGCCGCCGCTACGGCATCGAGTGGACAAACGATTATCGTCCTTTGTCATGGCTCAGCCTGGAGGGCGACATCGCGGTGACACATGCACGCTTCCGTGGCGACGATCCGGATCAGGCGGCGCTTTATGCTTCGCTCGCCGGGTTTCCCGCCGCACAGATTGGCAATGCGCCAGGCAACTACATTCCCGGCTCGCCGAGCATGATCGCTTCCGCGGGTATCACGCTCGGCGAGAGGACCGGCTGGTTCTCAGGCCTGCGCTACCGCTATTTCGGGTCGCGGCCATTGACGGAAGACGGTGCCTTTGTCTCTCCCGCAACCGGGCTATTGAACGGAAGGCTGGGGTATCGGTTCGAAAACGGCTGGCGCGTGCAGCTCGATGGCTTCAATTTGCTGAACAGCAAATCCGACCAGATCACCTATGCCTATGGCTCGCTGATCAAAGCGGATTCCCTGTTCGCGATGTGCTTTCCTGCAGTGGGGGCGCCGACCGCGCCCGCCGCGGTGTGTCAGACCGGCGTGATGGACCGCGTGTTGCATCCGGTCGAACCGTTGGCGATCCGTTTGACGGTTATCGGTCAGTTCTGATTTTGGGGCACTGGGTCCGGTGCCGTACAAAGCAAATCGCGATCGAAGTGCGGCGGTCTGGTTGGGGTCCCGTTCGGGGTGGGTCATTGGCGGAACGTCTTTTCGGGCTGGATTGTGAGGCGGATGGCTACTTCGCTGGAACCGTCGAAAACCTCAAGCGTGTGGTCGCAGAGCAGGCACCGATACTCGCCCCTCGTCCCCTTACGGGTCGCCAGCTCAATCCGCCGGTAGCCAGCCCTACATTCGGGGCAGATGATATCGCCTTTTTTCATCCCGCAAATATGCGCCGCGGCCGGCCCGTTTTTCCAGCCCGTTTTCGCTGCCACAATCAAACTGACCCTTTACGGAAGCGGTGGCTTACTCCCGGTCGTTGGTCTGCTTCTTGCTCAGCAGATAGCTGCCGTTGGATGCACGGAAAAGGTGTGCTGTACCCGCCTCGCGGCCCCGCATTAGAGAGATGATGGCAGCGTGGCATCACATGTGCTACGTCGGTGGCCGGCCGGCACTTTGTGATCATCCTTCCGGTCGCTGACATGCGGCCGGAGTAGGCATGCGCGTTTGTTGCGCGAACGGTCCCGCGTCGACGATGGGCCATTGTCATAAGGTATTCATATGGGTCTTTCCGATGGAGATACCGTTGAACGCTTTGCGGCCAAGGGTGAACCATTCCGGCAGCGCAATTGCCGTGCGACCGGGCGTACCGGCGGAGATCGAACTCAAGCTGCTGGCGCCGCAAGGGATCCTCGAAAAACTCCGCGAGATGCCCGTCATCGCGCAGCATGTGCGGAACCGGGGCGCGTTCCGCCGGCTGGAAACGGTCTATTATGACACGCCGGAACGGCTGCTGTTCCAACGAGGCATGTCGCTGCGCGTGCGACGCAGCGGCAAACAATTCGTTCAGACGCTGAAGCTTCTTCCCGATATCGGGCAACCTCTGGCGCGACGGCAGTGGGAAACGTCGGTTGAGGGCATCATCCCCGATCTCGCGCGGTTTCCCTCGGCCGAAATCGGCGATCCGGTCACGACGCTGACAGTCGACGCGCTGGAGCCGGTCTTTGTGACAAAAGTTCGCCGACACGCGCGGCAGTTCGAGCTGCCCAACGCGTCGGTTGAAATCGTGTTCGACGAGGGGACGATCGAGGCGGGTGTGCGCCAAGAAGTGCTGTCCGAAATCGAACTCGAGTTGAAGAGCGGTAACGCCGGCGTTCTGTTCGATCTCGGAATGCAGTTGCTCGACGCTGCGCCGCTGCGAGTAGGCACACGGAGCAAGGCGGAACGCGGCTATGCGCTGGCGTTCGGCTTCGTGCAGCCGGCGGCGAAAGCCGAACCATTAGGCATCACCGCAGAGCATGTGGTCGACGACGTCATCGCGCTGTTGGTTGCTGGCTGCTGGCATCATCTTCTGAAAAACCACATGGTGGCGGAGGAGGGACACGACCCCGAAGGCGCTCACCAGATGCGTGTCGCGCTACGCCGGCTGCGTACGATCTGTGGGCTGTTCCGGCGGGAAATTCCGTCGCCCTCTTTCGAGGCGATCAACAGCGAAGCGAAATGGCTGATGCAGCAGCTCGGCCCGACGCGGGATTGGGATGTTTTCGCCGCGAATACCGCCACTCCCCTCGTCTTGGCGGCGCTGGAGGTCGACCTCGACGGCCTGCGCGAGGCAATCGAACGCCAGTGCAAGACAAACCATGCCGCCTTGCAGGCCGTTCTCGCCGATCCGCGTTGCAGCCGTTTCCTGCTATCGCTGGGGCAGGGGGTGGAATACCGCAACTGGCGCAACGAGATCGACAGCGAGGCGCTGACCGTGCTCTCGCAGCCGATACCGATACTCGCCGATAAAATCCTGACGCGATTGCATCGCAAGGCGTTTAAGCGCGGCGCGCATTTCCGGCAGCTCAACAACGATGCGCAGCACGACCTCAGGATTGACCTCAAAAAATTGCGCTATGCATCGGAGTTCTTTTTGCCGCTTTACGCGGGGCATGCGTCCGCAAAGCGCTACGTGGCGCGGCTCTCCAAGCTTCAGAGCAGCCTGGGACGCGTGCGCGACATCGCGATCAACCGCAATCTCCTCGATGTGATCAGAAAGGCCAACCAGCCTGAGCTTAACCTCGCCATCGGCGCGGTGGCCGGCTGGCAAGCCCGCGACCAGATTGCGGTGGCGAAAACGCTGCGCAAGAGGTGGCGGCGGTTCAAGGCGACGCCGGCATTCTGGGGCCGGTGAGTTCGTCGTTTGCATGAACCTGCGCGTGCTGTGCGGAGGCGGGGGGCTGCGAACCTTCTACGGTCGATCGATGACGTCACTTGCGGGACGGACCACCATTGCAACGAGAACTGCACTCGCGAAGTGCCGTTCTGAGAAACTGAGCTGGTTAGTCACCAAACTGGCGGCTGTTTCGCGCTCTCAGTTGAGAACTCTCGCGAATGTGGCCGCTAATCGCACGGCATCTTGGGATTTTTGCAACAAGATCGTCATTTCCCAACATACAGTGTTGGCAATTGCGAGTCCGCCTAAAAGGAAGAGCGGTCATGCGCCTTGCAGAAGGTTTCCTCTGGCGCGAAGCAGACTCGGTATCCACGACAGATTGTCGGCCGGTTGGCAGCGCTATGCGGTTGTTGCGCAATCAACATCCATCGAAATTACATTGGTATTTCAATGATATATGAGTTCGTGGTTTTATTCGGAATGGCGCGCCATTCAGAACAGAGATGCGAATATCGATTCCGAGCTTTCGCCAATTCTCTTGCTCCGAAAGTACTTTTTGATAGGCGCTTCGTAGGGCCGGGGTGGCCACACGCCTCCAGCTTTTAAGTATGCGTTTAAGACGGCTTCGGACCACGCCTTCATCGCCAACGTCTTTAGCGGCATTCGCTGCGTCACGCTGTAGAATTTTTCGGTTGCGTGAGCGCTCACGGCCAAGATCGTCTGTTCCAAACCAATGCAGCGACGAAGGCATCGATCTCGGGCGATTGCCTAACCTCTGGCGTCGCGCCTGGCATTCTCGCAAGAATGGCCTGACTACCGACGATCCACACCGTGACGGTCTTGAACTCGCGGGCGAACGCTCGAACAACTCCATAGGGCTCAACTGTCGTACCAGCGAAACAAATCACTTGTAATACGCGCTCGTGCCCACTCGTTGTCTCTCGGTTCGGAGAGATATATTTCCTTGCGTCCTAAAGAAGGTATCCCATGTTATCGTCGAGGCCTGTTCGTCAACATATCCGCAGAATTCTTTCCTCATCGGCTGCGTCGTTGGTGCTTTGCTCCTCCGTCGGTCACGCCGATGATGCCGATCGGGGCAACCATCGCGAAGATACGCGAACCCCGATCAAGCACGTCGTGGTCATCATTCCCGAGAACAGAACTTTCGACAATTTCTTCGCGACCTATCCGCACGCGGCGAATGTTCCCGGCGAGCAGAGCTGGCTTGGAACGCCTGCGCCGAAATTCGTGGCGCGCCCCGGCACGCCAGCAGTCAATGGCCTGACGCCGGCCTTGCTGCAGAACAATCCGAATCGGAGCTTGTTAGCGGGCCCTGCCAACCCCACGCGGCTTCGCCCCGCCGACGCCTACACCTGCGATATGGCCCATAACTACGAGCCCGAGCAACAGGCGTACAATGGCGGGGCTGTGGATCGCTTCCCGCAGACGGCCAGCGGCAGCGGCCAGGGCTGCGCCGTGGACGGCTCAACCATCATGAATTATTACGACGGCAACACCGTCCAGGCGCTGTGGAACTACGCTCAGCACTACTCCATGAGCGACAATTCTTTCTCCACCAACTACGGGCCGACTGTGCCAGGCCACGCCAATATCATTGCGGGCAACACGCATGGTATCATCATTCACGACCCCGCCAACCCCACCAGCCCGAACACCGCCGGCTTCTACGTCAATCCGGCGGATAAATCGATAACACTGACCGACGCCAACTTACCCGGCTATCTCGACGATTGCGGCAGCGGCCGGACTTTCGAAATGACCGGCAAGAATGTCGGCGATCTCCTGAACGAGAAGAAAGTGACCTGGGGCTATTTCCAAGGTGGCTTCCTGCCGACCAAGCCCGCGGCGTTCGATGCAAACGGAAAGATGCTTACGCCCGCGGTTTGCGGCTCCCAGCATGTCGCCCATCAGATGGAGATCAACGGCGTCACCTATAGCGTGCAGAACCCGAGTGTCACCCCGGGTCCGGACGTGCATAAGCTCGAGAACGACTACAGCACCGGCGTTACCCCTTTCATGAAATATGCGAGCACGCGCAACCCGCACCATCTGCGACCGAGTTCGGTGGAAATGATCGGCAAGACCGACCAGGCCAACCACCAATACGACATCTCGGATTTCGACGCGGCACTGTCCTACGGCTCATTGCCCTCGGTCAGCTACGTGAAGGCGCCGGTTTATCAATACGGCCACCCCCAAAATTCCGATCCGCTCGCCGAACAAGCCTTTCTGGTGAAGACAATCAACGCGGTCCAGAAGTCTCGCTATTGGCAAGACACTGCGATCGTCATCGTTTGGGATGATTCCGACGGCTGGTACGACCACGTCATGCCTCCGCTCTTGACCCCGTCGGCGACCGACATCGACTTTCTGTTCGGCCCCGGCAATTGCGGCAAGCCGCAACCCGGTGCCGACGCCGCGCGCTGCGGCCTCGGCCCGCGCCAGCCTCTGCTTGTGATCTCGCCCTGGGCGAAATCGAACTTCGTCGATCACACGCTGACTCACCAGGCCTCGGTGCTTCGTTTCATCGAGGACAATTGGAAGCTCGGCTTCATCGATGGCCCGGTTGCTCCTCCCGCAGGTACGGGATCCGTCGACCGGCATGCAAATTCGCTCGATAACATGTTCGACTTCAGGCGCGAGCCGAATAGGCATCCTCTCATCCTCGATCAGGTCACCGGAACGGTCGTCTCGGGTGACAGCGACAACGACCGTCATGACCACGACGACAAGCGCGACAACTGAAACGACTGGACCACGACAACTAACCCCGCCGCAGGCATTGCCTGCGGCGGGGTTTCGCCCTTGCGCACGGGCGATACCGCTCTTCCCCAGTGCTCTGCTTCGAGGGCGCCTGATGGCCTGCTGCGCGGCCGCGCTTGTATTGGGCGGGTTTGTCAGCGCCGCCAGCTGACCCCGACGGTCTCAGAGCGACGGGTCAAGAACTCGATTTTCAGTGGCGACCGGCCAGACCGAGCAACGTCCGCTTCGGGTCAAAAGCAGAAGTCGAATAGCGCCCTGCCCTCGTCCGCTTTTCTCCCAGGAGCAGACATTGCTGCCTCGGCCTGTGACGTCCGAAAAGTGCGGACATTGGGCATCGTGCTACGGCGACCGGACTATCGCGCGATAGGTCGTGGCAATCAGTTCATCGACCAATAGAGGCGGCGGCTCGCGGCGCTCGAGATGGCCCTTCACGGCGGCGATCGGAACCTCCGCCAGCACGAAGGCGGCGCGCCGGAGCTGTGCCGGGCCAGCACGACCGAAGGCCTGCCGTGCGAAGCCCTTAAGACAGGCCTCGAAACGATGCGCCTGATCAGCCGCGCCGCGTTTCAGGGCTGCCGGCCAATCTCCTTGGACAAAGTCGTGGCGGCTGAAGAGCAGCAACAGGCGGGCATCGTCCAGATGCAAGCGTGCCCACGCCGGCGTGTGGAGCGCGGCGGCAAGTCCATCGCCAGCGTCGACGGCTGCTGCGAAACCCCGTTGATAGGAAAGCACCGTAGTCAGCCACAGCTCGCCGGCGCTTTGGGCTTCACCCTCCGCT
>Ga0193699_10001171_pt1 | contig 10521 bp, 12 predicted proteins | sample L3c2metaG_FD_160095 | JGI IMG/M metagenome (GOLD analysis project Ga0193699, IMG submission 160095) | Soil microbial communities from a riparian zone of the East river system, Colorado, United States - L3c2 | ecosystem: Environmental > Terrestrial > Soil > Riparian zone | place: USA: East... | reverse complement strand
CGGCGACCAGGCAGAATGCGGCGAGGGCCAACCGCTTCGACCGCCCGCCGACAGCGAATGTCGCCATGGCCGTCGACCTCATTTCATCGCGTGCGCTCAGCTTCGCTGTCCCAGGCAACTGCTTTCCGATTTCGCGACCGACTCGGGTTTGTCCTCACGCTTTTGCGGCCTTCCGCGGGGCACCGCGTCATTGGCACGGGCGCGCAGGTAGACAAAAATATCGTCGAGATAACACATGACATTGGGATTGGTGCCGAACGCCGGCATGACGCTCTCCTGCGCCGTATTCACGTTCTTGCGGCCGTTGACCACGACGTTTGAGAAGTCGGGCAGGCTCATCGTCTTCAGCGAATTGCTGAGGGCGGGGGCGTAGGTCGAGCCTTCGCCGTCCGGGCCGTGACACACATGGCAATCCGAGTGATAGCGGCGAAAGCCGGAATAGGTGGACCAATCCACCGTGCCGTCGCTCTGAACCTTGTAGGTGGGATTGCCTTGCTTGTCGTAGTATTTCCCGTCTTCGCTTTTGACCGCCGTGGGATCACCGGACCCGTCCCCGAACGCCAGACCCGCGCCGACGACAAGGGGGGCCCCGGCTAGCACGATAGCCGCAATAAGATGTCTCACGAGCATTCCTCTTGCGCTGGCTTGCCTGTCGAAGCCGCCCCGGACAATTCCGCCGGCGCACGCCTTGCAGCGTGCGCCGGTGGAAGCTTTGGAGTCGACTTGCGATCGTCCGGATCAGTTTCCGGGCAGCGCAAACACCGTGAGCTGGCCGCCGAGCGATGTGTAATCCTTTAGGGCGGAGTAGCCACCGACGGCGCCTAAGCCCTCGGTAGGCTGCGTCAGGCCAGCAGCCAAGCCAATACCGGCCCAGCCGCCGACGCCCGACAGGATCGCGATGTACTGCTTGCCGTTATTCTCATAGGTCGTGACGTTGCCGATGATGCCGGACGGAGTCTTGAACTTGTAGAGCTCCTTGCCGGTCTTGGCGTCGACGGCCTTCAGATAGCCTTCGAGCGTGCCGTAGAACACCACGCCGCCGGCTGTCGCGAGGGCACCCGACCACACCGAGAACTGCTCCTTGACCGACCAGACGATCTTGCCGGTGCGGGCATCCCAGGCAATGAAGTTGCCCATGTGGGTTTCGCCCTGCGGCGGATACATCGATAGCGTCGCCCCGACATAGGCTTGGCCCGCAACGTAGCTCACCTTGGACGGCTCGTAGTCCATGCAGACATGGTTGGTCGGCACGTAGAACAGGCCGGTGTCGGGGGAGAACGCTGCCGGCTGCTCGTCCTTGGTGCCGAGCGCCGCCGGGCAGATATTCTTGACGTTCACGTCCACCTTTTCGGTCGAGTACTGCGGCACGACCTTCGGCCGGCCGTAGGTCGGCGACGATTTGTTCATGTCGACGCCGCTGGTCCAGTTGACCACCGGATCGTACTTCTCGGCGACGAGCAACTCGCCGGTGTCGCGGTCGAGCGTATAGCCCAAGCCATTGCGATCGAAATGCACCAGCAGCTTGCGCGCCTGGCCGCCGATCTGCTGATCGGCGAGGATCATCTCATTAACGCCGTCGTAGTCCCACTCGTCGTGGGGCGTCATCTGATAGACCCACTTGGCCTGCCCGTTGTCCGGGTTACGCGCGAAGATCGTCATCGACCACTTGTTGTCGCCGGGCCGCTGACTCGGATTCCAGGTCGAAGGATTGCCCGAGCCGTAATAGAACAGGTTCAACTGAGGATCGTAGGAAATCCAGCCCCAGGTGCAGCCGCCGCCGATCTTCCACTGATCGCCTTGCCAGGTCTTCAGGCTCGAGTCCTTGCCGACCGGCTTGCCGAGCTCGGTGGTCTTGGTCGGGTCGAACAGGATCTGGTCGTCCGGGCCCCCGGAGAAGGCTCGCCATACCCGCTGGCCGGTCTTCAGGTCGTAAGCGGTCACGTGGCATTGCACGCCGAACTCGCCGCCGGAAATGCCGACCAGCACCTTGTCCTTGATCACCATGGGTGCGGACGTACCGGTCTCGCCTTTCTTCGGATCGCCGTTCTTTTGCTGCCACACGACCTTGCCGTCCTTGGCATTGAGCGCGACCAGCGTGGTATCGGCCTGATTCAGGAAGATCTTGCCGTCGGCATAGGAAAGCCCGCGATTGACGGTATCGCAGCACATCACGGGGATGACGTTGGGATCCTGCTTGGGCTCGTATTTCCAGAGGATCTTGGCTTCGTTCTTCAGGTCGAGGGCGTATACCGGGTTCGGAAACGGCCCATGCACGTACATGACGTCGCCGATGATGAGCGGGCCGCCTTCATGGCCGCGCAGAACGCCGGTCGAAAACGTCCACGCCACCTGCAGCTTGCCGACGTTGTCCGCCGTGATCTGCTTGAGCGCGGAGTAGCGCTGGTTGGCGTAATTGCCGGTCGGCATCACCCAGTCTTTCGGGTTCTGCGACATTTTGATGAGTTCGTCGTTCGCTTGCGCAGCGCCGGCAGCGAGCGCTGCAACGGCGCCTAAACAGGTTGTGAGCAGCAGATTGCGCATCAGAGTCCTCCCTGCGACCGTCGTCGAGGGTTGACCGACACACTGGCACCCAGTGCCGCGCGTCGGGCACCCGTTTGTGGGAAGAGCTTCCGGCAGCGTGTCACAGCGTTGCGAGGCACAAGGGGCACATGCGCGCGCGCCCCGCCTAGCTTACGAAGAAACGTCAGGATTCCCTTCGACCTGACGTTCTTGAAGCCGGAAACCGTATGGAAAGTCTATGCTCGCCTCGGACTGACCGCAACAAAAAGATTCGGGACAATCGGACGCTGGAATGCCCAGCTTTCCGCACCACACGGTGGCCATCGCACCATCGCAAGGTACTCTCAAGTTTTATGAACCATGCTTATCTGCTGATGGAGTTCCCACGGTATCAATCCCCCACGAAAGGCTCGTGCATGGGTAGCCGGTTGGCGGGCGTTGCTGCGACATTCTTGCTCGCCGCAGGCGTGATGCAATTCGTTGCCCACGCGCAACTGTCGCTCCCTGCCCACGCGCAAGAGATTCCGATTGCCCAACGGCAAGGAAATCCGGAACCGCTTGCCATGTCCGAAGCCGCTCCGGGGGTCTTCGTTCACGCCGGCGCCCTGGCGCTCATGAGCCGCGACAACGAAGGCGCCATTGCCAACGTCGCATTTGTCATCGGCGACGACGCCGTTGCGGTGATCGATACCGGCGGCAGCGCCCGCGAGGGCCGCCGCCTGCTGGCCGCGATCCGTGCACGGACCCCGAAGCCGATCCGCTACGTGATCAATACGCATATGCATCCGGACCATATTTTCGGCAATGCAGCATTCCAGCGCGAGGGGGCAGTGTTCGTTGGTCACCGCAATCTGCCGCGCGCGCTTGCGGCGCGCGGACAGTTCTACCTCGACGCCTTCCGCCGCTCGATGGGGGAGGAACTCATGGCGGACACGAGGATCGTCCCGCCGGAACAACTGGTGGCGGACGAGGCGAAGCTCGATTTGGGAGGCCGCGCGCTGACGGTAAGGGCGTGGTCTGCGGCCCACACCGACAATGATCTGACCGTTCTGGACGAGACATCCGGCACCCTGTTCGCGGGTGACCTTGTGGTCACGCAGCATGTGCCCGTGCTCGACGGAAGCATCCTGGGATGGCTGGCTGCGATGGGCGAATTGGCGCGCATCCCGGCGCAGCGCGTCATTCCAGGCCACGGGGCTGCGATCAGCGACTGGCCCGGCGCGCTGCAAGACCAGCGGCGCTACCTGGAACGTCTGGCGGGCGACGTCCGGGGGCTGATCAAGGGCGGCGTCCCCCTCGCCGCGGCTGCTCAGCGCGCCGGCCAGGCGGAAAAGGATCGCTGGCAGCTGTTCGAGGAGTATAATGCCCGCAACGCCACGGCGGCCTTCGCCGAGCTCGAATGGGAGTGAGGCGCGATGTCACTGTCGCAACCTGAGTTCCGTCTCGTTCGCGGAGAGGCATCATGACGACGCTTGCTCGGATCGCCTATGTCGCCGCACTCGGTTTGGCCACATGCGGCTGGATCGGCGACGCCGCAGCCCAGCAGGATCCGTGGCCTGAGCTTGCAGTCCAGGTGTTCAACGGCCGTCCGCTCGCGGACGGCACGGATCTGCTCGCGATCGAGATGCCCGGCCGCGCCGAGGACGCCGCGATCGTGCCGCTGACCGTGCGCGCCACCCTGCCGCCCGGTGATGGGCGCCGCGTCAAGGCATTTACGATCGTCATCGACGAGAACCCCGCGCCGGTCACGGCGACCTTCACCGTCGGGCCGAACTCGGTCGTTTCGTCGATCTCTACCCGCGTGCGCGTCAACTCCTACACCAACGTGCATGCCGTGGCCGAGCTCAGCGACGGCAAGCTTTACGAGGTCAAGACCTATGTGAAGGCCTCGGGCGGCTGTTCAGCCCCCGCCAGCAAGAGTGCGGACGAGGCCAAGGCGGGTCTCGGCCAGTTGCGGCTGCGGCAATTCACGCGAGCCGTCGATACCCGTGCGAGCAACCTGCGCGAAGCCCAGCTCATGATCCGTCATCCGAACAATTCCGGACTGCAAATGGATCAGATTACGCGCCTCTACACGCCGGCCTATTTCGTTCACCACGTGAGGATCTGGCAAGGTGACGAATTGGTGCTGGCGATGGAGGGCAGCATCGGAATCTCGGAGGATCCCAACATCCGCTTCACCTACGTGCCGAACGGCACGCAAGGGTTCCGCGTCGAGGTCGTCGACACCGACAACCGTGCGTTCAAAGGCGAGTGGCCGTTCCAGGCGTCGGAGATGTAACGATCCCGATGCAACGGTCAGAAGCAGCGAACCTCGGCTTCGGCCTGGGCGCGCTTGAGCTCGTTGGTGGCTGTTCGCGCCTGCTCGGGTGTGCGGAACATGGCGCCGAACCGCCCGGGGACCTGGGACAGGCTCAAGACCGTTTCCGCGGCGACATATCGATCATACGGCAGGATCGCAGCGATGATATCGATGGAGCAGGAACATTGCTCCAGGGCCGCCCGCGTCTCGCCATTGGTCTTCATGCAGGCGAAGATGTAGTCGGCCCGCGCCGCGGTGGGGTAATCGTTGAGTTCGGCCGCGCACAGCGCGGTGCCCATCGCGGTCACGGCCGCCAACATCAAGCAGGGGTATCGTAGGCTTGCGATGCGTGTCATGGCTGTCAGTCGAAACAACATCAAGGTTTACGCCATTGTCTTGCGCAATACCATACGCCCATGACCCTCCTCATCTTCGACTGCGACGGCGTGCTGGTGGATTCCGAGCACCTCGCTTGCGCGGCCTTGGCGGAGGTCATGACTACGCTCGGCCATTCCATGACCGCCGATGAGGCCATGCGCACGTTTGCCGGACGCAGCCTCAAGGACGTCCTGGCACGAGCCGAGCGCCTTCTGTCGCGACCGATTCCGAAAGACCTGGGTGAGCAGGCCGCCGTCCAGCTCATGGCGCGCTTTCGCCGCGAGCTGCAGGCGGTTGCCGGCGTGAAGGAAGCCATCGCCGCCCTGCCCTATCGACGCTGCGTCGCCTCGTCATCGGATCCCAGCCGCCTCACGCTCTCGCTCGACGTAACCGGCCTGTCTGCCCTGTTCGGGAACAACGTCTTCAGCGCGGTCGAGGTCGCTAACGGCAAGCCCGCACCCGACCTGTTTCTTCTGGCGGCGCGGCGCCTCGGCGAGGATCCGTCAAGCTGCATCGTGATCGAAGACTCCGTCCTCGGCGTCGAAGCCGCCGGGGCCGCCGGCATGGCCGCTATTGGATTCGCGGGCGCCAGCCACGCAAACCAGGGCCTGGCCGAACGTCTCGCTGCCGCGGGAGCCGAACCGGTCATCCATTCGATGGCCAATCTACCGGCAGCGGTGGAGCAAGTAGTCGGGCGCAGGTAGCTGCGGCGCTCGACCCGTCGATTGCATCGGCCGGGGGCTGGGCGGTGATATGGTAAGCGTCGCGTCAATGTGATCGCAGCTGCGATCGGGCACAGGCAGCTTCGACCCGATTGAAGTAACCGCCCGCGTAAGCAACCAACGCCCGGCCAACAAAGAGAGCCGAACCATGAGACGCGCATCGCTTTGCACCGCCGCGCTCGGGATGTTCGGGCTCGTCCTGGTCGCTCCAGCGGCGGCGCAGGACATGATGCAGCATGTCGATTTGGCTTCACCCGAGATGACGACTGCGGAGCTGACGCGAGCGGAGGTCGAAGCAGCGATCGCGGCCGCCACATCCACACAGCCTGCCGATTTCACCGGCAAGAAGCTTTCCGGCCTCGACTTGTCTGGACTCGATCTCTCCGGCGCCGTATTGCGGGCCGCAAGGCTCAACCGGACCAAGCTGACCGACGCGAAGCTCGACCGGGCCATACTCGATCAGGCCTGGCTGCTGGACGCTGATTTGAGCCGGGCAAGTCTCAGAGGCGCGAATATCTTCGCCGCGCAGATGCAGCGTGCAAAGCTTGACGGGGCCGATCTCTCCGGCGCACGCATCGCCGCCGACCTCACCGGCGCGAGCCTCGTCGGTGCCGTGCTGGTGGGCGCCAATCTAAGTGCCGACATGAAGAACCAGTCCATGGGCCTCATGCGCGCCGTGCTCAAATCCGCCAATCTCGAGCGAGCCGTCCTGCGCGATGCCGATCTCTCGCGTGTCGATCTCGAATTCGCGTCGCTCCGGAATGCGGATCTGACCAATGCCTCGCTCAGAGGCGCCGCATTGGGCGGCGCCAACCTCACCGGCGCCATCGTTGCCGGCGCCGATTTCACCGCGGCCGACCTCGCATCGGCGAGACTTGTTGCGCCGATCGGGCTCGACGCTGCAAGAAACTTCGACAAGGCACAGAATGTCGAGCGGCTGCTGCGTGAATGAGGCCGCGGCTGTAGGTGTTGGCGACATTCCCACGGACGATCTTGAGAGGTTTCGCGAATGCGCCGTCTATTGCTCGCCGTGACAGTACTGGGACTGGTCGGCTCTGCGGCCGCGGCGCAAGATCGCCGCGGCATCCGGTTCTGGAACCTGACCCTGTACACGATCACCAATTTCCAGATGTCGCCGGCGGGACAAGACAGCTGGGGCCCCGACCAATGCCAGAACGATCGCGACGGGACCGTTGACCACGACGAGCGCCTGAGGATTACCGGCATCGAACCCGGTCGCTACGACGTCAAGCTCGCCGACAGGATTGGCCGCACCTGCATCGTCAGGGATGTCGAGGTGAAGGCCGGGGCGGTATTTGCGATCGAGGAAAAACAACTCACGGACTGCCGCAACTGATGCAACCGTCAGCGGGTGATATTGCCATGCATGCTGTGAAAGATCCTGAGAGCCGCGACGTGCTCCGCGACATCATGCACCCGGAAGATCGACGCGCCGGCGGCGGCGGCCACAAGGTTGGCCGCCACCGTTCCTATCAGTGTCGCTTCGATGCCGTCGCCGGTCAGTGACCCGAGGAAGGCCTTGCGCGACGCGCCGACGAGGATCGGGAGCCCGTAATCTTTGAGATCGGGTATGCGCGCCACGGCTTCGACGTTCTGGCGTGACGTCTTGCCGAAGCCGATCCCGGGATCGAGGATGATGACGTGCTTGGGAATGCCGGCTTTCGCGGCGAGCGCAAGCGAACGATCGAAGAAGCGCCGCATGTCCGCAAGAATATCGGCTCGCTCGTCCTTCTCCGTCCGGTTGTGCATGATGATGACCGCCGCCTCCGCTTGGGCAACCGCGTCCGGCATGCTCGGGTCCTTTTGCAGGCCCCAAACGTCATTGACCACGGCCGCGCCGATCTCGACCGCTCTCACCGCAACCGCGGCCTTGCTGGTATCGATGGAGACCGGCACGTCGAGAAGGCCCGTCAACGCCGTCAAGACCTGCTCGACGCGCGCGAGCTCTTCCGCCTCGGAGACCGGTGACGCGGACGGTCGCGTCGATTCTCCTCCAATATCGACAATGTCGCATCCGGCAACGACCATGCTCTTGGCATGAGCGATAGCGGCATCGGGATTCTGAAATCGGCCGCCGTCGGAGAAAGAGTCTGGGGTCAAATTCAGAATCCCCATCACGGCCGGACGGGATTTCACTTTGTTGAGAAAGGCGTCACGCTTGGCGCGCGCTTCGGCGCGCATCAGGTCTTCTCCTTGGTGCCGCCGTACTCGCACCGCCAGCGCACCGCGACCCATTTCGGGTGCTCGCTGATCCACTGTGCGATATACGGCTGTGCCCTCATGACGCACTGATTGATCGACATGTCTGCCGTGAAGTGAAGATGCTGCTCTTCGCATTGCGCGGGGAGCGCCAATGCGCAAACCGTCAGCACCATTTCGATCAAGCCCATCGCCGCCTCCGCTTGTCGTTCAGCCGCCTCTTACGGTAAGTAACGATTGCTGCCGATAATTACGCGCCCGCACAGAATACTTCGCCCTTGCCCAGCACGGCCATGTCGCCCGCCAGCCGTCGCAGCGGTGACCGCAGGGCAGCAGCAGCGACAGCGCTGTAGTCCTTGACGAACGCTGCCATCAGCCGCATGACGATGAGATCGTGCACACCGCAATCGAGGAATGTCGGCGAAAGCTCGACGCACCCGCCTGCCAGCACGACGGTGCCGCGACGCAAGAGATAGCCGGGCAGCGGTCCTGCCGCGCGCCGCACGATCAAAGTTCCTGCGATCATGCAACTGCCGGCGTGAGCGCCGGCCCGACCCTCCACGATGATGGTGCCGCGGCGCAAACGATCCCCGGCGCGGTCTCCGACATCGCCCCTGACAACCACGACCCCGCCACGCATTCCGGTGACTTCCCCGGCCAGCGGGCCGCCGAGCCGGTCGCCGGCCGAGCCGGTGATTTCGATATGCCCGCCCCGCATGCCGGAAGCGGCCCACCGCCCTGCATCGCCATTGATGACCAGGCGACCGCCAGCCATCGACCGTCCGGCTTGGCTGCCGACCTCGCCTTCGACCACGATCTCGCCGTCCGTCATGTCCTGCCCGACCTGATCGAAGCGATCAGTGCCGCCCTCGATGCGAACGTACCGCGAGTCACCGCCGCGCACACGGAAGATGTCACCTACGGTGACGCGCTGCCGCCCCGTCTGCAGTTCAAGCCGGGCGATCTCATCGGCCGTCCTCCCCGATAGGCGGCGTGGGACCAGGGCCGACAGGTCGAGCCGCTCGTCGGGGTTGGTGCGCAGCGTCAGGACCAGCGGCTTCATCGCAGGAGGTCCTTCAGATGAAAATGATGCGGTCCCAGCTTGCCGCCGTAGTTGCCCGCCGCGATGCGCAAGGCGCCCCGCTTAGGACCGAGCTTGATCATGGCGCCGAGGCCGGCGCGCATCGCCGCGGCCACCGCCGACGACGTCAATCCATCGATGACGATCTCCAGCACCGACCCGATCTCGGGCCCAAGCGCGCTCTTCACCGCCCCCCGCAGCGTGGGGCAATAGGCTTCGTTGGTGGAGGCGCTGGCCTTGTACTTGGACCCCACCTTCGATCCCGACCGTACGATCCCGCCGGGAAATGGCATGATCACGTCCGGAACCGCATTGATCGCATGCACCGCGGCCTCTGCCGCGGCCAGCGTCGTCCTTGGGCTCCCACCCATGATCAGCAGATTACCGCCGCCAACCGCGTTCTTGGTCAGTCCGGTAACTGCTTCGCAAACGAATTCGCCATCCATGACCGGCACGCGCCAGTAGTGCTTGCCGGCGAAACGTTTGGAGATCTGCCAGCCATCGCCGAAGAAGCGCAATGCACTGCCGAGCTTTAGCGTCTCTTCACCCTGCAATCCGGCGTAGCAGGCGGACCCCGGGGTGGTCAGCACGCATTGGCCGACCCGGTTCTGCAGTTGCTTCTGCAATTCGCTGGTGGAGACTGCAAACAGAAGCACACGAATGCCCGGCCGGCGGTCCGGCGTGTCCCGCGGGCTCAGTTCGCTGTCGATCCCCGCCTCGCACCCGCAGCCGATGACCGACGTGCCGAACCCGGTCATCGTGACCGCCGCCTGGCGAGCCCAGCGCGCGCTATCGGCGGTGATGACCACCGCCGTCGCACGCATATTGAAGGCTTCCGCGAAGGTGTCGTCGATCCGTATGCCCTTGACGATCATCTCCCGCATGGCACCGCCTCGAACGGCTCCGGTCGGCCGATCGCCGTTGCCGGCACCGCCATGACGTCCGCGGGCAAGCCATAGCGATCGGAGTAATACTCCTGCATCCGAGGTTCGATCGCCCGATCATGACCGGGCGCCACGGCAAGCGCGCGGCCCCAGCGATAATGTGTCACCTCGCCGTCACGGACGACGAGTTCGCCGTCCTTGAACACGAGCGAAGCCGCTCGGAACATCTTCGCCCTGTCGGCATCGTTCGCGTAGACGGCGATGTCGGCAACGGCGCCCGCACCAAGATGCCCACGATCGCGCAGGCCGAGCAAACGGGCCGGTGCGGCGCGGGTCATGGTGGCGATCTCATTGAGCGAATATTCGCGCGTGATCGAGGCAAGCGTGGTCATCGCCACCGCGGCCGGGGGCAAC
>Ga0193699_10001169_pt1 | contig 10532 bp, 10 predicted proteins | sample L3c2metaG_FD_160095 | JGI IMG/M metagenome (GOLD analysis project Ga0193699, IMG submission 160095) | Soil microbial communities from a riparian zone of the East river system, Colorado, United States - L3c2 | ecosystem: Environmental > Terrestrial > Soil > Riparian zone | place: USA: East... | reverse complement strand
GACCTCCACATCGCCGGCACCAAGGTCGGCCATCGCTTCGAGGCCAAGCGCAAGGCCTATCTGTCTCCGCGCACGGTCGCGTTCAACGTCCACGGCGTGCGGCTCGCGGTGCATCGTGTGACGGCGGAGATCCGCATTCTGCACAGCGTCCACGCCGCCGACATCGGCCGTCTCATCAATCCCCTGCAATGCCGCGGCCAGATCGAGGGGTCGATCGCGATGGGATTCGGCTGGGCGCTCACGGAGAAGATGGTCTACGACGGCGGCACCATGGTGAATCCGCAGCTTCGCAACTACCGCATTCCGGCCTTTGCCGATGTCCCGCGCAGCGAGGTATTCTTCGCCGATACCTACGACTCGATCGGGCCACTCGGAGCGAAGTCGCAGGGCGAATGCGCCATCAACCCTGTCGCTCCGCCATCGCAAACGCGCTGGCGAATGCGACCGGAGTGCGCTTCCCGCATCTGCCGTTCACGCCCGACCGCATCTTCGGCAAGCTGGCCGAACAGCCGTGAGTGGAAGCAAGGGCACGACCGGCGACGCATCGCCCGCTGCCAACGGCAGCACCAAGGGCGCCGTTACCATCGTCACGCAGACGCGGGTGCGCCCGGAGAGCATGGATGCCTTTGCCCGCTGGCAGGACGAAACCAGCGGCACGGTCGCGCAGTTTCCAGGCTTCATCAAACAGGCGGTGATGCCTCCGAGTCCGCCCGCGCAGGCGGACTGGGTCATCCTCCAGCGGTTCGCCAGTACCGAAACGGCCGTCGCCTGGCTCAATTCGGAACAAAGGCTCAAACGCATCCAGGGCGCAGCGGCCATGCTGGTCGGCCGCGACGATGTCCACATCGTCAATGACGGCGATGCCGGCGTACTGCCCTCGCCCGCGTCGGTGGTCATTTCGATCCGAATCAAACCCGGCCAGGAGCTCGCATACCGCGCGTGGGAGCAACGGATCGCGGCAGCCCAGTCGAAGGCGCCGGGCTTTCAAGGCTATCGTTTCGACCCGCCGGTGCCCGGCGTGCAGGACGACTGGCTCGCGATCCTGCGCTTCGATACCGAAACCAACCTCCAGGCATGGCTCGACTCGCCGGAGCGTCAGAAGCTGTTGCAGGACGCGAGTCCCTTCACCGAAGAATTTCACGCCCGCATCGTCCGGACCGGTTTCGACCAGTGGTTTCCCCTTCCGGCCGGCGGCGCCTCTCCTCCGGCGCCGTGGAAAATGAACATGCTCGTTCTGCTGATGCTCTACCCCGTGGTCTTCCTGTTCGGATTTTTTGTGCAGACGCCCTTTCTGACCGGCCGCGGACTGCCGTTCGCAATTGCGTTGTTCATCGGCAACATCGTGAGCGTCCTGCTGCTCAGCTATCTCGTGCCGTTGACGGCCGATCGTTTCTCCTGGTGGCTGCAGCCGACAGGTCCGCACGCCCGGCGGATCGATATCGCCGGCACCGTGCTCGTGGTTGCGCTTTACGGCGCGATGCTGTGGGCGTTCTGGCGGCTTTTCTGACAATTGAGCACGCACCTGGCAGCGGGCGTCGTCAATCACGTCAGCGGAATACCGCAAGCCGCTCGTCTGCAAGGTTTGTTCGAAATATACGGTGCGAACCGCCGCTTCGGCGCCGATATTGCCGATTTGTTTAATCGTTCATTAACCACGGCGCGCGCTAATCGGGGTAGCCCCGCAGGTCCGGTCCCCGAGGTTTCCTTGTGACAAGTGCGACTGCCGTTCGACCCCAGACATCGATGCGATTCCGTGGCCGCTCCTTCATGGCATTCGTGCTCGCTCCGTCCGCGCCGCTCACTGCCTGGCTGGCGGAAGTGGACAAATGGAGCAGGAACTCGCCCGACTTTTTCGTCGGCAGGGCGATCATCCTCGACCTGGCCGGAGTCGCACTGAGCCAATCGGGAGTTAGCCAACTGCTCGAGATGCTGGCCGAGCGCGGCATTCGCGTCATGGGGCTCGAGGGTGCCCATCCGGATCAACTCGGCCCGTCGCTACCGCCACTGCTCAAAGGCGGCCGACCCACGGCGGGCTTCGAAGCTACGGCGCCGGCGTCCGCCGAGAATACCCGCGCGGCTGCGACGGCGGGACCGCCCCAGCGCCAGGAGCCGACCTCTTTGCTGATCGAAAGCCCGATCCGCTCGGGTCAATCCATCATTTTCCCATACGGTGACGTCACCGTGCTCGGTGCGGTGTCCTCGGGCGCCGAAGTCGTCGCCGGCGGATCGATCCACGTCTATGGCGCGCTACGCGGCCGGGCCATGGCGGGTTCGATGGGCAACGCGCGTGCACGAATTTTTTGCAGCAAGAACGAAGCCGAGTTGATCTCGATCGACGGCTATTACCGCACCGCTGAGGAAATGGACGCGAGCCTCCGCAACCGGCCTGCCCAGTGCTGGCTCCAAGACAGCGTCCTGTCGATAGCAGCGTTGGATTGAAAATATGCAGGAGACATCAAACATGGCCAAGGTTCTCGTGGTCACGTCGGGCAAGGGCGGCGTCGGCAAGACGACGTCGACCGCCGCGCTCGGCGCCGCGTTGGCGCAAACCGGGCAGAAGGTCGCGGTCGTCGATTTCGACGTCGGACTGCGTAACCTTGATCTCGTGATGGGAGCAGAACGCCGGGTCGTATTCGACCTCATCAACGTCGTCCAAGGCATCGCGAAGCTGTCGCAGGCGCTCATCCGTGACAAACGGCTCGAGACCCTGTGGCTGCTGCCTGCCTCGCAGACCCGCGACAAGGATGCGCTGACTGAAGAGGGCGTCGGCAACGTCATCAACGAGATGCGCGGGAAATTCGATTGGGTGATCTGCGACAGCCCCGCCGGCATCGAGCGCGGTGCGACGCTGGCGATGCGGTTTGCCGACGCGGCCGTCATCGTCACCAATCCGGAAGTTTCGTCGGTCCGCGACTCTGATCGCATTATCGGGCTGCTCGACTCCAAGACCGAGAAGGCGGAGAAGGGCCAACGCATCGAGAAGCACATTCTGATCACGCGCTACGATGCCCAACGCGCGGCGCGCGGCGAGATGCTCAACATCGAAGACGTTCTTGAGATCCTCTCCACGCCGCTGCTCGGTATTATTCCGGAAAGCGAAGAGGTGCTGCGCGCTTCCAACATCGGCTCGCCGGTCACGCTCAACAACGCGGCCAGCGCTCCCGCGCGCGCTTATCTCGATGCCGCCCGCAGGCTCAAGGGCGACGACGTGCCGATGATCATTCCCAGCGACCGCAAAGGCTTGTTCGACAAGCTGTTCGGACGGAGGGCAGCATGAGCTTCCTCGACCTGTTTCGGCGCCGGGGCAGCGCCCCCGTCGCCAGGGAGCGACTTCAGATCCTGTTGTCCTACGAGCGGGCAACACGCGGGCAGTCCGATCTGCTTGCTATTCTGCGCGAGGAGATCCTGTCCGCCATCACCAAGCACGTGACGGTGGAGCGCGACAGCGTCCAGGTGCGGATGGATCGCGGCCCGAGCGTTTCAACCCTCGCGATCGACGTCGAGATCCCGCATTCGGCCGGCCTGCTGCTTGCCGCCGGTTCGTGACCGCATCAACACGCTTGTAGTCGAGCACATCTCGGGGCGTTGGGTGCCACTCGCCATCCTCGCCCCGACAATGACTCGCGCGTGTGGGCGCGCGGACAAACGCCGTGCAACGTTGCAAAGTCGTTTTTCCTTTCAAGCATTCGCCGCCATCCGCCAAACCTTCGCCGTGCCCGCCGCATAAATTTTAGCGGGCGCTCGATGGAGGCTGTGCTACACTCGCTTCGATATCTGACATTGGCGGTAACGGAGTGAGTAGCGATGAGTGCGTATGCTCCCGACAAAGCAGCGACCGTTGTCCCATTTGCGCCGACGCCGAAGGGGCAGCACCCGGAAGTTGTGGCCGACGAGTCCGGCCGTACCATCGTGGCCTTGCTGCAGAAGGCCGCGGACATGGCGAAGGAAGACTGCTCGCGCGCCATGGACCTCGCGCATAAGCTTTCGTTCCAGCTGCGGGCGTCGGAGGAACGAGTCAGGGAGCTCGAGGCCGAGGCCGCGCACTTCCGTGACCGCGCCACCCGCGCTGAGGCGTGGCTGTTGCGCATCCACAACGAGGTCGAGCAGACGTTCTTTGCCAAGAAGGAGCGGGAGCCGCGCCAGGCTCCGCGGCCATAGGCTGGACAATCGGAGCAAACTGAAAACCGTTCACGCAGGAACTGGTCTCGAGCAAACGGAGGGGTGCCGAGCCTGGTGTCTTCAATTCTTATCACGATGCTGAACAAAAAAACGGCATGCCGCGCGCTCGGTACCCTCGCGTCGCTGGTACTGTCATCCGTACCCTCCTCTGCCATGGTCGGCGGCGCGCTGGCGGCCGACCAGACGATTGCGCGGCACGTGGTGCTGATCATCGGCGGCAACAACGTGTGCACCGGCGTGGCGGTCGCACCGGACCTGGTGCTCACGGCGGCGCACTGCGTTCTGGCCAATGGCAAATACCGGCTGGTTGTATTCGACGGCCGTCGTGCCGCAGTGAAGGACATTGCGAGCGTTGCCCCTCATCCGCAGTTCTCGCCGCGCGCCGACGCGCCCGATCTCGCTCTCGTCAAGCTCGCCGCGGCCCCTGCACCGAATCTTGCGCCGGCCGCGTTCAGCGAGCGCCGCACGCCGCCCGCAGTGGGTGAGCGATTCATCGTCGCCGGCTTCGGCGTGGCGGTGCAAGGTGACCGCAAGACCGCGGGCAAGCTGCGTGCGGTGACCTTGGTGGCAACCGACCGGCCGAGCTCTCAGCAGCTCAGCCTGGTTGATCCGCAGAAACTCGGTGAGACTGCAGGCCTTGGCGTATGCAATGGCGATTCCGGTGGCCCGGTGTTTGACGCCCGAGACCGCGCCCTGATCGGGATCGTGAGCTGGACGGCGCGAGCCGATGGAGAGCCTGCTTGCGGCTTCGTCAGCGGTGTCATTCCGCTTGCGCGCTACCGCTACTGGATCCTGGAGACCGCAGCAAGATTAGGGTCGCCGCTGGAGCCATGATCCGCGTTGTGGCCGCCCTCACCTGCGCCCTCGTGACCTCGCTCCCCGCCGCGGCCATGGTAGGCGGCGCGCAGCCGACCACCGAGGGTGCCGGACGCGCCGTCGTCATGCTGACCGGCTCGCGCGGCACCTTCTGTTCAGGTGTCGCGCTCGCACGCGACCTCGTGCTGACGGCCGCACATTGCGTGCTGCCGGGCGCCACTTACAAGTTCATCGATTTCGATGCCGCGCGGCAGCCGGTGCTCAAGGACATCGCGGACATCGCGCGCCATCCCGACTTCGACGTGAATGCGGTTCTGCGCCATCGCGTTACCGCCGATGTGGCGCTGCTCAAGCTCGCAGCGCCCGTGAAGGTCGCCCCCGCACTCCTTGGGCCGGCCGGCGGCGCGGTCGCCGTCGGTGACCGCTTCGTGGTCGCCGGATACGGTGTCGCCGTGCGCGACGACGGCACCAGCGGCGGTACTGTGCGGGCCGCAACGCTAGTGGCCACCGGCCAACCGGGTACGCTGCAGATCAGGCTCGCCGATCCTGCCACCAAAGGCGAGCGCGGCGGGCTCGGCGCCTGCACCGGCGATTCCGGTGCGCCGGTCTTTCGCGAGATCGGCGGGGCGCTCGCGGTGGTCGGCGTGGTAAGCTGGTCGACGGGGCCTGCTTTGAGCGATGGCTGCGGCGGCCTCACCGGCGTGACACCACTGACGCGCTACCGGGCCTGGATCGTGGAGCAAGCACGAAAGATGGGCGCGCCGCTTTCGCCCTGAGGCGGACCTCAATTCTCTCGAATGGAATCCTTGATCGCGCGCAGATCGGCGGCAACATCCGGGTATTTCGCCGCCAGCTTCTCGACATCGCCAATCTCGACGTCGGCGGGCACGACTCCTGGCCATTCGGTGCTCGCGCCGAGAAACCAGCGTCGGCGCCCCATCAGCCGTGCGGTATGAAATGTGTTGCCGGGGATCAGCAACTGAACGCGCTCGCCCCGGCGCAGGTCGGGGCCGACAACGACGCGCTCGGTCGTGCCGTCGCCATGCAGCAGCAGGACCTCGAGCGGGTCGCCGAGATAATAGTGGTAAAGCTGGTCGTTGCGGATGCGGTGGAGCCGCACGGGCGCGGCCGGCGTTACCATGAAGTAGAGCGCTGATCCCATCGGCCGGGCATCGGCAAACGGCGGCGGCAATCCGCCGGCCGCAATCGATTGCGTGCTCAGATAAGTCATCTGCACGAAACCGCAGGTGGCGTTCGGCTCGAGCTTGAGCAATGCGCGGATCTCATCGGCAGTTAGCTCATCGGCCATGTCCGGCTCCCTCGCCCCGCGACCGCAATCGGGACCGTCGCTTCTTGGAGGCCGGCGCGCCGGCGAGGAGACCGGCTGTGCGCGAGGGACCGCCGTTTGCCACTTCGTGCTCGAGTCCGATCATGTCGCAAGCGACGCAACCGAGCGCGACGGTGCCGCCGGCCAAGTTGCGCTCCATTTCGACCAAGCAGAAGCGGCAACGGAAAATTCCGCCATCGGAGTTCCATGTGATTCGCAATGTCGCATGATGAATCCGCAATGCCAAAGGAACAATCACCGCAGCTCATGCCAAGGCCGGGCGTGGGGGGTGCAAAGGTCCGTTCCGTTGTCGCCGCGTGAACTTCAGGTCATAATAGCTGCGATGTATCCCGCCCATTGATCAACACAACAGGTAGTCCCATGGCCCGCACCATCCGGCTGCAGAGCGACAGCAACGCCCACGACCGTCCCTGGCGGGTGGCGCTCGAGCAAGGCTTCTTTGCCGACGAAGGCCTCGAGGTCTCCTATCACGAGGACAATCCCAAGGGCGCCGAAGGCCGGGTGAAGGATTTCGCCCAGCGCTGGAAGGAAACGCAGCTTCAGCAGGGCGCGCTTGAAGTCTATCCGGTGTGCGAATGGGGTGCCATCGAGCGCGTGCAGCAGTTGGGCAAGGGCAAGATCATCGGGCTCGACACCACGGTGCGCACCGGTGCGATCATGGTGAGGAAAGATTCACCCATCCAGACGCTTTCCGACCTGCGCAATGTACCAATCGCGGTCACTTGGCACGCGGGTACGTTCTATGCCGCGATTGAGGTCATGGAAGCGGCCGGCGTCCCGTTTGGCGAGATCAAGCTCGAACACGCGACTGATCGGTTGGATGCTCTTCTCAGTGGCCATAACGAAGCGGCAGCGCTGATGGAGCCGCTGGTGAGCCGGGCGACGGCGGCCGGTTGCCGCAAGATCGCGGACCTACGCTGGCGCGGCGGCATCGTCGCCGGTGAGGACGTAGATGAGGAGACAGCGGGGAAACTGCGACGCGCACTCAACCGTGCGATCGAATGGCTCGCCGAGAACGAAGAGCGATCGCGGGCCGAATTATTGCGCGATTTGCAGCCCGAACTGCGCAAAGACGGCCTCCTCCCCGAACTGACCGGCGTGAAGAGCTATCAACCGGCGGAGTTCCAGGAGAAGGTCGACTGGATGATGGAACGCGGATTCCTCGCCGAAGCACCCGACTACAAGGACGTCGTGCGCAGCAAATAGTTCGTCCGCGACCGAACGAAATCGAGGCGAGGTTGCGCCGACCGGCGCTATTCCGCTGGCGTCGGCGGAGCCTCGGGAGACACCGGCGCCGCGCTGGTCGCGGGACCACGCAGGGGACGCTCTTCCATCAGCAGGATGGCGCCCAGCGCCGCGATCAGGAAAATATCCGCCGCCACGAACAGCCAGCGAAACACGGCAGCCATGTCGACGCCCGCGGCGCCCGCGGTCTCCACCAGCAACTCGACACCGGTGCCGCGCTGGGGCGTCGCGCCGAGGCCGGCAAGCAGAATCGCCCCCATCACCGCGACCGCGAGCGTGCTCGCGAGCGCACGAAAGAAATTCATGGCGCCGGTCGCGGTGCCGACTTGGTGCACCGGCACGGCGTTCTGGATCGAGACGGTCGCGACCGGATAGACGGTGCCCACGCCGAAACCGATGAGCGTGAGGGCGATCACGACTCCGTAAAGCGGCAGAGCGGGCCAGACGATGAGCACCGCGACGCTCGCGATCGCCATGATCGCGCCTGCAATCGCCGACACCTTGTAACGGCGCAGATGCATCATCGAGCGGCCCGACACCATCGAACCTGGCGTCGTCATGACCACAAGCGGGATGAGCGCAAGCCCCGCTTCGGTCGCGGACAGCTTGTGCACGACCTGGAAGTAGAGCGGCATGTACACCGTTAGCCCGATGACCGCGCCAAGCGTCCAGGAGGTTGCGGCCGTGCCATCACGCATCACTGGATTTCGAAGCACAGTGAGCGGCAGAAACGGCTCGCGCGCCAGCTTGAGCCACCACATGAAGGCAAAACCGAGCGCCAGGGAGGCCGCCATGAGGATGAGAATGGTTGGCGACATCCACGGAACGCGCGCGCCACCCGACGTGAGTGCAATGAGAAACAGGGTTGCCGCCGCGATCATCAGCGCCGCGCCCACGATGTCGAGCTGATGCGGCCGCCCGTGGCGCGGTAGCCGCTTCATTGCATGATACGTGAGCAAGATCGCGACCAGCCCAACGGGGACGTTGAGCCAGAAGATCATCGACCAATGCCAATGCTCCGCGATGATGCCGCCGAGGGCGGGCCCCGCAACGCCGGCCACGATCCAGGACGTGCCCATATAGGCCTGGTAGCGGCCGCGCTCACGCGGGCTGACCATGTCGGCGATGGCGGTCTGCGTGAGCGGCACGATCCCGCCGCCTCCGATTCCCTGCAGCGTGCGGCCGGCGATCAGCATGGCCATATTCGGCGCCGCGGCGGACACCACCGAGCCCGCCAGAAACAGGCCGATCGCCACCAGCATCATGGCGCGGCGGCCATGAATGTCGGACAGCTTGCCATAGAGCGGCGACACGACGGTCGACGCCAGCAGATAGGCAATGATGACCCAGGAGAGATTCTCGAAGTCGCCGAAGTCGCGTCCGATGGTGGGCAATGCAGTGGCGACGATGGTCTGATTCAGCGCCGACAGGAACATGCCCAGCATCAGGCCATAGAAAATCTTGCGCACGTCCGCGCTGGTCAGCGGAGTATGCGGCACGGCGTTGGCGGGCTTGCTCGAGTGGCGGCTCACAGAGGGCATTCAAATCAAATTCTTGACCGGTGGACCATTCCACTCCCGACTACCGGTCCGACTGATATCACTCTGAAGCGCGCCGAAGACAATGGGCGGGCGCACAAGGCAGCTATGACGCTCGCCGGCATCACTCCACCGGCGCCGTGGGCTGCGACGACCCGCGCAGCGGGCGCTCCTCGAGCGCAAGAATGCAGGCCAGCGCGATCGTCAGACAGAGCGTGGCGGCGGCGAACACCCACCGGAAGGCTTCGGCCGCGTCCGTCCCCGTCAGCACCGCCGCTGCCGACACCCCACGGATCGCCGGCGCACCGGAGAGCACGATCGCGCCGAAACCAGCGACGATGAATGTCGAGCCGAGCGCACGAAAAAAGTTCATCGTGCCGGTCGCGACGCCGAGTTGATGCATGGCCACCGCGTTCTGCACCACCACGATCGTGAATGGGAAGGTTGGCCCCAAGCCTAGCCCCACCAGCGCGATCAGGCCGAGCGCCGCAGCAGGCGAAAATCCGGTCGGCGCAAGCGCAAGCGGCACGAGTGCCGCGATCGAGAGCACGAGTCCGGCGAGCGGCACCCGCTTGTAATGGGTGAAGCGCACGAGCAGGCGCCCCCCGACGATGGACGTCACGGTGGCGGCGCCTTGCAGCGCGATGATCGTCAAGGCCGACGCGCTGACGGAGAGGCCGAGCGCAAGTTGCGCATAGAGCGGCAGAATGATGGTGAGAGCGATGACCGTGCCGACGGCGAAGAAAGCCGCCCCGGTGCCGACGCGCATGGCACCGTCGCGCAGAATCGACAGTGGAATGAACGGCTCCTCTGCCGAAATCACGCGCCACGCGAACAAGACCCACAACGCCCCGGAGGCGCAAAAGAGCGCGAGTATCTGCGGCGATGCCCAGCCATAACGCCGTCCGCCCCACGTCAGCGCAAGCATCAGCGCGACAGCGGCGCCAACCATGAGCACGGCGCCCAATACGTCGAGCGCGTGCGGACGGTCGTGTCGCGGCAACCGTCGCAGCACGTTATGGGTGAGGAGATATGCGAACGCGCAGAGCGGCAAGTTGAGCCAGAAAATCCACGACCAGTGCAGATGTTCGGCGATGAAGCCGCCAACAATCGGGCCGCCCACCGTCGACACGATGAAGGTCGACGAGGTGTAAGCCTGATAGCGAGGCCGATCGCGCGGCGACGCCACGTCGCCAATAATGGTCTGCACCAGCGGCATCAGGCCGCCGCTGCCAAGTCCCTGTACCGCGCGCGCGAGGATCAACGTCAGCATCGAGGGAGCCAGCGCACAGGCGAGCGAACCCGCCCCATAGACGCTGATCGCGATCAGCATCATGGTGCGCCGGCCATGGATATCCGACAGCTTGCCATAGAGCGGCGTCACGGCCGTTGCGCACAGCAGATTG
>Ga0193699_10001168_pt1 | contig 10546 bp, 8 predicted proteins | sample L3c2metaG_FD_160095 | JGI IMG/M metagenome (GOLD analysis project Ga0193699, IMG submission 160095) | Soil microbial communities from a riparian zone of the East river system, Colorado, United States - L3c2 | ecosystem: Environmental > Terrestrial > Soil > Riparian zone | place: USA: East River... | reverse complement strand
CTACGTGATTGGTTGCTTGAGCGGGTCCTTGTGACGTGGAGGTCCAGCCACCCAAGAGGACGATCACGCCGTCCTATGCTGGCAAGCACTCCACACAACCGTCACAGGTCAGCCCGTTTAGATGCACAGAAAGGATATGCCGGCACGCCAACCATTAGAAATGCCCGGTCGTTATGATTTCCATTCCACTCGCCCGGCGCCATGGCCGCATCCCACGGCAGAGGAAGCGCGCGGCGAATACGGGCAGATTTGGCCAACTCTCGGAGACCAGCCGATCGAGGCGCTTGTCAGGGTGACGGAGATAGTGTTCCGGCTTCATCGCGCATCGGCGTCACCGCAACTCACTCCGCCGCGGCCGCCATCGTCTGGGTCGGCTTGCCCTCGTTCTTGCCTTCCGCGAGGTTGCGCACCACCATGTAGAAGATCGGCGTGAAGATCAGGCCGAACAGCGTAACGCCGAGCATGCCGAAGAACACGGCGACCCCGACCGCCTGACGCATCTCGGAGCCGGAACCGGTCGACAGCACTAGCGGCAGCACGCCAAGGATGAACGCGAACGACGTCATCAGGATCGGCCGCAGGCGGAGCCGGCAGGCCTCGATGACGGCCTCCAGCCGCGGCCTGCCCTCGCGCTCGATGTCGCGCGCGAACTCGACGATCAGGATCGCGTTCTTGGCGGCAAGTCCCACCAGCACCACGAAGCCGATCTGGGTCAGGATGTTGACGTCCTGGCCCATGATGCGCACGCCGATGGTGGCCGCGAACAGGCACATCGGCACGATCAGGATCACCGCGAACGGCAGCGTCCAGCTGCCATATTGCGCCGCCAGCACCAGATAGACGAACAGCACACAGATCGGGAACACATAGAGGCCGGCATTGCCACCCGTCACCTGTTGATAGGACAGATCGGTCCATTCGAGGGAAAAGCCGCTCGGCAATGTTTCGTCGGCGAGCTTCTTGATGGTGTTGAGCGCCGTCGTCGAGCTTACGCCCGGCGCCGGCTCACCCTGCAGTTCGGACGCCGAGTAGAGATTGTAGCGCGCGACACGATCGGGGCCCGAGACGTTCTTAAAGTCCACGACGCTACCGAGCATCACCATATCGCCGGCGGCGTTACGGGTCCGCAGCCGCGCAAGATCGGTGGTCTCCCTGCGGAATGGCAGGTCGGCCTGTGCGGTGACGTGATAGGTGCGGCCGAACAAATTGAAGTCGTTGACGTAGGTCGAGCCGAAATAGGTCTGGATCGTGTCATTGATGTTGGCGATCGGCACCCCGAGCTTCTGCGCCTTGACGCGATCGATGTCGACGAACAGCTGCGGCGTGTTTGCAGAGTACGGCGAGAACACCGAGGTCAGGTTTGGCGACTTCCGCGCGGCGGCAACGAGTTCGTCGGTCGCGGCCGCCAGCAGCTCAGGGCCGCGCCCTTGCCGATCCTGGATACGGATGGTGAAGCCGCCGCCGGTGCCGATGCCTGGCACCGCGGGCGGCGGAATGACGATGATGAAAGCGCCCTGGATCACCGACAACCGCTTGCGCAGTTCGGCGGTGATCGCGGTTGCCGTCAGCCCCTTCTTCACCCGCGCCTCCGGCTCGTCGAACACCGGGAACAATGCCGCGGCGTTGCCGGCCTGCGTGCGCGTCGCGCCGGAAAACCCGGCAAATGCCGCGACGCGAACGATGCCGGGCGTGTCCAGCGCAATCCGCTCGATTTCGCGGACCACCACAGTGGTCCGCGCCAACGACGCGGCGCCTGGCAATTGCACCGAGATGATGAGGTAACCGCGATCCTGCGCGGGAATGAAGCCCTGCGAGGTGGTGGCGAGCAGCCAGCCGGCGCTGCCGATCAGCGCGAGGTAGATCACAAGCATCACCACCGTATGCCGGATCACGAAGTCGGCGGCCGCAGCATAGCCGTGCGCTAGGCCGTCGAAGATGCGGTTGAACAGCGCGGTGAAGCTCTCCCAGCCGCGCGCGATGATGTTCCAGCGCGCCGGCGGACGCTTCTCCTCGTGCGGCACCAGGATCTGCGAGGCCAGCGCCGGCGACAGCGTCAGCGAGCAGAAGCAGGAGATCGCGGTTGCGACCGCAATGGTGACCGCGAATTGCTGGAAGAACTGTCCGGAGATGCCGCCGAGGAAGGCGGTCGGCACGAACACCGCGCACAGCACCAGCGCGATCGAGACCAGCGCGCCACCGACCTCCTCCATCGTCTTGAGCGCCGCCTCGCGCCGGCTCATACCGTGCTCGAGATGCCGCTCGACATTCTCGACCACCACGATGGCGTCGTCGACCACGATGCCGACCGCGAGAACCAGACCGAACAGCGTCAGATTATTGATCGAGAATCCGAGCGCGGCCATCACCGCGAAGGTGCCGACCAGCGACACCGGGATCGCAATGATCGGGATGATCGCGGGCCGCCAGCCCTGCAGAAACACAAGCACCACGATGACGACGAGCGCCATCGCCTCATAGATCGTCTTGAACAGCTCATGGATAGATTGAGCGATGAATTCGGTGGGGTTGTAGCCGATATTGTAGTCGAGCCCCTTCGGGAAGCTCGTCTTGAGCTGCGCCATCGTGTCGGAGATATGCTTGGCGGTCGCGAGCGCGTTCGATCCGGGCCGCTGCGTCACCACCATTGCGACGGCCGTCTTGCGCAAGATTAAGCTGTTGGTGGCGTAGGACAGCGCACCGAGTTCGACGCGGGCAACGTCGCGCAGTCGCACGGTACGGCCGTCGGAGCCGGCCTTCACCACGATGTCCTCAAACTGCCTGATATCCTTGAGGCGGCCGGTGAAGACGAGGTTCGGCTGGAATGCGCGATCGGCAATCGGCGGCTCCGCGATCTGTCCGCCCGCGATCTGTAGGTTCTGCGCGCGGATCGCTGCCAGCACCTCGGTCGAGGTCAGACCGAGATTGGCGATCCGGTCGGGATCGAGCCAAAGCCGCATCGAGTAATCGCGCGCGCCGAACATTTGGATGTCCCCGACGCCGTCGATCCGCAGCAACTGGTCGCGAACCTGGAGCAGCGCGTAGTTGGAGATGTAGAGCTGGTCGAAAGTATCGTCAGGCGACAGCATGAACACCACCATCAAGATGTCGGGCGAGTTCTTGCGCGTGGTGACGCCGATGCGCTGGACTTCCTCGGGCAGCCGCGGCTGCGCGATCGCGACGCGGTTCTGCACCAGCACCTGGGCCTTGTCGAGGTCGGTGCCGAGCTTGAAGGTGACGGTAATGGTGAGCTGGCCGTTCGAGGTCGCCTGGCTGTAGAGATACAGCATGTCCTCAACGCCGTTGATCTCCTGCTCGATCGGCGCGGCAACGGTGTCGGACACGGTCTGCGCCGAGGCGCCCGGATATTGTGTGGTGACCGTGACGGTCGGCGGCACCACTTGCGGATATTCTGAGACCGGCAGCGTCTGGTAGGCGATCGAGCCGACAATCAAGAGCACGATCGACAGCACCATCGCCAAGATGGGCTGGTTGATGGAGAGCCTTCCGAGATTCATGGCTTGGCACCTGCCGGAGCCTTGTCGCCTGCCGGCGACTGCGCCATTTTCGGGGTCACCTTGGCGCCGACGCGGGCACGCTGCAGCCCGTTGACGATGACGTGATCCTCCGCCTTGAGGCCCTCGCGAATCACGCGCAGCCCATCATCGAGCGACCCGAGCACCACCGGCCTTTCCTCCACCGTGTTGTCGTCCTTGACCACGAACACGATCTTGCGCGACTGGTCGGTGGCTATAGCGGTGTCAGGGATCAGCAGCGCCTCGTAAGGCGCGGAGCCGATGATTCGGACGCGGCCGAACTGCCCGGGCAGGATCGAAAGATCCTTGTTCGGGATCACGGCGCGGCTGCGCAGCGTCGCGGTGGAGACGTCCAGTCGATTGTCGAGGAAGTCCATCTTCCCCTCATGCGAGGGCTTTGTCTCGCCGGTCAGCGTCACCTGCACCGGGTTCGGGGTGTCGCGCGAGCTCGGACGCTTGCCTTCGAACCAGAGCTTGCTGTTGCGCTGATAGGTCGCCTCGTCGACGTCGAAGTAGATGTAGATCGGATCGAGCGACACGATCGAGGTGAGCAGCGTCGCACCGCCCTCGCTGCCCTGCACGAGGTTACCGAGGGTCACCAGATGCCGGCTGACGCGGCCGGTGATCGGCGCCAGCACGTGGGTGAATTCAACATTGAGCTGCGCGGCCTTCAGCGCACCCTCGGCCTGCGTCTCGGCGGCGCGCGCCGCCTGCAACGCCTGGCGGCGCTGATCGACGACTTGCTCCGAGACCGCGCTGGTCTGCACCAAGGTCAGCCCGCGCTCGAGATCACGCTTGGCAAGCTCCCCCTTGGCGCGCGCGTCAGCGAGCTGACCTTCGGCCTGCAGCACGACCGCCTCGAACGGGCGCGGATCGATGATGTAAAGCAGATCGCCGGCGTGGACGATCGCACCGTCCTTGAACTCGACACTGTTGACGAAGCCGCCGACGCGGGCGCGTACCTGCACCTCCTCGATCGCCTCGAAGCGGCCGGTGAACTCGTCCCAATCTGTGACGGTGCGCTTGACCGGTTGCGCCACCGTCACCGGCGGCGGCGCGACCGCCTGCGATTGCGCCTTCTCGTCGCAGCCAGCAAGCGCCAGCGCGAACAACATACCGATCGGTGCCCCGCCGCATCGTGGAAGGCGACGAAACGAACCGCGATCGAGCCGGGTCGCCGGAGCCGGATGCTCCGTTCTGTCAGTCGTACTCACTTCCGTCTCCCCAATGATCTAGAATGTTGCAATTGAATTGGGCAGGTCGACACTGTTACCGTCGGCCGGTCTCGATACAGGCAGCAGCATTCGCACCGCCGTTCCGACGCCGACCTCGGACTTGATTCCAATAGCGCCGCCGCTCTCTTGGACAAATTGCTGGACCTGGCCGGGACCGAGACCCGAACCTTGCCCAACCGGCTTCGTCGTGAAATTGGAGTCGAACGCTTGCCGAAGCACATCGTCCGCCATGCCGCTCCGGTATCCGCGACGATGATTTTTACCACTCCAGTCGACGCTCCTGGACGCGGCACACCGTTCTTCGCAGAGATCGCGACCTCGCCACCGTCTTGCGGCGTAGCGCTCGCACTGCGGCACGGATGGAGGAGCGCGAGGTAAAGGTCCTCTGGATCAGCCACAAAATCGGAGAGATCTCGGGCAATCTCGGTGTGAAGTGAAACGCCAGGACCGACGGGGTGCCGCAAATCCTCCGCTGCTGCGGCAAGGTTCGGCCGGGTCGTAATGTCAGTGTGTCCATGGCGCGACGATTTCGATCACGTCGTTGCTTTGCATATCGACCCCTTGCCTTTTCAATCTTCCACCGTGTTCCACGTGTCGATCGCGGAACCGCAAGTTTCGGCACGACGATGCTTGGAGAATGACCTTGTAACGCCGGCTAGGGAAATCACCTCTCGCCATGGAGTCGATAAACGATCGTTATTACCGCTCGCCGCGCGGCGTGATGCCGTAGCGAAGAATGCCACGAGCCGCATGGCACTCGAAGCAGACGTTTTTATTCTGCAGAGACTTCTAAGCCGCGTTCAGTCGCTGAATCGGCAATCAATGCCGACGCGGCCGCCGCGTCGATGGCATCGATTCCATAGCCACAGGTCATTGGACCATCAAGTTTCGCGGTCGTATTTTTGCTCGTCTGCAAAAGAATTCGGAAGATGACGACATACCACACAAAAGGAGTGGACGATGAAGGCAATCGTTGTGACGGACCCGGCTGCGGGAACCGCCGGGATGAAGCTGGCGGAGCGGCCCGAGCCGCAGGCAGCGATCAACGACGTCGTCGTTCAGGTTCATGCGTCGGGATTCGTCGGGACTGAGCTGACGTGGCCCTCGACCTGGACCGATCGCCTCGACCGTGACCGAACACCTTCGATTCCTGGGCACGAGCTGGCTGGAGTGGTCACCGCTCTCGGCTATGGCACGACGGGGCTGTCGGTTGGACAGCGGGTGTTCGGCCTCACGGACTGGACTCGCGACGGCACCCTGGCCGAGTACGCGGCCGTGGAGGCACGCAACCTCGCGCCGCTGCCGGGCGACGTCGAGTTCACGGTGGGCGCGAGCCTGCCGATCTCGGGCCTGACCGCGTGGCAGGGACTGTTCCAGCACGGCCGCCTTCAGGCGGGGCAGAGCGTAATCGCACACGGCGCGGCCGGCGCAGTCGGGTCGATGGTGACGCAACTCGCACGATTGGCTGGCGCCTACGTCATCGGCACCGGACGCGCGGCCGACCGTCAGAAGGCGCTCGACTTCGGCGCGCAGGAGTTTGTCGACCTCGACAACGACGTCCTCGAAGACGTCGGCGGCGTCGATCTGGTGTTCGATCTCATCGGCGGCGGCATCGGGAAGCGTTCCGCGCGCCTGGTTCGAGCTGGAGGAACACTGGTGTCCATCGTCGGGCCGAGCGAGGCGCGGCCCGCCGACGGCCTGGCGGTTGACTTCGTTGTTGAGTCCGATCGTGCCCAACTAAGTGAGATCGTCCAGCGGGTGCGGGACGGACGACTGCGGACGAACATCGGCACTGTCGCGACCCTCGACGAGGCCGTCGCCGCCTTCAAGCCGACCGCGCGACGCCCGGGGAAGACGATCATTCGCGTTCGTCCGTGAAGGACACGCGCCTTCGATGCACGCGGCCGGCTGCGTCCTATCAGACGCGCCGGGGGTAACCTGGGAAACTACCCATGGCCCCTGGCATGAGATGTCGAACGGGCTCCATCCCCGCGGCGTTTCCAGCAAAGAGAGCGAAAGCACTCGTGTATCTCAACCTATCCCTTCACGCATAGGAATCACCATGACTAACGGAATCACCATGACCAACGCCGTCATCAAATGTATCCTGAGCCGCAGCTCCACCAAGTACTACGACCCCACCGCCACCTTGACCGACGACCAAATCCGCGAGCTGGTGCGAATCGGCACCACCGCGCCGACATCCTTCCACTTGCAGAACTGGCGCTTCATCGCCGTACGCACGCCGGAAGCCAAAGCTCGGCTGAGTCCGATCGCTTGGAGTCAGCCCGCGATCACCGAGTCATCCGTTACCTTCATCGTCTGCGGCCAGTTGGCCGATTCCAGCGTAGTACCTGAGCGCTTGGCGCCGCTGGTGGACGCGGGCATCATGCCGGCAAAGATGGTGCCAGAATGGGAAATCCCCGCACGCGACCTGTACATGGAGTACCCGCAGCGCCAGCGCGACGAGGCAGTACGCACCGGCACCTTCGGCGCGGCGGCGATGATCTATGCGGCCCGCTCGCTAGGCCTGGGTTCGACGCCGATGATCGGTTTCGATGCCGAAGCGGTGCACCGCGAGTTCGGACTGACCAAGGACGAAGTACCGATCATGCTGTTGTCAGTAGGGGCGGAGCGTCCGGGAAATTGGCCGCAGAAGCCGCGCCGTCCGGTCGCCGATGTGCTGGACCTCGTTTAGTAGAATTAGTAACGAACGGAGATTATGATGGCAAGAACTGCAGCTCTAAAGCCGGAGCAGGTGCCGGCTGATTGCAAAACGACTCTCGATGCGTTCACCAAGAACATCGGGTTCACCCCAAGTATGATGGCGACCTTCGCGCAGAGCCCAATCGCGTTCAACGCGTGGGCCGGCCTGCTCGGCTCCTTGAGCAAGGCGCTCGACGTGAAAACGCGTGACAGCATCGGCCTCGCTGTCTCCGAAGTGAATGGCTGCAACTACTGCCTGACGGTTCACAGCTTTACGGCCGAGCACATGGCCAAGCTGCCGGCCGATGAAATCATTCTCGCTCGGAAGGGCCATGCCAGCGACCCGAAGCGGGACGCCGCCGTCCAGTTTGCGCGCAAAGTCATCGAGACTCGCGGCAATGTCGGTGATGGCGATCTAAAAGCCGTTCGCGATGCCGGCCACACGGATGCGAACGTCATGGAGATCGTCGCGCTGGTGGCCATGTACTCCCTGACGAACTTTTTCAATAACGTGTTCGATCCCGAGAAGGACTTTCCCGCCGTTGCGCCGGCAGGCTCGATCTGAACTCTATCCGGTCGCATCGACCATCTCCGAGGGTACTTGGAGCTTTCATGTGATGCGAGCGTAACGCCAGAGCCCGGATGCACCCAGGAGAGATTCTTGGGAACGCGTCCGGGCTTTTGTTATGTGCCGACAAGGTTAGCCTGGCGCAGCGAGTATGTTATTTGACGGGCGTCGTCAGCGGGTTGTCATTGGTGTCGAGGACGAAGACAGCGAGCAGCTTTGCCGGCTCGGTCTTGCTCGCGTTGCGGCTGATCGAATGGATAACGCCCGGCAGTTCGGACCAGCTCTCGCCTGCCCGATAGATGCGCGTCTCGCCGTCATTCACCTTCGACTCGATCGCGCCCGAGATCACATAGGCGTAGATGAAAGCCGACTTCGCGTGGGTGTGGGATGGAGAGGCCGCGCCCGGCGCGTAATTCACCTCCACGGCAACCAGCGACTTACCCGGGATATTGGGAATGGCCGCCTCGAAGTTCTTCGTGACGGTTTCCGCTTCGCTATCATGGGCGCAGATCGGGCCGGCCATCGAGATGGCGAGGGCCGCGCAGCTGGCGGCGATGAGGGTTCGGATCTTCATGGGCTTTCTCCTTCTGCCTATAAGTTGGTCTTCGTTCTTCATTGTTTCCTCCCGGCCTTGCCGGCCTGCCGATTACGGACACCGAACGGGTCAGTCGCGCGGGATGAAGTCGACGTGGGGCCCCGGCTCGATAATGAACACCGCGAGCGTGGCGAGAACGCACGCGGCCGCGGCGACAGCCATCGCCATGTGGAATCCTGAGAACAGCTGAGGACCGCCCTGCTGCAGGACGCCGCCGAGCAGGGCGATGGCGATGAGGGACCCGGCGCGCGAGACCGCGCTGTTGACGCCAGACGCAGTTCCGGCGCGATCGGACTCGACGGAAGTGAGGACGAGGGTCGTTAACGGCGCGATCGCCAGGCTCATGCCCAGCGCCAGCAACAGGATGCTGGGGAAGATGTCCGCCCAATAGGTCGCGTTCGAACCGACACGGAGCGCCATGATGCATCCCAAGGCGACGACGGCGCCGCCGGCGAACAATGGCACGCGCCGGCCGAACCGGCGGCAGAGCATATCGGCGAGCGGCGAGACGACCGTAATCAGCACTTGCAGGGGAATGAAGGCCAGGCCCGCCACCAGCGTCGGCAGGTGCGCGCCCCGGATCATCACGAACGGGATCAAGGTTAGCATGACCGTGAACGCTCCGTAGAGGAGCGCGGTGAACAGGTTCGCGCCGACGACCGACCGCGAGGCGAAGAAGGACGGGGGCAGCATGGCGTTGTCGCCTAATCGCCGTTCGGTCACGATGAGGCAGACTAAACCGCCCAGACCGACGATCAGGGTGACGAGCACCCAAAGGTTCAGACCGGAACCGTTGGTCAGGCTGGTCAGCCCCGCACCCAGCCCGCCGAGCCCGACTGTCGAAAAGACCGCGCCACCGACGTCGACCCGGGCGTGGCTCGTCGGGGAGTCCTTGGGTATCCACACGGTGCCGACGGCCAGCGCGCCGGCGACGACGGGCAGGAGCATCAGAAAGGTCGTCCGCCAGGACCCGTGATCGAGGATCGCGCCGGCGATCGCGGGCGCGACGCCGCTGGCGACAGCCGCGGCGGCGGACCAGATGCCGACCGCACGGGCTTTCTTGTCGGCGGGAAAGGCCTGCCCGAGCACGGAAAGGCCGTTGGGCAGGATCAAGGCTTCGCCCAAGCCTTGCAGGAATCGGCCGACGATGAGTGGGGCGAAACTCGGCGCGAAACCAATCGCGGTCGCGCCCAGGCCATAGAGAGCGATCCCCGCGAGGAAGATCCGCTTCTGTCCGAACCGGTCACCCAGAGCGCCGGCGACCAAGGTCAGGGCCGCGAGCGGCAGGAGCTCGGCATTCATCACCCACTGCAGGTCGAGCGGCGACAGGCGCATCTCTCGGCCAATCGCCGCGAGCGCTACCGTGACGACGGCGCCGCTGACGAACACGAGGCAGCTGCCCAGGCTCGACGCGGCGAGCACCTTTGTGCTGCCCTGCGCGCCGACGGCCTTAGGCTCGGAGAGCGCCAGGCTGCGGTCGGTCAGGATCAGGGACGCGCTGCTCACGACCTAATCCCTCAGGTTAGGTCGAGCGATTCGCGGCGCGCGAGCTCATTGGCCAGCAGCCTGAAGCCGCGCCGCCGTGTCCGTTCGCGGATCACTCCTCGCAACATCAATTCAACCTCAAGCAGACTCTCTCTAAACCGCCGTCACTTGCAGCCCACGCTGCACCGCGATGAAATCTGCGGCAGTGGTACCCATTGATCGCAGCGCGGGACGAAATTTTCCAATAGCCGGCATGTATAGTTTCCATAGCAGCGGGGAATACCGCTGCGACGGTCCTCTCTGGCATTCGTAAATCAATGCAAGTTGCGCAGGCCGCGACGGCATCACGCCGCGCGGCGAGGCAATTACGATTGTCTATCGATTCTATGGCGAGAGGTGATTTCCCTCGCCGGGGTTCGACCGC